>ERZ772886.3048-NODE-3048-length-12636-cov-3.603052_pt1 | contig 12636 bp, 4 predicted proteins | sample MGYA00512128_ERZ772886 | MGnify/ENA primary metagenome ERZ772886 (study PRJEB29015, sample SAMEA2737698) | human gut metagenome | biome: human gut; feature: human-associated habitat; material: faeces | place: China | collected 2012 ... | reverse complement strand
CCAGCAGGCCCTCTGCGCCCTCATTCGCCGCAGTCCGGACAAGCGCTTTGTGATCCTGTCCCGGGGGAGCCCGCCCGGCTGCCTCATGGCCTTCCAGTATGCGGGGCTTATGACGGTGATCGGGCCCAAGGACCTGCTCTTCGACCGGGAGGATATTCGGCAGCTGTTCGATGCCAGCGGCCTGCCGGTCACCGACGGAGAGATCGCCGGGATCCTGAAGGAGTCCATCGGCTATCCTCTGGGGGTGGCCATCACGGCCCAGAATATGTCCTCCGGGGCCCGGTTTAGCCAGGAGATCGTGGGCCGGTCCTACCAGGAGGTCTACCGCTACTTTGAGACGGCGATTTATCAGCGGCTGGACCTGCCCTACCGGCGGTTCCTGCTGGAGCTGTCCCCCTTTGAGAGCTTTAACCTGGAAATGGCCCGGATGGTCTCCGGCAATGCCCACGCCGGGGAGATGCTGGACTGGCTCCAGCGCAATACCACCATGCTGCTCTACGACGGTTTCCGGCAGTACCGCTTCTGGCCCCAGTTCCGGGAGTTTCTCCTGTGGGAGATGGACCATAGCTACTCGCCGGAAAAGCGGAGGGCCCTCTTCAACCGGGGCGGACTGTATTTCGAGCTGAAAGAGGACTACTCCCACGCTCTGGACTGCTACACAAAGGGCGGGGATCATGCCAAGGTTTCGGAGATCCTCATCCGCAACGCAGAGCTGCATCCGGGCATGGGCCACTATAGCCAAATGGAAAAGTACTATCGGAGCCTGCCGGAGTCCGAGATCCGGGCCTCTCCGTCCCTGATGCAGGGCATGAGCATGCTGTGCGCCCTGAGCATGGACTATGCCGGCTCCGAGGGCTGGTACAAGAAATTAAAGGACTTCGCCCGGCAGTGCAATCCCAACGACGCGGCGGGGAAGCAGGCCCGGAGCCGCCTGGCCTGGCTGGATATCTCCCTGCCCCAGCGGAAGGTGGACAACCTGACGGAGACCATCCCGGCGGTGTTTCGGCTGATGACCGGCAAGGAGGTCAATCTGCCTCCCTTCTCCGTTACCAGCGCCCTGCCCAGTATTATGAACGGCGGCAAGGATTTCTCCCCCTGGAGCAAGCGGGACGACCTGCTCTATAAGACCGTCCGCATTCCTGTGGAGGCGATTCTGGGGAAGGACGGGGTCTGCCTGGGGGACTGCGCCATTGCCGAGAGCAAATTTGAAAAAGGGGAGGACATCGGCGGCCGGATGCTTTCCCTGGTGTCCCGCATGAGCGAGATCCAGCAAAACGGCACCCCAGACATAGAGTTTGCCGCCACGGGGCTTCTGGCCCGGAACTATCTGGCCTCCGGCCAGCCGGGGAATGCCCGCCGGGCCCTGGAGTCCCTCCGGGCCAGATTTGTAGACCAGGGCCACACCCGATTTCTGCCCAATATGGATGCGGCCCTGTGCCGCATTGCCCTGCACACCGGGGACCTGGACAGTGCCGATGCCTGGTACCGGGAAAAGGCCCCCAGAGACCCCATGCACCTGAACGTGATGAAGCGTTACCAGTACCTGACCCAGGCCCAGGTAGAGCTGGCCGACGGGACTCCCGAGGCGGCGCTGCTGACCCTGGCCCCCCTGGGCCCCTACTGCGAAAACTGCTTCCGGTACATAGACGGCATCCATGTGGATGTGCTCACAGCTCTGGCCCTCTACCGGATGCGCCGGGAGGGCTGGCAGGAGAAGCTGACAAGGGCCATGACCACGGCGGCGGAATTCGGCTTTATCCGCACCCTCAGCGTCTACGGCGCGGCCATTCTGCCCCTGCTGGCAGAGCTTCCCTGGACCGGGAACGACCGGTGGTACAAGCGGCTTCTGGCCGAGGTCCGGCTGCAAAACGCCAACGACCCCCTGTTCCTGCAGCCCCGGCTGGGGAAAAACGATGTACTGACCACCACGGAGAAGCAGATCCTGCGCCTGATCTGCGCGGACAAGAGTAACGCCGAGATTGCCCAGATGATGGACATCAAACTGACCACGGTGAAGACCCACGTCAGCCATATTCTGGAAAAGCTGGACGTGAACAGACGCAGCGAGGCCAAAACCGCCGCCAGGCGGCTGAAGCTCATCCCGGAGGACTGAAAGCCCTCTCCTGGGAGAGGGTGGCAGGGCCAAAGGCCCTGACGGGTGTGGGGCGGACCAAGCCTACAGCAAGGCGATCCCTCAGTCAGCCTAGGGCTGACAGCTCCCTTTACGCAAGGGAGCCTGCCCCTCATCCGCCCGCCGGGGCGGGCACCTTCCCCCAGGGGAAGGTTGGAAATTTTTATCGCAAAAGGAGAATGAACCATGAAGAAACGGATCATCAGTCTGATTCTGGCCCTGGCACTGTGTGTCGGGATGCTGCCCGCCCCTGCCTGGGCGGAGGAGCCTACGGATCCCACCCAGGCTGTGGAGGTGGTGGGGGCTGCCAACCCCAGTGAGGAGACGGACCCCACCACGGAGCCTACGGAAGAGGAAACGGAGCCTACGGAAGAGGAAACGGAGCCCACGGAGGCGGAAACGGAGCCTACGGAAGGGGAAACGGAGCCTACGGAAGGGGAAACGGAGCCTACCGAGGCACCCAAGGCCGCGGAGGTCCCCGCCGAGGAGACTGCTGCCCCCGGGGAGGACGAGGCCGTGGCGGCGGTGCAGGCCATGATCGATGCCCTGCCGGACGTGGAGGATATGTCCGAAAGCTACCTGGACGCGCTGGAAGCGGCGTACTCCGCTTTTGATGCCCTGAGCGAGGCTCAGCAAGCGCAGATCACCGGCGTGGAGAAGCTGGAAGCCTTGTTCAACTGGGTGAACAGCCAGGTGTCCACCCTGGCGACGGAGGAAACCATCTCCGGCGAGGTGACCTGGGACAACCGGACCTTTACCACCCCCGTCAAGCTGACCGGGGACACTACCCTGACCCTGGTGGGCGACAACAAGATCGAGTGCGACGCACCTCTGGATCTGAACAACTGCCAATTGACCGTCAAGGGCACCGGCACCCTGACGGTCATCGGCAACGGCAGGAGCGATACCTGGATGTGCAACGGCGCCATCTTTGACAGCACCTACAACGGTTACAACAAAGGCGGAACTCTGATCCTTGCGGGCGGTACCGTTACGGCCAGCGGGGGCGAGTATAACGCCATATCCGTTCGTTTTGTGGAATTGCGGGGCAGCAAGCTGGAGGCCTACGGCGGCTCGAATGCCGGTATTGTCTGCTCCTATCTGTATACATATAGCGGTTCCCTCTACGCCACCGGCAGTGATTGCGGCATCGAAATGAGAACCAGGAATGCGGGCAATCCCGGCAATCTGGCCATTCTGGCTTCCAACGAGAAGGAAGCATCGATGGAGGATATGGACGTGGGAGATATCGGCGATATTCAGGATAACGCCAAGAAGAAGACTTACTACATCGGCGAAGTCTCCGGCCCCCTGTTCTCGGTGAAGACCCAGAAGGGCTACCTCTATGAGGGCGTTGCCGATCAGACGGCCACCTTCTCCTATTCTGCCAAGAATCTGGACGGGTGCATGTTTGGAGTCGAATGGACGGGTGCCCACCCGGGTCTGACTGCTGATTTTTCTGAAAACGGCGATCAGACCATAATCGTCACGACCACGGACACCGTGAAGCAGGGCACCTATGAGCTGAAGCTCATTGCCAGAGATGCCGAGAACGTGAACACATTGGCCACCAAGACCGTCACCGTCACCGTTCTCGGTGCGCCCATCACCGTCACCGCCCAGCCCCAGGATGCCTCCGTCAGCTGCAAGCGCGGGGATTTGGATGCCTGGCAGGGCGACAAGAAAATCCAGGTGTCTGCCAAACTGGCCGCCGGCTTGACCGGGGACATTACCTACCAGTGGAAGCTGGAGGACGGCACGGAGCTGGATAACTGCACCGGGTACGAACTTTTCCTTCAGGATCTTTTCGTGGGTGGCAAGCTGCCCCAGGTGGCCGACAAGTCCTGGCTGCATTCCGCCAAGGTCCACTGCACCCTGACCTGTGGCAGCTACAGTGTCGATACCGCCGCCGTCACCCTGACGGTCAACACCTGTGCACATGAAAATGCAAAGCCCGACGGCAACTGCTGGCAGTGCGGGGAACCTTGCAGCTCGGAGCCGCTGCTGGTGCGCGAGGACGGCGCATACTACGCCGTGGATACTTCCGGAATCGGCGACGCTGAGGTAGGCGGCGGAATCCTGACAGGCGGCGGAACCGTCTACCTGACGAAGGACGTGCTGACCAGAGACATGAACGCAGGCAACTACACGGCAGGGAGCGAGAACGTGATCCTGGATTTGCAGGATCATACCCTGAATCGCCTGAAAATGGGCAACTTCCCCTACGGCAGCTTCACCCTGAAAAACGGCACCTTGGGAGAGATTCAGACCGCTGCCAGCGGAAAGCTGATTCTGGAGAATATTCACTATCAGGGGAAGTGGTTTGACGAAGAGTTTGACCTGACCGTACAGGGAGAGAACACGCGCTTTGAGCGGCCGGTTACCTTCTGGGGCACCACCCACCTGAGGGGCGGACGCTTCTCTCAGGGACTGGACAGTGATTGCGCCGGCCGGGCCCTGGGGCTTCTGGAGGATGGCTTTGCTTTCTACGACAGCGCCAACGAAGTCGTGGATGCCACGGACTCCACCAAGCTCGTGGGCAGGGAGATCCACGTGGCTTCTCACACTTGTGACTATACTGGTGACTATAGATACGGCAAATGCGACTGCGGCCGCAGCTGCGACCACCAGGGCACCACGGACGAAAACGGCTACTGCACCGTCTGCGGCACTTTTGTCTATCCCTTCGCCATTGGAGAGAAGCTCTACACCGGTCTGGAAGCGGCGCTGACAGCCGCCCAGGCAGGGGACACCGTTACCCTTCGTGGAGACTATGATATGCAGGGCGCTACCGTAGAAATCACAAAGAGTATTACGCTGGAGCTGAACGGTCATACGCTGAGCGGCTGGCCCTATGCGCCGATTCTCATAATCCTTGCCCAGGATGTGACCATTCAGAACGGTACGGTCAAGAACACGGACACCTCCAAATCCTCTCCGGCGGTGGAGGTGGGGAGCCAGTCTATCACGGGAGCCACGCTTACCGTAAAAAACGCAACCTTTGAAGGAAGCGAGAGCCATGGCGCCCCTCGGAATTACGGCCTGTCTATTTTCGCTGGGAATACGGCCCAAGTGGAAAACGGTACCTTTATCGGTGGTATTTCCGTGAACGGAAGCCTGACCCTCAACGGCGGCAAAGCAGACCATATCTATGTTGGGACCGGCGTTACCTACGCCTCCCTGCTGGCAAAGGGCTACGCCTACCAGGCGAAGGGCCAACTGGTGAAGCCGGAGAATATGGCGGACGGTATTGCTGTAGAGGTCGTGAAGTGTGGACATCCCGATGGACTGACGGATACGGAGGCTTGCGCTTATTGCGGCCTGACCTGCAACCATCCGGGAATTGACAGCACCACCGGAAACTGCACGGTCTGCGGCCTGTTCCAGGCCACGGCAAGCGTTGCCGCGGGCGGAACCACGACCTATTTCGCCAACTTCTCCGTAGCCCTTGAGGCGGCAAAGGCTGCCTCCGGCTCCACCCTCACCCTCTTCCAGGACGTGGCCCTGACAGGGGAGAAGAACCTCTACATCGACAGCGGCACCTTCACCATTGACTGGCATGGCCACACCATTTCCGGTGAAATGAGCAATGTTCTTTTGTGCATTACGGATGCGGCCAAGGTGACACTGACAGACAGCGTTGGCACCGGCGGCGTTCGCAATGTAAGAGGAGCGGCCATAGGTGCCTACGTGGGGTCCCAGGGCAGCCTGACCATCCGGGGCGGCGTCTATTCTCCTCAGCTATGGAAAGATCGGACCGCTTACGGACCCATCCGGATCAGCGGCGGCCGATTCGAGAACCCCGAAGATAGCGGAAGGAACGGGGCACTGTACTGCTACAGCGGAGCCCTGGCGGACCTGCTGGCCCCGGGCTATGCCTTCGCCTATGAGGATGATGACTCGCTGTTCGATGTCTATGGGGCCAGGATGCCGGATGCCCATAGAACGGTTTGCGTGGTGGCGCATACCCACGAAAGCTTTGATGAGGACGGCGTTTGCGCCTGCGGCTACACCTGTCCCCACGAGCACTGGACGGACGGCATGTGCGATCTGTGCGGCAAGATCTGCCCCCACGACCATTATGAAAACGGCAAGTGCGCCGTCTGCGGCTATCCCTGCCCCCACGAGAGCGTAACGGAGCATGACGGCGTTTACACCTGCGATATCTGCGGCCTGACCATGACCGTCATGGTGGAGACTGCGGACGGTATCAGCTACACCACCGACCTGGCCGCCGCCCTGAATAACGCCGAGGACGGCACCACCGTGAAGCTGCTGGGCGATCTTGTTCTGACGAAGAGCGCAAATATCGAAGGCGGTAAAAACGTCACCCTGAACCTGAACGGCCACAATATTACCCGGGCGACCTGGCAGATCATCCAAGTGAAGGGCAATACCGACGACGGGACTAAGGCGAAGCTCGTCATCACCGGCTCCGGCGAGATTCGATTCAACGTGAAGGCCATTGACGGCGGTCAGCTGGATATGAGCGGCTGGACGGGAACGGTAACGTGTGTCGACCTTGAGAATGCCTGCGACTTGGTCGGCCCCACCGGGAACGGCCATCTGGGTGAGCTGAATATCAGCAATTGGCGCAGCGACAACAAGGGCACCATCCTGCTCCAGGGCGGCACCATCGGCAAGCTTTGGCTGAACAGCTTCGAGAGCTTCCAGATGACCCTGGGGAGCCTGCTGAAATCCGGCTATGCGGCCAAGAGCGGCAGCGAATATCTGCCCTATGACCATGCCATCTCCGACCAGGACAAAATTCTTAACAACCTGACCATCGAGCCCTGCCCCCACACCGGCCTGGATAGCTCCGGCCGCTGCACCTACTGCGATGCCACAGGCTTTGTGGCCACCGTGACCAAGAACGACGTGACCGCCGGTTATACCGATTTCCTATCGGCACTCGACGAGATTAGCGATGGCAAGCGCGGCACATTGAAGCTGCTGAAGGATGTACCCGTGGAGGAAGGTCACCCCTTTGGTAGGATAAGCGGCATCCTGGATCTGAACGGCAAGAATCTGGCGTGCGACCTGACATGCATTCAGGGAAGCAGTTTGCAGATTGTAAACAGAGGCAGTGACATGTCCAGAATGGAGAGGCTGGAGGTGTGGAACGGCGCAAAGGTGACCATTGCCGATACCGCCGGAAGCATCCACTTCAATGTAGTGTGGGTTGAAATCGGCTCCGTAGCAGACCTGCTGCCCGAGGGCGGTGCCTACTTCAGCTTTGACAGGAACACCTGGATTTCCGCCGCAGAGGCGGCCGCGAGTCAAACCTTGGAAAAAGTAGCTGTGAAGAACCCCCCCGTTCAGAGCGTGACCCTCACCGCCAACAAAACCTCTGTTCCCTACGGCGAGAGCCAGACCGTGACCCTGACCGCTTCCGCCACGCTGAGCGAGGGCGGAACTGCCAGCTACGCCTGGGCTAAGGTGATGTCCGACGGCACTGTCCAGACCTTCACGGAGGAAGACGGAACCAGCTTCACCCTGCCTGCGGGCGTGAACGCGGGCGAGCATACCTACCGGGTTTCCGTCACCGTGGGGGACTACACCCTGAGTGAGGTCATTGAGATCACCGTGACCAAGGCTCCGGGCAAGCTGGTAAACAAGGACTATCCCACCGAGTTTACCTATGGCGACACGGTTCCCACCCCCAAGGCCGAGAACTTCACCTCCAATCACCCGGACGGTACGTTCAGCTACTATTGGTTGACAGGAGACGGTTCCATCAGACTGGAAACGGGTGCGAACCCGACACGTGCCGGTACCTACATGCTGTGTGCGACTTGGACAGGAGGAACCAACTACACCACAGCCAGTTTGAGCCTGGCAGTCACGATTCAAAAGGCCGCCCAGACCGCCAACATTTCGGTGGTCAACGAAACCATCTCCGGCAAGGGCGACGGCGGCGTGACCCTGAAGCCCTCCGCAGACGTTTATGAAATGCGGGAGAAGGGCGAGACGACCTTTGGACCGATACTGGCATCCCAGGGTCAGACCTTTATGACGCTTACCCCGGGAGTCACCTATGAAATCCGCCTGGCAGAGACGAAGAACTATCTGCCCTCCGCTACTCAGGAGGTCACCGTCCAGCCCGGCCGGAAGCTGGAAGTCACCCTGCCGGAGAATCAGAAAGGCTACACCCTGACGGCAAGCAAGACTCAGCTGGACTGGCACGAGGATGTGAAGCTGACCTTCCAACTGGATTCCGTGGGTGCGTATAAGGCCGCAGATTTTGGCATCTGGGCGGAAGCTGGAAGCGAGAAAACGAAGCTGACCCTCGGCAATGATGGTGCGGTCAAACTGACTGCCCCCGAAAAGGATATCACCATCACCGTCACCGGCGTGAAGACGGACAACCGGGAACCCAAGGCCTCCATCCAGGGCAGACAGCTTACGGAAAACAGCCTGGCCTATGTCAAGTGGGAGGGCTTCCAGAAGAATCCGGCGGACGACTTTGTGAACGGCGATTTTGTGATTTCGGCAGCGGATCGTGGCTCCGGCGTGGCCAGCATCTGGTACTGCCTGTCCGACAAGCCGCTGACCCTGGCGGAAATGGACACCGCTTCCTGGGTGTCGGCTCCGCTGACCGGGACGAATCAAGCCAAAGTGCCTATCACCGAGGACGGGGAGTACTACCTCTACGTCAAGGCGCTGGACAAGGCGAATAATGTGGGCTACGCCTGCACCGGCAAGTTGGTCAAGGAGAGCAATCCGCCCACCTTCTCCGGCGTGGAGAATGAGAAAACCTACTATGTGACCCAGCAGATGGAGATTCATGACGACGGTATGCCGGACTGGTATAGGGCGAAAGGCTCAATCGGAGTGGTTCCGAATGGCGGAGATGAGAATCCGATCAAGCTGAAGCTGAAAAACGACGGCAGACCCTATACCATCACGGCGGGTGACCGGTGCGGCAACGAGGCCTCCATCACCGTGTACATGAAGCCCCTTACCGACCTGACCGATCGCCTGTACGGCATTCTGGAAGAATCAATTCAGAAATCCGACCGTGCCACCCTGGACGAGGTGGACGGCTTCAAGGTCGCCATCGTGCGCCCGCTGGACGTCATCCGCCACAACTACACGACCTACCGGATCACCCTGCGCTGTTACCAGCTCAGGCTGGAGGGCGAGCCCAAAGGATGCCCCGTGCCCGAGGAGCTGACCGAGGCCACAGCCTGCCAGTGGATCGCGCCGCAGGACATCGAGGCCTTCCCCCTGCCCGCGCCGCACCGCAAACTTGCCGACAACTGTAGCCTTTTTGACAACCCGGCCTCAGGCGAGTAGTTTCTGCCCACGCCGCGAGGCACGCGGACGTCAACCGTGGCGCGAGCCACGTAATATTTCTGGAGTCTCTCCCCATGCGCAAGACTGTTTACTGGATTGAAGGCGACGGCATCGGCCCGGACGTGTGGAAAAGCGCGCGCCCCGTCATTGATGAAGCCATCCGTCTGAGCTACGGCGACGAGCGCGGTTTCGACTGGAAGGAACTGCTCGCGGGCGAAAAGGCGCTCAAGGAAACCGGGACGCTCCTGCCCGACGAAACCCTCGCCGCCCTGCGCGGCGCCGAGCTCGCCATCAAGGGCCCCCTCGGCACGCCGGTGGGCACGGGTTTCCGCAGCCTCAACGTCACCCTGCGCCAGACCCTCGACCTCTACGCCTGCATCCGGCCCATCCGCTACTTTGAAGGCATCGAGTCCCCGGTCAAGCATCCCGAGCGCGTGGACATGATCGTCTTCCGCGAAAACACCGAAGACGTCTACGCGGGCATCGAATACAAGGCCGGGACGCCCGAAGCCGCCAAGCTCATCGCCTTCCTGCGCGACGAACTGGGAGCCAATGTGGACGCCTCCGCCGCCGTAGGCATCAAGCCCATGACCGAAAAAGGCTCCAAGCGCCTTGTCCGCGCCGCCATCCGCCACGCCCTCGCCCAGAACCTTCCGAGCGTGACCCTTGTGCACAAGGGCAACATCATGAAGTTCACCGAGGGCGCATTCCGCCAGCACGGCTACGATGTGGCGAAGGAAGAATTCGCCGCCCAGACCGTGGTCGAAGCCGAAGCCGCTTCCGCGCCGGGCAAGCTGGTCATCAAGGACCGCATCGCCGACGCGATGTTCCAAGAGGCCCTCATCCGCCCCGAGCAGTACAGCGTGCTCGCCACGCCCAACCTGAACGGCGACTACATTTCGGACGCCCTCGCCGCGCAGGTCGGCGGCCTTGGCCTTGCCCCCGGCGTGAACATGTCGGAAAAGCTGGCCTTCTTCGAAGCGACCCACGGCACCGCGCCGAGCCTCGCCGGGAAGGACCGGGCCAACCCCGGCAGCCTCATCCTCAGCGGCGCGCTCATGCTGGAGCACATAGGCTGGAAGGAAGCCGCCACCCGCATCTACAAGGCCGTGAACACCGCCATCGCCCGCCGCGCCGTCACCGAAGACCTCGCCGCACAGGGCGAACGCCGCTACTCGACCTCCGAGGTCGGGGACTTCATCGCCGCGCATATTTAGGCACACCCCGCTCCGGGGGCTCCTATCCGCAAAAAAGGGGTTGCAACCGCAAAGGTTGCAACCCCTTTTTCCGTGCAGGCCACGAGGCGTCCCCGCCCGGACAGCAACGCCACGGCCCGGCAGCCAGTTTATATCCCGGCCACGAATTGCTCGAGTGCCCCCAGGTCGGCCGCCATCGGCTCCGAAACCCGGGGCAGGCGGGCGAGCCGGGCCAGCCGCGGCGGCAGCGGAACCGCAGCCCCCGTGACGGGGAAGATGACCTCCCCGAATTTGGCGGGATGCGCCGTAGAGAGGTAAAATCCCGGCTTCCCGCACGCTACGGAAGCGGCATATCCGATGGCGCTGTGCGGGTCGGAAAGGTATCCGTAATTGCGGTGCAGCCCATCGATCGTACGGCGGATCATGGCATCGTCGCAGCGGAATCCCTCCAGTTCATCACGCAGGGCATCCGGCTCACCGCCGCAGAGCCACAGCATGCGTTCGAAATTGCTCGGCGCTCCGACGTCCATCGCATTGGCCGGCGTCCGCACCGACGGCCTCGGACGGTACTCGCCGCTGCGCAGGAACTCGGGCACCACGTCGTTCCGGTTCGAAGCCGCGACGAATCCGCCGAGGGGGAGCCCCATGCGGCGGGCGAGCATCCCGGCCGAGAGGTTTCCGTAGTTACCGCTCGGCACCACGACCACAGGCCGCCCGCCGCCCGTCTGCTGCCGCCACAGGCAATAGCCGTAGAAATAATAGAATGCCTGCGGTATCCAGCGCAGCAGGTTGATCGAATTGGCCGACGACACGCGGTGCCCCGCACGGAATTTTGCGTCGGCAAACAGCTCCTTGACCAGCCGCTGGCAGTCGTCGAACGTCCCGGCCACACGCAGCGGGTGGATATTGCCGCCGAGCGTGGTCATCTGGCACTCCTGCAGCCGGCTGATCTTCCCTTCGGGATAGAGCAGCACCACCTCGACGCCCGGCACGCCGTAAAACCCGTGCGCCACGGCGCTGCCCGTGTCGCCCGACGTAGCCGTCAGGATCACCAGTTTTTCGCCGGCACCGCCCAGCAGGCCGATCATCCGCCCCATGAAGCCCGCACCGTAATCCTTGAATGCGAACGTCGGGCCGTGGAACAGCTCCAGCGTATAGCGGCTGCCGACACGGCGAAGCGGCAGCGGAAAGTCGTAGATCCGCTCCATCTCCCGCCGCAGGAGCCCGGGGTCGATGTCGTCACCGAAAAAAGGTTCCGCCAAGTATCCGGCCAGCGCGGCATAGGACTCCCCTGCCAGCCGCTCCGCGACGGCCATATCGGCCTGCGGGATACGTTCCGGGACGAACAACCCGCCGTCGGGCGCCAGTCCCGCCTGCACGGCTTCGCGAAGCGAAAAGGCGCGTGCGCATGCTTTGTCTTTCGTGCTGTAATATTTCATCTGTTTGTCGTTTTATACTATTCCACAATCCTTGCCCCGCGGTTCGACACGCGGCCCGCATATATCTTGCAGCCGATACCGAGGCGGGCGAAATGCGCCCGCATCCGCTGCGAGACCCGCTGCGAGACGGCCTCATCGGCGGCCAGGGCGAAGATCGAAGGCCCCGACCCGGCAATGTTCATCGCCAGGGCGCCTTCGGCGAGCACCCCTTCTTTCAGCACATCGTAACCCGGAATGAACCCCTTGCGGTAAGGCTCCGCCACCACGTCGTGCATCGACCGGCCGATCAGCGCCACGTCGCCCAGGGCGAACCCGGCCACCAGCCCGCCGACATTGCCCCACTGCGTCACGGCATCGTGCAGGGGTACCTCGCGGGGAAGCACTTCGCGCGCCTCCTTAGTGCTGACCACGATGTCGGGATGCACCACGGCGTAGAAAAAGCCCTCGGGGACAGGCAGGCGCACGATGTCCAGCGGTTCGTACCCCCGGATCAGCACCACGCCGCCCAGCACGGCAGCAACGTTCGGTCGTAAGAATCATATTTTTGATTGCCAGCGCCGAAGAACATCCG
>ERZ772886.3046-NODE-3046-length-12643-cov-4.252304_pt1 | contig 12643 bp, 10 predicted proteins | sample MGYA00512128_ERZ772886 | MGnify/ENA primary metagenome ERZ772886 (study PRJEB29015, sample SAMEA2737698) | human gut metagenome | biome: human gut; feature: human-associated habitat; material: faeces | place: China | collected 2012 ... | reverse complement strand
CAGGAGAAAATGTTATCCGATTTATTAACGACATCATCATTATGAAATTCCTACACTTCCTTCAGCTGACCCAGGGTCTCGACCTTGACGCCGGTGACGCCGTAGTAGCAGGGCAGAGAATATGCGGTGCCGGGGAAGGACACGGCCTGGCCCTCACCGTACTGTGCGATGGCATTGTTGACAGCTGCCTCGGTCAGGCCGTAGACAGCGTCGTTGCCGCCGAAAACTCTTTCAAATAAAGTCACGGTATTTCCTCCTAATTTTCTTCACGATCCAGAATCGCTTTGATTTGGCGGATCTCATCAATGGCCTGGGGGCTAAAATCGTAGGGGGATTTGCCCTGACGGTCCGCGTTGATAACATCCGGGTTATAGTGAATGCAGCCCAGCAGATCCTCTGCCGGGATGGTCTCACGGACAAAAGCCTCATCACTTTCGTCCCGGACCTTATTGGCCACCACACGAACCTGCTTGACCCCCAGATCCTTGGCCAGCCGCTTCACGTTGCGGTAGGTCTGGACACTGCGGGCACCCGGCTCAATGACCACGATAAACTGGTCCATATTGGAAGCGGTGCCCCGGCCCAGGTGCTCCAGACCGGCCTCCATATCCATAATGACCACATCGTCCTTGCGGAAGGTCAGGGCGGCCAGAATGGATTTGAGCATCACATGCTCCGGGCATACACAGCCAGAGCCGCCCACATCCACGGTACCCATGACCAGCAGCTTCACGCCGTTGATGTCCTTGGAGTACTTCTCGGGGATGTCGGCCACGTAGGGGTTCAGCTTATAGAACCGGTTGGCATCGGTGGCTCCGGTGCGCTCTTCCACCAGGGTGCGCATTTTGCTGATGGGGACAATGGAATCCACTTCCTCCTGGCTCAGGCCTAAGGACAGTCCCAGGTTGGCATCCGGGTCTACGTCGGCGGCAAGGACAGTGCGTCCTTCGTCGGCATAGAGCCGGGCCAGGGTGGAGGCAAGGGTGGTTTTTCCGACACCGCCCTTGCCGGTGATAGCTAGTTTCATATGTTAGATGCCCAGAGCAGCGCGCTTCTCCTCGATGCGGGCAATCATCATGTCGCCCATCTTGTCGATGTCCTTCTCCACGATGTACTTGGCCTCAACCCACTTGTTGATGCCGTCTTCGCCGCAGAGCAGGTCACAGATCTCGGAGGAACCGGAAACGTAGGGATCCACGCCCAGGTAGGTATCCAGGCCGGTGGAAACAACGTAGTTGCCGATGGAAACGGCCTTCTCAGACATCCATTCGGGAGCGCAGCCCACAACAGGCAGCTGAGAAATGTTCAGGCCGGAGTCCTTGGCCAGCTGAGAGGCCAGGAGCAGCATACGGGTGATGTCCACGCAGGAACCCATGTGCAGAACGGGAGGAATGCCAGCCAGCTCGCAAACACGCTTCAGACCCGCGCCGCAGTATTCCTTGGCCTGTACGGGATCCATGAGGCCTGCCTTGGCAGCAGCCTGAGCGGAGCAGCCGGAAACGATGCAGATGATGTCGTTCTCCAGCATCTTCTTCATCAGCTCAATGTGCGCAGTGTCAGGACGGACCTTGGGGTTGTTGCAGCCGACCAGAGCCACAGCACCGCGGAGAACACCGGAGGTGATGCACTCCAGCAGGGGCTTGGTGGTGCCGAACTCGTCAACCTGGGAGTTGGCAACGCCGTCCAGGACCTTGACGATGGCTTCAAGAGAGTAGCCCACACGGGTCTTCTGAACCTGGTTGGGGATGTTCACCAGCTCGGGCTTCCGGTTCTTGAAGTTCTCAATGGCCATCTTGACGATTGCCTTGGCGTTTTCACCGGCGTTCTCGGCAGAGAACTGGATGAACTCGGAGTCGGGCATCCGGCAGATGGGAGAGGTGGTGATGAACTTGGTGTGGAAGCACTTGGAGAGGGGTCCCAGTGCGGGGAAGATGCACTGCACGTCTACAACAATGGCTTCGCAGGCGCCGGTGAGAACCACGTTTTCCTGGCTCAGGAAGTTACCGGCCATGGGGATGCCGTGACGCATGGCCACTTCGTTGGCGGTGCAGCACACGCCGGAAATGGTGATGCCCTTGGCGCCAACGCTCTTGGCCAGAGCGATCATCTCAGGATCGTTGGCGTAGTAAACGATCATTTCAGACAGGGAGGGATCGTGGCCGTGAACAACGATGTTGACATTGTCCTTCTCCATAACGCCGATGTTGGCAGTGGAGTCCACGGGCTTGGGAGTTCCGAACAGAACGTCGGAGAACTCGGTGCCCATCATGGAGCCGCCCCAGCCGTCAGACAGGCCGCAGCGCAGAGCCTGGCGAACCAGAGCCTCCGGCAGGGAGCTGTTGCCCATGTGGGTCATATGCAGAGCGGTGGCAACTTCCCGGTCAATAGCCCGGGGCTCGATGCCGGCCTCATGCCACAGCTGCTGGGTATGCTCGGGAGCACGCTTCAGGAACTTCTGGACGCCGAAGGGCTTGCCGTATTCCATCAGGCCGATCTCAGCCATTTCGTGAGCCAGATCGTAAATGTCCTTGCCCTCGGTCTCCACGCCCCATTCCTTGGCGATGCGGATCAGCTTCTCAGGATCCTTGACCTGGTAGTTGCCGCCTTCCTTGGCCTGGTGCAGGGTATGCATGATCTCACGGCCATGGTCGGAGTGGGTGGCAGAGCCACCGGCAGTAAAGCGCAGGAAGTTACGGCCGACAATGCCGTGAACATCGCAGCCGCAGATACCGCGGGGAGCCTTGGGAGTGATGCGGCAGGGGCCCATGGAGCAGATACGGCAGCAGGTACCCTTCTCGCCGAAGCCGCAGTGGGGGGTCTGGTTTTTGACACGCTGCTGCCAGGAATCAGCGCCGACCTTCTTGCCGTTTTCCAGCAGAGAATCGGTGGCCGCTTCCATCTCTTCGACAGTGGTCAGATATGCCCAATCCTTCAATGTGATTTCCTCCTAATTAAGTAATTCTTTCCTGTTGATACACTGGTATTGCCGAACCCATACTGTATCGATAATATTCTACCAATAGAAAACAAGATTGTCAATCGGCGAATCCGCCACATTTCACATGGGATTCCCTATCCCCCCAGGGGGGTTTTTGTTCATTTTCAACGGATGTGCCCAAAATCTGGCCCCTTCATGTTCGAAAATCTGTTTTTCCACGTTTTTGAGGAAAATTTAGAAATTGCAAAATTTTTTCTATGTGCTATGATAAGCGTATTCAAGAAAGAGGAGCCTTATGTCTCATGACAGATCATTTGACCGCCCGGTACGGGCTGATTCACGGCGCTTACTGGGCGTCTTATGCGGCTATTGCCGCCTATGTAAACCTGTATCTGCTGGAAATGGGCTTTTCCAGCGGGGCCATTGGCGTTCTCATCGCCCTGGCGGGGCTTTTGTCTGCCCTTTTGCAGCCATTGGCCGCAAGCTATGCAGACCGGGAGACCAGCCCCAATTTAAAGACCATCAATCTGGCCATAGCCGCCCTTTGGATGCTTTCGGCGCTGGGGCTGCTGGTTTTCCACAAAAATAAGGTTGCCTCCCTTTTATTCTACGGCGGCTGCCTTTCCCTGCTGCAATTGCAGACCCCTCTGGTCAATGGCCTGGGGGTCACCAGCATCAATTGCGGCTGTAAGCTCAACTACGGTGTGTCCAAAAGCGTCAGCTCCGTGACCTACGCTCTGGTATGCCTGGTGCTGGGCCGCATGACGGCAGCCCAGGGCGGGCGGCCGGTGCCCTGGGCCATTGTGCTGCTCACCGGAGTGTTCATTCTCTCCCTGGTGCTTTACCCCGCCCAGCGGACACCCCGAAGCGGCAGCGAGGCCAAGGGCGCGGACGGCCTGGCCTTCTTCCGGAAATATCCGCGGTTCACCGGAGTGCAGGCAGGCTGCATCCTGCTCTACATCAGCCATGTCTTTTTGAACAGCTTCACCCTCCAGATCATCCGCACCAAGGGCGGGGACAGCAGCCACATGGGCCTTTCCATGGCCATTGCAGCCCTGTCGGAAATTCCCACCATGCTGTTCTTTACCCACATGCTGCGCAAAAGGAGCAGCGGCTTCTACATCAAGCTCACGGGCTTCTTCTTCCTGCTGAAGGCCGCCGGCTCCTGGCTGGCCCCCAATGTGACGGTATATTACATCTTCCAGGCCACCCAGATTGGTGCCTGGGCGCTGATCGCCATCGCGTCCGTATATTATGTAAACGCAATTATGGAGCCACAGGATGCCGTGAAGGGGCAGGCCTATTTTACCGCCGCCTACACCCTGGCCAACGTCCTTGCCGCCCCCCTGGGCGGCCGCCTCATCGACACCCTGGGCGTGAACGCCATGCTGATGCTCGGCGCCCTTTGTGCCGCCCTGGGGACGGCGGTGAACCTGGTGTTCGCAGAGAAAACAGTGGACAAGGGGATCCTGTAACGGCAATTTCCCGCAATTTTTACATTTTGACTGTTTTTCTTTCCGGGAAAATATGGTAAACTTATAGAGAGTATGGGAAGGAGTGGCCTTTGTGAAGGAATGTGTGATCTTCTGTGCGGCGGGGTTTGACGGTCTGGCGGTACCGCTGACGGAGAAAGACTATCTCATTGCCGCCGACGGCGGCTTGAAGCATATGGAAAGCCTGGGTGTGACGCCCAATGCCATCATCGGGGACTTTGATTCCCTGAACTATATCCCCACGGGGGCAGAGGTCTTCCCGGTGGAAAAGGACGACACGGACTCCATGCTGGCCGTGAAGCTGGGGCTGTCCAAAGGCTATGACCGCTTTTTGCTCTACGGCGGCCTGGACGGGGTGCGGCTGGACCACACGGTGGCCAACTATCAGGCCCTGCAATACCTGGCGGACCGGGATGCCCGGGGCATCCTCATCGGGAGGGATTTTTGTGCCACGGTGATCCGAAACGGTGCGCTGCGCTTTCCCGGCGGAAAGCAGGGGGACATCTCCGTGTTCTGCATGGGGCCGGATGCCCAGGGCGTGAATATAGAAGGGCTGTACTATTCCTTAAAGAACGGAACGCTGACCTGCGGCTTTCCCCTGGGGGTCAGCAATCATTTTACGGATTCGGCCGCCCGGGTCAGTGTGGCCCAGGGCAGCCTTCTGATCCTCTGGCGGCGGGCAGCAGGCCTGCCGGAATTCGAAGCGTAAGGAGGCAGCGCCATGGATGAAGAGAACGCGCTTATCACCCCGGAAACCGGGCTGACCGCCCAGCAGGTCCAGGAGCATCTGGAAGCCGGTCTGGGTGCGGGGCTTCCGGCGGATTCCGGCCGCAGCGAAAAGGAAATCATTCTGCGGCACAGCCTGACATTTTTCAATCTGGTGTTCATTGTATTGGCCGTGCTGCTGATCGTGGGAAAATCCACGGTCATGAACATGGGCTTCCTGGGTGTGGTGGTGATCAATACGGTCATCGGCATTTTCCAGGAAATTCGCGCCAAACGGGCGGTGGACAAGCTGTCCCTGGTGGCCCGGCGGCCTGTGAAGGTCGTGCGGGACGGGCAGGTCCAGGAGGTGCCCCCGGAGAACATCGTCCGAGACGACCTGGCGGAGTTCGGCCAGGGTGACCAGATCTGCGGCGACGGCATTCTCCAATCCGGCACACTGTACGTAGACGAATCCCTGCTCACCGGCGAAGAGGACAGCGTAGAAAAGCAGCCCGGAGATCTGGTCCATTCCGGCAGCGTGGTTCTGGCAGGCCGGGGCCGGGTGCTGCTGACGGCAGTGGGCGAAAACTGCGGTGCGGCGGCCCTGGCCCGGGAGGCCAAGTACAACCCCAAAAACAAAAAATCCGAGATGATGCGGTCCCTGGACCGGCTGATCGTCTTTCTGGGCATTGTCCTGGTGCCCGTGGGCATTATCCTGTTCCGGCAGGAATATGTGGTTTTGCAGCTGCCTCTGCGGGAGAGCACTGAGGGCACCGTTGCGGCCCTCATTGGCATGATCCCCGAGGGACTGTACCTGCTGACCAGCGTGGCCCTGGCGGTCTCCGCCCAGAAGCTCAGCAAGAGCCGGGTGCTGGTGCAGGATATGAACAGCATCGAGGCTCTGGCCCGGGTGGATATGCTCTGCGTGGACAAGACCGGCACCATCACCGAGCCGGACATGGAGGTGGAGAACGTTCTGCCCCTGTCGGACCTGCTGCCGGAGCAGCTGGAGGACATCCTGACTGCTATGTACGGCACCGGCGAGCCGGACAACGCCACGGCCAAAGCCATGCAGGAGCTGTTCTCCGGGGAAAGCGACCTGAAATGCACCAAACGGGTGCCCTTCTCCTCGGAATACAAGTGGAGCGGCTGCGAATTCGAAAACAGCGGCAGCTATGTATTCGGCGCACCGGAATTTCTGCTGGGGGACCGGGAAGACAAATGGAATATCTGCGACTGGGCAGCCAAGGGCTACCGGGTGCTGCTGTTGGCCCAATACGGCGGCCCTCTGGCCCCCGGAAAGCTGGACCCCGAAAAACTGGAGCCCCTTGCCCTGGCCCTGCTCACGGGCAAGCTGCGGCCCAACGCCAAGGAGACCTTCGCCTACTTTGCCCAGCAGGGAGTCACCGTCAAGGTGATCTCCGGCGACAATCCCGCCACGGTGAGCATGATCGCCCAGCAGGCAGAAATTCCCAACAGTGAAAAGTACGTGGACGCCTCCACCCTGGAAACCCCGGAACAGCTGCGGAAGGCGGCCGACGAATACACCGTATTCGGCCGGGTAACGCCTCAGCAGAAGAAGGCACTGATTGAGGCCCTGCAAAAGAAAAAACACACCGTAGCCATGACCGGCGACGGCGTGAATGATCTGCTTGCCATGAAGCAGGCGGACTGTGCCATAGCCATGGCCAGCGGGGCCGAGGCAGCCAGTCAGCTGGCAAGCCTGGTGCTGCTGGACTCGGATTTCTCCGCCATGCCCAGCGTGGTCAACGAGGGCCGCCGGGTCATCAACAATATCCAGCGGGCAGCTTCCCTGTTCCTGGTGAAAAACATATTCTCCCTGTTCTTATCCATTATCAGCCTGTTTACGGTAATGCCCTACCCCCTGGAGCCCATCCATCTGTCCGTCATCTCCGCCATGACCATTGGCGTGCCCTCCTTTATCCTGACCTTTGAGCCCCGGTATGACCGGGTCAAGGGCCGGTTCCTGCCAGAGGTACTGCGGCGGGCCTTCCCGGGGGGCCTGACCAATGTGTTCGTGGTGCTGCTGTGTCAGCTGTTCATGGTGGTCTTTGCCCTGCCCCAGGACGAGGTGTCCACCATCTGCGCGGCGATCCTGTCCTTCGTGGGTCTGCTGGTGCTGTATCAGATCTGCAGGCCCTTCAACTGGTTCCGGAAGCTGCTGTGGTGGGCCATGGCGGCCGGCATCGTCCTGTGCTTTACGCTGCTGGGGGATATTCTGGATCTGCGGACCTGGACGGACGAAGTGCGGCTGGTCATGTTTACCCTGCTGGTAATGACTCCCACGGTGTTCCTCGCCATCCAGCGCATTTTCGACTGGTGCGAGCAGACCCGCCTCCGCTTCGCCGCCTGGTGCAGGGGTGTGTGGGCCAAACGGCCGTTCCGGAAGAAGAAAAAAGCGTAAAAGAATATGCATTGAGCAGGCTCTTCCCATCCCGGGAAGGGCCTGCCCGTTTGTTTCGGTCTCTTTTATTCTTTCACCGGCAATTCCGCCGTGAAGGTAATGCGGCCATCTGCGTAGTCGGCCCAGATTTTTCCGCCGTGGGCAGTGACGATGTTTTCGGCGATGGAGAGCCCCAGGCCGAAGCTGCCGTCCCGGCTGCGGGCGGCGTCCATGCGGTAGAAGCGCTTGAAAATGTTTTTCAGCGCCGCCTTGTCCATGGGCTCCGCGTTATTGGATACGCTCAGGCGGCAGTGGTGCCGGTTCTGCCTTTCCAGGGTGAGCCGGACCGTACCTCCCTGGGCGTATTTTTTGGCATTGTCCAGCAGAATGTCCACCAGCTGGCCCAGGTGCTGGCGGCTGCCGGTGAGGGTAATGCCCGGGGTGATGGCGGATTCCAGCGTAAGCCCCGCCTCAAAAAACACAGCCTCAAAGGGCAGCAGGGCATCCTCGGTCAGCGCCGAGAGATCCACCTGCTCAAAGACCATTTTCGCCTGGCCGTTGTCGGATCGGGCCAGCTCCAGCAGGTGCTCCACCAGGCTTTTCATCTGGTGGGACATGGTGAGAATGCTGTCCACACAGCGGCTCTGATTCTCCCCGTCGGACATCTGCAAAAGCTCTGCGTTGGTCATGATGACGGTGAGGGGTGTTTTCAGCTCGTGGGAGGCGTCGGCTACAAACTGCCGCTGCTGGTCCCAGGCCTTCTCCACCGGGCGGACCATCCACCTTGCCAGCAGCACCGCAATGCCCAGGAATACTCCCAAACACAGCACCCCCAGGGCGGCACAGCTCTTGGCAAGGCCCAAAAGCGTCGCTTTTTCGCTGGACATATCCGCAAAGACAATGGTCTCGGACAGGGGGGAGCGGACCTTCAAAAAGCGAAGATTGTACTCCGGAATGACCCCCGTATCCCCGGATTTGGCTGTGGCCGCCTCCATAAGGGCGGTGAGGAACACTTGATCGGACAGGTCATAGTAGCCCCCCACCACGGCGGTCAGCTCCCCCGTTGCACTGATCTTCAGCAGGAAATAGGGCAGATGCACCCCCGTTCCACCGGAATTGGGCCGGCCCAGCTGGAAGGGGTTCGCGGCCACCGTGCGCATCATGGAAAGGCTCTCCTCCTCCAGATTCTGGGCCGTGGAGTGGTACAGAAGGCCAAAAATCGAGCAGAGCATGACCGTGACGATGGCCAAAATAACGCATACGAACCGAATGCGAAGCTTTTTCAGCATCCTTCCTGCACCTCCAGCCGGTAACCCATACGCCGGACGGCGGCGATGGTCACATTGGAGCCGATGGAATTCAGCTTTTTCCGCAGAAAGCCGATATAGACCTCCACATTGTTCTCCACCGCTTCGGAGTCAAAGCCCCAGACCCGGGCAAGCAGGGCCTCCTTGGACAGAATGCTGCCCTTGGCCTGGAAGAGACAGCGCATCACGTCAAATTCCTTGGCGGACAGCCGGACGGAACGGCTGCCGCAGAGCAGGGTGCAGGAGCCCAGGTCCAGATTGGTATTGCCCAGGGTCAGCTCGTCCACCTGGCCGCCCTGGCGGCGCAGCAGGGCATTGATGCAGGCCACCAGCTCCCGGCTGTCGAAGGGCTTGGTCAGATAGTAGTCCGCCCCGGCATTGAGGCCCTCGATCCGGTCCTCCAGGCCGGACCTGGCGGTGAGCATGAGGATGGGCGTCCCGCACCGCTTGGCCCGCACGGCCCGGGCCACCTGGTAGCCGTTCATTTTGGGCATCATCACATCCAGGATCAACAGATCATAAACCCCGGTCTCCGCGTATTCCGCCCCGGCCTCCCCATCATAGACGCACTCCACCGCAAAGCCCTTCTTCTCCAAAAGGGTTTTCAGGGAATCCGCCAGAAGCTTTTCGTCTTCAATAATCAGGATTTTCATGGAATGGCCTCCTTGCCGGCTTTCCCCAAGGGAAGGCTTTTCTGCTTTTTCTATTATACTACACCCCAAACCTGAAATAAAGCTGAAAATCCCCCTGCCGGTTTGGCAGGGGGAAAAATGCATTTCTCAGTCCAGCTTCTCAGCCAGGTCTGCGTACTGGGATTCCAGGGGGTTCTTCTTGGAGGCCAGCTTCATGGATGCTTCCACACCCTTGGTGGCCTCGTTAATGGGCAGAATGGTACCGGCGCCGGCAATGCAGCCGCCGGGGCAGGCCATACCCTCCAGAAGGTAGCCATTGTACTTGCCGACCTTGGCCATGTTCATGAGCTTGCGGCACTCCCGCAGGCCCTGGGCGTTGGCAACCTTGATGTCCATATCCGGGTGCTTCTCGTGAACGACCTCCACCACGGCGGCGGCCACGCCGCCGGCTACGGCGAAGCCCCGGCCTGCCGCGGTGCCCTCGTCGGAAGCACCGACCTCGGGCAGGTTCTCAAAGTCCACTTCCTTTGCCTCGAACATACCCATGAGCTCTTCAAAGGTCAGCACAAAGTCCACATCGGAGCGGATGTTCTCCCGGATGGCCTCCAGCTTCTTGGCGGCGCAGGGGCCGACAAAGACGATCTTGGCGTTGGGATGCTCCTTCTTCACCATGCGGGCGGTATAGACCATGGGGGTCAGGGTCATGGAGATGTTCTTTGCCTGGGCAGGGAACAGCTTGTGGACCATGGCGTGCCAGGCGGGGCAGCAGGAGGTTGCCATATAGGGCTGCTCGGCGGGAACCTTCTCCACAAAGTCCCGGGCCTCCTCCACGGTGCAGATGTCTGCGCCAACGGCAACTTCTACCATGTCCTTGAAGCCCAGCTGCTGCACGGCGGCGCGGAACTTGGCAACGGTCACATCCTTGCCGAACTGGCGGGCAAAGGCGGGAGCAGCAATGGCATAGACCTCGTCGCCCTCCATGATGGAGCGGACCACCTGATAGATCTGGCCCTTGTCCACAATGGCGCCGAAGGGGCAGGATACCAGGCACTGACCGCAGGAGACGCACTTGTCCTGGTTGATGATGGCCTTACCGTTCTCGTCAGCGCCGATGGCATCCATGCCGCAGGCGGCCTGGCAGGGGCGCTCCAGGTGGATGATGGCGTTGTAGGAGCAGGCCTGGGCGCACTTGCCGCACTTGATGCACTTGCTGCTGTCAATGAAGCTCTTGCCGTTGACGAAGCTGATGGCATCCCGGGGGCAGACCTGCTGGCAGGAGGCGGCCAGACAGTTCTGGCAGTTCTCCGTGACCTTGTACTGGTTGGTGGGGCAGGCATGGCAGGCATAGGGGATGATGTTGATCAGAGGGGGCTCATAGTACTGCTGGGCAATGGCGGCGTGGTCCATGCCCTCGGTCAGAAGGGACCGGGTCTGGACGGAGCGGACGGACAGGCCCATGGCAAGCCGGACCCGTTCACCGGCAATGGCGCGCTCCAGGAACACGGACTCCCGGTGCAGGGGCTGGTCACCGGGGACGATGATATAGGGCAGGTCCTCGGCCTTGGTGTAGTCGTCGCCGTTGTAAGCCATGCGGGCAACCTCGGTGAAGACCTTCTTCCGGATGTCTGTGATCAGGGACGGAATACCTCTCATATAATAAAATCCTCCAAAATGGACAGATTCTCCCCATCTGCCCGTAATTTCCGTTATATTATACCAAGAAGCCGTCTGTTTCGCAAGATTTTCCCTATACAAATATTCTTATAGGATTATTAGAATCCCCTATGCGCTCTGCACATATACTCTGGTAAGGTTTTCGTGTGGAGGGATCGCAGATGAAACGTTTTTGTGCGCTGCTGCTGTGCGCCGTCCTGTTGTGCATGGCACTGCCCTGGCAAACCCGGGCAGCGGAGATGGATGTTAATGCAAAAAGCGCCCTGCTGATGGATGCTGCCACAGGCACGGTGCTGTTTGAGAAGAACGCCCATGAGGCCCTGGCCCCGGCCAGTGTGACCAAGATCATGACCATGCTGCTGATCATGGAGGCAATCGATTCCGGCAGCATTGGCTACGACGATATGGTCACCGCTTCGGAATCTGCAGCGGCCAAGGGGGGCAGTCAGGTATATCTGAAAGCCGGGGAACAGATGGCCGTCTCGGAAATGCTGAAATCCATTGCCGTCTCCTCTGCCAACGACTGCGCCTGCGCCATGGCAGAGCATCTATCCGGCAGCGAGGGGGCCTTTGTGGACCGGATGAACGAGCGGGCCCGGGAGCTTGGCATGGAGGACACCCATTTCGTCAACTGTACCGGTCTGGACGACAGCCCGGAGGCCGCCCAGCACCGCACCAGCGCCTACGACATCGCCCTCATGTCCCGGGAGCTGCTGACCCGCCACCCGGATATCAAAAAGTATACCACCATCTGGATGGACACCATCCGGAACGGCGCCTTTGGCCTGTCCAACACCAACAAGCTCATCCGCTTTTACCCCGGGGCCACAGGCCTGAAAACCGGCTTTACCTCCGGGGCGGGCTATTGCCTGTCCGCCACGGCCCAGCGGGAGGGCATGGAGCTCATCGCCGTAACCATGGGCTGTGAGAGCGCCAAGATTCGAAACGCCGCCTGCAAGCAGCTGCTGGACTATGGCTTTGCAAACTTCGCCCTGGTGTCTCCCGACTTGGAAGACGTGCCCAGCGTCCCCGTGGTCCTGGGGAAGGAAAAAACCGTTCCGCTGACTCTGGGCGAAAACAGGCAGCTTTTGGTGCCAAAGGCAAAAAAAGCAGGGCTCACGCAGAGCGTGACCCTGGAGGAAAGCGTCAACGCCCCGGTGGAAAAAGGGGCAGTCCTCGGAACGCTGACAGTCAAAAGCGGCGGGGAGACACTTCTTGAGATTCCCCTGTCCGCAGCCCAAGCCGTGGAAAAGCTGACCTTTGGGGATGTTTTTCTGATGGTTCTGAAGCGGGCCGCCATGGCAAAAGAGGATGCCTGAGGCTCCAGTTCTTCGCTATGGCCTGTTGATTCGAACGATAGCCCTGTCCGCCCATCGGCTGGGTTCCTCCGGGGGCGGTTTTCTTGCTTCTGCAAGAAAATCGATAAGAAGCAGCCTCAAGGGGGGCGCTGACCGCTGCTTGCTCCCGCCGCAGAGCCGATGTATCAGCGG
>ERZ772886.3045-NODE-3045-length-12649-cov-3.421074_pt1 | contig 12649 bp, 7 predicted proteins | sample MGYA00512128_ERZ772886 | MGnify/ENA primary metagenome ERZ772886 (study PRJEB29015, sample SAMEA2737698) | human gut metagenome | biome: human gut; feature: human-associated habitat; material: faeces | place: China | collected 2012 ... | reverse complement strand
AAATGATACAATCCTGGATTGTGTCATACCATTGCGCGTCGCTCCCCGTGCGGGGTTCAGTGCTTCGATCAGCTGCTCCATAGGGGCCGTATCAATGGAAAAATCACTCTGTAAGAGTTTCACATTCACTTCCGCTGTCATGCGCAGCCGGATCTCTTCCAGTTGTTTTCTGGCCGCCAGATTCTCCGCCGTGACATCCCATTTTGCATCCGAGAACCAGTCCTGTACCATTTCTGTGGCTTTCTCGTATATATTTTCCTGCCGTGCCAGATTCGCATGAACAGGGGATTTCCCCTCCGCGAGTGCCGATGCCGCTGCCTGTGCAAAAGCATCCTCACTGACGGGATAGTCAATCGTATCCAGTTCTGCCAGCTGCTGCAGGGTATCCGTTGTCAGTGGCAAACCTGCTCCCACCAGCCACTGCGCTTTCTGGCGATTCTCATCATTGACCGGCAGGCCGGCATCCGTGATCACCTTATCCATCTGGTCCTGCAATTCCTGCGGTACGGTATTCTGCTGTACTTTCGCACCGCTGTTCTCTGCCACATACAAGTTCCAGATCTCCGGCTCCAATCCATTATCTACAAGATACCCGACCTCGCCTTCCTGGGGCTGCTGCAGAGAAGATGCCAGCTCCCAGGCGGTTTTTAATTCATCTACATTTTCAGGAGTCAGAGGTATATCCGTTGCCCGGAACTGTTCTTCAATACTTTGTGCCAGTGTATCGCTGCCCACAGCTGCCGCCAGGGTGTCCAGATCTATGTCGTCCGTGTATCCGGCAATGTTCTGTCCGGAACGCACCAGTTCTGCTTTGATCCTGTCCACGATGGTAACTGCGGTATCCTGATCCAGTTCTCTGGGGTCAAATCCGTCCTCACAAGCCTTCGCATAATCCTCCTGGGACATAGTATGTGACAGTAGTGTCATGTAATCCTGCTGTAATGCCACATTGGTGTTCCCGGCATCCTGCTGCAGTTCAATCAGGGATTTTCCCTTATTATTCTCTTCATTTCCCACAGGCATTGGGATCTGCCCACTCTCGTATACGGCTCCAAAAGTATTTGCATTCACACTTTTTTTATTGCGCTGTATTTTATCTCTGCCCCAGGTATTTTTCTCCGTCTGGATACTTTCTGTTCTATTTTCTGTATCAGTTACCGTCTGATTCTGAAATGTTATCTTCACGCTTGTCGTCCTTCCTGGTAATAACTCTTGAAATAACTATTCAGAGACTCATTCGCAAAATCGCTCTTTCAGAACTTTCCTTTTGCCCATTGAGGCTATATCGCCCTATAAATATCACTAAATCCTCTTACGAATACAAGCATTCAAAGAGGCCTTAGTGATATTTACATGTCTCTGAATAGTTAAGAAAAAAGATGAGTGCACCTTTGGGTCACACTCATCTTTTATTTCGGTCGTTTCTTATAATTTCTTAACCGGACTTAGAACAGAAATACAGCAGCTCCATAAGGGGGCAGATCAAAGCTGATAGAATAATCCTTGTAATGGTAAGGTTTTTTCTCTGCCATGATCTCTGCGGGAATCTCATTGCCCCAGCCGCCAAAACGTTCCTCATCACTGTTGAGCAGCAGCTTATATTTCTTCTTTTTCGGCACGGGTACGGTATAATTCTCCCATTTCATCGGAGTCATATTCAATACAAACAGCAGATTGTTTTTGCCGCTGGAACCTTTTCTCACGAAACAATAGGTGCTGTGTTCTGCATCATCCGCATTCATCCACTCGAAACCGTCCCAGGTATTGTCGATCTCATACATTGCAGGATACTTGCGGTACAGTTCCAACAGTTCCTTTACATAGGTATGTACGCCCTGATTCAGCTTCTCGCCTAACAGATACCAGTCCAGTTCGCGCTCTTCACTCCACTCACGCTCCTGTCCGAAATCCTGTCCCATGAACAGCAGCTTTTTGCCGGAATGTCCGAACATGTAGGTATAGCCCACACGCAGATTTGCGTATTTATCCGCAGTATAACCTGGCATCTTATTTACCATGGAACACTTCAGATGTACCACTTCGTCATGAGACAAGGGCAGAATGTAGTTCTCACTGTCATTGTAGCTCATGGCAAAGGTCATAGCGTAATGATTGCCCTTACGATACAAAGGATCCAGCTTCATGTATTCACAGAAATCATGCATCCAGCCCATATTCCATTTAAAGGAGAAGCCTAATCCCTCGCCTCCGATATCGCTGGTCACATTCGGCCACGCCGTGGATTCCTCGGCAATTGTCACAAATCCGGGATACGTTCCACGGATGACAGAATTCAGATGGCGGAAGAACTCAATGGCCTCCAGATTCTTGTTGCCACCGAATTTATTCGGCAGCCACTCACCTTCTTTTTTACCATAATCCAGATATAGCATGGATGCCACCGCATCTACACGGATGCCGTCCACATGGAACTCTCTGAGCCAGAACAAGGCATTGGCTACCAGGAAGTTCTTTACTTCATTTTTGCCGTAATTGAAGATTTTGGTTCCCCATTCGGGATGCTCTCCCAGACGGGGATCGGGATGTTCAAAAATGCACTGACCGTCAAATTCAGCCAAGCCATGGGCATCAGTTGCAAAATGCGCAGGTACCCAGTCCAGAATCACGCCGACTCCGGCCTTGTGCAGTTCGTTGATCAGGTACATGAAATCTTTCGGCGTTCCGTAACGGGAAGTCGGTGCATAGTAGCCGGTCACCTGATATCCCCAGGAACCGTCAAACGGATGCTCTGCAATACCCATCAGTTCTACATGGGTATACTTCATCTCCTTCAGATATTCTATGATCCGGTCCGCAAACTCCCGGTAATTGTAGAATCCTTCGGCGGTACCGTTGTTAGGATGCTTCATAAAAGAACCGATATGGCATTCGTAGATCGCCATAGGCTCTTTATTCATATCCTTTTTGTCCCGGGCTTCCATCCACTTGGAATCTCTCCAGTCAAAGCCTGTAATATCGGTAACGATAGATGCAGTGCCCGGCCGGTACTCCGCATAATTGGCAAAAGGATCGGCTTTGTAGAGCTTTCTGCCATCCCTTGCATAGATCAGGAACTTATACATCGTTCCCTCTTCCACGCCGGGAATGAACAGCCCCCAGATACCGCCTTCTCCCAGCTTCTGCATGGGATGGGATTCCTCATTCCATTCATTGAATGTGCCAATGACATTCACCTGTGCTGCATTTGGTGCCCATACTCCGAAATAGACTCCTTGCACGCCGTCTTCCACCGACAGATGTGCACCCAGTTTTTTGTAAATATCATAATGGGTCCCCTGGGCAAAAAGATACTGATCTGCTTCGGAAATAAATACCTTCTCCTTCGTCATGACCGCGCCTCCCGCTATACAAAGTCTTTCTCGGTGAGGATGATCATATCCTCATCGTCATATCTCTTGGCAAACAGGACATCGAAGAAATGCTTCAATGTCTTTTTATTTGCATGAGCGATCGCTTCATCCACGATCTGCTTTACATCCACTACCGTAACCACATGATCTATCGTCTGCATATCTTCGATTCTGGTATGTAACGCCAGCTCTCCGAGTTCGTCAATAGAGTATTCCATCTCCCGTGCATACTGTTTGCCGAATGCCACCAGCGTGTTATTGCTGAGGGCTTCCACATCCATTCGTGCGGTAAAGCACTCTCTCAATTTTTCATGTTTCTCGAGGAATTTATCAATATCCCTCTTCGTATCTTCCAGAATAATTACGATTCCCTGACTCTCCTGCTGCAATGCCTTGTGAAGTACATTTGCCGTAGCATCGTTCATTTCGGATGCCTTGCAAATGATCAGCGCGCCGTTTTTCAGCTTGGATAAGGTATCTGCAGTATCCTTTTTATTCAATGCATGTCCAGAGATCTTTGCCACTTTTCCGGAGAAATTGCTGTCGGTTGCCTGAATTTCGCGAACCATGTTCTTCGCCAGAGATAAGGTATCCATACCCTCTTCTCCAGTGATGATCACGTTGCCGGTGTAGGCTGCCAGACTGATATTATCAATGGCCTTGACTAACTGCTCTCTGGCAGATCTGCTCTGGATAAAGGGTGCGTACAGTTCTCTCTCTTCTCTGGTAAGCGCACGAACCTTTGCTTTGTCTCGCTCTACTGCGGGGCGCTCCGGCTGTTCCGGTGCTTCCCCGGCCTCCGGCGTTTCCTCAGCCGTCAGTTCTATCTCTTCGCTGGCTGTTTCCTCATCTACCGATTCTACTGCTTCCGCCGTGGGCTCCTCTACAGGCTCGTCATCCATTGCTTCTTCCGGTTCTGCCTGTTCCTCGTCTATGATTTCTTCCTGCTCATAGATTTCTGCTTCCGGTTCCTCAAATTCTTCTGCTTCCGGCTCATATGCAGGTTCTTCCGCGAGTTCTTCTACAGTATCCTCTTCCGGAAGCTCTTCTACAGGCTCTTGTTCCGCTTCCTCTACAGGAGCAGCCTCCGTCAGTTCTTCCACGGGTTCCTCTGTGGCAGGCTCTTCCGTGATCTCTTCCAGCTCTTCTACCTCATCGGTATCTGTTGTATCTTCTGCCACGGTATCTGCCGTGTCCGCAGCTTTTTCTTTTTCCAGTTTTTCCAGCAATCCGTCTCTTACCGCCTGCTCAAACTCCGTGAACATGGCTCCGGTCTGCTGTAATACATGTTGGCGAACCTCTTCTTCTCTCTTCTCCAGGTTCTCCTTCTTCTTGCGTTCCCACTCTGCCAGAATATCCTCGATATTCATCTGGCCGGTGATCTGTTTCTCAATGCTCTCTGCCTCCGGCATTACCAGGCTGATCTGACCGTCGGATTCCTGTGCCAGCACATCGGCCAGTTCCTTGGGCGGCTCTACGGGAGCTGCCGGGGTTACCGGTGCTACAGGAGCTGCCGGCGCCGATGCCGTAACTTCATGAATCTCCTGCGTTCGGGAAGCTTCCGGTACTTTCTGTGCTTCCGGTTCCTTCACGATTTCCTGTACTTCCGGTGTCTTCTGTACTTCGGATAGCTCCGGTACTACATCGGTTCTTCTTGCAACAACAGGCTCTTCCGGCAGAATCTCTTCCGTCTCTACCTGGGGCACCTGTGACAGATCGCCGATTTCTCCGGTCTCCCCAAAGAATACTTCCGAGCTCTCCATCTGCTCCGTCTCCGGCTCCAGATCGTCTTCACTGACATCTGCGATCTCCGGATAGTCCAGAGACTCCGTATCGGAATCCCCTGGATCGATCATGGGTGCCACGATAGAACGGGTAATAGAATCCGAAGTCTCCTTCGCATGGTCCTCACTCAGTACCTCCCGCAGGCCTGCTGCCAGTTCTGCCTGTAGATTGATCGTATTATATTGTCCCACATCCATGGTCTTCACATGAATGTCGAAATCATCTTCCGCCGGCTGCGCGGGTGCCTGCTGGGGCTGTACCGGCTGCACCGGTTCATAGACTCTGGTGTCACCGGTCACCTGCTCGTAGGTTTCCTCCTGTACATAACCCTGATTCGGCTCATAGCCTCCGTCCTGTACATAACCCTGATTCGGGTCATAACTTCCATCCTGTGCATAGCCCTGGTTCGGGTCATAACTTCCGCCCTGTGCATAGCCCTGATTCGGGTCGTAACTTCCGTCTTGTGCATAGCCCTGATTCGGATCATAAGTTTCGTTCTGTCCATAACCGGGATCCTGCGCATAATTCTGAGAATACTGTTGCGTACCGGGCGCGTCAAAACGATGATCGTATTTTTCCTGCTGTTCCGGTGTTAGCGGCTGATGGAGCATTTTCAGCTCCATTGCCTTGATAACGTATTTGCCCTCGCCAAACCAAAGGATCAGCTCATCACATTCCTCTACACATCTGGCAGCAAGTCCTACTCTGTGATATAGATAAGCCAACTCATATGCCCATTTTTCTCTGTAATCTCTCTTTTTCAGTTCTTCCAGAACAGCAATGCGCTCTTCCAGACTGACATCCTGCGCCTCATATAATTTGTACTGCAAAATATATCTGCCGGGATCCTTTGGCGCTACCTGCACAAACTCTTTGTAATACTCGATAGCCTGTACATACTCTTCCATTTTAATGGAAAGTTCGCACAGAGAATAGCAGATCGTCCTTCCTCCCGGGCGGCGTTCATATGCCAGAAGCAGCATATCTCTGGCATCCTCGTATCTTCGATTGATCTTGTAAAGGTCACTGATAGTGCACAGCATCATAACACTTTTGACTCTGCGCCAGTCAATGGTATCCGCAATCTCCGCAGCCTGCGCATACTCCCCACGGCTGATCAAGTCTTTGATTTCTTCCGCTCTTAATTTATATTCACTCTTATCCAAGGTATTTCGCTCCCTTAACCTTTTCTTATCCTAAGCTTCTCATTTCCCCGGGTACACTACCCCACTTTTTTCTTATTCAGTGTACCATAGTACCCATTGATATGTCAAAATCAAACTGGGCAAAATGTGTGGAAATCTCCCCTTCGGAATACTACCCACGAAAGTGGGATGACTTCTTGGGCTTTTGACGTTTTTTCGCCTGTCGGATTGCTTCTTTGCGTCTGTTACGAAGGTCCTGATCCACCGAACGATACCGGGATCTGGAACGATTTCTTCTGCGGTTAAATCTCCAGGTCAGGCGGGTACTGCGGTGGGCAAAATGATAATTCTTGAAAAACGTACGTAATAACAGTGCAAGGAAGATCAATACCGCAATTCCCACGATACAGAAAAATACTTTTACCACATTAATGAAAATAACCGCAGGACCGCCGGAAGTGCTGTTTTCCTCCTCCGGGGATGTCTCCTGTGCAGCCGTTGGAATTCCACCATTGTTTCCGGTGTTATCTCCTGCTGTTTCGGTTGTCTCTGTATTGTCTGCCTCTGTGGTCGTTGTGCCTGACTGCGTTTCATCGGTTGCACCGCTTTCCTCTGCAGACTCCGTGGTCTCTGCCGTATTTTCCCGGAAGACACTACTGCCCTTTTCCGCTGCCGTAAAGTCCAGGGATGCCGTTCCCAGTACCACATCATTGTAAGTATAAGTGATCACAGCCACCTGTCCTGGTTCTGTATTATCATAGGAAATACTGGACACCGCATCCTGAAAGGTGATGGTGTTCGGCAAAGTGATGCTGTCCGTCTGGTTCAGTTCCAGAATCGGTTTGGAGTTGCCGAAAATATCATTCCCACTGTAAAAAGATCCTGCATTCTCGATATTATACTTGGTCTCTGTCTGAGAAATGTTCACTCTCTGAAAATTGCTGAAACCATAATCAAACAGAGTGATTGTATCTTCATAGTAATTCGGATTTTCGTCTTTCATGACCACACAGATCAGCTTCATGCCGTCTTTTTCCGCACAGGACACCAGTGTACTGCGGGCAACATCGGTGTAACCGGTCTTACAGCCTACCAGATACGGATATGCATATTTACCGCCGGGGATCAGTTCCATCTTGTTGACTTCCATAATATCATCCGGCTGGCGTTCCGACGGCAAAATGTGCAGCATATGTGTCATTGTCATTTTACACAGCGCTTCGTTGGCAAAAAAAGCTCTTCCGATCATCGCCAGGTCATAGGCACTGGTGTAATGATCCTCATTGGGAAGTCCGTTGGGATTGACGAAATTGGAATCAACACACCCCAGTTCCTTGGCTCTTTCATTCATGATCGGTGCAAAGTCCTGCCAGGTCGTTCCGGAAATATGCTCTGCTACCGCGAAAGAAACTTCATTGGCGGAGCGGATCAGAATGGCATTCAGACATTCCTCCATGGTCAGCTGCTCGCCGGGGTCAATAGCGATATGGTTGCTTCCGGGATCAATATCGTGTACCGCATCATAGGAGAAATCCACGATCTCATCCATGCTGCAGCGCTCGGATGCGATCAATGTTGTCAGAATTTTGGTGGTACTGGCAGGGTATTCCTGCTGATGGATATTTTTGGCATAAAGGATCGCTCCGGTATCCGCATCCATCAAAATGGCGGATCCTGCGCTGACTACCGGTCCCGTAGGCCAGTTTGCCACTTCATTGGACTGAATGGCCAGTGCCTGATTGCGGGCGATGTTCTCTTCTTTGATCGTTGCAGCAGAGACACTAAGCCCCTGAGATGCAAAAAGGCAGAGAGCGCTGATTCCCATCACTGCCCTGGTTAAAAAACTTCTATATGAAAAATGCCTGAAAAACTGCATGTATAAATCCTTCCTGATATCTTCAAAATAAAATGGTGTATGATAATGCGCATTCTTTATCATACACCATTTTACCTAAAAACCAAAGTCTTATCTCTATTTTTTAATTCTTTTTAAGACCTTCTGCGAACGCTGTCATTCTCTATACGGAATACCGTAAATGTTCCTGTCCGTCGAAGTCTTTCCACACAAAATTTTTGCCTTCCCAGATCATGTATCCGTGCCAGCTTTCTTCCTTGGGAATCGACACGGACCCCGGATTCATGCAGATATACTGCTCTGTCTCATGAACAACGCATTTCGGCACATGAGTATGACCGTGCAGTAAAATATCTCCGGAATGCAATGGCGGCAGTTTCTGCTCATTATAGATATGTCCATGGGTGGCATAGATTGCCTGCGTCCCTTCCGCAAGTACACAATAATCACTCAGCACCGGAAATTCCAGCACCATCTGATCCACCTCCGTATCGCAATTACCGCGTACACAGTAGATATCATTTTTCCGCTCGTTCAATAAAGCGATCACTTCCTTGGGCGCATAATCTCTGGGCAGATCATTTCTGGGGCCGTGGTATAAAATATCCCCCAGTAAAAGCAGCCTGTCGGCCCCTTCCTCCGTATATGCTTCCAACAGTTTTCGACAGTAATATGCCGATCCGTGAATATCCGATGCAATCATCCATTTCATAAATTTTCTCCTCCTACTGCCAGTATAATCCCCCGGCCTGTGACTTGACAACCTTTCTCAGATAAAGTACATTGACAATATAGATTACTATAAGAAAGGCTGAGATTACCATGAGGTTACGAAATATTACCGGTTCCCGGGAAGTTATTGCGGAAAGTCCCTATGTCGTACCGGAAGATACCCTGGAAGCATGCCCCGGAACCTGGCATGAGATTTTCGGAAACGATCATCCGATCCATATTGAGATCGGTATGGGAAAAGGACGTTTCCTAAATACCCTTGCAAAGCAGAATCCGCAGATTAATTATGTGGGAATTGAAAAATATTCCAGCGTATTGCTCCGCGCGATCCAGAAAATGGAAGAGGACGAGCTTCCCAACCTGAAATTCATCCGTATGGATGCAGAAGACATCGATAAGGTATTCGGAAAAGGTGAAGTGGACCGCATTTATCTGAATTTCTCCGATCCCTGGCCCAAGGACCGTCATGCGAAGAGAAGACTTCCTTCGAGACAGTTTCTGGCCCGCTATGATGTGATCCTGAAAAAAGAGGGTACGCTGGAATTCAAGACAGACAACCGCCCGTTGTTTGATTTTGCAATAGAGGAACTGGAGCCCGCCGGATGGAAAGCGCAGGTGATCACCTACGATCTGCATAACGATGCCGCGCTGATGGAGGGGAACGTCATGACCGAATACGAGGAAAAGTTTTCCTCCGTTGGCAATCCCATCTGCAAATATATTATTTACAGATAAGGCCCCGAATATAGAATCTTATTTTTGAGATACTATCAACAACAGATAACAGAAAGGAAGGATACTTATGGAATATACGTTTACCGTTGCTAATTTTGAGGAAGAAGTTCTGAACTCCCCTCTGCCCGTTCTGGTAGATTTCTACGCAGACTGGTGCAATCCCTGCAAGATGATGGCTCCTACCGTGGCAAAGCTGGCAGAAGCTTACGAGGGAAAAGTAAAGGTCGGCAAGATCAATGTGGATGAGAACATGACCATCGCCCAGAAGTACCGCGTGGCAAGCATTCCGAATTTTGTGATCTTCAGAGACGGACAACCCGTGGCCAACTTCGTCGGCGCCATGTCCGAAGCAGACTTCCGTGAGAAGCTGGAGCAGGTGATTCTGTAAAAATCAGTTTTTTAAACCCGGGTACGGTGAGCGGATGCCTCTGCCGTATCCGGGTTTTTGATTTTTTACAGATATTTTCCCGTAATGCTGTCGGCATTTGCCCTGATCTGCTCCGGAGTTCCCACAGCGACAACTCTGCCGCCGTCTTCTCCGCCGCCGGGTCCCATATCAATGATATAATCGGCATTGCGTATCACATCCAGATCATGTTCAATGACAAGTACCGTTGCCCCATTGTCTATCAGCGCCTGAAATACCTGCAATAAAGTCTGTACATCTAACGGATGCAGTCCGATCGTCGGCTCATCAAATACGAATACAGAATCCGACTGTCCTCTGCCCATTTCGCTGGCAAGCTTCAACCGCTGGGCCTCTCCACCGGAGAGGCTTGGTGTCTCTTCTCCTAATGTTAAATATCCCAGTCCCAGATTTTTCAGGACTTCCAGCCGCTGATGGACCACTTTCCATTCTTGTGTTGCCTGCAGCGCCGTCGTGACATCCATCTCCATCATCTGGGGCAGGGAATAACGCATCCCCTGTTTGTTCTCATAACAAATCTCCCAGGCTTCTCTGGTATAGCGGGAGCCGCCGCACTCCGGGCAGGGCACATCCACATCCGGCAGGAACTGTACGTCCAGACTGATCTGTCCGGTACCGTCGCAGACCAGGCATCTTAGTTTTCCGGTATTGTAAGAAAAATCTCCCGCCTTATATTTCTTATTTTTCGCATCCGCGGTTTTTGCATAAATTTTCCGCAGTTCGTCATGCACATTGGCATAAGTGGCTACCGTGGACCGCACATTGATGCCGATGGGGGATGCATCGATCAGTTTTACATGGGCGACGCCCTCTGCGGTAATGCTTTTTACATGTGCTGGGAAATGTTCGCCGTTTAATTTCGCTTCCAGTCCGGGGATCAGGCTTTCCAGTACCATGGTGGTCTTCCCGGATCCTGAGACACCGGTGACTACCGTGAGCCGTCCTTTGGGAATGTCGATCTCCAGAGATTTTACCGTGTGGATCGCATCCGTAGACAGATGGAGCTTTCCCAGTGCAAATATGTCCTCCCGGGCGATGGGTTTGCGAATACGCATATTCGCTGTTCCGGCCAGAAACGGCCCGATCATGGACTCTTTCTGTGCGATCACCTGTGGAATACTGCCCTGTGCGATCACATAACCGCCTCCGGCACCGGCTTCCGGTCCCATCTCGATCAGCCAGTCCGCTTCGGATAATATCTGAGTATCATGATCTACCAAAATGATGGAATTGCCATCAGCAATTAGATCATGCATCACGGCATTCAGTCCCACGATATTCGAAGGATGCAGACCGATGGAGGGCTCGTCCAGCACATAGAGTACCCCGGTGGTACGGTTTCGCACCGCCCGGGCCAGCTGCATCCGCTGTCTTTCCCCGGTGGACAGGGAGGCTGCCGCACGGTCCAGAGACAAATAAGAAAGTCCCAGATCCATCAGCCTTTTCGCCACAGTCTGGAAAGATTCACAGATGGATTCCGCCATGGGGCGCATCTCTTCCGGCAGAGAATCCGGCACTCCCGCTACCCAGTCCACCAATTCTTTCAGGGGCATCTGGCAGGCCTGTGCCAGCCCTATCCCCCTAAGTCTCGGTGCTCTGGCAGCTTCCGAAAGTCTGCTGCCGCCGCATTCCGGGCAGATATCCTCCTTTAAGAATTTTTCCACACGTTTCATGCCCTTTTCATCTTTTACCTTTGCCAGAGCATTCTCTACCGTGTATACCGCATTAAAATACGTAAAGTCCAGTTCTCCCGCCTGATTGGTCTTCTTCGCCTTATAGAAAATATGTTTCTTCTCCGCGGGTCCGTGATAAACGATCTCTTTTTCCCGGTCTGTCAGTTCCCGGAAGGGTACATCTGTCCGCACTCCCATTTCCCGGCAGACATCCGTCATCAATGACCACATGAGGCTGTTCCAGGGTGCTACCGCTCCTTCATCAATGCTTAGGGAATCATCCGGCACCAGAGAATCCAGATCCACGGTCCGCACACTTCCCGTACCGCCGCACTTCGGGCAGGCTCCCTGAGAATTGAATGCCAGTTCTTCTGCGCTGGGAGCATGTACCTTCGCCCCGCATTCCGGGCACAGGATCTCCTGCTCCGCCGCTACTTTCAAGGTCGGAGGCACATAATGTCCGTTAGGGCAGCGGTGGGATGCCAGTCTGGAATACATCAGACGCAGACTGTTCAAAAGCTCCGTTCCGGTTCCAAAGGTACTGCGGATCCCGGGAATTCCGGGGCGCTGATGCAATGCCAGCGCCGCAGGAACATAGAGTACTTCATCTACCTGTGCTTTCGCCGCACCTGTCATGCGTCTTCTCGTATACGTGGACAGGGATTCCAGATAACGTCTGGAGCCCTCTGCATAGAGGACACCCAACGCCAGCGAAGATTTCCCCGAACCGGATACCCCGGCGATCCCCACGATTTTGTGTAGGGGAACATCCACATCTATATTTTTCAGGTTATGAATCAGCCTTAATGTGGCGATAAAAAAAGAATGAAGGGCTTTTTCTTTTTGAGAGATGGAAGATTATGTGAACCTATGGCAGATATGAACAGAAGAATGTGACTGTGGAAAACGTGGATAAATTCCACGTT
>ERZ772886.3044-NODE-3044-length-12650-cov-3.443668_pt1 | contig 12650 bp, 6 predicted proteins | sample MGYA00512128_ERZ772886 | MGnify/ENA primary metagenome ERZ772886 (study PRJEB29015, sample SAMEA2737698) | human gut metagenome | biome: human gut; feature: human-associated habitat; material: faeces | place: China | collected 2012 ... | reverse complement strand
CTCGCCTTTGCGGCGCGGCCGGCTGACGAATTGTTGGATATCCGGGGCGTCGTCGTAGATACGAAAGACCCTCCCACGCCGCTGGTGGGCGTGACGGTGCTCGTGCAGGGAACGGTTCGCGGAACGACGACCGACGCCGAAGGATTCTTCTCGATCAAGGCCAAACATGGCGACGTGCTCACCTTTTCGTTTATCGGGTACACGGGCAAAGAGTATCGGGTGAACAAAAGCGTGGCCAACCTTTCGATCGCAATGGAGGAGGAACTGACCAGTATCGACCAGGTCGTGGTGACGGGTATGACTTCGCAGCAGCGCAAGCATATCGCCGCTTCGGTCGGCGCGGTGGCGCCCTCCAATTTCGAAAACAAGCCCATCACCCGTCTGTCGCAGGCCTTGCAGGGCGGAACGACGGGTATCCTGGTGACTCAGAGTTCGGGCCTTCCGGGCGGTGACGGTGCGACGATCGAGATCCGCGGCGTGGCGTCGCTTCTGGGTTCCGACCCGCTGGTGCTGGTCGACGGCTTCGAGTTCGACATGGACAAGCTCGATCCCTCGACCGTCGAGTCGGTGTCGATCCTCAAAGACGCCGCCGCTGCGTCGATCTACGGCGCCAAAGCCGGTAACGGCGTTATCCTCATCACGACCAAACGCGGTTCGGCCGGCAAGGTTTCGGTGTCGTACAACGGTTATTTCGGTATTCAGCAGCCGATCTACCTGCCCGACTTCGTCGACGGAGCCACCTACATGGAGTATATCAACGAGGCCAACCGCAATACCACGGGCGTGGACAAGTATACCCCCGAACAGATTCGGATCACGCGCGAGGGGAGCGACCCGATCCACTATCCCAGCACCGACTGGATGAAGGAGACGATGCGCGAGACGGCCCCGATCCACGAGCACAACTTCACCGTGTCGGGCGGTAACACCACCGCGCGCTTCGCCCTGTCGGCGCAGTATCTCAATCAGGACGGTATGTACAAGGTGATGGACAACGGATTCGAACGTCTGACGGTGCGCGCCAACACGACGGTGAACCTCAACAAGGACATCATGATGTTCGTCGACATGTTCGTCGGCCGCGATACGCAGCGTCAGCCCGAGACGATGAACAAGACCATTCTGGACTACATCTATCTCGCACCGCCGACGCTCGTCTCGAAATATCCCCGCAAGGAGGGACAGAAGCCCGGATACGACTACTACGGCGTCTATTTCGAGTGGATGAACCCGCTGGCCAACCTCGAACGCGGTACGCAGGTGGAGAGCGTGCGCGACTACGTGACGATCAACGCCCGCCCCACGTGGCATATCATTCCCGGCCTGACGCTCAAAGGACAGGTGGGCTACCGCATCGCATCGGGCATGAACAAGAAGGACCGCAACGCCTACGTCTTCCTCGACTACTTCTCCGGCAACGAGTCGGGAACGTTCGGCGCCGTGAAGTCGGCCACCTATACCACGCGCACGAGCTACTGGATGGTCGGCGCGACGCTCGACTGGACGAAGGAGTTCGGCGACCACCGCATCAACATTCTGGGCGGATGGAACGAAGAGGTCGACCGCCGCAACGGCTGGGACGACGTGGCGCTGCTCTCGTTCTTCGGAAAGGCCTATTACAGCTACAAGGACAAGTATCTGGCCGAGGTCGGCATTCGCCGCGACGGTTCGTCGCTCTTCGGCGACGGGCACAAGTGGGGCAACTTCCCTTCGGTGGCCGTGGGCTGGAACGTCAACCGCGAACCGTGGATGCAGAACGCCCGGTTCATCGACAACTTCAAGATCCGCGCCTCCTACGGTATGCTGGGCAACAACAACGTGGCGCTCTACCGCTATCAGACCATTATCGACAACTCGGGTAACGAAATCGTCAACGGCAACCCCGACCTGACGTGGGAGAAGGTGAAGATTCTCGACGCGGGCGTCGACCTGAGCCTCTTCGGGCAGAAGCTCGAAGTGACCTTCGACTGGTTCCGCAAGGTGACCGACGACATGATCGTCAACGTGCCTTCGACGCCCAGCTCGGGGCTGCTGGCCGCCCCGATGAACGTCGGAAAGGCCGAGGTGAAGGGTTACGAGATCGGCGTGGGCTTCAACCACTCCTTTACGAAGGACATCGATTTCAGCATCAATCTGGGTTACTCCTACAACAAGTCGAAGTGGCTCGAAATCACCAACGACGAGCTTATCAACGGCAATACGATCTATCGCAAGGGACACGCCATCAAGGAGTACTACGGCTATCAGGCCGATCACCTGCTCACGCAGGACGACCTCGATTTCCGCGTGCCGATCATCGGCGGCTACGACGGCGCGACGACCGCGCAGCTGCCCGGCGACATCCGCTACGTGGATACCAACGGCGACAAGGTGATTACGACCGACGACCGCGTGCCGCTGGGCGACCAGGACCCGCACAGCGTCTACTACGGCAACCTCTCGTTCCGCTGGAAGAACCTCGACTTCGACATGCAGGTCAACGGCGTGGGATACGTGCCGATCTTCTATCAGGGGTTGATCTCGAACCCGCTCGATCCGGAGTACGGCGGTACGCCCCAGCGCTGGCACCTCGACCACTGGAAGGCCGAGAATCCCGACCGCAACGCCAAACTGCCGCGCGTGACGACCGATCCGGGCAACAATGCGCTGCTGTCGACCTTCTGGAAGGAGAACGGCGCCTTCGTCCGTATCAAGTACATGCAGCTGGGCTACAACTTCAAGGCGCTGGCCAAGAAGATCCATGCCGGTAACTTCCGTGTTTACGTGAACGTGCAGAATCCCTTCACCTTCACCAAGGTCGAGCTGATCGACCCCGAGACGAAGGGCACGCACACCACCTACCCGATGTTCAAGACCTATTCCGTCGGTCTGAATGTGAATTTCTAACCGGTAACACCTAAACAGTAAACAATTATGAACTATATCGATCATATCAAAGGATACCTCTCCCGCGCAGCGCTCCTGCTGCTGATGGCCGGCGGTGCGCTGATGGCCGGATGCGAGGATTTTCTGGTGCGCGACGTGCCTAACCAGACGACCGACGAAGAGTGGTGGCAGAACAAGGGACAGCTCAACACGGCGCTCAACAACCTCTACAAGCCCATGCCGTCGGGCAGCATCACCTATGTCAACCATGACGTGAAGCAGGCACAGAATACGGGTTATTCCAATGCGCGCGTGGAGATGGAGGCCCTTACGGACAACGGAATCGGTTCGGCCAACTATGTCTCCTACAACGCCTTTACGGCCGGCATCACGTCGGCCAGCGAGACGGTATGCACCAATATCTGGAATATGAAATGGACAGTGATACGCCGTTGCTGCCGCTTCATGGAGCACTACCAGCAGGCGACGGTGGCCCCCGACGCGGCGCCGCACGAAGGCATCCAGACCGTCGACCGTTTCGCCGCCGAGGCGCGTGCGCTCAGGGCGTTCTACCATTTGGAGCTCTTCCTCTTCTTCGGCGATATTCCGCTCGTCGACCACTCGACGCTGCCGACCGAGCAGTTCCTCGTGCGCCGTCCGCAGCAGGAGGTCGTCGACTGGATCGCCGGCGAGTTGGAGGGTGCGTCGCACAACCTGCCGGTCGTGCCGCAGACCAAGTCGGAGCGCTGGCGCTGGACGAAGGGCGCCTGCTATGCGTGGATGTCCTACCTCTATCTCTATGTCGGCGACTGGGCCAATGCCAAGAAGTGGGCCGAGGAGGTAGTCAAGCTGGGAATTTACGACCTCTATCGCAGCACGGCCGATCCGGCCGACAGCTTCCGCCGGCAGTTCATCCACGAGGCCTACAACAACGACACGAAGGAGTCGATCCTCACCACCGAGCTGGGTATGCGTCAGGTGCAGCGCCGTCTGGCTCCGCCCGACGGCGGTAACGGCCAGACCGGTCTGTCGCCCACGGCGTCGCTCGTCGACGAGTTCGAGTTGCTCGACGGCCGCACGCTCGACGAACTGCCCGCCGACGAGAAACGGGCCTACCAGCTCGACCCGCAGCCCGAAAAGCGCGATCCGCGTCTGGGCATGTCGATCATCTTCCCCACCGAGACCTTCCTCGGCTATACGGCCCATCCGTGGGAGCCTTCGCACAAGGACGCCATCGGCAAGGAGGGTTCGACGAAGACCGGTTACTGGATCAAGAAGTGGGCGAACGAAACCGACCGCACCAATTACAGCAGTACGGACGGCGGCAAGCTCGACTTCCAGAACATGCGCTATGCGGTGGTGCTGCTCAACTACGTCGAAGCTGCCATCGAGCTGAACCAGCTGAGCGATCCGAATATCTACGACTATCTCGACGACATCCGCGACCGTGCGGGAATGCCGCCCGTGGATCGAACGAAGTACGCTACGCAGACGAAGCTGCGCGAACTGGTACGCCGCGAGCGCCGTGTGGAACTGGCCTTCGAGGGACACCGTCTGTTCGATATCCGCCGCTGGCGGATCGCCGAGCAGGTGATGAACGGCGAGGTCTACGGCGCGACGCCTCCGGGTGCCGACGACCGCTACCTGGCCCAGACGCGCGTCTTCAACCCCAACCGCGACTACCTGTGGCCCATTCCGGTCGGTGAGATGAACACTAACACGGCGATGGAGCAGAACCCCGGGTATTGATGTCGCAGATTCGAACGACGGATTTCTCCGCCGACGGCCGGTGACGGCGGCCGGCGGAGAATTCGTAAACGGCAGAGAGAACAAACCAACTATTAATCTGACTTGTTATGCAACCGATGAAACGAACATTCCGAAGTGCGATATGGCCCCTTTTGGGGCTGTTGACCGTCGCCTGCGCTGCGCCGGACGGGCGCAACCTTCCGGCTGCGGAAGATTTCGAGAGCCTGAGCGCGCAGTTCGCGGCACCTTCCAAGGAGTACGGCTCGGCGCCGCTCTTCGTCTGGAACAAGGTCGTGACGCCCGAACGGATCGACGAAGCGATGGCCGACCTCAAAGACAAGGGCTTCGGCGGCGTCTTCGTACACCCCCGTCCGGGCATGGTGACGCAGTATCTCGACGACAACTGGTTCTCGCTCTTCCGCCATACGATGGAGAAGGGCCGCGAACTGGACATGAACGTCTGGATCTACGACGAGAACTCCTATCCGAGCGGTTTCGCGGGCGGCCACGTCAACGAGGCGATGCCCGAGAGCTACGACGAGGGCGTGGCGCTCAAATACCTGCGTGCCGGGGTGCTGCCCGATACGGTCGACCGCTTCTTCTGCTGCCTGCGACGTGAAGGCGACGCCTTCATCGACATTACGGCCGAAGCCGTTTCGCGGCGTGGCGAAAAGGGCGATTACTACCTCTTCTACAAGGCTTACAACCCCACGTCGCCGTGGTACAGCGGCTTCTCGTACGTGGATCTGATGCACGAGGGCGTGGCCGACAAATTCATCGAACTGACGCTCGACGGTTACAAGAAGGTCGTGGGCGAGGAGTTCGGCGGCACCGTTCCGGGCTGGTTCACCGACGAGCCGCAGATCGTGGTGACCGACCGCGAGTCGATCCGCTGGACACCCGACCTGTTCGATGCCTTCCGCGCCCGCTGGGGATACGATCTCGAACCCAATCTGGTCTCGCTCTGGGAGGAGGTCGGTCCGTGGCGGCAGGTGCGGCACAACTACCGCGACGTGCTGATGAATCTCTTCCTGGATCGCTACATCAAGGTCTGCCACGACTATTGCGAGCGCAACAACCTGGTCTTCACCGGTCATTTCTGGGAGCACGGGTGGCCCGACATGGGGCACAACCCCGACAACATGGCCATGTACGCCTGGCAGCAGATGCCGGGCATCGACCTGCTGTACAACAAATTCGACGTCGAATCGCCCAACGCCCACTTCGGCAACGTGCGTTCTGTGAAGGAGGTCAACAGTACGGCCAACCAGATGGGGCGCGTGCGCAAGCTGAGCGAATCCTACGGCGGCGGCGGTTGGGACATGACGCTGCGCGACTTCAAGCGTCAGGGCGACTGGGAATATGCGCTGGGCGTGAACTTCATGAACCAGCATATCGCACCGCTGAGCATCGCCGGTGCGCGCAAGTACGACTATCCGCCCGCCTTCACGCCCCATTCGCCGTGGTGGGAGTATTACCGCGAGCTGAACCTCCACTTCGCCCGTCTGTCGCTGGCGCTCTCGTCGGGCGGCCAGTACAACGACGTGCTGGTGCTCGAACCCACCACCTCGATCTGGATGTACTACACCTACAACGCGCCGCGCCCGAACCGCTGGCGGACGATGGGCGAGGAGTTCCAGGCCTTCATCACCGCATTGGAACGGCATCAGGTGGAGTTCGATCTGGGGTCGGAGAACATCCTGCTCAACCACGGTTCGGTCAAGGGCGACCGCTTCGTCGTGGGTAAACGCGCCTACGGGACGGTGGTGCTGCCGGCGCAGATGGAGAACGTCGACGCCGCGACGTTCGACCTGCTCGAACGGTTCGCCGCGAAGGGCGGCCGGATCATCGCCTACGGTACGCCGCAGTATGTGGACGGTGCGAGGAGCGCCGAGGCGGAGGCCTTCTTCGCCGATCCGGCGAAGGTGACGTGCGCCGATGCGGGCGAACCGATCGACTACTCGCTCTTCGCTACGCCCGAAATCGCATTCGATGCGCCGGAGGGCAACTACCTCTTCCATCATCGCCGCCGCATGGACGACGGACAGCTGTTGTTCCTCGCCAATTCGAGCCTCACGCGCCCCGTCCGGGGTACGGTGACGCTGCAAGGACGTCAGGCCGCGCTGCTCGATACCCGCACGGGCGAGATCCGCGGCTACGAGGCGCAGCGCGAGGGCGACCGGCTGACGATCGCCTACGATCTCCATCCGGCCGGCAGCCTGCTGCTCTACGTCTTCGACGAGGAGCGCGAAGGGTTGGCACCCGCGCCTGCGCGGCGCGTGCTGACGGCGGTTCCTGCCGCGGGAGGTCTGACGGCGAAGCCCGACGCGCCCAACGTGATGACGATCGATTTCTGCGATCTGGAACTCGACGGCAAGGTCTATCCGGATCTGAACAGTTACGACGCGGCCAAACTCGCCTACCAGCATCACGGCTTCAAGGCCGGCAATCCGTGGAGCACCTCGGTGCAGTTCCGCGACCATACCGTGCGCCGCGACACCTTCACGATGGGCGGATTCAAGGCGTCGTACCGGTTCACGGTGACGTCCGGTGTCGACCGCATCCGCTTGCAGGCCGTCGTCGAGCAGCCCGAACTCTACCGCGTGACGCTCAACGGCGTGGAGCTGAAAGCCCTGCCCGACAAGCACTGGATCGATCCCGAAATGCGCTTCATGCCCCTCGGCGATGCCGTGCGCACGGGCGAGAACGTGCTGACGGTGGAGTGCTCGCCGATGCGCGTGCTGGCCGAGATCGAACCGATCTATATCTTGGGCGATTTCCGGCTCGAACCGGCCGCCAAAGGGTGGAACATCGTCGCTCCGGGAGATTTCGCCGCCGGCAGCTGGAAGGCGCAGGGCTGGCCCTGCTATCCCGGCAAGGTGACCTATGCGCGGGAGTTCGATGTCGCCGAAAAGGCGCCCTACTACGAAGTGGCGCTGGGCGAGTGGAAGGGTACGGTCTGCGAGGTGCTCGTCAACGGCCGTTCGGCCGGTATCGTCTATGCGGAGCCGTATACGGTCGACGTGACGGAGTGGATCGTGGCGGGCCGCAACCGTGTGGAGGTGAAGGTCGTGGGCAGCAACTACAACCTCATGGGGCCGCTGCACGCCGCGCACTTCAAACGGATCACGCCGGCCTTCTGGCGCGGGGTCAAGGAGTATCCCTCCGGTAAGGACTACGTGCAGCAGGACTACGGTCTGATGGGCGATTTCACCCTCGCGGCGGGTCGTTGACCCCTCTTTCGGACGAATTTGCGATGCGGGACGGCGGAATGCCGTCCCGCTTTTCGTCCGGTTTCGTTTGCGATTGTCGGGCGCTATGTCCGTGAGGAGGGGGATTTTGACATTCGGAAAGGGGTACGGCTCGAAGAAATGTCGGTTTCGTTATGAAATTTTTACGGTTTTATTTTGAAATTTTTCGTTTTATGCGTTCCTTTGTATGCGGAAAATAATCGAAAACGAAAATATCCTATGACAAAGCAATTCGATGTGATTATTATCGGCGGCGGCGCTACGGGTGCGGGTGTGGCCCGCGACTGCTCCCTGCGCGGTATCCGTGCGCTGTTGCTCGAACGAGGCGACATCGCCACGGGTGCGACGGGCCGTAATCACGGTCTGTTGCACAGCGGCGCACGCTATGCCGTGACGGACCGCGAGTCGGCCGAGGAGTGCATCAAGGAGAACATGATCCTGCGCCGGATCGCCAGCCATTGCGTCGAGCAGACCGACGGTCTGTTCCTGAGCCTGCCCGAAGACGGGCTGGAATTCCAGGCCAAGTTCGTCGAAGCGTGTCGTGCGGCGGGTATCCGGGCCGACGTGATCGACCCGAAGGAAGCGCTGCGGCTCGAACCGTCGGCCAATCCGGCGATGATCGGCGCGGTGCGCGTTCCCGACGGCGCGGTCGATCCGTTCCGGCTGACGGCCGCCAACGTCATCGATGCCAAGGCGCACGGCGCCGAGGTGCTGACCTACCACGAGGTGCTCGACTTCCTGCGCGAACAGAACCGCATCACGGGCGTCAAGGTACTCGACCGCAAGACGGGCCAGACGGCCGAATACCGCGCGCAGGTGGTGGTCAACGCGGGCGGCATCTGGGGGCACGACATCGCCCGCAAGGCGGGGGTGACGGTCAACATGCTGCCGGCCAAGGGCTCGCTGCTGATCTTCGGCCACAGGGTGAACAACATCGTGCTCAACCGCTGCCGCAAGCCGGCCGACGCCGACATCCTGGTGCCGGGCGATACGATCTCGCTGATCGGCACCACGTCGAGCAAGGTGCCCTTCGACGAGGTGGACGACATGTACGTGACGGCCGACGAGGTCGACCTGCTGCTGCGCGAGGGAATGAAACTGGCCCCGTCGCTGGAACATACGCGCATCCTGCGCGCCTACGCCGGCGTGCGTCCGCTGGTAGCGTCGGACGACGATCCGAGCGGCCGCAGCGTGAGCCGCGGCATCGTGGTGCTCGACCACGCCACGCGCGACGGGTTGGAGGGCTTCGTGACCATCACGGGCGGCAAGCTGATGACCTACCGTCTGATGGCGGAGTGGACGACCGACTTGATTTGCAAAAAGTTGAATCTTACGGCCAAATGTACCACCGCCGAGGAGAAGTTGCCCGGCTCGCGCGAGCCGGAGGAGGAGGTCAATCGTCGTCTGATCTCGGTGCCGGTGGCGCAGCGCGCCTCGTCGATCCACCGTCACGGCGACATGGCCGGCAAGGTGGCTGCGGGCGATGCCGCCCGGCGTTCGCTGGTGTGCGAATGCGAGGAGGTGTCGGTCGGCGAGGTGGAGTATGCGCTCAATGAGCTGGACGTGAACAATCTGGTCGACCTGCGCCGGCGCACCCGTGTGGGCATGGGTACCTGTCAGGGCGAGTTGTGCGCCTGCCGCGCCGCGGGGCTGATGGCCGAAGCGGGCAAGTACTGCGTGCGGCGCGCCAAGGAGGATCTGACGGCGTTCCTCAACGAACGCTGGAAGGGCATGGCCCCCGTGGCGTGGGGCGATACGCTGCGCGAGAGCGAGTTCACGATGTGGCTCTACGACGGCGTGTGCGGTTTAACGAGTGCTAACAATACGAAATGACGATATGAAATTCGATAGTGTAATCATCGGCGGCGGCCTGGCGGGACTCGTCTGCGGCATCCGCCTTTCGAAAGCGGGGCGGCGCTGCGCCATCATCTCTTCGGGGCAGAGCGCGCTGCACTTCTCGTCGGGGTCGTTCGATCTGCTGGGCGCGCTGCCCGACGGTACGCCCGTGACCGCTCCCGCGGAGTCGGTGGCCGAGACGATCCGGCAGGCTCCCGAACACCCTTACGCCCGCATCGGCGCCGAACGTTTCGGGGCGCTGGCGGCCGAGGCCGCCGCACTGCTCGCGGAGGCGGGCGTCGCCGTCGAGGGCGATGCAGCCCGTAACCACTACCGGCTCACGCCGATGGGCGGGCTGAAACCCGCGTGGCTGACGCTGGCGGGGTATGTGCGCAGCGAAGCGTCCGATGCGCTGCCGTGGCGCAAGGCGGTGCTGTTCAATGCCGAGGGCTTCCTCGATTTCTATACGCAGTTCCTCGCCGAGGGATTCCGCCGCATGGGGACGGAGTGCGCGGTGCGCACGTTCAACATGCCGGCGCTCGAAACGATCCGCAACAATCCCAGCGAGATGCGTTCGGCCAATATCGCCCGCATCTTCGACCGGCAGGAGAATCTCGACGAGCTGGCCCGGATCCTGCGGCGCGAGGCGGGCGATGCCGAAGCGGTGTTGCTGCCCGCCGTGCTGGGGATCGACCGCCGCGATGCGGCGGCGCAACTCGAACGGCAGGCGGGCCGTCCCGTGGCGATGGTGGCCACGCTGCCCCCGTCCGTCCCGGGATTGCAGGCGCAGTTGCAGCTGCGGCGCTACTTCCAGCAGTCGGGCGGCGTCTACATGCTGGGCGACACCGCCGTGCGTTACGAGGCCGAAGGCGGCCGCATCACGGCGCTCTACACGGCCGACCACGGCGACATCGCCTTCGAGGCCGACAGCTACGTGCTCGCCACGGGCAGCTATTTCAGTCAGGGATTGGTGGCCGGGATGGACGGCGTGCGCGAACCGCTGTTCGGGCTGGACGTGGCCTGTGCCGCCGACCGCGGCGCATGGTACGACCGCGACCTGTTCGCGGCGCAGCCGTTCGAACTCTTCGGCGTGAAGTGCGACGAGCGTCTGCGCGGCCTGCGCGACGGGCGTGCGGTGGAGAACCTCTACGCGATCGGCGCCGGACTGGCGGGATTCAACCCCGTGAAGGAGGGGTGCGGCGCAGGTGTTTCGATGCTCACGGCGCTGGCCGCCGCCGAACGGATTTTAAACGAGTAAGGTTATGATGACGGAATACAGTGAAAACAATTTCGAGCAGTGCATCAAATGTACTGTCTGCACGGTCTACTGCCCCGCGGCGGCTGCCAATCCGCTCTTCCCGGGGCCGAAGCAGGCGGGACCCGACGGCGAACGCCTGCGCCTGAAACAGCCCGGCTTCTACGACGAGGCGCTCAAATACTGCCTCAACTGCAAACGCTGCGAAGTGGCCTGCCCGTCGAACGTGCGTATCGGCGACATCATCCAGCTCGCGCGCATCAAGTACAGCAAGAAGCGGCCGGGACTGCGCGAGTTCGTGCTCGCCAACACCGATTTGGTGGGAACGCTCTCGACGCCGCTGGCGCCGATCGTCAACGCCACGGTGGGGCTCAAACCCGTGAAGATGGTCATGGATAAGGTCATGCGCATCGATCATCGCCGCACCTTCCCCAAATACGCCTTCGGCACGTTCGAGGGGTGGATGCGCAAGCAGCGCGAGGCGCAGGCGGCTTTCCCCGAACAGGTGAGCTATTTCCACGGCTGCTACGTCAACTACAACAACCCGCCGCTGGGCAAGGATTTCGTGCGGGTGATGAACGCGCTGGGCATCGGCGTGCAGAATCTGCCGGAGGGGCTGGCCGTGGCGCTTCCCTTTCGCGCGGGCGGCATGAGCCGGGGCAGGAGCTTTGCGCTCGGCGCGCTCAGCGGCGCGGTCGAGCCGGTTTTCGGCATGCTGGCCGCGCTGGCGGCGGGCATGATGCAGGGCGCGCTGCCGGGGATGATGGCATTCTGCGCGGGCGCGATGATGCAGGTCGTTTTCGCGGAGATGGCTCCGCAGGCGGCGAAAAGCCGCGCCGGCCTGTTCACGCTGATGACGGGCTACGCGCTGATGATGGCGCTCGATCTCGCGCTCGGGTGACGGGCGCGGTCAGCACGCACCGCTTGCATTTTGGGGGCGCTGCGGGTATAATAGGAGCATCAACACGCGCAACGCGCGGGCAGGAGGTTTGGCTATGACCCCGGAAGATATGCAGGAACGCGATATCGTGGAATTTACCGATGACAACGGCAATACGCTGATGCTCGAAGTGATGGATTATTTCTATTACAACGGTCAGGAATTTGCCGCGCTGTGCAACGCGAATGAGAATCCCGGCGACGACGATCCGGACGACGACGCGGTTTATATCATGTTGCTCGCCCGCAGAAACATGGATGTGCAGGTGAACACCTTCGAAGACGAGAACGGCGAGGAGATGGAGGAATTCGTTCCCCCGGAAGAAGCGCTGATGGAGAAATTGATTCAGGTGGTTCGCACGCGCTTTTCCGATGAAGCCGATGACGAAGACGAGGACGAATAAGCGCCGGCCTATGCGCGGGGTGAAGCATCGCTTCGCTCCGTTTTTTCTTTTTCCCTCTCATTGCCCATTGATTTTCTTTTTGGCCTGTGATAAAATAAAAGCACGACGGCGGGCTTTAGTTTGGATTAGCCGCGCTTATCGGAGCGATCATGATGGCGGTCATGGTCGCTCGTTTTCTTTTGCAGGGCTTCTAAAGCGGTGAAAGGGGGCTGACCCTATGAACGATCTGCTGAAACTCAAAATTGAAAAACTGCCCACCTGCCCGGGCTGCTATCTGATGAAGAGCGAGGGCAGGATCATCTACGTCGGCAAGGCGGTCAACCTCAAAAACCGCGTCAGCCAGTATTTCAC
>ERZ772886.3035-NODE-3035-length-12670-cov-6.461752_pt1 | contig 12670 bp, 12 predicted proteins | sample MGYA00512128_ERZ772886 | MGnify/ENA primary metagenome ERZ772886 (study PRJEB29015, sample SAMEA2737698) | human gut metagenome | biome: human gut; feature: human-associated habitat; material: faeces | place: China | collected 2012 ... | reverse complement strand
GCTGCGCGGGCTGATGGTCTTCCCGCATATGGTTCTGCATTTTGATGCGGGGCGCAAGAAATCCATTGCGGCGCTCGATCAGGCCATGGAGGAAAACCAGCGCATTTTTCTGGTCGCGCAGCGCGATATGGATGTGGATGACCCTGCCGTTGATGATATTTATCATGTGGGCACCATTGCCTGCGTCAAGCAGGTGCTTCGTTTGCCGGGCGGCAACGTCCGCCTGCTCGTGGAGGGCAAGAGCCGCGCGGTTCTGCGCGCGGTGACGCAGGAAGAGCCGTATTTTGTGGGCGCGCTGGATGAAGTGCTCGAACAGGGAACGCCTGTTTCCATCGAAACGGACGCGCTGCTGCGCACGGCGCACCATTATTTTGAGGAATATTGCAAGATGAGCGGCCGGATTTCCGGGGAGACCATGCAGTCTGTTCTGGAAATCGAAGATCCGGGCCAGTTGGCGGATATCATTGCGGCCAACGTGCTCAGCAAAATCGAGGATCGTCAGCAGGTGCTCGAGGAATTTGACGAGCTGGCGCGGCTGTAATCCGTCTGCGCGCTGCTCGTGCGCGAAACCGAATTGGCGGGCGTGGAGAAGAAGGTTCAGGCGCGCGTCCGCAAGCAGATTGAGCAGAACCAGAAGGATTATTTCCTGCGGGAGCAGATCAAGGCGATTCAGACCGAGCTGGGCGACAAGGATGCGACGGACGTTGAGGATTTGCGCGAACGGCTGGCCAAGACGCCGATGAACGACGAGGCGCGCGATAAGGCGAACCGCGAACTGGAACGACGCTGGCGCAGCTACGATGACATGCTGCCGAAGGACGAATTCGTATCCATCATCGACAAGAACGAACGGTAAATACCGTTCACAGTGTATGATTCGTGACCATGCCGGCCACAATACCGGCCAATTGCAAGGGGAGAGGGTAGAATGACAGCTATGACTGATCCGATTCCAAGCGCAGGCGAAACGACCATCATTGGTCTTCCTGCTATCACTGTACCGGTTACTTCCACCGGAGACCGTCCTCTGACGAAGGAGGACCTCAATACGATCATGCGTCTGGCCGACGGCACGGCGCTCCTGATTTCCACCAGGGGAGCGGTGTCCGGCTCGCGTTATCTCCTCGACGAGGACGAGATCACCGTGGGACGCGACCCGAGTTCCGACATCCTGCTGGACGATTCCACCGTCTCCCGCACGCACGCGGTGTTCCGCAGGATTAACGGAAATTATTCGGTGATTGACGCCGGCAGCCTGAACGGCACATACGTGAACCGTCAACGAGTGGATAGCCAGGAACTGAAGAACGGCGACGAAATCATTCTGGGCAAGTTCCGACTCGTATATTTCACCAACAAGGCCGTCATTGCCTAATGAAACGCCCGATGCGGGATAAACTGTGAGTAACGGTTTTCCTTCAATCGCCTATGGGTTCCGAATGGAAGCTCATAGGCGATTGTTTTATGGCGTGTAGGAGAAGACAATGGACGGCGAGGCAGAACCAACAATGCGGTTGCATCTGCACGTGTCGCACGCGGTGCAGGGGGAGTTGTTCCCCTCCGCGGACGCGCAGCCCGTCACACGGGGCTATCGTGGTACGGTCGCGTCAAAAGTGGCGGGTATCACGTACCGCCAGCTTGACTATTGGGCGCGTAAACAAATAGTGGAACCATCCATCACCCCGTCGCACGGATCCGGCTCACGCAGATTGTATTCGTTCAAAGATGTGGTGATTCTTGCCGTTTCCAAAAGATTGCTGGATGCCGGAATCAATCTGCAGAACGTGACCACCGCCATCGGCTTCCTCGCGCAGCGCACGCCCGAACAGTTGGCCGGCATCACCATCATGTGCGATGGGCAGAATGTGCATGAGTGCACGGACAGCGAACAGATGGTGGCTCTGCTACAAAGCGGCAGAGCTGTGTTCGGGGTGTCCGTCGGATCGCTATGGCATCAGATCAAAGAGGCTCTAGAACATGAGGAATATGTCGATTTGACGAAGACGCCGGCATCGACAGACACCAATAGGCCAATCGACGACATTGCCGCGATACGTATGAGAAAGAAGCTGGAATCGCGGCGCAAATCCCGCGCAGCAGCCTGATCGCATACAATTGGTACGATTCAGCCCGGAACATTCGAACGATATAACCCGCAGGGGAGTAGCGCATGCTTGATATTCTGCCGGCACTGTTGTGGATCATAGCCGCCGTCATCGCAGTGAACATTTGTTCGATTACTGCGATTCGAGGCAATCTGTTTTCCAAAAAACACCGCGATGTGCATCCGGTGCGTTGGTCGATCATCGCGCTGCATTTCACCTCATTGGTCATTGGCGCGTTGCCATATCCGGTATATGCGATGTTCAGGTCGGATTTCTCGGCGAAGTTCCGGCGTTTCTACGAACATGTCGGATGGCCGTCGGCTGCGGTGATGGTCATGCTGATCGCAGCGGAACTTGTTTTCATGTATCTTCAGGCCCGAAACGGCATGCACAGCGAGATGGAGCGGAAGCTCAATCAGGCCGTCAAATAGAAATCTGACATAACGTACATTATCGGCTTTTTAGGAATGACGTTTTTCCAGGCTTGAGGAAGCGTCAAACACGCGGTTCTGACATAACGGCCTCCGTCACTCAATAAATAAAAACGTGGTTGCTGCCACGATATTGCGACAGCAACCACGTAACTGGCCTACAGCGTTTCCGTTTACGGACTCAGGCGAAATACTCCTCGACGGCCTGTGCGAGTTCATCTACCGAATCCAGAATACGGTATGCGCCATGGGCTTTGAGCTCTCCGGGCTCCGCATAGCCCCAGCCACAGCCGAGGCAGTCCAAACCGCACGCCTTGGCGCCGTCGGCATCGGTCCAACGGTCACCGACCATCAGTGCCTTGTCTCCTGCGTTCTCGTCGAAATCGATGTGCTGGAAAGCCCAACGGATCACTTGGTCCTTGTCAAGACGGGAATTGTCCTCGCTGGCACCGTAGATGCCGTCGACCATGGTGTCCAAGTGGAAATGCTCGCAAATCGGAATGCATTGGTATTGCGGCTTGCAGCTGGCAATCGCCAGATAGTATCCGTCGGCACGCAGTTTGGCGAGCTGCTCCGGAATACCTTGGTAAATCGTGTTGTTCAGGCGGCCGGGGACTTTCTGTCCGGGATTGTTCGGGTCGTCGAACACGGCCTCGTCGGCGTAATACTTGCGGTAAATCCTCACGCCTTCGTCAAGCTTGTCATCCGGAATGCCGTTGCGTTGCATCGATTCGCTGATGGCCGGTCCAATGAAACGATGCAATTCGGCATCGTCCGGCACCGGATATCCCATCTCTTCGAACGCCTTGACAACGCAGCCAATGATTCCTGGATCGGATTTCGTCAATGTGCCATCGAGGTCAAGCAGAACGACTTTCTTCGGATGTTCGGACATGGATCTGATTCTCCCCTTGGCTGTGTGCTATAAGAATTGATGACAGAAACAATTATGCCCGGTCTCAATGACCGGGCATTCGTTCAAGTGTCGTTCAACTGCAGGTCACTCGTAGTCCGGGAACCATCCGTCACGATGCATTTGCAGACGCTTCTCCAGCAAAGCCTTCAGTTCGTCTTCGGTACGACGTTCCATGAGCATGTCCCAGTGCGTGCGTGTCGGCTTGGCGATTTCATCAGCCTCGTCGTCATTGTCTCCTTCACGGTGCGCGACGGCGCCGCAGCGGCACTCCCACTCATCTGGGAATTCTGCGCCCTCAGCGAACGGCAGAATCGTACGATGGCCTTTCGGACACACGTATGCGACGTCGGTTCGCGCCGCAAAATCCACATTGTCATCGGATTCAAGCGACTTCGCACCGATGCTCATGCCTCGCAGGCTACGTTCCGCCATATTGCTTTTGCCTCCTTGATTATCTGCTTACTCTAAGCTACAAAACACTTCGGACGTGTCACTTATTCCCGGCGTCCGCGAAAACCGATCTCCCGATTGCGCACATGCTCAGTCGACACCTGAATAGGCGACGATGCCACGGTTGACGTTCTCGTACGCCTGTTTCGCGATCGGAGCGAGCGTTTCGGCGCGTTTACCCAGGTATGGTCCGGCCACGGCGATCTGCTGCAACACGTCGGCGAGACGTTTGCATCCGCGTACGAAATCGCCGCCGGTCAAATCGGTGCCGTACAGCACACGCGACAGGCTTTCGCCCTGAGCCCATTCGTAGACGACATCGGTGATGCCGAAATCAAGTTGGCGCGGCTCGTCGAGGGCATAGTCCTCACACAGCATGGCAATCGACGCGTGCACGCCTTTGAGCTGCGCCGCACAGACGGCGACGTTCCCCTGCATTCCTCCGGGATAATGGCGCGGCTCTCCCCCGCTGCCTCTGCGTGGCTCGTAAATCAACGACATGACGGCGCTGGCCAGCTCCGTCGCATCGAGTCCGTCGAACGCGCCATCATCGATCGCCTGGGCAAGCACCAAATCAAGCTCGCTGTACAAGTGCCGCAACAGCTGTCCACGTTCGGTAAGCCGGTAATCGATATGTTCTTTTGCGCCTTCATCAAGCCGATCGAGGTATCCGAGCTCGTTCAGCACATTGCAGATGCGGTCGAATTGACGTGCCACGGAGCCGGTGCGTGAATCGTAGCGGTGCTGCACACGTTCCAATTCACGCATTTCACGCGCCCACCGATGCCCCCATTTGAGATGCTTCTGAATATCGGGGCATTTGCGGCAGGGATGGTCCCTGTCTTTTTCGCGAAGCTCCGCGATACGCCTGTCAAGGTCTTTGAACGCTTCGCTTCGCGCCTTCTGCGTGCGGAACACCTCGTGCTTGAGTTTGCGTCGTTCGTTCTTTTCCAAGTCGCTCAAGCGCATGCGCAGCCGCATGAACTCCTTGAAATCGCCGAACTCACAATCGAACGCCCGTTCGTATCCGTCCAACGCTTTGCGCAACGTATCCATCTGCGCTTCAAGCTGCCAGGCGGATTCGTTGGCCTCCCATTGCGCGAAGGAATGGTCAAGCGTGATGCGAGCGGTCTCGTAATCGCTGGAATTAAGCAGGTTGACGGCCATGTTGAACGTCGGTTTGAAACTGGAGTGCAGCGGGTACACGCGCTTGCTGGACAGCGCGGCGGCAGTGGCGGGAATGAAGCCATGATGGTCCACAACCACCGCATGGCCGATGGTGTCGATGCCACGTCGGCCAGCGCGTCCGGTAAGCTGGGTGAACTCCCCTGGCGTCAATCCGACATGCCCGGTCCCATCGAATTTCTCAAGTTTTTCCACCACCACGCACCGTGCCGGCATGTTGATGCCCAAGGCAAGTGTTTCCGTGGCGAAGACGACCTTCACCAGCCCCTCTTCGAACAGTCGTTCGACAATTTGGCGGAAGAGCGCCACCATGCCAGCATGATGCGGCGCGAATCCTTCCTCCAAGGCGAAGCGGAACTGCGAGAAATGCAAAGCCTTCAAATCCTCTTGACTGAGTTGGCCTTCGACCATCTCATCGACGATACGGCGGATGCGACGCACCTCGTCATCGGTGGTGAGTTCGAGTCCGGCGTTGATGCATTGTTCGACGGCCTGATCGCATCCGTTGCGGGAGAAGATGAAATAGATGCCCGGCAGGATGCCGAGGAAATTCAATTCATCAATCACGGCCCAACGACGTGGCGTATGGCGTTCGGGTCTGCGGGAATGGTCGTTCCATTTGCCGCCCTTGCCGCCCTTTCGTCTGTCGGGGCGCTGCTCTCCCCTACGTTTCGCGGCCTTGCGGTCGAGCTGATCGAGCCTGCTCACCAGCTGGGCGTTGAGCTTGTCTGTCTGATTGCCGTCTTTATCACGTCGATACAGGTCGATGAGTTCCGGTTCGGTGTGGTCGTCCGCCTGAACAAGCACATGCTGTTCCAACGGCACGGGCCGTTTTTCGGACACCACCAGCGTGGTGTCGCCACGGACCGATTCAATCCATTTGGAGAAGTCCTCGACATTTGACACGGTTGCGGACAGGCCGATGATTCTCACGCTTTGGGGCAGGTGGATGATCACTTCCTCCCACACCGGCCCGCGGAAACGGTCGGCGAGATAGTGCACCTCGTCAAGAATCACGTAACGCAAGGCGTCAAGCGTCATGGAATGCTCGTAGAGCATGTTGCGCAGGACCTCGGTGGTCATGACCACGATGTCGGCTTCGGAGTTGATGGACGTGTCGCCGGTAAGCAGGCCGACTCTGTCCGGCCCGTACGTTTCGACCAGATCATGGTATTTCTGATTGCTCAACGCTTTGATTGGCGTGGTGTAGAACGCTTTGACGTTACGCTCTTGGGCCAGATAGATCGCGAAATCAGCCACGACCGTCTTGCCGGCTCCGGTGGGCGCGGCGACGAGCACATTGTCGCCGGCTTCCAACGCATCATTGGCTTTGACTTGGAAATCGTCCAATTCGAATGGCATGGACCGTGCGAAACGAGACGAGACCGATTGGCGTTTGGCCTGCGTCTGTTTGAACGCCGCATAGCGTTGCGCGGGAGATAGGGCTGTGGTCATCTCGGCATCGTATGTGCCGGTGTCGTTATTGCCATGTCGACGATGATGAGTCATGGTTCCTTTTCGAATCAGTCGTTGGAATGTTTCCACTGCGCCCACTGCCGGGCATGACGGACGCGCTTTTCCTCACGGCGGCTGATGACTTCGGCATGAGCGTCGATATAACGATTGGCCGCGTCCTCAAGTGGACGTGTGAAGAACGGGGACGTGTTCTCCTTTGGTTGCGGCAACGGCTCGGACATGGCCTCGAAACGTTTGGACATGCGTCCGCCTACTTTGATGGCATCTTTGAACGCATGATATCCGCGGATGCATGCGTATGCGCCGCCGCCGACCAGCATCGTCAGCATGAACAGGACGAGTACCAGCCAAATCCACCAAGGCATAGCGCCTCCCCCGTCAGTCTTCGTTCTCTCGGTCGCCGACGCTCAGCTCATGCTGTGCTCGGGCGATGATCATCGTGCGCAACGTCTCCGGCGCGACGGCAGTAATATGACGGGCGTGCGCGATGCAGAACGCGACATACCAGGAATCGGAAGACACAATCAGATGCACCTTCTCGCCTTCGCCGCATTTCTCGACGGTGGCTCCCGACAGGCTGTCGATGAACGACAGGTCGTCCTGATTGGTTATGAACACGGCAGGTGTGCCATTGTCGAAACTCCACTTGCGCAGTTCGGATGCGGGCACGTCCGGAATGTCCACTTTTTCAGTGGGTTCGACCAGCTCCGCATGCTCGATGCGGGAGATGCGAAGCACCTGCCAGATACGAGGCTTGCCAGTAGCCTTGTTGATGGTCGTATCCGTCTTGACGAACTTCATCTTGTCCGCGGGCGCCGCGTTGGACACGTCGGTCCATACCGCCACGTAGTAAACGCCTTCGTCGACAAAAATCTTGTCTGGCGCCACTAGCTTGCGCTGTATACGGCCCGCACCGTCCGTATATTCCATGTCGAGCAGCATGCCTTTGGAGATGGCGCTCTTGACGATGGAGAAGTTCCTTGGTTCCATCTCGTATCCGGTCAGGCTCAGCCACGGCATGTCGCCAGGCTTGACGTGCTGGCGCAGTCGGCTGTACAGCGATTCCGCCTGCTCACGCAGCTTGTCCGGAAGCAAAGAGGAGTGGGCGAGATAGCTCACCGATGCGGTCAGCATGCTCAGGTACTGCTGGGAAATGCCGGCAAGGCGTTCAAGCCCCAGCGAATTCGTGGCAGAGACGATGCCTTCCGCGTCAAGCAAGGACCAATCGATATCGAAGAACTGGCTTCCGGCCATCTCGCCATCATCGGACACCGTGGTCAACGTGTTGATGTCCTTATGAATGATGTTGACGAACTTCTTCAATTCGTCATCGGACTTCGGCCTGCCGATGAATCGTTCCGCAAGTTCTTCAAGAGAGTATTCCTCACCCATGTGGGCGGACAGGAACAGCATCAGGCGAAGACGCCGATCGACCTCACTACCGGTCTGGAACGCGGAGTTCTTCTTCGGACGGCCCTTGCCTTCCTCGGTATCATCCTCATCAGTGCTGTTGCGGTTGATTTCCGGAGACACCACGGTGGAGCTGTCGGTGCCGGTGGATTCATCGGCCGGCACGAACTGCGTGGCCGCATGCAGCCGGCGGTTGAACGCGTCGACAGCCTCCTGAGGGCTCACTATGGACGCACCCGAATGAGACAGCACGAACATGGCCAGATCATCGGAGTCGGCGTAGGCGACATTGAGATGCTCGCCATCAACATCCACAGTGGCGGCGAAACGTCGCTGATCGACCACTTTGACCAGCTCGTCGGGAATGGATTGCGTGCCAAGACCCGGCGCGATGGAATCCAAGCCAAGTCCTGGAATCGGCGTCTGCGGCACGCGCGGCGCGGTACGGGAAGCGTGCTGGGGTTCGTGCGCAGGAGCCGAGGAAATCGACATGGAGCGCGCAAGGTAATTCGCAGCGGCAAGAATCGGCAGATCCTCGTCGCCGAACAGCAGACGCACGCGCGGCTCATCGCCAAGCTGCAGACGGTAGGAAGCGAAATCCTGCCCTTCTGACTTGGAGGAATATTCCGGCTGCCTTGATTCGATGGCGATGCCCATGGCGGCGAGCTTGGCGCGGTCACGCTGGAATTGCTTGGCGAAGGCGGCCTTCGCCGCTTGATCGGCGAGCTCTCCGTACGAATCGGCATACGCCTTCACACGTTGCGCGATCTGACGTGAGGTAAGCCATTGCGGAAAGGCTGAGGAGAGCACAGCCAACACATCAAGCTCATGCTTGCCCCATTTGTCGGAAAAACGTCGCCTACCGTTACTTCCCTCAGCCATTAGTCCTCACGTCTCGTTAACGTTTCTTTTTAAGTGCTTGGCCTCGTAAGCCGCACACAACATTCTATGATAGAGGTTTTTTAAGCGATTTGTGCCTATTTCACGAAAAAACATCGTTTTCGTGTTGCATGGCCGTCCAAAATCAGACCCAATCGTCCGGTTCCACGCCCTGCGGGCCGACATATTCGCCATTCGGCACATAGCTTGGTTCGCCTTGATCCTCCAGTCGCGCGTCGCTAAACAGCATCACATCCCTGCCGAAGGTCCAATCGCCATCGATATCAACGGATTTCGCCGCGGCGAGCGAAGGCACACCGTATGGGAAACGGGCATCGAAATCGTGGATGTTCTTGTAATAGCGCGCGTCCAAATGGACGTCGGGGAAGATGTAGTTGCCGTCTTCCATCTCGTACTGGTCCGTCAGATGGAATCGGTCGGACCGCATGATGAACAAATCGTCAGTGGTCTTCACCGGCAGGAAACGCATACGGTCGACGCATACGCAGGTCGCGCCATCGAAAAGCGACACCGCGGCTCCCATGGCGGTCTCCAGCTGAATGACCGGCTCGCTGGTCGGATCGGTCGGGTCGACCGTCTTCTTATTGCGGATTACCGGAAGGGGAAGCACGCCGTCATAGGATGCGAGTTTCGCTTTCAGCGCATCGATACGCACCCAAATGCTGTTCGTGTTGAAGTACGGATGCTTGTCGATGTTCTGCGCGTCGTCCTTGTCGTCTGGATGGACCTGGCTCATCTCACGCAGCATCAGACGGCCCGTGGCCTTGTCTCGCACGATGTGGCCGCCCTTACGATCGGCTGGGGTGCGTTTGGCGACCTCGATCATGAACGGTGCGCCCGTATTCTCGAAATGCTGCGCAAGCGTACGGGAGGGACGCGCGCCCAGGTTGTCGGAATTGGCACGGCAGCTGCGGCGAAAGTGTTTTTGATGTGAAAAAGACCTTGTGGAACAGTGGTTTTCAGTTCAATTTTACGATTTCGGATGCAAGGCTCTGGTGGCCGAAAAACTACGGTGTACCGAATTTGTATGAGGCCGTGATTGAGTTGATGTATAAGGACGAGACAGTTGACACATACAGAATGAATCTGGGACTGCGGACGGCGGAGCTTGATATAAGTGACAGCATTAGCGAAAACGAAATCGGAGAATTTTGCTTTAAAATAAACGGAAAACGGGTGTTTGCGTTGGGGACAAACTGGGTGCCGCTCGATGCATTTCATTCAAGAGACAAAAAAAGACTCGGCAGGGCGCTTGAAATGCTTGATGATTTGGGCTGCAATATTGTACGCTGCTGGGGCGGAAATGTGTACGAAAGCGATGAATTTTTTGATTTTTGCGATAAACACGGAATCATGGTATGGCAGGATTTCGGTATGGGCTGCGGTGCGTATCCGCAGTCGGATACATTCATAAATAAGTTAAAAGAGGAGGCGGTGTATCAGATAAAGCGCTTGAGAAACCACTCTTCGCTTATTTTATGGGCAGGGGATAACGAATGCGATTTGGCATACAGAGGTTGGTCGGGGTATTTAAAAAATCCGAACGGCAATGTTTTAACGAGAGGACTGCTAAAAAAGCTTACGGAAATTTATGATTACACAAGACCGTATCTCCCAAGCTCGCCTTTTATAAGCGAAAAGGCGCATGAAAGCAACCTGCCGCTGCCGGAGGACCATTTATGGGGACCGAGAGATTATTTCAAGGGGGACTTTTACAGAAATGCAAAAAGCAGATTTGCCTCGGAAACCGGGTATCAGGGATTTCCGTCGCCGAAATCTCTTGAAAAATTTTTGAAAGAACCCGAACGGATTTTTAAGGATAACGGTGAGCCTACAGATGAGTATACCGTTCATGCCGCTTCGCCGGAAACGGGGGAGGAGTCGCCGTACATATACAGAATAGGACTTACATACAGTCAGATATTAAAGCTGTTCGGCAGTGCGGAAAACGATTTTTACGATCTTATCAGGCAAAGCCAGATTTCACAGGCAGAGGCAAAAAAGTATTTTATAGAAAAATTCAGGCTGAAAAAGTGGCACTGTACGGGGATAATATGGTGGAATCTGCTGGACGGCTGGCCGCAGGTGTCCGATGCGGTGGCAGATTATTATTTCTGCAAAAAGCTTGCATATCATTATATTAAACGTTCGCACTCCTTTCTGCCCGGAATGTAATCTTCAAAGCGGGGAACAGCATAGAAAAGCCGCTTGTTGTTTACCCACCGTTGCAAATGGCGGGTAACAGGCGGGGCGGTTGGACGCTCGTAAATCATCACATACGGGTCAAAGCCCATAGCCCGCAAGGTGTTCACGCGGTATAAATCCTGTTCGTGAGTGCTGCCGTAGTTGGTAAGAACATACACGCGCCGCTGGCGGCTGCTCTTAATGGCGGTCAAATCCAAAAAACGTTGGAAATACCCGGTTAAGTCCTCGTCGGGATTATCCCATGCAAAATGTACCGCTTTTATCCGTACCCGATTTAACAGGCTGACATTATCCCTGTTCACAAGGCGAATATCCAGCCCTTGCGAAAAATCCACCCATGCGCGGCTTCGTATAAGCTGCTCAATGAGATTTTCATGGTCGGGACAGGCAAGCAGATTAGCGTCCATGATTTTTATTTCCGGCTGCCATTTCCAAAACTCGGACAAATCCGCAACCTTAACGCTTTTGCGTCCCTCTTTACCGCTGACAATGCAAAACCCGCAATTTCTCGGACAACCCCGGCTTAAAAAGCCGTAGGCAATCCCGAAAAACTGCGGGTAGATAGAATAATCCGGGTAACTGTGTTCCACTTCCGGCGGCAAGCGGTTTTTCGTGTCGTAGCCCGTACCGCCGAAAATAACTTGTTCCGCGTTGGTAACGGTTATCGTGTCTTTGGAATAGGTGTCCGTAAAGACGCGGCTTTTATATACAAGGTCGTACCGCCCCTTTGCGTTCCACCATTCCACCGTATGCCCCTTTGCTTTATGATACGCGGATAGCTTCATCAAGCAGAGGTTGGGGAAATTATGGCTGTCAACGTCGATTAAACCGATTTTCAAATCATAACTCACCCCCTTAATGTGCCGAAAAGACGCTCTTTGCAAGGCTTCCCGTTTTGAAAAGCGTAAAGCACAAGAGGACGGTATAGCCCATGCAAGCCCAGATCGCGCCGGAAATGTCGTCGGTCGCTGCGATTGTTTGTATCAACACCGCATAAATGCCGACACACACCAAGATCAGAAACGCCTGAAAACCAAGCGCAAGCAAAGATTTTAAGTAATTCTGTCCCATGCTGCCCCATTCGTGATTTACCATTGTTGCCATAGGGATAGGGGCAACGCTCGTTACAAGATATATTTCAATCATGCGCCCATACACCACAAGCATAATGCAGATTGACAGGGCTTTCATGGTAAGCCCTACAAAGAGGGATTGAAACCATAACCCCAAAAGACCGCCCACGCTCATAGCGTCGAGTTTTGCTTCAATGTCGGTAATGACGGTGGTAACGTCTATGCTTGTATCGGATATGATAACCCCCGCGCTCTGATTGACGACGCTCTGCGTAACGTCGAAAACTCCCATGACGATGTTCCAAGTGTTTGTTACCAGCAGCACCGCAACAAAGGTCTTAAAAATCCATTTGAAGAAAATCCAAGTGTCGAGATCGTGCAGATTGTTTTTTTCAATTACAAGCTGGATTAGTTCATAACACATGACAAAGGTAATGATAACGCCCGCAATCGGTACAATGACGTTTTCCGAAAGGCTGCGTATCATGTTGAATATGCCCGCGTTCCACCCGGCGGGGG
>ERZ772886.3032-NODE-3032-length-12684-cov-4.845831_pt1 | contig 12684 bp, 13 predicted proteins | sample MGYA00512128_ERZ772886 | MGnify/ENA primary metagenome ERZ772886 (study PRJEB29015, sample SAMEA2737698) | human gut metagenome | biome: human gut; feature: human-associated habitat; material: faeces | place: China | collected 2012 ... | reverse complement strand
GCAGTCTGTTTCTTCTGGCGGCGGGGTGTCTCGTTTTTGCGTGGATTCTGCTGGATACGGAGCAGGCGAGCAGCGCGGCGAAGTCGCTGTGGAATCTGATATCGCCGTTTGTGGCGGGTGCGGTCATCGCCTTCGTGTTCAATGTGCCCATGCGCGCCATTGAGCGGCAGCTGGACGGCATTCACAAGGAGGGACTGCGAAGGGTATTGTCCATTGTGCTGACCATCGCGGCGCTGGCGCTGGTCATCATGTTCGTGGTGGAGATGCTGGCACCCCAGATTCAGGTGACGGTGGCCGCCCTGACGGAGCGGATTCCGACATTCATCGAGCAGACGTCGGCAAAGCTGGTGAAGCTGATGGACGACAATCCGGACATGAAGGCCTGGATCATGGACATTGCCAATCTGGAAAGTCTGGAATGGACGAAAATATTGAAGGATTCCATGGGCTTTCTGGGCAACCAGATGTCCACGGTGATGGGCAGCGCGGTGAATGTGATCGGCAGCGTGACCAGCGGCATCGTGAATCTGGTGGTCAGCATCGCCTTTGCCATTTACTGTCTGGCGCGGAAGGAAATTCTGGCGCGGCAGGGGCGGAGAATCCTCTATTCCCTGATTCCGGAGAAAACCGGCGATGAGATTATCCGGATTCTGCGGCTGACCAACAGCACCTTCTCCAACTTCATTTCCGGGCAGTGTCTGGAAGCCTGCATTCTGGGCGGCCTGTTCGCCGTGACCATGGCGATTTTCCGGATGCCCTACATTCCGCTGGTCAGCGTCATCATCGCGGTGACGGCGCTGGTGCCGGTGGTGGGCGCGTTCGTTGGCTGCGTGGTGGGCGCGTTCTTCATTCTGGTGGATAACCCGCTGCAAGCATTGACTTTCGTGGCAATGTTCCTGATTTTGCAGCAGCTGGAAAACAACCTGATCTACCCCAGAGTAGTGGGCACCTCCATCGGCCTGCCCGGTATGTGGGTGCTGGTGGCGGTCACCATCGGCGGCGAGCTGATGGGCGTGTTCGGAATGCTGCTGATGATCCCGCTGGCGTCGGTGCTGTACACCCTGGCACGGGAGTTTACGGACAAGCGCCTTGCCCAGCGGAACATCCCGGAGGAAAAGTTACAGGATCATCCGCCGGAACTGCAATCCCGGTTCAAGCAGAACAGGGAGCGGAAAAAACGCCGCCGCTTGCAAAAAATGAAGGAGCAGTTTCTGAAAAACCAGAAGGAAAAAGAAGACAAAGATTCCCAATAAAAAATTCGGGAGGGGCTTTGCCCCTCCCGAAAACTATTTTACTTGATGACCCGGACTTTCAGAACGCCGTCGATCTGCTTCAGGTGCTCCACCGCATCCGCAGAGGGGTGGCGGTCAAGATCCAGCATGGTGTAGGCGTATTCACCCCGGCTCTTGTTCATCAGACCGTCAATGTTGATGTTTTCGCCTGCAATGGCGGCGGTGAACCGACCCAGAGAGTTGGGAATGTTCCGGTGCAGCAGGGTGATGCGCCCCTCGGCGCGGCAGATGCCCATGTCGCAGTTGGGATAGTTGACGGAATTTTTGATGTTGCCGTTTTCTAAGTAGTCCATCAGCTCCTGCACGGCCATTTTGGCGCAGTTGTCCTCGGATTCCTCCGTGGAAGCGCCCAGATGGGGGATGGCAATACAGCCGGGCATATTGGCGGTCTTCCCGTTGGGAAAGTCGGTGACGTACCGGGCGACCTTGCCGGAGGCCAGGGCAGCCGCCATGGCGTCGTCGTCCACCAGCAGGTCACGGGCGAAGTTCAGGACAATGACACCGTCCTTCATCTTGGCGATGGCCTCGGCATTGATCATGCCCCGGGTGTCGTCCAGCAGGGGAGTGTGGAGGGAAATGATGTCACACGTGGAATAGATTTCATCCCGGTCGTTGACCCGGACAATGTGGCTGTCCAAGTGCCACGCCGCCTCAATGGAGATGAAGGGGTCGCAGCCGTAGACGGTCATGCCTAAGTTCCTTGCGGCGTTGGCCAGAGGGCCGCCCACTGCGCCAAGGCCAATGACACCCAGATTCTTGTGGCGAATTTCATGACCGGCGAATTTGGACTTGCCCTTCTCCACCAGTTTGGCGATGTCGGGATCGTCTTTGATGGTCTGCACCCAGTTGATGCCGCCCACCACGTCCCGGCTGCTCAGAAGCATACCGCACAGCGCCAGCTCCATCACGGAATTGGCGTTGGCGCCGGGGGTGTTGAACACCACGACGCCAGCTTCGGCGCAGTCGGACAGGGGAATGTTGTTGACGCCGGCACCGGCGCGGGCGACGGCCAAAAGGCTTTCCGGCAGAGCCACATTGTGCATGTCGGCAGAGCGCACCAGAACGCCGTCGGCCTGATTCCGGTCGTCCGTGATGGCGTAATTGTCCGTCAGAAGGGCGGTGCCCTTGGGGGAAATCTTATTTAAGCAGTGAATGTGATACATAACCTTCCTCTTTTCAGCGATTTTCCTTCTCAAAGCGTTCCATGAACTGCACCAGCTTGACGACGCCTTCCATGGGCATGGCGTTGTAGATGCTGGCGCGCATACCGCCGACGGTGCGGTGGCCTTTCAGGCTGACGAAGCCCGCGGCTTCCGCTGCCTTGACAAATTTTGCGTCCAGCTCCGCATTCCCGGTGACAAAGGGGACGTTCATGAGGGAACGGTCTTTTTTCACCACGGTGCCGTGAAAGAGCTGGCTGGCGTCCAGAAAATCGTAAAGGACTTTGGCCTTTGCCACGTTGCGCTCCCGGATGGCTTCCAGACCGCCCATGGACAGCAGCCACCGGAACACCTTGCCGCAGATGTAAATGCCGTAAGCGGGGGGCGTGTTGTACATGGAGCCGTTGTCCGCATGGGTCTTGTAGCGGAGCATGGTAGGGGTTCCGGGCAGCACGTCCTCGGTAATCAGGTCTTCCTGGATGACGGCAATGACCACACCGGCGGGGCCGATGTTCTTCTGCACGCCGCCGTAGAGCATTCCGTATTTGGTCACGTCCACCGGCTCGGACAGGAAGCAGGAGGAAACGTCGGAGACCAGCGGCTTGCCTTTGGTGTTGGGCAGCTGCCAGAATTTGGTGCCGTAAATGGTGTTGTTTTCACAGATGTAGACATAGTCCGCGTTCTCGTCAATGGGCAGGTCGGAGCAGTCGGGGATATAGGAGAAGGTCTTGTCAGCGGAGGAGGCCACAGCGTTGGCGGTGCCGTACATTTTGGCCTCCTGCCATGCCTTTTTCGCCCACTGGCCGGTGATGATGTAATCGGCAACCCTGTTTTTCATCAGGTTCATCGGCACCATGGCGAACTGCTGGCTTGCGCCGCCCTGCATGAACAGGACCTTGTAATTGTCGGGGATTCCCATGAGGGTGCGCAAGTCGGCCTCCGCCTGATCGATGATGGCCTGATAGGTCTTGGAGCGGTGGCTCATTTCCATGACGGACATGCCGGTTCCCCGGTAATCCAGCATTTCAGCGGCGGCTTCCTGCAAAACGCTCTCCGGCAGGACCGCGGGGCCTGCGGAAAAATTATAGACTCTGGACATTGTTTCTTCCTCCCTTAATTACCGGCTTACTTGTTCAGCAGCTGCTGGATGAGCCTGTAGCCGTTCGGCTCATAATTGCCGGTGGCTTCCGCTTCGGCTTCGGTGTATTTCCGGATGGACTTGCGCTGACGGGTGCTGTCGTACAGCACGTAGGGTACCGGGTCGCCGGTGTGGGTGCGCAGGCGGATGGGGGTGGGATGGTCGGGGAGCACCAGCATCCGGAAATCCTCCCCCGCGTCCTCCATGGCCTTCTTCACCGGGGCAATGAGTCGGCGGTCGAGATACTCGATGGACTGGATTTTCTCCTTCAGAAGTCCCTGATGTCCCATTTCGTCCGGGGCTTCCACGTGGACGTAGACGAAATCGCAGCCGTCCTTGGTCAGGGCATCGATGGCGGCCTGCGCCTTGCCCTCAAAATTCGTGTCGATGGAGCCGGTAGCACCCGGAACCTGATAAACCTTCATCCCTGCGCCCACGGCAATGCCCTTGAGCAGGTCTACGGCGGACACCATAGCGCCCTTCAGACCGGTTTTCTCAGTAAAGTTTTGCAGGGAGGGCTTTGTTCCCGCGCCCCAGAACCAGAGGGAATTGGCCTTGTTTTTGCCTTTGGCCGCCCGCTCCAGATTCAGGGGGTGAGTGTTCAGAATGTCAAAGCTCTTTTCCATCATGGAGCGCAGCTTGGTTTCCTGAGGAAGATAGGGGCCGATGACGTGGGCCAGATGGTCGTGAGGCGGCTCCAGCTGGGGCATGGTGCCATTTTTCCAGATGGTGATGTGGCGGTAGCTGGTGCCGGTGTAGTACTGAAATTCGTCGCTGTTGAAGGCTTCCCGAATGGCGTCCATCAAAATGTCCGCGTCGGCGGTGGAGATTTCGCCGGAGCTGTGGTCAAGAATGGTCTTTTTGGCGTAGGGTTCTTCCTCGGTCAGCGTTACGATGTTGCAGCGCAGAACGATGTCCGTCGGCTCCATGGCGACGCCTACGCTCAGTGCTTCCAGAGGAGATCGTCCGGAGTAACAGACGGCGGGATCGTAGCCCAGAACGGACAGGTTGGCCACGTCGCTGCCGGGAGCCATCCCGGCGGGGACGTTCTGCACCATGCCCATTTCTCCTTTGGACGCCAGTTCATCCATTACGGGCGTTTCCGCGCAGGCAAGGGGTGTTTTTCCGCCCAGTGCGTCGATGGGTTCGTCGGCCATGCCGTCCCCCAGAATCACAATGTATTTCATAGCCTCTCTCCTTTTATACAGCGTCCATGTTGTGGAGACAAATGTATATTATTTCTATGATACCATTGATCCCTTAAGAATACAATATGAAATAATGCCAGAAAATGTGAGGAAATTTTGAAGATTGGTGGACAAATTGTCACAGTGTGCAAATCGGGGAAAGCCGTTTTTTATTGAGGATGAACAAATATATGTGATAAAATATGCAAAATCCGAGCCTGAAACAGGCTCGGATGTGGGGAAAAGGGTCAGTTCAGATTCAGTTTTTTGTCCACAAGGAAGTACATCAGGAAATACCCGCCCAGGATGGTCACCAGGGACATGGCGTACATAGTTCCCACAGTCAGGCCGCTGGTCTGAACCAGGTCGGAAGCCAGAACCGTCAGGCTGATGAGCATCCGCACAAATCCAATGCCGCAGTAGGCCAGCAGCGCCATGAGGACGGGGTGCTTCTTGGCGGCCATGCCGCCGATGGTCACGGCCAGCATCAGAACAATCAGCTGGCTCAGTGCGCCCAGGAGCATCATCAGGGCGGCCTGCACAGCAATGTCTCCATGGCGTGCAAACTCGCTCCATGCCTCTCCCAGCTGCTCCCAGGCCTTGGGCCAGAAGTCCGCCGGGACCTCGTTCCAGGGAAGGCCCAGGGCGCTGATACCCAGTCCCAGCAGCGTTGCCGCAACCGTCGCCAGAAGCACCGCCAGGATTTCCAGAATGCTGGCCAAAATGGAGGACAGCATCAGCTGGTGGCCATTTACCGGCAGGGTGAAGGTCAGATAGCCCTCCTCGGTGAACCGGCTCTTATAAAACCGCCACAGGGCATAGAACACACTGGCAGCCCAGGCAATGGCCATGGTCATCATGGCGGCCGCGGTCAAAAGCGCCAAAAGGAGCTCTACGGTTCCATGCATATGCCAATTGTAGGTCTCCCCCAGAAACAGGCCGCAGCCGATACCGCCCAGCACCAGGCCCGCAAGCAGCACCGCCAGGCACAGCAGGCCCACCACCCGGCGGCTGGCCCGCCACTCCGCTTTGATCAGTTTTCCAAACATCTGAATACCTCCCGGAACAGTTCATCCAAAGACTTGCCTGTCTCCTCCCGGGTCTCGTCGGTATTGCCCTGACGAATGACCTTTCCCTGAGACAGGAACACAAATTCATCCAGCACCCGCTCCACATCCGCAATCAGGTGGGTGGAGATGAGCACCGTGGCGCTGGGGTCATAGTTGGTGATAATGGTGCTGAGAATGTAGTCCCGGGCCGCCGGGTCTACCCCGCCGATGGGCTCATCCAGCAGATAGAGCCTTGCCCGCCGGGACATGACCAGCACCAGCTGGACCTTCTCCTGATTGCCCTTGGAGAGGGTCTTTAATTTTGCATTGGGGTCGATGTGCAGGACAGACAGCATTTCTTCTGCCCGGGTGCGGTCAAAATCGGCGTAAAAATCCTGGAAGAAGTCCAGAATTTCGCAGATGCGCTGCTGCCTGTTCAGATAGGTCTTATCCGGCAGGTAGGAGACGACCGCCTTGGTCTCCGGGCCGATTTTCCGGCCGCAGACGGTGACCTCCCCAGCGCTGGGGGTCAGCAGCCCCGCCGCGATTTTCAAAAAGGTGGTCTTGCCGCTGCCGTTGGGGCCGAGCAGGCCCACGATCTTTCCCTGGGGCAGCTCCAGCTCCAGGCCGTCCAGCGCCCGGGTGCCGCCGTAGTTCTTCACAAGGCCCGTGGCCTTTAATACCGCGTTTTCCATATTACTTCTCCTCTTCCTTCACATGAAGCATGATCTCCGCCGCCTGGGCGGGTGTAATGCCAAACACCTTGAATTTCTCCACGCACTCCCGTGCCAGGTCCTCCAGGGCCTGCTGCCGCATTGCCTCCAAAACCTTCTCCTCCTTTGTCACCGTTCGTCCGCTGGTGCCGCCGCCAATGAGCAGGCCTTCCCGCTCCAGCTCCGTCAGCGCCCGCTGCATGGTATTGGGATTCACCTGGGCCTGCATGGCCAGCTCCCGCACCGATGGCACCCGCCCCCCGGGGGGAAGCTCCCCCCGCAGGACCGCACCCCGGATATTCTCCATGATCTGCTGGTACACCGGCCTGTCGCCGGAAAATTTCCAATTCACATCTCGCGCCTCCTGTACTGCTGTATTAGTGTACTCATACAATAGCACAATAGTACAGGATTGTCAAGGGGGAATTCGGTAATTTTTATACCGGTGACAAGCATCCTTTCCCGCGGCACCTTTGGAAAACGCAAATGCCTCAATTTGTTTGACAAAACGACAGAATACTGTATAATGGATTTTAAGTGGAAGCCCACCGTCCAAGTCGAGTTTTTTCCTCCTTTGTAGACGGTGTGCGGTAAAAGACGGTTGCCTGTCATCCCGCGAAGGCGGAATGGAGGCGTGTATACAGCCCTCGCGGGAAATCTATCTCGGGGAGGCAATATACATATGACTTCGACAATTTTGTCTGTCCTTGGAGCGTTGGGTTCCATTGCCAGCATTGTGTCTCTCGTACTGTATCTGTACGATAAAAAGAAGTGAGCCGTCTGCCCTAACAGACGGCTCATGGCTTGAGGATTTGTTTCTCGAGCTGGGGATTTCGTGATGTGTAGTGGCAACCGTCGGGTTTCCACCACGGGGAGGTGCCTGTTACCAGCGGGCATCTCCTTGTTTTTATATTATAGACCGGCCCCGCCAAAATGTCAAGTGTACATGGTCAGTGAAAGGGCACGGCTATTTTTACGGTATAATACGTTATTTTCTCTTTTTCAACATGGTCTCATGCATGACGACCATCAGGGCCAGTACGGCCAGCAGATAGAAGGGAAACAGGGCCATGGTGGTCTTCCCTGCGAGCCAGCCAAACAGCGGGGGCATGAGGCAGTTGCCGATGTAGGCACTGGCCATCTCCACGCCGATAACGGCCTGGGACTTGTCCGCGCCGAAGTGGGCCGGGGTAGAATGGATGACGCTGGGGTAGATGGGGGCACAGCCCAGGCCGATGAAAATCAGTCCCGCCAGAGCGGCGCTCTCCCCCACCGGCAGCAGCAGGGCTGCAAGGCCCAGGGCGATGATGCCCTGCCCCATGCGAATCATCTGGGTGTCCGTCCACTTGGCCGCCAGGATGCCGCAAACGGCCCTGCCCAGAGTAATGCCGATGTAGAAAAGGCTGGCAAATCCGGCGGCCGTCTCCGGGGCCACCCCCTTGTGGAGCACCAGATAGCTGCTGGCCCACAGGCCGGTGGTCTGCTCCAGAGCGCAGTAGCAGAAGAATGCAATCAGGATTTCCTTTGCGCCGGGAAGCCCCAGAATTTTGCCAAGGCCCAGCACCTCGCCGCCTTTCTCCTCCTGGGCGTCCTCCCCTGCCCCGGTCTTCCACAGAGGCAGGCTCAGGAAAATCAGGCAGGTGAGCACCAGCTGAATCAGGCTGATGATCCGGTAGCCCATGGGCCACCCGGCGCCGCCGGACAGGGCAGCGCCCATGATATAGGGGCCAACGGAGGCCCCCACCCCCCACATGCAGTGGAGCCAGCTCATATGGCGGCTGGAGAAATGGAGGGCCACATAGTTATTGAGGGCCGCATCCACGCTTCCGGCGCCCAGGCCATAGGGCACCGCCCACAGGCACAGCATCCAGAACTGCCCGCTGATCGAAAAATTCGAAAAGGGCCAGAGCGGTCATGGCCACGCTGATGGCCGTCACCCGCCCCGCCCCCAGGCGGCGGGTCAGCCGGTCGCTGAGCAGGCTGGAAATGACGGTACCGCCGGAAACAATGCAGAAAATAATGCCGGAATAGGAAACCGGCACCCCAAAGCCCTGGTACATAGACGGCCAGGCCGCCCCCAGCAGGGAATCCGGCAGGCCTAAGCTGATAAAGGCGGCGTAGATTACCGCCAGAAGCAAATGAATCATCTTGAATGCCTCCTGTGTGTTTGACACCATCCTATCACAAAGCTTTTCAAAAAGCTATCCCAATTGCAGGAATCTACAAGAATCGTTCAAAAGCCTCAATTTGACTGTCCTCGGAGCGTTGGGCTCCATTGCCAGCATTGTGTCTCTCGTGCTGTATCTGCGCGATAAAAAGAAGTGAGCCGACTGCCTCTAACAGACGACTCACGGCTTTGAGCGTGATGCGCTCATCCCTGTAAGTTTTTATGTAGTGGCAACCGTCGGGCTCCCAGCACCGGGAGCATGAACAGGGACAGCTTTTTCAGAATGCTGCCCTGGGTAAAATCCGTTTTCTCAGTATTCAATGGAAATTCTCCTTTCCGACATGACCGTATAGAGCTTTTGGACGGTGCGGGTCACCCCGGGGCGGGGAATGTTCAGTGCATCGCTGATGTCGGACACCTTCACCCGGACACCCTGCCTCTCCAGGCGTTCGATGGTATCGAGATAGTGGATATAGGACGAGCTGACCCCCTTGGGCAGCTCCGGAAGCAGCTCCCGCGCCCGCTTAGCCTGATAGCAGACATCCAGGAGGGCCTTGATGTTTTCGAGTGTCATGGTTTTCGAACAGCCCACTGCGGTCTCCTTCCGTGTTCTTATTTTTCAACCACAGTATAGCACATTTGTTCGGTTTTGTCAAATAGTGACTGAGGAACAAAAAGCTTCCCCTCCGGGGGAGCCTTAGAACGCGCATATTTCCAACCGGTCACTTCCGCAGCGCCCCTCATCCGTCTCGCCTGCGGCGAGCCACCTTCCCCGTAGGGGAAGGTTAGGGGAAAAGCTTCACCGCCGCTGCGGCTGTCCCCCTTCCCCGTTGGGGAAGGTTGGGACGGTCCTCCGGGGGCCGCCCTCAAAGGCGGCTCCCCGGGGGTTCTATCTTCCAGCTTCTACAGAAGCATCTACCCCGTTAGGGGTATCTGCTTCTACTTCTCTGGCATCCGGTGGCATTCGGTGGCATCCACTGGCATCCGGTGGCATTCGCCTGTTTCGCCCTTCTCTCCGGTGGGGCTGGAAAAAAGCAGAGGCCCGGAAGCCTCTGCTTTTGGGAAGTATTTTCTTATGCCTTGGGCTTGCGGACGTAGCAGTACCACATGAGCAGGGCTACGGAGCAGCCGCCGACGATGTTGCCCAATGTTACGGGCAGCATATTGCCCAGGAAGTAGTGCCCCCAGGTCAACGCCTCAAAGGCTGCGTCCTCGGCATAGAACTGCTTGCCGAACAGGCCCAGCATGCAATAGGTCATGTCCGCAATGGAGTGGTTGAAGCCGCAGGTGACGAAGAAACACACGGGAATCCAGGCACCGATGACCCGGCTGAACCCATCCTTTCCGGCCAGGCTCATGAGCACGCCCAGGGTCACCAGAATGTTGCACAGCACGCCCATGAAGAAGGCATTCTGGAAGGGCATGGTCATCTTGCCCTGGGCCACCTTCATGGAGGCCATGGCCAAGGCATTGGCGGTGTCGCCGTTGGCGGCGTTCAGCCAGCCGAAGCGGGCACAGACAAAGCTCAAAAACATGGAGCCCAGGAAATTGCCGATGTAGACAAGAATCCAGTTCCGCAGCATCCCGGCAGCGGTTGCCTTCTTATCCAGCACGGAAACGAGGATCAGGGTATTGCCGGTAAACAGCTCTGCGCCGGTGAGGATCACCGTGCCCAGGCCGAAGGCGAAGAGGATACCGGAGATCATCCGGACGGTGGAATTGCCCACCACGGTATAGGTGGCCATATTGGTCACCACAGAGGGAACACCAATGAGGAAGCCTGCCAGAATTCCCAGCAGCAGCATTTTGGCAGTGGGGATCTTGGTCTTCCCCGCACCGGCTGCGGAATAGTTATTGGCGGCTTCCGCCATGGTAAAGAGGTTCATAGAAATCGTCCTTTCCGATTGAAATCAGGAACGCTTTTCTGCTGCCTCCACAACGTGCTTCATCAGGACGGAGGTGGTGACACTTCCAACACCGCCGGGGACAGGGGTAATGGCATCCACAATGGGCTCCACCTCGGAGAAACAGGCGTCGCCCGCAATGCCGCCCAGGCCGCCCTTGGCATTGGGCTTGTTGGCGTCCCAGTTGATGGAAACATCGATGACCACCTGGCCGGGCCGGACATAATCCTTGGTCAGGGAGTTCAGCACACCGGCGGCGGAGACGATGATGTCCGCATTCTTGCAGATTTCGGCGGTATTGACGGTCTTGGTATGGCAGACGGTGACGGTGGCATTCTTGCCCATGAGCATCATGGCTGCGGGCTTGCCCACCACCAGGCTGCGGCCGATGACAACGGCATTCTTGCCCTTGCAGTCGATGCCGTAGTAGTCCAGGATCTCCATGCAGGCGGCGGGGGTGCAGGGGGCATAGCCCAGGTCCAGGCCCTCGAACACACCGGCATTGGACATATGGGTCATGCAGTCCACATCCTTCTTGGGGTCAAGCCGGTTGCAGATCTCGTTCTGGTCCGCCTTCAGGTGCTTGGGCAGGGGCCGGAACATGAGCACGCCGTGGATGGAATCGTCGGCGTTGACCTGATCGATGACGGCCAGGACATCCTCCTTGGAAGCGTCCTCGGGCAGCTCGAACTTCTTGACCTCCACGCCCACCAGCTCGGCCCGCTTCACAGCGCCCTTTTCATAGCTCAGGTCGCTGGGGTTGGCGCCCACACGGATAATGCCCAGGGTGGGGACGGTGCCCTTCTCGCGCAGGGCGGCGGTTCGGGTCTGCAGGGATGCATTCAGTGCATCGGTAACTTCTTTGCCAAGTAACAGTTTTGCCATAGGGAATTCCTCCTAAGTAAGATTCTTTATTGACCGAAGAGCGATTTGACGCTACCAAAGATTTCATCCGCCTTGGGGACATAGGCATTCAGCATACCGTTGGCCTTGTCGTTCATGGCCTGGGCGGTCTCCCGGTTTTTCAGGCTCTTGGTGTTGATGAACACATTCAGCGACGCAGCCTGGAGCGCTGCCTTGCAGCACACGGCGGCGCAGCCGGCATCGGACACAGCCAGACGGCTGCCCTTGGCGGCGAAAACGGCAACGCAATCCAGGGCCTGGCAGCACAGCTCCATGATGTGCATGGGCACGGCGCAGGCGGTGACGGTGGCCTCCTCCAGGATGGCGTCCCGGTTGGGGTCGTCCTTGGGAATGCCGTAGGCCTTGGCCAGGGGCACGAAGCCCTTGTCATCGGCCTCCACCTGGTCCAAAAGCTCCTTCTGCAGTTCGTCACAGCGCTTTTTCAGGGCGATGATCTCCTCCTGCACATCGGCATACTTCTTCTTGCCCAGGGTGAGGGAGCCCACCATGTTGCCAAGGGCTGTGCCGATGGCGCCCACCAGGGCAGCAGCACCGCCGCCGCCGGGGGCCGGGGCATCGGAGGCCAGGACCTCCACAAATTTCCGGCAGGATTCCATTGTCATATCCATAAGGGAATTCTCCTTTGTTGTTAATAAATCGAAAATACCGCAATGTAAGAAAACGCAGGCGCAATTCGCCCACGCTGGAATACACGAAGGAAGCTCTGGCTTGATCGGCAAACGCTGACAGCGAGAGATTTTTCATCGGGTGAAGGTCCCCAAAGCGGAGGAATACTTTGTGTATTTCCCGCTTTGGGAACCGCACAGCCGGTGGAAAAGATCCGCTGCTCAGCCGCAGGCGATCAAGTCAGAGTTTCCGCAGAATTAGAACAGGCCGGAGATCTTGCCGTCCTCGTCCACGTCGATGCGCTCGGCGGCGGGGACCTTGGGCAGGCCGGGCATGGTCATGATCTCACCGGTCAGGGCTACCAGGAAGCCTGCACCGGCAGAGACCTTCACGTTGCGCACGGTCACGGTGAAGCCGGTGGGTGCGCCCAGCTTGGTCTGGTCGTCAGAGAAGGAATACTGGGTCTTGGCCATGCAGATGGGCATCTTGTCGTAGCCCAGCTCGGTCAGGGTCTTGATCTGCTTCTCGGCATTGGCGGTGAAGT
>ERZ772886.3030-NODE-3030-length-12692-cov-13.788795_pt1 | contig 12692 bp, 20 predicted proteins | sample MGYA00512128_ERZ772886 | MGnify/ENA primary metagenome ERZ772886 (study PRJEB29015, sample SAMEA2737698) | human gut metagenome | biome: human gut; feature: human-associated habitat; material: faeces | place: China | collected 2012 ... | reverse complement strand
TTTGACGATATGCAAACCGCCTGTCCCGAGCCGTCCTCAAGCGGCTGCACCGATGCGGTTCCCGTGGAAGACTTATAAACTCCGAAGCCTTTTGGCAGAGCTCCCGTCTTTGCATCTTCAAAATCATTGCTGTCAATAATTCTTGTATATTCGCTCATCTGCACCGTAGCTTCCTGCGTGTCAGCGCCCGTTTCCGACTGTGCAGATATGTTAAATCCGTAAAAAGAGCAGGTAAAAATACTTGCCGCTATAAGCGGAGCACATAATTTTAAAGCTTTTTTATTCATTTTCTTCTCCTTTTCATATGCTGTCAATTAAAAACCACACATTCATAAGGCTCCATATAACGCGACCTTATAAGAATTTCCGAATTTACCGAAATATCCTTGATTGAACCGATTGAGATTTTTTCGCTTTTTGTGTCATAGCTGTATATATATTTTGCGTCACTTATGTTGTACACACGCTCATCGGGCGCGTCATCGGTTCCGACCTGTACAATCATAACATTACTGCTGCGGTCTATGCGTACCACTCTTCCGTAGGTACGTCCCAGAAGATTTGAGGTATAGCCGGCATAATCATATACATAACCCGTGCTGCCGTCTTTCATTATACGAATTGACTTAATCTCATTTTTTCCGTTTATATTCGCCTGAACAACATCGCCCTTTTTAAGCTTTGCCGCTTCACTTTCCGGCTTGCACCACAGTTCATCGGTCAGCTTTCCGAGATATGCTCCGCGTATGCCGACCACATTCTCGTTATCATCATTGCATTTTTCAAAAATCCTGTCTATGGCAAGCATATATGTACCGCCCTCAACCTCGTCGGAGGATTCGTATATGATTACAGCCGCCGCAATCTTAAATTCATTGAGCGTATATGCCGAGGTACTGTAATTTTTATCGTTAATAAGACTGTCCCGGGATACTACCGAAAAATCCTCCGGGTTTGAATCGAGCGACGGTACTCTGAAAATAACCGTGTCGGCATTTGCCATAAAGCTGTTATTTCCGAATATTCCCGTTTTTTTATACATTGCCGTGCGCTGTGCAACGTCCTCCCTCAAATCGGAATCGCTCTGCGTTTTATTCGGGAGCAAAGTATCGAGCCAGATTACAAAAACAACCGAAATTCAGCGGCATCCTCGTGGTAGCCGTCCTGATGGTGTTGGTCCTGTTCATCGTCAGCCTTTCGCCGCTTCTGGCAGCGTCCGGCAGCAAGGACACGACCTACTCCGAGATTTACTATTACTTTGAAAATCAGCAGGTGACATCGTTCCGTCTGGACCTTGGCACCGGTAGCCTGGAGCTGTGGCTCAAGGAGGGCAAGGCTGCTCTGCCGGAGTCCAACGCTGCAGCCAGCCTGCCCACCGGCGGTCTGCTGACCGGCGTGTACAGCTCGGACGATAACGCCCTGCCCGCCAACGGCGGCACCGTCTATATGACCTACAAGCTGCCCTACGGCGGCGACTTCAACACCGGCAAGATCTCCGATTTTGTTGACGAGTACAACGCGGCCAACCCGGATGCGCCGATGGTGTTTGACTACGTCGCCGCCAAGACGAGCATTCCCTGGCTGGAGATCATCTTCTACGTCGCAATGATCGGCAGCATCGGTATGCTGTTCATGTCGATGTACCGCGGCGGCGCGGGCGGCGGCATCATGAATGTGGGCCGCGCCAAGGTCAAGGATCAGCAGGAGAACCAGCGCAAGGCAACCTTTGCCGATGTGGCCGGTGCCGATGAGGAAAAGGCCGAGCTGCAGGAGGTCGTTGAGTTCCTGAAGGCCCCGAACAAGTTCAACTCCCTCGGCGCACGCATTCCGCACGGCGTACTGCTTGTCGGCCCTCCGGGTACCGGCAAAACGCTGCTGGCCCGTGCCTGTGCCGGTGAGGCCGGTGTGCCGTTCTACGCGATTTCCGGTTCCGATTTCGTCGAGATGTACGTCGGCGTCGGTGCCTCCCGTGTGCGCGACCTGTTTGAAAAGGCCAAAAAGACGATGCCTTCCATCATCTTCATCGATGAGATCGACGCGGTGGGCCGTCAGCGCGGCGCAGGTCTCGGCGGCGGTCACGATGAGCGCGAGCAGACCCTGAACCAGCTGCTGGTCGAGATGGACGGCTTCGACGCCAACGACGGCGTCATCGTCATGGCTGCCACGAACCGCGCGGACATTCTGGACAAGGCGCTGCTGCGCCCGGGCCGCTTTGACCGTCAGGTCTACGTCGGTCTGCCCGACGTCAAGGGCCGCGAGGAGATTCTGCGCGTCCATACAAAGAATAAGCCTCTCGGCCCCGATGTGAGCCTGAAAACGATTGCCCGCTCCACGGCTGGCTTCTCCGGCGCTGATCTGGAGAACCTCGTGAACGAGGCTGCGCTGCTGGCCGCCCGTCAGGGCAAGAAGGCCATCACCGAAAAGGAGATCGAGGAAGCCTCCGTCAAGGTCATGATGGGACCTGAGAAGAAGAGCCACGTCGTCACCGACGAGGAGCGCCGCCTGACTGCCTACCATGAGACAGGCCACGCTATCACGGGCTATTTCAGCAAGCACCACGATCCCGTGCACCAGATCAGCATTATCTCCCGCGGCGGTGCGGGCGGTTATACAATGTATCTGCCCGAGAAGGACCCCAGCTACGTCACCAAGACCGCGATGTTTGAAAACATTGTCACCCTGCTGGGTGGCCGTGTAGCCGAGCAGCTTGTGCTGGAGGACATCTCCACCGGTGCGTCCAGCGACCTGCAGCGCGCCACCGATACGGCCCGCGCCATGGTCACCCGCTACGGCTTCTCCGAGCGGATGGGGCCTGTCGTCTACGGCAGTGACCCCGGCGAGACCTTCCTGGGACGTGACTTCGGCCAGGGCAAGGGCTACTCGGAGGCTATCGCGTCCGAGATCGACAACGAGATCCGCGACATTGTGGATGAAGCCTATGAGACCGCCCGCCGCACCCTGACCGAGCACATGAACGAGCTGCACAAGGTAGCAGGCGTTCTTATGGAGCGCGAAAAGATCAGCGGTGAGGAATTCAAGACATTGATGGAAGGCGGGACCCTGCCGCCTTATGACCTGGGCAGGGGCGAGACCGCCCAGCCTGAAGCACCTGCGCCGGATTCTGCCGCACCTGTGCAGCCTGCCGAACAGCCCGAAACCCAGCAGCCTGCCGAGCCGGCCAACCCCCAGCCCGACACGCAAGAGTAAAGAGTAGGTGTAACTATGGATCAGAATTTTTCCCTGATGGCGCAGTCCCGCGCCAACTACTATACCGCCGGAAGTCCGGTGCAGTTCGTGCGTGTCGAACTGCTGAAGGGTGACACGACCGGTGAGGTCGCCGTCTGCCTGACCTTCAAGAATGTCGGCACCGAGCCGCTGACCGGCCTGGTCGTCCACTTCAAATGTAAGGATGCCGCCGGTCAGGTCCTGTGCGAGGATGACTTCTACTATGAGCAGCTCAACGCCCAGCCCGGTGCCGTGTTCGGCAGCGATGACGCTGTCTATGTCAGCGACACGCCGGTTTCCAGCGTGGAGGTCGAGCAGGATCGCGCGTTCCTCAATGGCCGCGGCGTCGACCTGCGCAATTACAAGCGTGTTCGCTTGAACATGCCCCGCGTACTGCCCGGCTCCATCGCCAAGACGCTGCAGCAGCGCACCGGCAATGTCCAACTGACCTGCGTGCCCCAGGACACCGAGTACGGCTGGTTCTGCGCCTGCGGTGCGTTCCATCCCAATGAGGAAAACACCACCGTCTGCTCCGAGTGCGGCGGTGACCGCGCCGGTATCAAGGCAACGCTGACCGCTATTCTGGAGGAGGCCCGCCAGGCCGCCGAGCGCCAGCAGCAGGAGGTCAACGCCGTCGCCAGCAGTGTGGCCCCTGCGCCCGCTCCCGCGCCGCAGCCGCAGGCACAGCCTGCCCCGGCTGCCAGCGACCCGCGCGCCATGGCCAACGCCGTGCAGGCAGCCATCACCGGTCAGCAGGACATCCCGCCGCAGAGCGCCTATGAGCCCGAGCAGGCAACCGCCGCATTTGAACCCCAAGGCAGCAGCTACGCCGATGACGACGAGGATGCCGAGGCCGAGCGCGTCCGCCGCTACGCTCCCAAAGGCCGCCTGTTCGACGATGATGAGGACGACGATGAGGGCACCCAGATGTACGATACCGATGACCTCGACTACGATGACGATGACGACGGTTACGACAAGAAGTCCAAAAAACGTGGCCGCTACGCCGATGACGACGAAACCAGTGAGGACGACGTCATGGCCGAGCGCATCATCCACCTGGCCCCGCCCATCACGGCCATTGTCTGCGCCTTGATCGTGGCATTGTCTCTGGTCTATCACTTCGTTCTGGCGTAAAAAATTGCCGGGCCGTTTCCCGAATGTGGGGAGCGGCCCGGTATTTTTGATTTTTCGGCAATATCCCGCGGGCAGATATGCAATGCGCCCCTACGGATAACAGCATCATTGCTTGCAGGGGCGGATGCTTCCAGCCGCCAGCCGCGTCAGAGCTTACTTTTCTGCCGTCAGTCGTTCGTACGTCTTTACGATTTCCGGGTCATTCAGCTTGATGACCCTGCCGGAAAGATACTGCAGCGTGTTTTCCTCGGGGATTCTGCCAAACGTCAGTCGCTGGGCGCAGAGAGCCTGTGTTTTCAGCCCGGTGCGCTCGTTCATCTTGTGGTTGCCGTACTTGATGTCGCCCAGTACCGGATGGCCCAGATACGCCAGATGCGCACGGATCTGGTGGGTGCGGCCCGTGATCAGACCAATGCGGCAGAGCGCAAACGGCCCTGCCTGCCGGATGACCGTCACCTCGGTGATGATCTGCTTGTAACCCTCGCTCTCACGGGCGTGGATGCGCACCTTGTTATTTTTCTCGCTGTGCTGCAGCCATGCGACGAACCGCCCCTGCGGCGGTGCCCCCACCGTGATGGTCAGATACTCCTTTTTCATCATGTCGTCGCGGATGATGGCGTTCAGGTCGCGCAGCGCGGCGTAGCTCTTGGCGGCCAGCACCAGACCTTCGGTGCCGCGGTCCAGCCGGTTACACAGCGCCGGGGCAAATCGCTTTTCTGCGTGGGGATCATACTCGCCCTTGGCCTCCAGATAGGCCGCAAAGGCATCCACCAGATTGGCGTCGCCGGTGCGGTCACTGTGGCAGAGCAGGTGCGCGGGCTTGTAGAGCACCGCAAAATTTTCATCCTCATACACCACGGTCACAGGCGGCTGCCTGCGCGGCGGCTTGGCAGTCTTGGCAGCGGGCTTGCCCACGGGGAAGAACTCGTCGTTGATGTACAGTTCGATCAAATCGCCTGCGCTCAGGCGGGTATCCGGCTCGGCGCGCTTGCCGTTGACCTTGATGCGCTTGTTGCGGAACGCCTTGTACATCATGCTGCGGGGCATATCCTTGGTCACGCCCTCCACAAAGCGGCTCAGGCGCACGCCGTTTTCATTGGGTCCTGCGGTAAAACTTTTCATCGTGTCCTCTTTAAAAATTCATCAGTAAAAACGGTTGGCAAAAGTCTTTTTACAGTATATAGGAAAATGTGATTCGTGTAAACTGTAAATCGACGTACATACGATAGAATGAAAGCTGTTGGATTTGGTTAGAGTGTGGAAGATGCGAATTATTCGTACACATTCCATACACTAATTTCCAGCAGTTCTTTCATTCTATTTTATTTTTTCAATTTCAGTTCTTAACCATTCATTGGTTCTTTTTGTGTAGACACGTTCTGTCAAATCTTTGATGGAATGGCCTACAAGATATTTGATCGCGTATTCGTTTACGTCGTATTGTTTAGCCATTGTGACGAACTGAACACGACAATCGTGAGGAGAATGCTTCCCAAAATCGAGCGTTTTGCAGACAAGCTGGAACCAGTCTAAATATTTGGCATAATATATGAAATAGTCATGTTTAGACTTATCTCGGGGTGCGGAAAATAGATATTTGCTGCCTAGAGCTTTTGATTCAGCATAGTGCTGCTTTACAATTTCTTGGATGTTTGGATGTATCGGAACTACTCGATTTGTGCCGCTTTTTGTTTTCTTCCCACCTGTGAATGTCATCGTATCTAAGTCGACATTCTCGAGTAAGAGTTCGCATAGCTCGGTTGGACGCCATCCGGAATAGCAATCAACGTATAGCAAATCCGCATGTTCAACTTTACCAATGGCAGCCTTGAGTTTTTCCATTTCCTCGTTCGTGAAATTGATGTGGCTTTTTATCTCATCATCGGTCTTGGTCTCAAGCGTTACAATCGCGGCTGGATTTTTATCTGTAATCTCATTTAGGATAGCATATTTGAACATAAGTGACAACAACATTTTTATATATCGTTGCATGTCAAGTGTTGGAGTACGCTCCGAGCCTTTTACAGTGACGGTTCCATGCTCCATGCAGTATCGAACATGATGTGTTCTAACTTCGGAGACTTTAAGATTTGCGATAGAAGAACAATATTTCCACGCTGACTTGTACGTCGCAATGCTCTTTCTTTTTGGATAAAACTCCGCGGACCATCTATCATATAGCTCGCTTACAGTTATATCTTTTGAAAAGTCAAATGGGTTCTTATTATACTCCATGAGGGCCTGATAGGCATCATTGTATGTTTCAAAATAGGATTCTGGTTTTAGAAGTTTACAGATAGGCCGACCTTCTTGGGTCTTACCTACAGTTACCATAGCTCGAAAAGGTTTCCTAAGCGCTCGTCCTTTGATTTCGGATATTTGTCCGAATCCATTGGGCAGGCGCTTTCTTTTATTGCTACGAGGTTTGCGGATGCGAGTAGCTTCAGGCTTTAAGGGATAGCCGCAGTGAGGGCATAAAACGGCCTTGTCGCTAACTTGAAGCTCACATTCTGGACATTTGATTAGCATTGTCAGCACCTCCTTTACGGCCATTATATTCTAAAGTGTAGGAATAGTCAACTCCTACGCTGTCGAATACTTGCATTTTTTGTTAGTTCAGGACACAGGTGACGAAATCCTATGCTAGATTAAAGTCATCCAAATTATGGCAGACTTATTTGGATATACTCAACCTGCATAGAATAAGAAAGGAGCACCTATGACTATTCCTGAATTCGGGACCGGTTCGGTTCCAGTCTCTGTGGTGGCTAAGGTCTACGGGAAAGACGCGGCATGGGTTCGCGCCGGTATCATTGCCGGATGGTTACCTATCGGTGTCGCTACAAGAGCCGGAGAGGCAATTACCAAAGTCGAAAACATTGATTCAAAGCTCGGACGTATCAACTTCTACATTTCGCCGAGAAAACTGTGGGAAGAAACAGGATACGTATGGAAAGGAGAACGTTATGTCGACTGTCATTAGAGCTGAACTTTCGCATAAAAGCAAGTATCACATTGATAAGCATCGGTATTACGAGCTCAAACATTTCTGTCTCCAATATCCGAATTGGAAGAAATCTTACGCAGAGGTCGACGCTATGGCTCAAAATGGGGAACACGAACGTACCTCTCCTACGAATCGAGTGTCGGACATAACTGCGGCCTGCGCTGAGAAGAAACTCTATTATCTCAAGCGAATGGAGTTGGTGCATGAATGTGCGAAGCTGGCAGACCCTGACCTGTCCGAGTATATAGTGAAAGCAGTTACTTCAAATCTAGGTTATGCATATCTCAAAACTAAGTTAGACATGCCTGCATCGAAAGACATGTACTATGACCGCTATCGTAAATTCTTTTGGCATTTGAGTCAGGCGCGGAATTAACAGGTGGTTATATGGAGGTGATATTGTTATGAAACCAATGCCGGAAAACCTTGAATATTATTACGCTGGGGATGACAAAGACAAGCCCATCATAATTTTTGTAAGGGACCGAGAGGTCAAGGATAAAATCAGATGGTGTGTGGCGTCGCTATCCAGTGAAGAGGCAAAGAGGCTTTGCGAGTTTTTACAAGGAACACTTAAATAATCGATTAGGCCGCTGTAACAGGCGGTCTTTTCTTTCTACGCGAATTAAACATCGAATCATATGGAGAAATCCGAATTATATTTTTAGGAGGACTATTTATGAAAACTGATAAAGCTATTATAGCTGCAAGTCTGGTTGGTACCATTATCGTTGGAGTTGTTCTGAGCTATGCCAAGCAAGTGCAAGAGCGCAAGCAGGCAAAGGACTGGAAGAATTTCTGCAAAGAGATGAACGACATGGCCCGAGAGGCATCCGATAATAACTATGGTTTTCCTGTAGAATCTGAAAATAGCTGATTTCAGAAAAGACCTTATGGTAACATAGGGTCTTTTCTTTTTTACGCGAAATTGGCAGCTCGTAATATGGAATACTATTTAATGGAGGTATACACTATGAAACTTATCCCTGTTAATGGACTGCCTGAAAAGGTTACGCACAGAGAGTATCTGAAAGCAGGACAGAAGGCTCTTGAGGAATTCAAGAAGATTCCGGACAAAGTCGTTGAGGTGACTTTTACGAAGGAAGAATATTCGAATCCTTACTCAGCCGTCTGTATGATGAACCAGATCATCGTGCGCGATTGCCTGAACATGGCCGCCCTTATGAGAGATGGTAAGTCGTATCTCGTAAAGCTGTATTAAGGAGTTTGGCTCCGTGGAAACACGGGGTCTTCTCTTTTATATTTTTAAGGACTCAGGTTACGGAAAGAGGTGGTAAATTCATATCATAAAAATCCCGGGGAGGAAAATTCAGAAAAACAGTTTAAAGGAGAATGTTATGGGATTCAGTATTGGTTATTTCATTTGCGGGTTCATTGCCTGCGCGATTGGACTCATCATTGGATGTACATGGACAACTCATTTGTTTGCAGGCAAGTATCTGGTAGGTGAGCTTCGAGTGGACCGTTCGGATGAGGATGGTCCTTTTTGTTTTATGGCTGTGAAGCCCGACTGCGGCGATTTCATCAGTATGGACTACATTATGCTGAAAGTAAAAAGAGAAGATTTTCTTCCGCGTAAATAACATTTCCTAATATGGAAAACTTATTATTTAAGGAGGTTATCACTATGAAAAAATGGGCCTTGTTTACTCTCGAGGATGAAATTGAGCAGACCAAAGAAACGGTTAAAGCCGCTGGTCTGGAACCCTTTGAAGTTAGAGAAGTATCATTGATTGAGAAACTCGCTTACGGGATTCCGGTCTCGGCTCCGCTGTGGATTGTGATGTTCGAAGCAACCGAAGACGAGTACAATGCTCTGATTCAGAAGAACGAACTTACAAAGGTCTTCTGAAGGAGTAAGGCTCCGTGGAAACACGGGGTCTTTTCTTTTTACGCTGATATTTCACTTGCTTATATGGAACCCATTAAATTTTGAAAGGAGAAATTAAAATGGACACTAATTCGGAACTGTTGAACAAACGTATCGAGGAGAGTTTGAAAGCTCTGCCCGACTTAGAGGCAACAGACCGCGAGAAACGAGTCAGAGAACTCGAATCGCTGTACAAACTCAGGATTGAGGAAACGAAAACCGAAACGGAAGCCCGTCAGAAAGGTGCGGAGCATATGGATGCTATGTGTCAGGCACAGGCCGAAGCTAAGGAACGCAAAATCAATTTCGGGGCGCGTTTGGCATTTGATGCTTTGTCACTCGGATTACAGCTCGCGGCCTACAGCTGCTTCATTAAGGCCGGCTTCAAATTCGAAGAAACCGGTACGTTCTGCTCGAAGACATTCCGGGATGTAACCGGAGGATTTATGAAATTCATTAGAAAGTGAGGTTACAGGCCCTATGGAAACATGGGGTCTTCTTTTTATTAAAATGAGATACTTCACTGAAAAACCTAACAATTATACAACTATGTTCGGCGAAACCTATCTGTGCAATCATCCTATCTATAACACATGTACTTTATATAAAATTCAATATAAAGGGGTAAGTATAATACAACAACGATACGACCCAAGAACGAAGCATACATATTGGACCGAGATCGACCCATGGCTTCGTGATATGCTGTATTTGACTCCCGGGTTTAAAGATTTCTTCAACGAGTATGCTGCCGAACCGACGGATGGGCTCTATCCTACCGTGAATGTGCGCCAAGTGATGTGGCGTTTGCGGTTAAAACCCATAAAGAAAGAGCGTTGGGAGACCGTGTTTGACCGAAAGACTTTGTAATGGCGCGAAAATCTCAGGGCATGTTATGGAAAGAAAGCAAAAAATTTAGGAGGAAATTATTATGAAAAAATTACTGACTATTGCTCTGAGTGTTGCTATGGCTATCACTATGGCTGGTTGCAATGCGGGTGGAGCACCCAAGATTCATGTTGAATGCGCTTACGGTTTTTCTACCGGAAGCATATATGTTCAATATACAGTCGAGGGTGATTCGCACCTGTATGAAGCCAGGACCGATAACGATCAGCCCTTCATCAACACAATGTCCAAGGCGCAGAATTTGGCAATGGATGACTATCTTACGAACCACGCTAACTGACCGAAAGTTAGACCTTATGGTAACATAGGGTCTTTCTTTTTATATTCAATTGTAGTATACTTTGATTATACCCTACATTATGAAAGGAGAAAACAAAGATGAAACGGAATACACTAGCGCTTATTCTTGCAGCTTCAATGATATTGGTTGGATGCGGTTCCTCTAATTCTCAGTCTACTGTCGCGCCTACGGCAAGCCCGGTTCCAACCGCCGCGCCGGAACCGACAGAGCCCCCTAAAGTCGAAACAAACGATGGTTTCACCGCGACCAAAACAACTCATGTAGATATTACGGACCCTGGTCTTCAAGCGTTGGCCGACGAATACTCCGCTGCCGTAGCCGATTTGACCGATGCCTACGATGCTCTTCCGAAGGAGTTTAGTTCTTTTGAGGATTTAAAAGACAACGAGGACACCATTTATGAGTGGTTTGAGCATGAGCATGAAGTAAGCGAAAAACTATTTGAAGATACCAAAGTGGCTTGCTCAGCTTACTACACAAATTTGGAGGCAACTACCACGGACGCCGAGTTCTTGTACGATAATTGCGACGAGGCCAATGAGATCGTATATAACACTCTTCTCGACTACTATAATGATGCAGTATATGAGGGTCTGTATGACAAGATGAACAAAACCTACTACGAGGGCGCATACGACTCAGTAAAGGATACAGCCGATGATTATGGAGAATGGCTCAGTTCGGCTAGCGATTTCTATTCCGAATGGCTTGACAGTGCTAGTGATTTATATTCGGACTGTCTTGACACAGGCTCTGATGTCTACAAAGAATACTTAAATAAAAGTTCCGACTATTACTCGGCTTACTTGAACAATAAACCCTATTCTACATCTGAAGCTTCCGACTAAGAAGTGAGTACGTTCGCAAATAATTCACCCACTAATATGGTAATCACAAAGGAGGTGAACTATGAAAGAACTTCTAAAGATAATACTGGAAAAGACGTCGTATAAAGAATTTATCGAGTATACAGCGGCTTTTGTAGCACTTATCATGTTAGGAGTCATCGGACTTATTAGCTTTATCGCTTTGTATCTGATGGCCTAAGAGAACAAGCCTGTGGAAACACGGGCTTTTCTTTTTGCCTATACGCGAAAAATACGGTTCATTATATGGAAATCTATTACTTCAAAAGGAGGACAAAAGAATGGAACTTACTATTGTTCTGATCATCTTTGCACTCGGTTTGTTGGTCGTTGCATCAGCATTTTGCAGTGGCGTAAACTTCGTGTTTAAAGGTATTGGACACATCTTCAAGTCCATCTTTGGCGGAAAAGAAGAATAAATCCAAGATCAGAGGTCTGAACAAGGCCTCTTTTCTTTTATACCTGCGCGAAAATCACATTTCATCATATGGAAGAAATACAATCTGAAAAGAGGAAATATTATGAAAAACTTCGATATGATGAGTGTTTTATATAACGTTTTTGACTGTGCGATTGGTATGACACTGTACGTCGTGATATTCGCGATTACGTTTGCACTTAGCTGCAACGTCATCGGCTATATCTGCGCGGCTGTATAAGCGTTCTGCACCGCACTTGAAGGAACTGATTACGGATACCGCATTATTGTAAGCATTATATACAAATAAACTTTCTTCCAAGAGGAGAGGTCTATCAAGGCCTCTTTTCTTTTTGCCCACGCGAATTTTTCCTCTTCTTATATGGGAGAAATCCCGGATTAAAACTTTTTAGGAGGACTTTATTATGAAGTATGAATTCGATAAGAACCTCAAGAAGGTTACTGTCGTTGCTACCCATTCCGATGACATCTTGGACATCGAGGAACTGTGGCGCGTTGCTGATATAATTGACATCGAGGATGTCGAATATATCACTCGGCCGCTGCTTCTTTACTCGGTGCCCATGGTTGTCATTCACACTGTCAGGGAGGACGGAGTGACTGACTTGAAGTACATGGCGATGAGCCGGACATTCAAACCTTTTAAGCTGAAGACTGCTAACAAGGATTAACCTTAGGCAGACCCTATGGAAACATAGGGTCTTTATTTTTCTCCGCAAAATTTACAGCCTCTAATATGGAGAAATCCTAAATTTAATTACTGGAGGAATTGACTATGATTAAGGCAATTAAACTTTGGTGGAACCATCCCATTACTTGGGGCACGGTCTGCAAGTCTACCGTTGCAGGGGCGCTGATTACGTGCCGTTTACCGCGAGGAGATGGGCCGCTACTACGATACCCGCAAGGCACTCTAC
>ERZ772886.3027-NODE-3027-length-12700-cov-6.199763_pt1 | contig 12700 bp, 10 predicted proteins | sample MGYA00512128_ERZ772886 | MGnify/ENA primary metagenome ERZ772886 (study PRJEB29015, sample SAMEA2737698) | human gut metagenome | biome: human gut; feature: human-associated habitat; material: faeces | place: China | collected 2012 ... | reverse complement strand
TGCCGTCTTCGCCGACGAGGTGGAGCGGCTGATGGTGCTGGGCTCGGCGGGCCGGGACGTGGCGGCGTTCCTCCACGAACACTACCCCGACGAGGCGCTGGACATCCTGACCCACACCGCCGACGGCGGCCTGACCAGCCTCCGGGCCAACCCCCTGAAAGGGACGCCGGAAGCCCTCTGCGAAAAGCTGCTGGCCTCGGGCGCGAAGACCGCCGCCCCGGGCCTCGTGCCGGGCAGCGTCTTAGCCCGCTTCGAGGGCAGCCCGGCGGAGAGCGGGCTTTTCCGGGACGGATATTTCCACGTGGAGGGGCAGGCCAGCCAGCTTGCCGCCCTCTGCGTGGAGGCAAAGCCCGGCGATACCGTCCTCGACCTCTGCGCCGCCCCCGGCGGCAAGAGCCTGCTCCTCATCGAGGAGATGGGGGACGAAGGGCGGCTGGTGAGCTGCGACGTCAGCGAGAACCGCGTCCAGCTGATCCGCAAGGCCGTGGAGCGGATGGGGTTTGCCCACGTGGAGCCCCGGGTCTCCGACGGCACCAGACCGGATGCCGACCTGCCCATGGCGGACGCTATTTTGGTAGACGCCCCCTGCAGCGGCCTCGGCATCCTCGCCAAGAAGCCGGACATCCGCTACAAGACCCTCGAAAAAGCACGTCACGATGAATTATTGGCCACCCAGTCGGCCATTCTGGATACAGCCGCCGCCCACCTGAAAGAGGGCGGGCGTCTGGTCTACTCCACCTGCACCATCGACCCTGCCGAGAACGAAGAGCAGGTGCGGGCCTTCGTGGGCCGACACCCGGAGTTCCGGGTGGTGACGCCGGACGTCCGCTTCCCGGCCGGGATGACGGTGGGGGACTGGGGTGCGCTTTCCGTCCCCACCCGCACCGGCATGGACGGCTTTTTCCTCTGCGCGATGCAGAAACGTGATTCCTGACAAAAGGAGATTTTCATGGAGACTAAACGCTGTATATCCTCCCTGACGCTGGAACAGCTGACAGCGGAGCTGAAAGCGATGGGCCAGCCCGGCTTCCGGGCAAAGCAACTCTTCCACTGGGTCCACCAGAAGCTCGTGACCGACTTTTCGGCCATGACCGACCAGCCCAAAGCCCTGCTGGCAAAGCTCGAGGAGGCATTTTACATCGCCGCGCCCATCATCGAGCGGCGGCAGGAGGCCAAGGACGGCACCGTGAAGTACCTGCTGCGGATGGCCGACGGCAACTGCATCGAGACCGTCGTCATGCGCTACCACTACGGCAACACGGTCTGCGTGTCCACTCAGGTGGGCTGCCGGATGGGCTGCCGCTTCTGCGCCTCGACCCAGGCGGGCCGGGTGCGCAACCTCGAGGCGGGCGAGATATGCTCCGAAATTTACACCGCCCAGAAGGACATCGGGGAGCGCATCTCCCACATCGTGCTGATGGGCATCGGGGAGCCGCTGGATAATTTCGACGAAGTCATGCGCTTTCTCGAGAACATCTCGTCCCCCGAGGGCGTGAACATCGGGATGCGGAACATCAGCCTCTCCACCTGCGGCCTCGTGCCGAAGATCGACCAGCTGGCCGAGAAGAAGCTCCAGCTCACCCTCTCCGTCTCTCTCCACGCCCCCAACAACGACATCCGCAGCGGCATGATGCCCGTGAACGACGCCTACCCCGTGGAGGTGCTGATGCAGGCCGTGCGCCGGTATCAGGAGACGACGGGCCGGAGAGTGAGCTTCGAGTACTCCATGGTGCGGGGGGTCAACGACTCCGACGCCTGCGCCAGGCAGCTGGCCGACCTCATCCGGGGGATGGGCGCTCACGTCAACCTCATCCCCATCAACCCGGTGGACGGCAGCCCTTATTCGGCTACCGACGCCGCCAACGTCCGGCGCTTCCAGCAGAAGCTGGAAAGCCTCGGCGTCAACGCCACCGTCCGCCGCCGTCTGGGCAGCGAGATCAGCGCCGCCTGCGGCCAGCTCCGCCGCGACGAGATGAACGGCAAAGTTTGAGAAGGAGAATCCTATGAAACTTGCAGGAAAAACAGACGTCGGCAGCGTCCGCCCCGAGAATCAGGACGACTACCGGGCAGGCGAGCTGAACAGCGACGCGGTCTGGGGCCTCGTGTGCGACGGCATGGGCGGTGCGCGGGGAGGCCGTGAGGCTTCCGTGAGCGCCTGCGACGTCATCGAGCACAGCTTCCACGAGCAGTACGCCCAGTGCCTGCCCGGCGACGAGGAAAGGTTTTTGAAGCGGGCGCTCATCAACGCCAACCGCTTCGTCTTCCAGAAAGCCTCCCGGGAGGAGGAGCTGGCGGGCATGGGCACCACGGCGGTCTGCGCCCTCGTGCGGGGCGGCAACGCCTTTATCTGCCACGCAGGCGACTCCCGGGCCTACCTCGTCCGGGATGGCAGACTCACCCAGCTCACCCACGACCACTCCTACGTGCAGGAGCTGGTGGACTGCGGCACCATCACCGCCGAGGAAGCCGAGCATCACCCCCAGAAGAACATCATCACCCGGGCGCTGGGCGTGGACTACCGCCTCGACCCCGAGTTCACCAGCGTGCCGGTGCAGAAGGGCGATATGCTCCTGCTCTGCACCGACGGCCTCACCAACGTCCTGCCCAAGGAAAAGATCGAAGAGATCTTCACGAAGGGCGGGTTCTACGACATCCCCGACCGGCTGGTGGACGCCGCCAACGCGGGCGGCGGCCCCGACAACATCACCGCGCTGCTGCTGGGCGTGGAGCCGCTGGAGGTGAAGCATGGATAATCTCATCGGCAAGACGCTGGACGGGCTCTACACCATTCAGGAGCTCATCGGCGCAGGCGGCATGGCCAACGTCTACAAGGCCGTGGTCTCTGCCCCCGGCGGGCCTGTGCCGGAAGGCACGGTGGTGGCCGTCAAGGTGCTGCGTCAGGAGCTGATGCACGACCCCGACCTCGTCCGCCGCTTCAAGAACGAGTCCAAGGCCATCTCCCTGCTCAACCACCCCAACATCGTCAAGGTCTACGACGTCTCTGTCAGCGAAAACTTACAGTATATCGTTATGGAGTGCGTGGAGGGCATGACCCTCCGGGAGTACCTCAACGAGCGGGGCGGCAAGATCACCAGCCGGGAGACCGTCCACTTCATCGCCCAGATCCTCCGCGCCCTCGACCACGCCCACCGCAACGGCGTCGTCCACCGGGACATCAAGCCCCAGAACATCATGCTGCTGGACAACGGCCAGCTGCGGATGATGGACTTTGGCATCGCCCGCATCTCCCGGGCCGAGAACCAGATACAGAACGGCAAAAAGGCCATGGGCAGCGTCCACTACATCAGCCCCGAACAGGCGAAGGGGGAGGAGACCGACCCCAAGAGCGACATCTACTCCGTGGGCGTCATGATGTACGAGATGCTCTCGGGCAGGCTGCCCTTCGACGCCGACGACATGGTGGAGGTGGCCCGCAAGCAGATACGGGACACCCCGAAGCCGCTGGCAGAGCTTGCCCCGGAGGTGCCGCTGGGCCTCGTGCAAATTACGGAACGCGCCATGGCGAAGCTGCCGGTCAACCGGTATTCCAGCGCCACAGAGATGCTGGAAGCGCTGGACGCCTACGTGCAGGACCCCTCCGTCACGTTCCAGTATCAATATGTAAAGGAAGAACCTGAAAAGGTGGTGAATGACCCCATGCCGCAGAAACGCAGCATCCGCAGACCCCCGGAGAAACCGGCGGCGAATCCCGCCCGCCCCAAAGCTAAGGCGAAAAAGAAGAAGCGCAGCGCCTTTATGCCGGTGCTGCTGGGCATCACGACGGCCTTTGCGCTGGCCTGTGCGGCCCTGTGCTGGACCATCCTGAACGATTCCAGCAACATCATGACCAAAAGCGACGACATCGTGCTGAGCGATTTCAGCGGCATGACGCAGGACGAGGTGAACGCCTCTGAGCAGGTGGCCTCCGGTCAGGTGGTCGTCAACTGGGAAGAGGAGTACAACAACGACTACGCCGCAGGCTATGTCTACAAGCAGTCGCCGGTGGCGGGCCGCACCGTCCGCGAGGGCCAGAGCGTGACCCTCACCGTCAGCCTCGGCATCCACTACGTCACCGTCCCCGACCTGACCAACTACGTGCAGGCCGACGGCGAACAGCAGCTGAAGGACCTGGGCGTGTCGGTGCTGGTCACTCAGGCCGTGGATGAGTCGGTGGCCGCAGGCTCCATCATCCGCACCGACCCCGCCGCAGGCAGTCAGGTGGCCGCAGGCACCACGGTGGTGATCTACGTCAGCCGCCCGCAGGTGGCCACCACCACCAAAGTCCCCAGCCTCATCGGCATGAACGTGAACGACGCCCGTACCCTGCTGGTGCAGCGGAAACTGGGTCTGGGCAGCCAGACGGAGCAGTACAGCGACCAGCCCGTGGGCAGCATCATCAGCCAGAACCCCGGCGAGGGCGCATCGGCCAAGCTGAACACCCGGGTCAGCGTCGTGGTCAGCGCAGGCCCTGAGCCTGCACCGGAACCCGAAGCACCCAGCGAGAGCACCGCCAGCAGCGACGGCTCTGGCGGCTGGTTGGGCGGCCTCTTCGGGGGCAGCAGCTCTTCCAGCGAGAGCACCGGCGCCAGCTCGTCTTCTTCCACCGGCGGCGGTCTCAGCGACTGGTGGACGTCCTGGCTGGGCTAAAGGAGAAGGTATGACAGGTTATATCACAAAAGGAATCGGCGGATTTTATTACGTTAAGACGTCGGAAGGCATCGTGGAGTGCAAGCCCCGGGGCATCTTCCGCAAGCAGAAGATCACCCCCGTGGCGGGCGACGTGGTGACGCTGGAGACCGAGAACGGCGCGGCGGTCATTGCGGGCATTGCGCCCCGGCGGAACGTCTTCGTCCGCCCGCCCATGGCGAACCTCGATGTGCTGTTCCTCGTGGCAAGCACCACCCAGCCCACCCCCAGCACCCTCGTGCTGGATAAGCTTTCGGCCATCGCGGTGGACAAGGGCGTCCAGCCCGTCATCGTCTGCACCAAATGCGACCTCGCCGAGGCGGAGTTTCTGCGCAGCGCCTACGAAAAATCGACCCTGCCCTTCATCCGCATCGACTACGCCACCGGCGAGGGTCTGGACGACATCAAACACTGGATCAATGGCCGTCTCTGCGCCTTCTGCGGCAACTCCGGCGTGGGCAAATCCACCCTGCTGAACGCCCTCCTGCCCGACGTGGAGCGTCAGACCGCCGCCATCAGCCAGAAGCTGGGCCGTGGCCGTCACACCACCCGCGAGGTGACCATCTTTGAAGCCTTCGGGGGCCGCATCGCCGACACCCCGGGCTTCGCCAGCCTCGAGGCCAGCCGGGCGGGCTTCATCCCGAAAGAGGGTCTGGAACACGCCTTCCCGGAGTTCGGGCCTTACCTCGGCGCGTGCCAGTTCACCGGCTGCTCCCACCGCTCCGAGAAGGGCTGCGCCGTCCGCGCCGCCCTTGCGGAAGGCAAGCTCTCCCAGACCCGCTACGACAGCTACTGCGCCATGTACGATGAGGTCAAGGATGTGAAGGAGTGGCAGTACCCTCTCAGCCGCTGACGGAGAGGGCAGCCCTGTAAACTTTCTGCACAGCGCTTGACTTTTGCGGGGAAGAGCATATAATAAAAACAGAAAGTGTAATAGGTAGTCCATTGGTTTCATCCCAATGGAAAAGCCCCCAAGGAGTTGCGACCTCCCCGGGGGCTTTCCTTTTTAGGCTTTGCGGTTCTCTTTGTTACCTGTCAAGCCATTTGCAAATGAAGTGCGATACGACATTTGCTGCGACAGATACTAAAAGTGTAAGGATGTAGTCCATGATTTCACCCCCTCTCCCGTAAGATAGCGGGGATGAACCGCAGAACCAGTATATCATAAACTTCGGCAAAAAGATACAGAAAAAGACGCTGTGTTATCATACTTCCCAGAAAGAAGGAATCCCATGTCCCGCTGTGTTATCATTTCCGCCTGCCCGGTCAGCGCCTCGCTGGCGTCAGCCCTGCGGCCCGGCGACACCATCATTGCCTGCGACGCGGGCTACCGCAACTGTGCGCCGCTCCACTGCCGCCCCGACATCATCGTGGGCGACTTCGACACCGCGCCCTGCCCGGCGCAGGAGGGCGACGACACCATCATCCTGCCCCACGTCAAGGACGACACCGACACCGAGTACGCGGCAAAGCTGGCCTCCGAGAAGGGCTTCGACGAGGCGCTGCTGCTGGGTGTACTGGGCGGCAGACGCCTCGAGCATACGCTGGCCAACCTCTGCACCGGCCTCGGCCTCGAACAGCGGGGCGTCCGCGCCACGCTTCTGGACGAGCGCAGCCGCATCACCTTCGTGATGCCCGGCGAGACCCGCCGCTACCCGAAGGACGGGTATTTCTACCTCTCGGTCTTCCCGATGGAGGGCAGGGCAGAGGGGGTCTCGGAGCGGGGCTCCTTCTACGAGCTGACCGACGCCGTCCTCACCGCAGGCTACCCCCTCGGCGTCAGCAACGAGTATGCCGATGGCTCCGACTGCATCACCATCTCCACCCAAAAGGGCGCGCTGGTGGTGGTGGAGACGGTGCCGGACGGGCCGATCCTGAGCTGAACCGGAACATTCCGGGCGCGGGACGCCTATAATGGCGTATCAAGCGACGAAAGGTGGTCGGCTCTATGCAGGTGGTCGTTCTCAAAAGCCCCAAGTGCCTGAGAGGCTTGCTCCGGAGGCTGTTCGGCATAAAAAAGGAGAGAGAAGAGTGAAGTGTGATTTCAACCAGGCGGATGCCATGCAGGCCGCAGCAGATGACGATGTGCTGGCCTCTTCGCTGAAGCTGATGGACCGTAACAAGCACGTGTATGAGGAACTTGCAAAATGAAAGCAGCAGGCTTGTAAACTTTCTGTGCAACGCTTGACTTTTGCAGAGAATCGCATATAATAAAAGTAGCAAAAGAAAAAGCAAATACGCCATCGGCGCACCCAAAGGAAAGACCCCCTCCCGGAGCGGCAATCTCCGAAAGGGGGTCCTTTTTAGTGCTTACGGCCCTTCAGCCATCCGTCAAGCCACTTGCAGATGTAGTAGGACGCTACATTCGCTGCGACGGACAGAACAAAAGAAAAAATATACGCCATAAGGCGACACCCCCCTTCTCCCATCCTTGGTAGATTGGGCGGGACGAGCCGCAGGACTATTATATCATATAATTCGCCAAAAAGATACAGGAAACGATGCGGAATGCCAAAGCCTCTCCCAAAGGGAGAGCCTTTTTCAGCCTCAGCCCCAAACCCGCGCGGACGGCTCTACGTATCGCTTCCTGCTTTCCATCTGCCATGGTTAAATTTTACCCCCTTCGGAGCAGCCGCCCCGAGGGGGTTTTCTCTTTTTCTGCGCAGAAATACGCAGAAAGCTTGCGTTGACTGAACAACCTTTCGTAGTTATAATAAAAGCAACAAAACAACCCATGAAAGGAGCTTTTATGCAGAAAAACATGACCGACCGCACCCCGGGCAGCTACGACGACTTCGTGGCCTACCTCGGCACGGTGCGCACCGAAGAGGAGCTGTTCTCCCGGCTGACCTACTGGTTCGCCGGGCAAAACCGCCCCGAGGACGTCCTCAGCCGCTCCGAGCTGGTGGAGGCGAGGGCGAAGGAGCTGGGCTTCTGGCAGGGCCTGACCTTCCGGATGGAGCGCTGGCTGACCGACGGCAAGAGCGAGCTGGAAGCGGTGGGCCGGGAGGAGTTCCAGAGCCGCATCGCCGAGGACTACGCCGCCTACCGGGAAAAGGCCGACGCGGCCCGGGCGCGCTTCCGGGACCGCCGCCGCGCCGCGCCCTTCAACTTCACCCCCGACTGTCTCCAGAACGTCCCCATCCAGAACGTGAGCTGGCTGGTGGATGGGCTGCTGCCCATGGGAGAGGTGTCGCTTCTGGGTGCCGACGGCGGCACCGGCAAGGGCATCTGGCAGGCCCAGCTCATTGCGTATGTCACGGCGGGCCGGACCTCCGGCTTCTTCCCCCAGCCGCCGGAGAAGACCGGCAGCGTCCTCCTTTTTTCCGGCGAGGACGACCCCGGCAAGGTGCTCAAAGCCCGCCTGACGGCGGCAGGGGCCGATATGAGCCGGGTGATGGTGGTCACCAGCGACGCCTACTTTGCCCGCACCGGCAGCCCGCTCTGCATCCCGGACACGGGCTTTGCAAAGTACGTGGGGAAGGCCGCGCCCGCCCTCGTCATCATCGACCCGCTGCAGAGTTTTCTGCCCGCGGGGGTGGAGATGGCCAGCCGCAACCAGATGCGCAGCGCCCTGCTGCCCCTCAAAGCCCTCTGCGCCAAGCACGGCTGCGCGGCCCTCATCTCGATGCACACCAACAAGCGCGCCAACGTCTCGGGCCGCGCCCGTCTGGCCGACAGCTCCGACATCTGGGACATCGCCCGCAGCGTCCTCATGATGGGCCGCGACAAGAACAGCGAAAAGCTCTACCTCAGCCACGAGAAGAGCAGCTACTCCGCCCCGGCCCGGACAGCCCTGCTCCACATCGAGCAGGCGCAGGTGGAGGGCGTCACGACGGCGGTGGCCGTCTTTGACAGCCGCACCGACAAGAAGGACGCCGACTTCGTGGAGGAGCGCCGCGTCCGCACCGCCCAGACGAAAGAGGATACCGCGCAGGCCATCCTCAACGTGCTGGCCGAGAGCAAGCTGGGGAGTATGCCCAGCACCCAGCTCCGGGCGGAGGTGATGAAGGAGATGGGGTGCAGCGATAGGACGTATATCCGGGCGTATGGCAACCTTATCAAATCAGGCGAGATTATAAAGAAGAATATTCGCCAACAAGATGGAAAAAATCAATGGTACTCATTCCTCTACTGTAGTGAAACAAGTGGCAAAGTTCCTATAAATTAAATGATATATCGTTCAATGTTGATTGTTTGCCAACGTGGCAAAGTTCTCCTGATTGGCAAACTACCTACTTTGCCAGCAAGCCTTAAGTTTGCCAACGTGGCAAAGTTTGATTTATGACGATGAATCGATGATATTTTGGAACTTTGCCAGATACCCCGCCCCTCTCAGAGCAGCCGTATTTCCCGAAACCTGCGTGAATCGCCCCAAAACCTGCGCGAATGGCCGTTGCAGCTGCGGCGGGAGACGGGTTATAATGGAAGTGTCAAAAACACCACAGTGAACGGAGGATACGACCATGAAACTGAAAAAGCTCCTTGCCCTCGCCCTTGCGGGCGTGCTGATGCTGGCCCTGCTCACCGGCTGTTCCGGCGGTGCCAGCGGGACAGAAGAGGACAGGCTCGTCGCGGAGGCCGTCGCCGACATCTTCAAGGGAAACTCCCAAAACGTCGAAGTCTCTTACAGCGTCCCCGAACTGACCAGCACCATCCGGCCCGCGTTCACCCCGGACTGGTTCCAGAAGGACGAGGAGGGGAACATCATCTACCTGAAGAGCGACTTCCCCATAGACGCCGGTCAGAAGCTGAAAGGCTTCCTGAAAGACAGCCTGAAAGCCTACGAGCAGAGCAATTACGTGAGCTTTATTGCCTTCGACTCCACCGGGATGAGCGCCCGTGAGCAGGCAGAGAAGTTCTCCAGCGGTGCGCCGGTGGTCAGGGTGTACTATAAAGATGTGTCGCCCACGGTCAATACCAAGCTGCGTGTCGGCGTCTGCCATAAGACCGTCGATGGCCGGGAATACTGCTTGGTGGTCGTTGTCCGGGCCCGATGATAGGCTTGTAAACTTTCTGCGCAACGCTTGACTTTTGCGGAGAATGGCATATAATGAAAGTACGAAAGAAAGAATGATGGTTTCCATTGTTCTCACCAAAGCAAAAGAAAACCCCCTCACGGAGTTGCCGCTCCGAAAGGGGGTCTTCTTTATTTAGTGCTTACGGCCAGTGAACCATCCATCAAGCCACTTGCAAATATAGTAAGCTGCTACATTTGCTCCGACAGACAGTACGAAAGAAAGAATACTTTCCATTTTTCTCACCTCCCCTCCCGAATAAATGGGCGGGCAAGGCCGCAAACCAATTATAACATATAATTCGCCAAAAAGATACAGGAAACACTGCGGCCTGCCAAAGCCTCCCCTCGGTAGGGGAGGTGGCAGCGCGTCAGCGCTGACGGAGAGGTTGTACGAAGACGGGCCTGCCCTAGGCAGCAGCCTTGTAAACCTTCCCCCAGACTATCACCCCAAAATGCCAAGCCCCCAAGGAGGTCAACCTCCCCGGGGGCTTTTTTTCTGCGTGAATCGCCCCGAAACCTGCGCGAATGGCCATTGCAACTGCGGCGGGGCCGGGTTATAATGGAAGTATCAAAAACACCCAAGAAAAAGGAGGAACCACCATGAAACGAAAAAAATTCCTTGCCCTCGCCCTCGCTGAGGGCCGTGATGACCGCAGTGACCCTCACCGCCTGCGCACCGCTGGAGGTCCTCTACGACTGGTTCTTTGGCGGCGGCGGCAGCGCTTCCCGGGGCAGCGAAAAGGGCCGTGTGACGGAGTCCGAGGAGCTTGAAAAGCAGCTCGAGAAGTATTTCGGTCTTTCTGAAACCACAGCAAGCGCCAGAGCCAAGGAGACGCTTGAGGCAGTGGCAAAAGGATTTGACGCGGAATGGCTCGACAACAACAAGTTGAACGACAAGGCTAAAGACGCACTTATCCCTATCACGCAGGACAAAGTGCAGGTTAAACAGGCGTTATGGGTGGACGTGATGGAGCTGACCTCCCCCGACGGAACAGCGGATATTACTCTGGATAACAGGCCGATTTACTCGGATAGATATGTGGACCCAGGGCCTGGTTCTGGTGATCCTTACCATTGGGTTTATCTGGTGGATCCTTCTTATTTAAGAAGAGAATTGGACTACTACAAGAAAAATGACGCTGAACTATACGCCGGTACGTTCCAGAAAGACGGAAAAAATTACGCCGCGATGGTCACGATAATGAACGGTTGGTGGTAATGTGTAGGGAGTGATGCCAAGCCCTGCCTTACACACCCTTTTCTTGAAATAACCCTTCCGCCCCCTTCGGAGCAGCCGCCCCGAGGGGGCCTTTTTGCGCCTGTGGGCTGGCGCAGGGCATAGCCCGGCTTTGCCCCGCATACACTCTCATCAGAGCAAGGACAGGAAAGGAGCATCACCATGGAGCTGAAAGTGTTCCGGGACGTTCTGCCTGCGGCGGGTGCGGACTGCACCGCCAAGGCGGAGCTGCCCCTCGAGACCGAACTACTGATCTCGGACTATCTGCCGCCGGTGCAGCGCATCGTCAAGTGCTTCGCAAAGCCGGTGGTGCTGCAAAAGCAGCTGGCCCCCGGGCGGCTGACGCTGGAAGGATATTTGCGCTGTACCGTGTATTATCAGGGCGAAGAGGGGGCGGGGCTGTGCCAGACCGAGCAGAAGCTGCCCTTCACCAAGGCCCTCGAGCTGCCCTCTTTCGCGGCCACGGCGTGGACAGCCTGCGTCGAGGGCCAGACCGAATACCTCAACTGCCGGGCCGTCAACCCCCGCCGCATCGAGGTGCGGGGGGCCTACGGGCTGGTGGTGAGCGTCCACGCCCAGCTGTCCACCGAGGTCATCACGGCCCTCAGCGAGGGCGGCATCGAGCAGAAGCCGGTCACGCTGGCAGGGGTGCGGCGGGCCGCCACCCTCGAAAAGCTCGTGACCATCGAGGGGGCGCTGACCTTCCCGAAGCCCCCCGCCGCCATCCTCGACATCACCGGCACCGCCGAGGTGCGGGAGCTGAAGCGGATGCAGGGCAAGGCCGTGGCGAAGGGGGTCTTGCACGTCCTCTGCGGATGGCGGGCCGAAGGGGACGCCGCCCTCCGCAGCCAGACCGCCGACCTGCCCTTCAACCAGATCCTGGATGCAGACGGCCTCAGCGAGGACTGCCGCTGCCTCTGCGTGCTGGAGCCGGTGGGCTTTGCGGCGGCGGAAGGGGAGACCACCGAGGACGGCTCTGCCTCCACCACCCTCACGGCCACGGCGATGCTGCGGCTGAGCGGCTGGCGTCCCTACCAGCTCCAATGCGTGGCCGATGCCTTCTCCACCCGCTTCGAGACGACCCTCACGCCCCAGACTCTCGCCACCGAGTCGCTGCTTTGCGCGCTGGACGAGACGACGGTGCTGCGGGGCTCCGGCCCTCTGCCCGACGCCGGAGCGCATATTTTAGCCTGCTTCGCGTCCTTCGGGCCGGTGAGCCTGACGCGGCAGGAGGGGAGAGCGTTCCTCTCGGCCCGGGCCGTGGTGTCGGCCTTTGCGGAAAACACCCTCGGGGAGATGGAGTGCTACGAAAAGGCGCTGGACTACGCCCTGCCTCTCCCCGCCGACCTGCCCGAGGATGCCGACGCCTACCCCGAGTGCTGGCTGAGCGTTCAGGACCTGCAATGCGCCAGCGCAGGCGGCGCGCTGGATGTGACCCTCACCGTCCGGACCGAGGGCGCGGTGCTGGCGCGGCAGACGGCCTCTCTCGTGGGGGCGGTGGAGCTGGGCGACCCCCTCGCCCCCGCTGACCCGGAGGTGTCGCTCCGCATCTGCTACGCCCAGCCGGGGGAAGAGCTGTTTGCCATCGCCCGGCGCTACCACGTCTCGCCCGGCCAGATGCTGGCCGCCAACGACCTCCCCGACGGCACCGCCCGCCTCGACGAGGCGCGGAGACTGCTGGTGCCGGGGGTGTGAGCGAAGTTGTAAACTTTCTGCACAGCGCTTGACTTTTGCGGGGAAGAGCATATAATAAAAAC
>ERZ772886.3023-NODE-3023-length-12707-cov-6.509880_pt1 | contig 12707 bp, 11 predicted proteins | sample MGYA00512128_ERZ772886 | MGnify/ENA primary metagenome ERZ772886 (study PRJEB29015, sample SAMEA2737698) | human gut metagenome | biome: human gut; feature: human-associated habitat; material: faeces | place: China | collected 2012 ... | reverse complement strand
TGGATGGAACAACAATCCGCATCAGAGACATTATGGGTGCAGAGATCGAAGTAGAGGGAACCATCGTCATGGTGGATCTGGCGAATTCTACAGTAATGATTAACTGCATCGAAGATTAATTCAGTTTGGTAGTTTTTTGTAGGTTACAATTTAGATAAGATGTGGAGGTATGTAACTATGAAAATCTCACAGGCACTGAGAGAGAAGACTCTTCTTTCTTTCGAACTCTTCCCGCCGAAGACAGAGAAAGGAATGGAGAATCTGCCTGGTACCATCGATCATCTGATGAAGTACAAACCGGTGCTGGATATCGCCAAAGTGCAGCGTTGCCCAAAAGATGACCGGGTTCCCGGCCTGCAGCTGGGATGCCAGTTCGGCTTCCTCGGCACCGGTCAGATCACAAGCGCGGCAGCTGCTGCCCTGCACAGCCAGGTAGGCGTTCGCCGCCTGCACAATCGGCCCCGCAAAGCAGTAATAGCCGGTTTCGGGGCTGCCATCGTCCAGGTGAGGATTGCCCATATAAACCTCGTCGGGGTCTGCGCCGTACCACTGGGCGCTGCGCGGCAGATAGTAGTCGGCCAGTTCGCACTTATCCGGGGCAAAGCCCAGGTAGTGCAGCACTTCGCAGCAGCTGGTAATTTCGCAGCCGTTGGGCAGCTCCGGGTTTTGCAGGATCTGGGGAACTGGCAGCAGGATGGATGCCATAAAAACGCCTCGCAATCATACGATTATTTCCGTTTTGATTGTACCAGATTTCACCGGGAAAGGAAAGCCGCAGTATCCGCTCAGTCTGTTATAATTTATAGATAAATACAAAATGTATACCATGGAGGGGATTTTATGAAAGTATGGGATATGCACTGTGATACCCTGGCCGAGCTGCGCTATGCCCAGCAGGCAGGCAAGCCCAAGAGCTTTTTGCACAATGATTTAATGATGGATCTGGAACGCATGAAACAGGGCGACTATCTGCTGCAGTGTATGGCTTGCTTTGTTCACCTGGAACCGGAACGGGAAAAAAGCCCCCTGCTGGCCTGCCTGGAAGAAATCGACATTTTCTACCGCCTGCTGGAACAGTATCCCGATGACCTGATGCAGGTGCGCACTGCGGCGGACATCCAGACGCTACTCACCTCCGGCAAGCGCGGCATGATGCTGACCGTTGAAGAAGGTGGTGCCTGCCTGGACAGCCTGGGTGCGTTGCGGGATCTGTACCGTCTTGGCGTGCGGATGATGACCCTGACCTGGAACTTCAAGAACGGTTTGGCCGAGCCCAACATTGTACCCGGCACCGATGACATGTGGCCCCGCCCGGCCAACACCACCGGAGGCCTGACCGAAAAAGGCTTAGAATTTGTGGAGGAGATGCAGCGCCTGCATATGCTGGTGGATGTTTCTCACCTATCGGACGCCGGTATCTGGGATATTCTGCGGGTGGCAAAGCGGCCTTTTGTTGCCAGCCATTCCAACGCGCGCGCCTGCTGCCCCCATGTGCGCAACCTGACAGACGAGATGCTGACCGCCATGGGCGAAAAGGGCTGCCTGATTGGTCTGAACTACTGCGCTTCCTTCCTGGATACAAACCCCGACCGCAGCCAGGTCAGAAGCCGCATCACCGATATGGCCCGCCACGCCCGCTATATTATGGATAAGGCCGGTGAGGACTGCCTGGCCTTGGGCAGCGATTTTGACGGCATTGACGGCGACCTGGAAATTGCTGGTGCGCAGGACATGCCCAAGCTGGCCGAGGGGCTGAAAAAAGAGGGTATCCCCGAGCGTGTGGTGGAAAAGATTTTTTACGGCAACGCCGTGCGCTTTTTCAGCGAGAACCTGTAACGCTACCAAAATAAAAGGAGAACCATTATGCCGCATCCTGAATTGACTTTGGAACGCCGCATTGATGCAGAGCTGTGCGGGCTGGACGCCAAAATGTGCGTATACGCAGATGACCTGCATGGCCATGTGGTGGAGCGTGGGGCTGATGATGAATTTGAATCGGCATCCACGATCAAGATTTATATTCTGGGCTGTCTGTACGCCCAGGCGGAAGCCGGCAAAGCCAGCCTGGATGCCGAACTGACCTATGAAGCCCGACATTTTGTGGACGGCTCCGGCCTGATCCGGTCCTTAGGCGAAGGTGCCAGGCTGCGCGCCCGCGATGTTGCCACCCTGATGATCGTTGTCAGCGACAACATTGCCACCAACATGCTGATCGACTATCTGGGGTTGGATACCATCAATGCGTTTATCCGCAGCATTGGCTGCACCCACACCAAGCTGCACCGCAGCCTGCGCAGCGATAACTGGAGCGAAAAGCTGGGTACCATTACCCCGCGGGATATGGGCCGCTTTTTTGCCCTGTTGGCAAAGGGCGAGCTGGTCAGCCCCCAGGCCAGCGATGCCATGCGCAATGTGTTCCGCCAGCAGCACTACAACACCATGCTGGCGGGCAGCATCCCCCCGTATTACACCGACCCCGAAGAATCCCACGCGGATCCGGATCTGATCTATGTAGCCAGCAAAAGCGGCTCCATGGATGCCTGCCGCAATGACGGCGGCCTGATCCACACGCCTTACGGGGATTATGTTCTGGTAATGATGTGCACCGACTTTGCCAACAAGCTGGAAGTAAACGACCACCCCAGCGTGATTTACGGCAACCGTGTCAGCCGCATGCTGTTTGACCAGTACCTGGCGCTGGAGGGTAGTTTTGTAAAGTAAGTGGAGGGCGTATTTGAAAACGATTTTGACGTTCTTGGATACGGCTTGTACCAAGCAATATTATGGCCTATGCGGCAAAGTTGCGGAACGGTCGAGACCGTTCCCTACAGAGCATTTTGTTGTGCACGACCAACCAATAAACGCTCTGTAGGGCGCGATGCATCGTCCCGCACGCCGGGCCTTGCCCAATATTTCATTCAATCACCCGCCGCACACCCTGCGGGTGCATTTCACCCCAAAACCAAACCGACCGCAAAGGCGATGCTGCTCGCCCCTGCGGTCGGTTTTACTATTTATATTTGTATCTGATTTACCCCTTCACGCCGGTGGTTTCATCAAAATGGTAGGTGGAACCCTCAATGGTGTGCCAGCCTTTGTACATGGCGCCGGTGGTCAGGTCGTAATACCAGGTTTTACCGTCCTGGGTGTACCAGCCCTTGATCATGTGGCCGTTGGCATCGTACCGCACCCATTTGCCGCCGTTGGAATCCTGGTATACTTCCTTGCTGGTGGCCTTGGCACCCTGCTGTACGTTGTCCAGCCAGTACCAGGCACCGCTGGCGGGGTCGTAAATCTCCTTGCCGCGGTAATTGCTGCTGCCCGGCTGCCAGCCCTGGCGCACCCAGCTTTCATACCAGAAGCTCTTGCCGTTGCCGTCTGTGACCCAGAAGTTGGTCAAAGCACCGCTTTTCATTGTGCCGTAAACCGGGTCAAAGTAATACAGCGAGCCATTGATGGACACATTGCCGTACTGCATAATGCCGGTGGTCAGGTCATAGTAGACCTTGCGGCCATCCGGCAGGGTCCACGGGCCGTGGATCATGGCACCGGTGACAGGCTCAAAGTAATACCAGTTGCCGTTCTGGCAGTTTTCGCCTTTGATCATGTGGCCGTTTTCATCATAGCGCACCCACTTGCCGCCGTCCGATTCCTGGTAGACATCTTTGTTCACGGCTTTTGCGCCGCCGTCCACGGCATCCAGCCAGTACCAGGCATCGCTGGAGGCATCATAGATTTCTTTGCCGCGGCCGGTGGTGCCCTGCTTTACGCCGTTCTCGTACCAGTAATCGCGGCCGTTCTCGCTGCGCCAGCCGGTATAGCCGCCGGTGCTGCCGTTCTGGTACTTGGGCCAGAAGGTATCGCGCGCCAGCGTTCCGCGGGAATCGCAGCGGGTGGTATCAGAGGTGTTGCCGCCCAGTTCATACACGCGGCACCATTCGTACCCAGCATGATAAGCACCGTTGGCATCATTGCTGATACCATACATGTAAGAGCGCAGGCTGGAAAGGCTGTTCAGCTCATATTCCAAAAAGCGCATCTGGCCGTACAGGGTATGCCAGTCCAGGCCATGGTTGTTGCAGTAGTTCTGCAAATTGGTCCAGCGGTCGCCGTACCACTGGCACAGGCCGTATGCGGTGCCGTAGTCATTGGTAATGTCCACATAAAAACGGGATTCGCGGTACATGCTGGCCATCACGCCGCTGGCGGCGGCGCTGTTCATGCCCATGGTGCCGGTCAGGTAGTTGTAAACATCCCGCTCGTTGGCGGCAACATCTTCATTGGGGTTATAAGAAGCGTCATACGTTGCGGCGTCTTCCTGGACGATATCGCCGGAGTATTCGGCAATGCCGGTGTCAGCGGTATCAAACATGGGCATCAGAGGGGTCAGGCTGCCGGCAGTTTCCGGCGTGGCGGCTTCGGCACCCGCCGAAAGCGCCAGCGCCATGGCGGCAGCCACGGCGGCGATCAGGGTCAAAAACTTACGTTTCAATGCTGCACCTCCTTAGAATGGTAAACAACCTTGATGATGAACGATCTGCGGGCCCGATACCAAAACAGCTCCCGACTGGAAGCAATCGGGAGCTGTAAAGCTCGGTGGAACCGCGGAGCGCTTAGTTGTAGCGGCGCTCCTTGATCTCGGTCACGATATTGTTGATGAAGGCATCCAGCTCCTGCGTGGTGGTTTCGCCCTTGCGATCACGCACACTGATGTTGCCAGCCTCGGCCTCCTTAGCGCCCAGCACCAGCATGTAGGGCACGCGGTCAACTTGCTGGGCTTCACGGATCTTGTAACCGATCTTCTCATTGGATTCATCCAGCACAACGCGCACACCGGCAGCGGTCAGCTTGTCGGCAACGGTGCGGGCGTAATCCAGCGTCTTTTCGCTGACGGGCAGAACCTTGACCTGGGTGGGAGCCAGCCAGGTGGGGAAGCGGCCCTTAGTCTCTTCGATCAGATAAGCCATGAAGCGGTCCAGAGAACCCAGGATGGCACGGTGCAGCACAACGGGGGTCTTCTCGCTGCCGTCCTTGTCGATGTAGGTCAGGTGGAACTTGGCAGGCAGACAGAAGTCCAGCTGGCAGGTGGACAGGGTGTACTCGGCACCGACAGCGGGCTTGACGTTGACGTCCAGCTTCGGGCCGTAGAAGGCGGCCTCGCCGATCTCCTCGGTGAAGTGGATGCCCAGCTCGGTCAGCACTTCGCGCAGGGCCTGCTCTGCATGGTTCCACATGGCATCATCGTCGTGGTACTTCTTCTTATCGGCAGGATCACGCAGGCTCAGCACGCAGCGGTAATCGGTAATGTTGAAGTCCTTGTACACCTCAAAGATCAGGTCGCACACGTTTGCGACCTCGCTCTTGATCTGCTCCGGGGTGCAGAACAGGTGAGCATCGTTCTGGCAGAAGTGACGGCCGCGCTCAATGCCCTTCAGGGTGCCGGAGGACTCGTAACGGAAGTCGTGGGCGATCTCACCGATGCGCATGGGCAGGTCACGGTAAGAATGGGGACGGTTTGCGTAGATCATCATGTGGTGGGGGCAGTTCATCGGGCGCAGCACATAGCTCTCGCCCTCCATCTCCATGGCGGGGAACATGTTCTCACGGTAGTGATCCCAGTGACCGGAGGTCTTATACAGGTTCACAGTGCCGATGCAGGGAGTCATAACGTGCAGGTAGCCGCGTGCACGCTCCTTCTCCTTGATATAGTTCTCCAGCTCCTGCCAGACGGTGTAGCCTGCGGGCAGGAACATGGGCAGGCCGCGGCCCACCAGATCATCGGTCATGAACAGGCCCATCTCCTTGCCGATCTTGCGGTGATCGCGCTCGCGGGCCTCCTGCTGCTCCTTCTCCCATGCGTCCAGCTCCTCCTGATTGCGGAAAGCCACGCCGTTGATACGGGTCAGCATCTTGTTTTCCTTGTCGTTCTTCCAGTATGCGCCGGACTGCTGGGTGATCTTGAAGGCCTTCAGTGCCTTGGTGTAGGTCAGGTGGGGTCCGATGCACATATCCACGTACTCGCCCTGCTGGAAGAAGCTGAACTCGGTCTCGTCGGCCAGATCTGCCATGTGCTCGATCTTGTAGTTCTCCTTGCGCTCTTCCATCAGCTTCACGGCCTCGGCGCGGGGCAGGATGAAGGGCTTGATGGGCAGGTTCTCCTTGACGATCTTGCGCATCTCTTTTTCGATGTTGGCCAGATCCTCGTCGCTCAGCTTCTGGTCGCCCAGATCGACGTCGTAGTAGAAGCCGTTCTCGGTGGCAGGGCCGAAGGCAAAATCAGCCTGCGGATACAGGCGCTTGATGGCCTGTGCCATAACGTGAGCAGCGGTGTGACGGATAACGTGCAGCTCCTGATCCTGCGGGCACTCGTCCACATGACCGTCCTTGTAGATGATCTTCATAGTAGATTCTCCTTTGACAATGTGGTGTTGAACAAAAATAAAAAGCGCTTCACCCCGTAAAACTCACGGGATGAAGCGCCGATCAAATGTCTGCGTTCCACGGTTCCACCCGAATTGCGCGCTCCCCGGCGGGGAAACGCGCCCCTCGCAGTGCTGTAACGGGCACGCCCGGCAGAGGTTCGCCTCTGCACTCTGCGGTGGTAGAAGCCGGGGTCATGGCAGGCTGCTTGCAGCACCCGGAAACCCGGGGCAGCCCTCTCTGCGGCATGAAAAGCGGGGCTTCAGTTTGTCCGCATCAATGTTTTGGACAGGATGAAACTACGCTGATTGTAGCACGCCGGAACAAAAAAATCAAGAGATAGCGGCAGAAATGTACTTTTTTATGCGCCCTGCTTCTCCACGCTGCGCACAGCCAGCGCCTTGGCGGGCTTCATCAGCAGCACGCAGACACCGTTAAAGATCACAGAGCCCACGATGAAGGTGATGAAGAACTGCGGCAGATGGGTGGTCAGGGCAGGGATATCGATGCAGGCCACGGTCAGGTAGGCAAAGCCCACATTGTTCAGCACCTTGGGTGCGTAGGGGTGCAGGATGATGAGGATGAACAGCACCACGGCCAGCGGCAGGATAAAGCCGAGGAAATCGCCCAGAACGGGGGTCAGGGCACTGATGGACAGCAGCGCCGCCACAGTGAGCACCAGACCCACAAGGCCGCCCAGCTCCACAGTGACAAGGCGATCCTTCACATCGCCCTCCAGCGTGAACATCATGATGTTGCTCAGGAAGATCAGCCAGCTGTACTCCATGCCGGTCAGGTGGATGACGGCATTTGCAATCAGGATCCAGACCAGCAGCATCAGGCGGAAGTAAAGCAGAAAGCGCTTGGTTACGGCCTCGTTCATAGGGGTGTCCTCTCTTTCTCGTCTGTATTGACAAGTGTTTCTTTTCAAATATGTGAACATTTTGGCAAGCAATACTTGCTTCTAACGTGATGAGTATACAATACTTTCCAGTAAAAGACAATAGTTTGGCAAGTAAAAGTTGCATTGTATATAAATTTGGTATGGCAGGGGAGCCGGGGATGCAGACCGAAGGGGTACTTCCCTGAGAGGGTTCTGTTCCTCGTCAAAACCGCAAAACTGTATTTTATACAAGTACAGTTTTCAGGGCAATTTTGCAAAAGCTTACAAAAAACGTGATTTGAGGCGTCAAAATGCCTGAAAACACTTTCTCTTTTTTGCCGTATATGCTATAATGACAACTGTTCTCGCGTAAGAAACAGGAAAGTGTGCGCGTTAGGCGTACAGCATAAGAGGAGTGTTACGATATGAAAACCTTGAAAGCGGTTGTAGCAAAATACAACCAGACCAGCCTGATCCTGCGCATCCTGATCGGCCTGGCAGTCGGTTCGGTGCTGGCGCTTGTTGCGCCGGGCGCGGGTTGGGTCGGCGAGCTGGGCAGCCTGTTCGTCGGTGCGCTGAAGGGCATTGCCCCGGTGCTGGTGTTCGTCATTGTGGCAAGCGCACTGGCACAGGGCTCGTCCAAGCTGGACCGCCGCTTTGGCACCGTGATCTGGCTGTATATGCTCACCACCTTTCTGGCGGCAGCCATTGCGGTCATCACCAGCTTTATGTTCCCGGTCAAGGTGGTACTGGCCGATGCGGCACAGTCCGATGTGATCCCGCAGGGCTTGGGTGAGGTGCTGAGCACCCTGCTGACCAACTTTGTGGCCAACCCCGTCAGCGCCCTGATGAACGGCAACTACATCGGCATTCTGTTCTGGGCCTGTATGTTCGGCATTGCCATGAAGAACATCGGCGCAGAGAGCACCAAGGTCTTTCTGGCAAACACCGCCGACGCCGTTTCCCAGATCGTGCGCTGGATCATCAATCTGGCCCCCTTCGGCATCATGGGTCTGGTGTACACCAACGTTTCCGGCAACGGTCTGGCCATCTTTACCCAGTACGGCAAGCTGCTGGCGTTGCTGGTGGGCACCATGCTGTTCATGGCGCTGATCGTTTCCCCCTTCATCATGTTCATCTACCTGCGCTGCAACCCGTACCCGCTGGTATTCCGCTGCCTGAAGGAGTCCGGCCTGACCGCCTTTTTCACTCGCAGCTCTGCCGCCAACATCCCCGTGAATATGTCCCTGTGTGAAAAGCTGGGTCTGGACAAGGATATGTACTCCGTGTCCATCCCGTTGGGCGCTACCATCAACATGGACGGTGCCGCCATCACCATTACCATCATGACGCTGGCAGCAGCTAACACCTTGGGCATTCAGGTGTCTTTGCCCGCCGCCATCGTGCTGAGCGCCATGAGCGCTCTGGGCGCCTGCGGCGCTTCCGGCGTGGCTGGCGGCTCCCTGCTGCTGATCCCCATGGCCTGCTCCCTGTTTGGCATCTCCAATGATATTGCCATGCAGGTGGTCGGTGTCGGCTTCATCATTGGCGTGGTGCAGGATTCCGTGGAAACTGCCCTGAACTCCGCCGGTGACGTGGAATTTGCCGCCACTGCGGAATATCACCAGTGGCGCAGAGAGGGCAAGCCCCTGCCGGCGTTCCTGTGCAAGTGATGCAAAACTGAAATGGCTTTTCAAAGGCTGCTGTGCTGCTGGCACGGCGGCCTTTTTGTTTGGAACTTTTTTCTGGGCATTTTGCACAGGAAAGCCCTCGTCCTGTTGGAAATTGACGGATTCTGACGGATTTTACACGATAAGAACTCTTTTTGCAGAAGAAATTCTGGGCAAAACGGAGAGAAAATCTGAAAAAACTTTCCAAACAAGGTTTCAATCGTCCATGTATACAAGAACTTTATTTTTCATAAAAAACGTTTTGTGCTAGTTGCGCAAAGAACGAAAGAACGTTAAAAATGTATCACTAAATTCATAGTTTGTTCATAGAATTTATAAAACGATTTCATAATTGAGTGGCATAATATGGCCATCCTCAGAGAGGAGAACAAAAGAACGAAGCGTTCTGAGAGGTTTCGTTTTGAGGATGCAGGGTGATAGAGGCCCTGCCAAAAAACACAATGACATTTACCGATATACGGAGGATATTTATTATGATGAACAAGAACACTGCTATTCTGGACAACACTATGATGGACGCTTACCTGACTGTCACCGAGGGCGTGTCCGATAACTGCGGCATTGGCCTGGCTTTTGCAAGCCTGCTCGAGAGCGCAAAGAAGAACTTTGTCAACCAGAGCAACCGCCGCGCTGTCAATGCAAGCTTTGCCGGCTGATCTTCTCCAATTTGCCGGTTGAAGATTCTCCTTCTTTTTTGTTACAGCTGCTGCCACACTGTAATATGAACTGAAAAGCCCGGAACCACCTGCCGCCATAGCAGGTACGGTTCCGGGCTTTTTTGCTGTGTGGGTTCGGTCAGCGCAGGAATTTTAAGCCGTCAGCTTTGCTTTCTGCAGCGCGGCCACGATCAGCGGAATGAGGATGAGCTGCGCCACGATGCCGGGCACGGCAGTGAGCACCGCACCGGACAGGAACGCGCTGAATGGGAAACCAGAGCCGGACAGACCGGCCAGCACAAAGCGCACCGCACCCCAGACAAGGCGGCCTGCCACCATCGAGGTAACAAGGGTGGCGTAGATCATGGGCAGGGTGTGCTGCACCTTGCGGTACATGAAACCGGCCACAGCGCCGTATGTGGCCAGCTCAAAGGCCATGGCGATGGCAATGGGGTACATCGGGGGCATCCCGAACAGCACCGAGCGGAGCAGCGGGGCGGCAAAGCCCAGTGCCAGGCCCCAGGGGCCGCCCAGTACAAAGCCTGCCAGCAGCACCGGGAAGTGCATGGGGCAGAGCATGTTGCCGATCTGAGGCACATGGCCGGTGATCATGGGCAGCACAAAAGCCAGTGCCAGAAACAGTGCGGCCAGCACCAGATCACGGGTCGTGGAACGGGTCTTGGTATTCATCAATGATTCCTCCTGAAAATGACAGACAAAAAGGGCCTGCCGCCGGCACGCGCGCCAGCGGCAGACCCCTTCATGGTGTCTGTTTCAAAATAATGTTTGCGGGGAGAAACACGGGCTTCGGCCCGCAAAGCCCCGGCTTCAGCCGGGAATTGTGCAAAAAGTATAGCAGATGCAAAGCCGCCTTGTCAAGCTCAGCGGATGAGGATAGTTACGGGGCGGTGTTTGCAGATTTTTGAAATTTGTAGATGTAATAAAAGGAATCTTCACCGGGGCCTTCTGCAAATGTACTGTTGCAGACATTGGTGTGAGAATAACCGTTGTCGGAAGCTGTGTTCAATTCGGCATCAGAAAGCGCATGTTCCATAAAGAGCCAGATCTCAGGATCGGAAAAAGTGAAGTACTGAGAAGTATTGGAGGATTCGATTTGAGCATGGACACGTCCCGGAAAGTAATAATCAAAGAGTGTCCAGTCTAGGAAGTAGTTCGTTGTATAAAGAACTGCATCCTGAGAGGGGGTAATAACTTCCAGACACTGGGTGGTCGCAAGGTCGATGCGCTTTTCCCGCTGATAGGTTTGGTAGAGATCCGGTAGACTGCACACCAGCGTTCCCAAAATCAGAATACTGGACAGAATGGTTCTCCAACGGACTTTAGACAGAAGAAAGCCAAAAACCAGGTAAACGACTGCGGTGAGCGGATAAAGGTATCGAACGAGAAAAAGCGGGCGAACGGCATGTGAAACGATCAGCCCGACTGCGGAGGTGCCGGCGGCAGAAAGCAAGCCGGTCAAAAGCCAGATTGTATCAGGGGCGAAGAGCCATTTAGAGGACGACTTGGCCTGTGCTGTGAAATAAAGAAGGAATGCAAGACCGAAAATGAGGACTGTCCAAGAAGGATTGAAGAAGAATCCGATACAATTGATCGGAGAAGGAATGAAGGTGGACCACCAGTCTGCCGCAGCACGTTTGAAAGTGGGAAGCAATACCAGAAGCCAGGGAAGGTAGACGACCACTGCGGCACAATAAGTGATAAGGATTTTTTTGAAGTTGCTCTTATCCTGCGGAAGCAGAGAAAGCAGAGCCAGATAGAAAAATGCAACGGAAATCAGGGCATAGTAGTGCGTATAAGCGGCACAAAGAGAGGCGACGCTGAAAATAACCCAATCGGAGGTTTTACCGGAATGAAGAATGTTATGGAGTGCCAGATAGGCCGCTAACACAAAGAAAGCGCCGAGTGAATACATTCGGGCCTCGACATTGAACATGATAGCGGTATCAGTCAAAGAGGCAAAAGTGGAAACAACAACTGCGGGAATCAATCCGAACTGTCTGAAAATCACTGTACAGGCAAGAATCAGAACGAGTCCATAGGGAATCAGAGCCGACAGATGATAGACATATCCGTGATTGCCCAGAAGATGATATAGGAGTTGCGTGAAAAGATAGTACAGCGGCGGATGGTTATCTGCCGCTGTGACTTGGAGCATTTCAAAAACATTCATTTGGGCAAGGCCGATGCTGAACCCTTCATCTCCCCAGAAGGAGTTGTCAAAAATGCGGACAAAGTGCATGGCGAACAGCACAAGGGCATACAGGTACAGCAGCCAGGGCAAAATCCTGCGGCTGCGCTGTGCCCGGGATGTCCAACCTCCGGAATTACATTGGATACATCTGACACAATGAACGCACTTCCCTTATTGCCGTCATCATATCTGAAATCTACCTGTTTTACCAATGCTTCTGCATCTCCGCCAAGATAAATTCCGTTCTCCGATGTTGTATCTGTATCTCCATATCCCGGCAATTGTTCGATCACCGCTTTTACACGATCATCATCGCTGCCCGTATATACGATTGTTCCGTCTTTTCTCACCAGCAGATATGCATTCTTATTCTCCAGTTTTTTATTAAACTGGTCCAGTTCTGTCGCATCTTCCATCTCAGATGCATGCTCTGACATCTTCTTCAGTTCATGATACGGCTTCTCCGTAACACGTGCAAGTACCTGCATGGAATTCGTAAAATCAGAAATCGTCGTTCCTGTAATCCCATAATTCTTCTCCACCACTCCGATCTGATAGCGGCATACCATTGAAACCATCATGGCTGCCATAAGGACCGGTATAATGATAATCGTAAAAAATGCTATAACTAATCGCGTTTTCAGCTTCATGTATCTGTCCTCGACTAAAAAAAATTATAGCATGAAAAATGGGTGCTTCACACCAAAGCACCCATAAACTTTTATAAAATTTCTATAAATATTTTTTCAGATCTTCTACTTTGTCCAGTTTCTCCCATGGAAGATCAATATCTGTACGTCCGAAATGTCCGTAAGCCGCTGTCTGTTTGTAGATTGGTCTTCTAA
>ERZ772886.3019-NODE-3019-length-12715-cov-5.571327_pt1 | contig 12715 bp, 9 predicted proteins | sample MGYA00512128_ERZ772886 | MGnify/ENA primary metagenome ERZ772886 (study PRJEB29015, sample SAMEA2737698) | human gut metagenome | biome: human gut; feature: human-associated habitat; material: faeces | place: China | collected 2012 ... | reverse complement strand
AAAAGGCGTAGACATTTTCGCCTTGGGCAGCAGAGGTCACCGCAGGCGCGGCGTTCTGTGCGTTTTGGGCAGCTTCAGCGGTCGATCCCCACGAGAAGCACGGAAATATTGTCCTTCCCGCCGCGCTGCATCGCCAGCTGGTACAGTGCGGCGGCGCAGGCCGGCGCTGCTGTCTGGCTGCGCAGGAGCGTGCAGAGGTCTTCCTCCTCCAGCATATCGGTCAGTCCGTCGCTGCAGAGCAGGAAGCGGTCGCCGGGCCTCACGGGAAGCTGGACCGTATGCGGCTGTATGATCAGCTCGTCCGGGAAAATTCCGAGGTGCTGCGTCAGCCGGTGGCGCTCCGGATGGGTTTTCGCCTCCGCAGGCTCGATGATGCCGAGCGCGATCAGGCGCTGCACCGCCGTATGGTCCTCGCTCAGCCGCGACAGGCAGCCGTCCCGGTACAGATAGCACCGGCTGTCGCCGATATTGGCGGCATACGCCTCGCCGTCTGCGAGAAGCAGCGTCGTCAGTGTCGCGCCGGAGCGCTTTCCGATTTTCCCGATCTGGTCGCAGATGGCGCGGTTTCCCGCGTCATACGCCTGCAAAACCGCCTCCGGCGACCAGCATTTTTTCGGCGGAAGCGCCTCCAGCGCGGCCTGCGCGGCCTGCGCCCCCTGCGCCTGCCCGCCCATTCCGTCTGCCACGGCGAAAAGGCCCTGCTTTCTCCCGGTTCCGTCCGTCTGCGCGTACCCGCCGCCGCAGATCGTGCCGTTCAGATAGATCCGATCCTGATTTTCCGTTCGCACCCGCCCTGTCGCGCAGACGGCGGCATAGCTGTATTTCATCCGTTGATCCATCCTTCCTTCTGCAGCTGCTGGATCAGACTTTGCAGCTGCTGATAGTATGTCGCGTCGTCGTCGCTGCGCAGCAGCTGCCCGGCTGTCTCGTAGGCCTCGACGGCGGCGGAATAGTCGCGCGCGGACTGTTCCTTCCGGTTTTCCAGCGTGATATACAGCATGGCGCGGAACGCGTAGGGTTCATAATCCTTCGGATACTGCGCGGCATAGGCGTCCAGCGTCTGCTCCGCCAGATCGTATTCCTGTAATTCATAATAGATCGTATACAGGTTGCTGTAGAGATAGCTTTTCGTCACGCCAAGCTCCAGCACGCGGTTGAAGCACTCCCCGGCCTTGCGCAGGTAGCTCTGCGGAACGGAGGGGTCGGTGTGGTACGCCTCGAAATAGGCCAGCGCCAGCATCTCCCAGATCGTCGAGTCATAGCGCAGGCCATAGGTTTCGATCCCGTTCGCCAGAACCTCGACGGCCTTTGTCGCGGGGTTTCCGATCGGGGAGCTTCCCGTCCGGACCAGCGCCGCGCAATCGCGGTAGACCTCCGCCAAGGAGCGCAGCGCCCGCTTTTGCAGCGCGATATCCTGCGTCTGATTCAGCACCGCCTGAAAGCCGCTTTCCGCGTCCAGATATTCCTTTTTCGCGTAGTCGATCTCCGCCTGTACGTAGTCAGTCACGTCGCCGCTTGCGCCTGCCGCGTACATCTGCGACAGGATCTCGCCCGCCGCATCGATATCGCCCAGCCGTCCGAGGGAAACCGCGTAATCGCGCTGGGCATTGACGGTGATATCGCCTCCGGCGGTGCTCAGCCGGAAGAACGAGGCCGCGGCGGCATAGTCATCGCATTCAAAATACGCCGCGCCCAGAATTTCGCTCAGCTGGCTCTGCGCCTCGATATCGTAGGCCTTTCCAAGCCCCAGCTCGTCCTCGATATAGGAAATGCAGCGTTCATAGTCCTGCGCGCAGTAGAGCGCGTAGGCGTAGGAAATATAAGGTGCAGACTCCTCCGGGTAGAGCGCCTGCGCCTGCTCGAAGCATCCCAGCGCCTGCTCCGGATCCGTTTCGCACAGCTGCGTTCCCTGCTCCATCAGAGCCTCGTACTGATTCTGCTGCTCCTGTACCTGTGCCTGCTGCGCGGCGGCAAGCTGCGCCTGCTTTTCCTGCCGCGTGTGCAAAAGCAGCAGACTGCCCGCCGCGATCGCCGCACCGGCGACAAGCACCAGCACCCAGACAAGCCCCCGGTGGGCTTTCTTTTTTTCCTTCCGCACGGGAGCCGGACTGCCCCCGCCGGAGGCGTCGAAGACGCCCTGCGTTCTGTTTGTGCCGGATGTGCGCTGCGGCCGGTCAGAAAACACCGCATTCGTTTTGCCCGCAGTTCCCGCCGCGCCGGAGGACTTCCCCGACGCGTAGCGGCTCGGGTCGATCTGCAGCTCGTCGCCGTTCGGGTAGATGAGCGCCGCGTCCTGCGCCTCGTAGGAGATCGCTTCCAGCTCCTGACGCAGCTGCTGGGGGCTGGAATAGCGATCCTTCGGGTCAAACGCGCAGGCCTTCAGGACGATCTCGCCGAGGCGGCCTTCGCCGTAAAATGGTCTTGGCAGCGGTTCGCCGGACACGCGTCTGGCCAGCGCCTGCTCACGGTTGTCATAGGTAATTGCCTCCGGCGGCTGCGGGAGGAACGGGCCGCGATTCTTGTTCAGCATCCGGTACAGCACCAGTCCGAGCGAATACGTGTCGACGCTGAAGCCATATTTCTTTCCAATGTAGACCTCCGGGGCCATGTAGCTATACGTGCCCTTCTTGGACAGGCCGGAGGTCGTGCGTTCGATCGTCCGCGCGATGCCGAAATCGCCGAGCTTATAGTCCCCGTTGTCGGAAATAAAAATGTTTTCCGGCTTGATATCGCGGTGGATGATATTGTACCGCTGGCAAAGCTCCAGCGCCTTGCAAATGTCGATGCCGAGCCTGATAATGTCCCGCCGCGCCATCGGGTGCTGATAGACATACGGCAGCAGCGGGTGTAGCAGCTCCATGCGGATGAGAATGTCCCAGCCGATGCCGTCGGGGTGCCGGAGGACGGCGTGATCCTCATAGCTGACAATATTGCCGGTGCCTTTGAGCCTTGACATGATGGCGCACTCGCGGCCGATGTCCTCCACGACGCTGTAAAAATACTGCTTTGCCTGCGGCGGCGTCATGCCCTCGTCCAGCACGCTCTGCAGCTCCGTCCTGCTCTGCGGGACGGTAATGACCTTCAGCGCAGCCCGGTAAACGCCGCCGAAGTCCTCCCGCTGGATCTCATAGACCGTCCCATAGCTCCCCTGCCCCAGCTCCCGGCAGATTTTCCATTTGTCAAACACAATGGAGCCGATCTCATATGTAGACATAGTTTGTTCTCCGTTTCTTTTTGTTACTCTACCGGCGTTCCGTCAGCGTTGTAATCTACCCATTCCCCCACATCATTCAGTTCCCAATAATTTAGTAATTCGTCATCTGCACTGTACGTTTCCTGTCTTGTCTTAGTTCCATTGACATCCCATTCGAATAAAGTATATCTATTAAGTGTGCCATCTGGATCATAGTTTTCCGACTTTAACCAGTTTCCGTTTGAGTCGTATTCATAGAGAGTATAGCCTTCCAAAGTGCCATCTGGATCGTAACTTTCCTCTTTGATCTGGTTTCCGTCCGAATCGTACTCATACAGACCGTACCCGAATAAATCCCCATTATCATCATAGCTTTCTATCCGAATCAGATTGCCTGCTTGATCATATTCGTTGACGTAACGTAGTGTCCCACCTATGTATACTTCCGACTGCACCATGTTGCCTGCATCATCATATTCAGTTATCCACGTCTGCGTCAATCTTCCATCCGTATATATTTCCCGTTTTACCTCATTTCCATCAGAATCAATCTCATATGCAGAATAGATCATTCCGGTATTATCATACTGATCAACCCTTTTGCAATACCCTGTCACATCGTATTCGTACAGGACATATCCTAGAAGCGTACCATCTGAGTTGTAAAGCTCATTCCGTATGCTGTTTCCCGCTGTATCAAATATCTGTACAGAATCAAGTTCTCCATTTTCTCCGTGGGTCTCAACCCTGTAGCCGCTTAAGATCCCGTTTTCATAAAGTTTTTCCAGCGTACCGGCTTCCTCATATTCCCGCAGTGCCTCCGGAATTGTCTGCGGCACGAATATATTGTGGATAGCAGCAGGAATCGGAATTGCGCTGCTGATCCTTGCAAAATTGACCGGGGGAGCCATGGGTGGTGGAGATGGTTTGTTTTTTCTTATGTCTGCATTTTATTGGGATTGGAAGGAGCTGCTGGTCCTGTTTTTGGAGACCCTTGCGATTTCTTCTGCCTGGGGAATGGCGCTGTTGATGAAGAGACAATGGAACAGAGCTGGAACTCCTTCGGTTCGATGGAAGGAGACGATTCCGTTTTTAACCTGTTGTCTGGTCCCCGGCATTCTTCAGGTCTGGAATGTACTGATGCAGTGAGAATTGGCAAAGTGACGGGGAGGAGGGCTGCATAAGATGCAGGAAAAAATCTGGAAAATTCAGTGCGGGGCGCGACGGAAGAGTCGGCGGGCAAGTTTGCCGCTGCAGTGCGCAAAGCCGTGGACGGAATCCTCGAGAAGGGCATCCCCGAGGAGCTGCTGATGGCAAGCCTCAACTCCACCGAGTTCGCTTCCCTTGAGCGGCCGGGCAGCATCCCGGACGGCGTGCTGGACGCCATCAATGCATCTACCGGATGGCTCCACACCGGCGACCCGGCCCTGCTGCTCCACACGAACGCTCTGTTCGCTTCCCTGCGGGAGAAGCTGGAACAGGGCTGGTTCAATGAGCTGCTGCGGGAGCTGTTCGCGCCTGCGCCGGTGGAGATCATCCAGGTGCCGACCCTGCCCAAAAAAGAGGAAGAGGGGCGCGCCGCCCGCACCGACGGCAAGCTGGTGCTGGACCATCCGCTGACAGCCGCCGACCTCGGCGAGGGCAAAAAGCAGACACCGGGCAGCAAGGAGCTGCTGGCGGGTGCAGAACTGCTGCACCACCCCTCGGCAGGCAATACCTACCTGTACCTTTACTATGATCTGGGCGGCATGGCACCGGAAGATATGTCCTGCCTGCATCTGCTCACGGATGTCATGGATGAGCTGGACACCGAAAAGCACACGGCCCAGGAACTGAACACTCTGCGGAACACCTGGCTGGGAAGCAGTGGTGCGTGGATGGACTGCTGGACGGGACGGCAGGAAGGCAGGCCCTGCCACGCAAAGCTCATCGTGGGGATGAGTATGCTGGAACGCAGCCTCGAAAAGGCTGTGGAGCTGGGCAGTGAGTGGCTGTATGAGACAAAGTTCAGCGGCCCGCAGGCCGAAGCTGCTATGGAGCGGGTGGCAAGCCAGCAGAAGCTGCTCATGGAGCAGAAGTTCCTGCGGGAGGGCCACGCCTTCGCCGCCATGCGGGCGGCGGCACATTTCTCGGTGGAATCTGCACTGAGTGAGCGCTGCAACGGCGTGAGCTACTACCACTATATCTGTGAGCTGCTGGAAAAGGCCGACTGGACCGCTCTGGGCAAAAAGATGGAAGAGCTGTGGAAGAGCGTGCTGAAAAAGAACGCCCTGACCGTCAGCCTCCACGGCAGCGACGCGGCGCTGGATACCCTGAAAAAGCTTCTGCCGGGCAGTGCCTTCGCGGCAGAAAAGCGCGGCGAGGCAAAGCCCTACACTGAGGAGCTGACAGCCCCGGTGAACGAGGCCTTCATCATCGACGGCGGCGTGAACTACGATGTGCTGGTCTGGCCCATGGAGCGGCGGTTGGAGCGGAAGGTGCTGGCCCGGGTGATGAGCTACGAGTATCTGTGGCACAATATCCGCGAGGTGGGCGGCGCGTACGGCACCGGCATGGTGACCCAGAACGACGACACCGAATATCTCTACACCTACCGCGACCCGCACCTGAAAGAAAGCTATGAGACTTTCGCAAAGGGGCCGGCAGAACTGGCAGGCCGCGACTACACCGAGAAGGACATGAACGAGTTCATCGTGGGCGCGGCAGCAAAGCTGGACACCCCGCGCAAGCCCCGGGAAGAGGCTGCGTCTACCGACTGCAAATATTTTTGCGGCATCACCGACGAGATGACTGCCGCCGAGCGCAAGAGCCTGTGCAGTGTGGATGCTGCCGCCCTCAAGGCCGAGGCGGCGGACCTGTCGGCCCGGATGGAGAAGGGCGTGAGGGTGGTCTTCGGCAGCAAGGAGGCTGTGGAGGCCGCAAAGGAGCTGTTTGACCGGGTGGAAACCCTGTAAAAATACGCAGAGAGTCTCCCGGAGACTTTGCGCAGAAAATTGAGTGAAAGATCCCCTGTCTGTGGAAAAGAACACAGGCAGGGGATTTTTGTCACTTTGAAATATTACTTACAGGATAAAATATACAGTAAAATACAAATCTGAGGGCAAAAAGTATGTACTCCTGCGGCGGAGAAAAGCGTGGTATCCTTTTGCCAGCGACAGAACGAAAGGAAGTGAGAACACAGGATGGGGCAGGAAAAGCAGACTGCGGCCAAGGGACAGGAAAGTCTCCGGAAAGCCACCGACACCCTGAGCACCATGCTGGCGCAGGAGGTGAAAGATTTGAATGCCCGCCAGCGCACGGCCCGCCGAGAGAACAGCACCGACCCCGGAATCATGAAGGGACTGAAAGAAGCGACTGCTGTGCTGAAAGACCTGGCGGGCGTGTCGAAGACCCTGAACGACCAGGGCGTGGACGCAGAAGGGCGGGAGTGCGGCGTGGTGCTGCTGCCGCCGGTGGAGGATGTATGATGGCAGAAAACAAGAATGCGGGCGTCGTGTGGAGGCCTCAGCCGAGGCAGATGGAATTTATGCGGAGGCCGGAGCCGGAAGCACTTTACGGCGGCGCGGCCGGCGGCGGTAAGAGCGACGCCCTCGTCATCGAGGCGCTGCGGCAGGTACACATTCCGCACTACCGGGCGCTCATCCTCCGCAAGACCTATCCGCAGCTTTCCGACCTCGTGGACAAGAGTCAAAGCTATTACCGCCGGGCCTTTCCGGAGGCGCAGTACAACGCCACGAGCCATGTGTGGGTCTTCCCCAGCGGGGCGAAAATTTACTTCGGCTCGATGCAGTACACCAAGGACCGGACGAACTATCAGGGCAAAGCTTTCGATTTCATCGGGTTCGACGAGCTGACCCACTTCGAGTGGGAGGAGTACAGCTACATGATGAGCCGCAACCGCCCCACCGGCCCCGGCACCCGGGTGTATCTGCGGGCCACCACCAACCCCGGCGGGGTGGGCCACGGCTGGGTGAAGGCGCGGTTCATCACGCCCGCTCCGCCCGGCACCCCCATCGTGGAGGAATACCCGGTGCGGATGCCGGACGGCACCGAAAAGGTGCTGCGGCGGGCGCGGGTGTTCATCCCGTCCAGCATCTTCGATAACCCAGCCCTTCTGGAAAATGACCCAGACTATCTGGCCAGCCTCGCGGCCATGCCGGAGGCCGAAAAGCAGGCGCTGCTCTACGGCAGCTGGGACAGCTTTTCGGGGCAGGTGTTCACCGAGTGGCGGAACGACCCGAACCACTACGAAGACCAGCGCTGGACCCACGTCATCGCGCCGTTCACCATCCCGAAGCACTGGAAAATCTACCGGGGCTACGATTTCGGCTTTTCGAAGCCGTTCTCGGTGGGGTGGTACGCGGCGGACGAGGAAGGGCGGCTCTACCGCATCAAGGAGCTGTACGGCTGCACCGGACGCCCCAACGAGGGTCTGCGCATCGACCCGGTGGAGCAGGCACGGCGCATCCGGGAGGCCGAGCAGAACGACCCGGTGCTCCGGGGCAGAGTCATTCAGGGCATCGCCGACCCGGCCATCTTCGACGAGAGCCGGGGCGAGAGCATCGCCGCCATGATGGAGCGGGGGCCGAACTTTCTGCACTGGATGCCCGGCGACCACACCCGTCTGGCGGGCAAGATGCAGATGCACTACCGGCTGAATTTTGACGGCGAGGGCAGGCCGATGCTGCAGGTGTTCAATACCTGCAAGCACTTCATCCGCACCATCCCGAACCTCGTGTACGACGAGAGCAATGTGGAGGACATCGACACCCGGCAGGAAGACCACATCTACGATGAGTGCCGCTATGTGCTGATGGAAAATCCCATCTCGCCGCCCCGGCATACATCGGCCCCGCCGGTGCTGGATGACCCGCTGGAGCTGCATCGGAAGGCGAAATTTCTGAGGGTGTAAAGGCTCTCCCTTTGGGAGAGGCTGGGGGCGGAGAAAAACGATAGCGCCCTGCAACAGAGGGCAGGAAGGAGAAAAACAAATACTATGGATGAAGCAACAAAACTGCCCATCGGGCCGGAAGAGGTGGCTGAGGCTGCGCAGATCTTGCAGCGGTACAAGGCGGGCAAGGCCGCGCTGGACAAGCGCCTGGTGGACAACGAACTGTGGTTCCGGATGGGACACTGGAAGAACTACCAGAACCCCATGATGGAGGGCAAACCCCAGCCGTCCAGCGGCTGGTTGTTCAACTCCATCGCCAACAAGCATGCCGACGCGATGGACAACTACCCCAGTCCCAACGTCCTGCCCCGTGCCGAGGACGACGAGGCAGCGGCACAGGCGCTTTCCAGCGTGCTGCCCGTGGTGCTGGAACAGGCTGACTATGAGCGGGTGTACAGCGACACCTGGTGGCGCAAGCTCAAGCAGGGAACCGGAGTCAAAGGCGTGTTCTGGGATTCGGAGCAGCGGGGCGGTGTGGGCGAGATCGCCATCCGGCCCATGAACCTGCTGATGCTCTACTGGGAGCCGGGCGTGGACGATATTCAGGCGTCGCCCCACTTTTTCTCGCTGAGTCTGGCCGACACGGCTCAGCTGGAAAGCCGCTGGCCCCAGCTGGCCGGACATACTGCCAGCGTGCTGGACGTGCCGCATTACATCCACGACGGCGGCCTTGATACCAGCGACAAGAGCGTCGTGGTGGACTGGTACTACAAAAAGCTTTCCCCCGAGGGCAGGAGCGTCCTGCACTACTGCAAGTTCTGCAATGGCGTGGTGCTCTACGCCAGCGAGAACGACCCGGCGCTGGCCGAAAGAGGCTTCTACGACCACGGCAAGTATCCCTTTGTGTTCGACGCGCTGTTCATGGAAGAGGACAGCCCGGCGGGCTTCGGGTACATCGATGTGATGAAGGAGTGCCAGACCGCCATCGACAAGATGAACCACGCCATGGACGAGAACGTCCTGCTCTCGTCCCGCCAGCGGTATGTGCTGAGCGACACGGCGGGCGTCAATGAGGAAGAGCTGACTGACCTGTCGCGGGACATCATCCATGTGGTGGGGCGCCTGAACGACGACAGTTTCCGGCCGTTGCAGACGGCGGGTCTGCAGGGCAACAGCCTGAGCTACCGCAACAGCCGCATCGAGGAGCTGAAGGAGATCAGCGGAAACCGTGACATGACCCAGGGCGGCACCGCAGGCGGCGTGACGGCAGCTTCGGCCATCGCGGCCTTGCAGGAGGCGGGTTCGAAGCTCAGCCGGGATATGCTCAAGAGCGCTTACAGGGCATTTGCCAAAGAGTGCTACCTTATCATCGAGCTGATGAGGCAGTTCTACGACGAGGAGCGCATCTTCCGCATCACCGGCAAGAGCGGCGAGAGCGAGTTCGTCCGCTTTTCGGGCCAGGTGCTCCGCGCCCAGCCTGCAAGAGTCGTGGGCGGCGTGGAGCTGGGCAGTCATGAGCCGGTGTTCGACATCGTGGTGAGTGCGGAGAAAAAGTCCACCTTCTCCCGCCTGTCGCAGAACGAGACGGCCAAGGAGTGCTATCAGCTGGGCTTTTTCGCCCCGGCCAACGCCGACGCCGCGCTGGCGGCGCTGGAAATGATGGACTTTGAGGGCATCGAAAAGGTGCGCCAGAGGGTGCGTCAGAACGGCACCCTTGCCCAGCAGCTGGCGCAGATGCAGGCCCAGATGGCCCAGCTGACGGGTCTGCTGGAAGTGCAGAAAAAGTCCAAAGCCCCCAAGCTCAGCGGCCCGGCACAGGAGCTGAGCACGGCTGCAATGGCGAGGGCGATGAAGACGCAGAAAGGAGAAATGAGATGATAAAAGTAAACTACACCGAGCTGGATGGCCCGGCAGGCCCCACCTGTCGGCTGGAAGCTTCGGGCCATGCGGGCTATGCCCCCGCCGGGCAGGACATCGTGTGTGCGGGGGCCAGCACCCTGATGCAGACCCTCTGCGCCCTGCTGGCGGGCGAGGAAGGCACCAGGAGCGGCGTGTGGGATGAGCCGGACGGCCCGCGTCTGGCCGTGACGGCGGCAGCACCCCAGAAGCCGTGGGTGGAGGGGGCGTTCGAATTTGCAAAGGCGGGCTTTGCTCTGCTGGCAGAACGCTACCCGGACAATGTCCGCTTCGCCGATTTGAGCGGACGGGGAGAACAGTCGATGGTGGATCTGCAGCTCTTTGCCTCGGAGGGCGGCGATGCCGCCGCCCCCTCCGCTCCTGCCCTCAGCCATGCACAGGCTCAGCAGGCCATCGCCTCCGGGACTATGAAGGCGGATGAGGGCCGGGAAGCTTCGGATGTGCCGACACCGGCGGCAGTGCAGGAGCCGGAAGAGCGTCCTGCACCGCCCGAACGCCCTGCGCCGCTGCCGCTCCCGCCCATCCCGGGCCTGAGAGAGGGCGCGAACACCGTCCGCGCCCTCCACGCCCGCTGGGCGGCGGAAGAGGCGATGCTTCGCCGGGATATGCCGGATTTTTCGCTCAAGCAGGAGCTGGCGAACCCCGAGATGCGCCGCCTGATGGAGCTGCCCGGGATGCGGATGGGTGACGCCTACCGTCTGGCCCACTACAACGACGCTCTGCGTCAGACCGCCCAGACCGTGGAGCAGGGCGTTGTGGAGCGCATCCGCCAGCGTTCGGCCCGCCCGGCGGAAAACGGTACCAGCCCCGGTGGTGCGGCCATCACCCGGGCCGATGTGGCCAGCATGACCCGCGCCCAGCGTGAGGCACTGGAACGCCGTGCGATGCACGGGGTGAAGATCAGTTTTTGAAAATTTTGATACAGAAAGGACAAATGACATGAAAAACTACAACCTGAAGATGGACCTCCAGCTCTTTGCCGACCCTTCTGCCAGCCTGCAGAACACCACCGGCACCATGACCAACGAGATGAAGACCTTCTACGAGAAGCGTCTTATCGACCAGGCAGAGCCCCGTCTGGTGCATGACCAGTTCGCGGACTACTATCCCGTACCCCAGAACGGCGGCAAGACCATTGAGTTCCGCAAGTACGACAGCCTGCCCAAGGCCGATACCCCGCTGACCGAGGGCGTGACTCCCAACGGCCAAACCCTGAATGTGACCACCATCACCAGCGACCTGCACCAGTACGGCGGCTGGACTCCGCTCACCGATGTGCTGCAGATGACGGCCATCGACAACAATGTGGTACAGGCCACCCGCGTTCTGGCAAGCCAGGCGGGCCGCACCATGGACAGCATCACCCGCGATGTGCTGGCCGGCGGCACCAACGTCATCTATGCGCCGAAGCTTTCCGCAGACGGCACCGAGACTGCCGTCACCAGCCGCAAGGCGCTGGACAAGAGCTGCACCCTGACCCCGAAGCTGTTCTTCCAGGCCGCGGCACAGCTGGGCGCGATGAACGCTGACCCCATCGGCGACAGCTACATCGCCATCATCCATCCCTACGCCGCCTACGACCTCAAGACCTGCAAGGAGTTCATCGAGGCCCACAAGTACGTGACCAACGTGAAGACCATCAACGACAACGCCGGCAAGGCCCCCGTGGAGGTGGATGACCGCATCCTTTCCATGCTGGAGCTGGCCGACCAGATGTACGCCACCACCAACGGCAAGCTGAACATCGCCATGGGCAGCGTGCTGAACATCTGGCACAACTACCGCGAAGCGGCCGAGGCCACCGAGACCGATGCGGACAACAAGCTGCCCGGCATGGACGAGCTGGAAGCTGCCGCCCAGCACTGCGACATCAACAATGTCATCATCGACGAGGACGCCAAGACTGTCTATCTGGCCGACCCGGACATGCGGCTGGACGTGGGCAGCGTGGGCAAGGGCTATGCCGTGGAAATGGTATGTCAGGCAGCCGAGGCCCGCGGCCTGACCAGTGCTCTGGTGAGCGTGGGCGGCAATCTGCGTGCCATCGGCACAAAGCCGGACGGCAGCCAGTGGACCGGCGGTGTGGAAAACCCGTGGAACGCTTCCGACCTGTACACCGCCAGTTCCATGCTGAGCGGTGCCATCAACATGAGCGATATGGCCCTTGTGACCAGCGGCGACTACCAGCGCTACTTTGTGGTGGACGGCAAGCGCTATCACCACCTGATCGACCCGGACACCCTGTTCCCTTCCACCTACTTCAATGGCGTGACCGTGCTGTGCAGCGACTCCGGTCTGGCCGACTGCCTGACCACCGGCCTGTTCTGCCAGCCGCTGGAGGACGGGCTGAAGATCGTGGAAAGTCTGGACGGCGTGGAAGCCATGTGGTGCACACCGGATCAGCAGATCATTACCTCCTCCGGCTGGGATGCCCATTTGAAAAACTAAAAGCATTTCGACAAAAAGAAAAGCACTGCATTGCAGTGCTTTCTTTTTGCTTCAAAATTCGGTCGGCGCGTAATAGCTGGGAATGGACGCCGTTTTCTGGGCGCTTGCCTGCTGGCGCAGCGCCGATCGGGTCACCTCTGCCCAGGAATACTGGGTCATATACTCGCCCCGGTAGGAGTTGATGGCCGAGCGGTCGCCCTTCAGGAAGTTGTAATAATCGCAGTCCACCTTGCCCGTATCGATGGCCAGCGTGCTGCGGCCGCGGA
>ERZ772886.3018-NODE-3018-length-12726-cov-8.696157_pt1 | contig 12726 bp, 10 predicted proteins | sample MGYA00512128_ERZ772886 | MGnify/ENA primary metagenome ERZ772886 (study PRJEB29015, sample SAMEA2737698) | human gut metagenome | biome: human gut; feature: human-associated habitat; material: faeces | place: China | collected 2012 ... | reverse complement strand
TGCGGTAGTCCAGCGCCGTGCCGCAGAACGACACGGCCTTGTCGAACATCGACAGCGCGTCGCGCATGCCGCCGTCGGCCTTCTGCGCGATGAGGTTCAGCGACTCTTCGTCCGCCGAGATGCCCTCCTGGGAGGCGATGTATTTGAGGTATTCGACCGAATCTTCGACGCGGATGCGGTTGAAATCGTAGATCTGGCAGCGCGAGAGGATCGTGGGGATGATTTTGTGTTTCTCGGTGGTCGCCAGAATGAAGATGGCGTGGGCGGGCGGCTCCTCCAGCGTCTTGAGGAAGGCGTTGAAGGCTGCGGCCGAGAGCATGTGGACCTCGTCGATGATGAACACCGAGTAACGGCCCACCTGCGGGATGATGCGCACCTGCTCGATCAGCGTGCGGATGTCCTCCACGGAGTTGTTCGACGCGGCGTCCAGCTCGTGGATGTTGAGCGAACGTCCCTCGTTGAACGAGCGGCACGATTCGCACTCGTTGCACGCTTCGGCGCCGTCGGGTGCGAGGCAGTTGATGGCCTTGGCGAAGATGCGGGCGCAGGTGGTCTTGCCTACGCCGCGGGGACCGCAGAAGAGATAGGCGTGGGCCAGCTGGCCGCGCTCGATGGCGTTCTGGAGCGTCGAGGTGATATGTTTCTGCCCGACGACCGACCGGAAGGTCGCGGGGCGGTATTTGCGTGCGCTGACGATGAAATCACTCATAGTGTTGCAAAGATACGAAATATGAATTAAGAATTAAAAATTAAGAATTAAAAATTATGTGCCGTGCTCCGGCACGACAAATTGGCGGTTGTTGGCAGTTGTTGGCAGTTGTTCTGTGACAAATAATGACACTATGTCCTGGATTCGGAGTTGGCAGGGGTTTTGCTCAATTCACAATTCAGAATTCAAAATTAAAAATTACATATTATGAACATCAACACTCTTACCATCAAGGCGCAGGAGGCGCTGCAAGCGGCGCTCTCGCTGGCGCGGGAGCGGGGACAGCAGGCTGTCGAACCGCTCCACCTGCTCGCGGTGCTGATCCGCGAGGACGATTCGCTCTCGACGTTCCTGCTGGGGCGCGTGGGAGTGAATGTACGTTCGCTGCGCGACGAGGTCGGCCGGGCCGTGGCGTCGCTGCCGCGCGTCGAGGGCGGCGGCGAGCAGTTCTTTGCGCAGGACACCTCGAAGGCGATCCAGCGCGCCGTGGACTTCACGAAGAATTTCGGCGACAAATACGCCTCCGTCGAACACCTGCTGCTGGCCCTCGTGGCCGAGCGCGGACAGGCCGCCGACATCCTCAAACGCAGCGGCGCGACGGAAAAGGAGCTGATCGAGGCGATCCGCACCTTCCGCAAGGGTGCGACGGTCGATTCGCAGACCTCCGAGCAGCAGTTCGACGCGCTGGGCAAGTATGCCATCAACCTCAACGAGCAGGCGCGCTCGGGAAAACTCGACCCGGTCATCGGGCGTGACGAGGAGATCCGCCGCGTGCTGCAAATCCTTTCGCGGCGCACGAAGAACAATCCGATTCTCGTGGGCGAGGCCGGCGTCGGCAAAACCGCCATCGCCGAGGGCATCGCCCGCAGGATCATCGACGGCGACGTGCCCGAGAACCTGAAGTCGAAGGTCATCTACTCGCTGGACATGGGTGCGCTGATCGCAGGCGCCAAGTACCAGGGCGAGTTCGAGGAGCGTCTGAAAGCCGTCGTGCAGGAGGTTACGGCCAGCGAGGGCGAGATACTGCTCTTCATCGACGAGATCCACACGCTGGTCGGCGCCGGCAAGTCGTCGGGGGCGATGGATGCCGCGAACATCCTCAAACCGGCCCTTGCGCGGGGCGAGCTGCGGACCATCGGAGCCACGACGCTCGACGAGTTCCAGAAATACTTCGAGCAGGACAAGGCCCTCGAACGCCGTTTCCAGAAGGTGATGGTCGACGAGCCTTCGCAGGAGGACGCCATCTCGATCCTCCGCGGCCTGAAGGAGCGTTACGAAAACCACCACCAGGTGCGGATCAAGGACGAGGCCATCGTGGCCGCCGTCGAGCTTTCGACGCGCTACATCACCTCGCGGTTCCTGCCCGACAAGGCCATCGACCTGGTGGACGAGGCCGCCTCGCGGCTGCGTCTGGAGATGAACTCCGTGCCCGAGGAGATCGACACGCTCGACCGCCGGGTCCGCCAGCTCGAAATCGAACGCGAGGCCATCCGCCGCGAGAAGGACAAGGAGCGCGTCGAGCACCTGACCAAGGAGATCGAGGAGCTGAAGGCCCGTGACGCCGAGATGCGTGCCAGGTGGCAGGGCCAGCGCGATCTGCTCAAAAAGATTCAGGCCAACAAGGATAAGATCGAGTCGCTGAAAGTCGAGGCCCAGCAGGCCGAACGGCAGGGTGACTACGGCAAGGTGGCCGAAATCCGCTACGGCAAGATTCAGGAGGCCGAGAAGGAGATCGCCGCTTTTCAGGAGGAGTACCGCCTCGCTTCGGCCAGCGGTTCGATGATCAAGGAGGAGGTCGACGCGCAGGACGTCGCCGAGGTGGTGTCGCGCTGGACGGGCATTCCCGTGACGCGCATGCTGGCCTCGGAGCGCGAGAAACTGCTCCACATGGAGGACGAACTCCACAAGCGTGTCATCGGGCAGGAGCAGGCCATCGCGGCCATTTCCGACGCCGTGCGCCGTTCGCGCGCCGGGCTGAACGATCCCCGCAAGCCGATCGGTTCGTTCATCTTCCTCGGTACGACGGGCGTCGGCAAGACCGAGCTGGCCAAGGCGCTGGCCGAGTTCCTGTTCAACGACGACCAGATGATGACGCGTATCGACATGAGCGAGTACCAGGAGCGGCACGCCGTGTCGCGGCTTGTCGGGGCGCCTCCGGGATACGTCGGTTACGACGAGGGCGGCCAATTGACCGAGGCCGTGCGGCGCAAGCCCTATTCCGTGGTGCTGCTCGACGAGATCGAGAAGGCGCATCCCGACGTCTTCAACATCCTGTTGCAGGTGCTCGACGACGGCCGGCTGACCGACAACAAGGGCCGTACGGTGGATTTCCGCAACACGATCATCATTATGACCTCGAACATGGGTTCGCAGGTGATCCAGGATAACTTCGCCGAGGCCTTCGACGGCAGGAAGCTGCCCGAAGAGGTTGTCGAGCGGACCCGCCTCGCGGTGATCGACCTGCTGAAACAGCAGCTCAAACCGGAGTTCTTGAACCGTATCGACGAGATCGTGATGTTCGAGCCGCTGACGCACAAGGACATCGAACGCATCGTCGACATCCAGTTGGGCATCGTGCGCAGGATGCTTTCGGAGAACGGCATCCGGCTGGAGTACAGCGACAAGGCGCGCGAATGGATCGCCTCGGCGGGTTACGATCCGCTCTATGGCGCACGTCCCGTGAAGCGGGTCATCCAGCGCTATGTGGTCAACGACCTTTCGAAGCGGATTCTTGCCGGCGAGGTCGACCGCTCGAAGCCGATCGCGATCGACGCCGGGCAGGACGGGCTGACGTTCTCGAACTGACGCCGCCCGGCAGAGTGAAAAAGGGTTCCGAATCGTCGGAACCCTTTTTCGTTTACCGGACGTATCTGCTGAAAAACTTCCACAGCTCTTCGCCCGTGTCTACGCCCGTCTCTTTCCAGGAGTGCTTTCCGCCGACGGTCTCGTAGAGCCAGACCTCGTTTCCGTCCGTGCCCTCCGTGTAGCGGTGGGCGATGACCTGCAAGCCGCCGGGGCGGGAGGGCAGGGTGTCGACCCGCTCTGCGAGGCATTTGTTCTTGGCGGCCCAGTAGCCGACCGCGGTCGGGACGGAGACATAGGCGCCCCAGCCCCCTTCGTTGCCGAGGTCGCCTTCCCAGCGGGTCGTCCGGTCTTCGGTGCCGTGGATTTCGAACAGCGGAATCGGATGCGGATTGCGGTCCGAACGGAGGATTTCGACGGACATGAACCCGGCGACCGGTCCGAGGGCCGCATAGGTCTCCGGACAGCGCGAGGCCAGCAGGTAACACATGTCCCCGCCGTTCGACATACCCGTGCAGAAGACGTTGCGGCGGCTTAAACCATGTTTTTTCTGAAGGTGCCGGATCAGTTCGGAGAGGAACCGCACGTCGTCGACGGCCATATCGGCCTGAAAGGGGTAACCCACGTTCCAGCACGTCTTGCCGCGGCCGTCGCGTTCGCCCTGCGGGTAGCAGACGGCGAAACCGTGGCGGTCGGCAACGCGGTTCATGTCGAACCGTTCCGGGTCGCCCTGTCCTCCGTAGCCGTGGAGGACAATGACCAGCGGCGCGCCGTCGGGCAGCCCTTCGGGCAGGTGGAGGCGGTAGGTGCGGTCGATGCCGCCCGAACGCAGCGTGTGGCCGGGCGTCTGCGCGAGGCAGGTTCCCGCTGCGAAAAGCAGCAGGCAGGAAAGGGTGTGCAGGAGGTATTTCATCATTTTGAGTATTAGAGTCCTTTGCGGGCGAGGCGCCAGGCCAGCGCGTTGTAAAGCCGGATCACGGGACCGCGCCAGCCGGCGGGCAGGGCGTTCAGGGCGCGGACCTTGCGCAGCGTGCGGCGGTAGGTTCGCGTCCAAGCGAAGAACCGGGCGGCGCGGGCGGCCTCCTTCGTGCCGCCTTTGGCGCTGATGATAAGCGCTTTTCCCAGTGCGGCGCGGGCCACGAACTCCCGGTCCTCCTCGGGGGCCAGCGGGTCGTACAGCTCCTCGAACGAATGGACGGTCTTCTCGGGCGTGTAGCTTGCCGCCGAGCGGTTCGAAGCCACCCGCGAGTAGCGGACCAGCCGTTCGGGCGAGAAGCAGACTTCGTAGCGGCGGGCAATCCTAATCCACATGTAGAGGTCTTCGGCGATCTTCATGCCCTCGGGAAACAGCCCCACGGTGTCGAACACGCGCCGCGGGATGCAGCTGGCCGACGGGATGGCGATGTAGCGGTGGGCCGATTCGCGGAAGAAATTCGCCACGACGCCCCGCTCGGAGGGTGTCGGGGCCGGATAGGTCCCGTCGTGGCTTATTATTGAAAACGCCGTGCAGTAGAGTCCGCAGCCGGGGAACTCGCGGATCATGGCGGCGATTTCGGCCAGAAACCCCGGCTCCCAGGCGTCGTCGGCGTCCAGCAGGGCGATGTATTCGCCTGTCGACTCTGCGATGCCGCGGTTGCGTGCGGCGCAGACCCCGGCGTTGGACTGCCGGACGAGCCTTACGAGCGGCGAGCCGATCGCACGCACGATCTCCGCGCCGCCGTCGGTCGAACCGTCGTCCACGACGATGATCTCCTGCGGGGGGCGGGTCTGCGCCAGGGCCGAGCGTACGGCCGCGCCGATTTCCAGCTGCTTGTTGTAGAGGGGTATGACGACCGAAATGGTGGGTTCTGACATCTGTTCTGCCGGGTTTTGTTGCGAAGATATTGATCTTTTGCTACTTTTGCAAATAAAACCGTACCATGACCGTATTCGAAAAAACCGACCGATTCCTGCGCAACCTCTATGAGACGGCGTTTTACTTTGCAGTGATGGCCGTGAAGGAGAATTTCCGCAACTACGTCGGCCGAGCCGGAACGGTCGGCGCGCCGAAGCCGTCGGTCCTGATCCTCGGCAACGGCCCTTCGCTGGCCGAAGACCTGCCGCGGCTGATCGCCCGGGGCGAACACACGGCAAAGGACATCATGGCGGTCAACTACTTTGCGCTGGACGAACGTTTTACGACGGTCCGGCCGGCTTATTACGTGCTTTCCGATCCGATGTTTTTCCGCGACAGCGTCTGCCGCGACCGCGTGGCGGAACTCTACCGCACGCTTGCCGAAAAGGTGACGTGGCCGATGAACCTCTACGTGCAGTACTACAACCCCGAGCGGTTCGACTACCGTGTCGCGCTGCCCAACCCCAATATCCGCATCGTGCGGTTCCACACGCAGGTCTACCGCGGGTTCCGGGGCGTGGAGTTCTGGCTCTACCGCCACGGTCTGGGAAGCGCCAACTTCGGGACTGTGGTGCAGGTGTGCGAGTACGTCGCCCTGCTGCTGGGTTACAAGACGCTGGAACTCTATGGGGTGGATCATACGCTGCTCGACGGGCTGTCGGTCGACGACGAGAACCGTCTCTGCCGGGCCGACAGGCACTATTACGACGACACTCCGGCCGTTCCGAAGCCGATCTTCCAGAAGGTTCCGCACCGTCCCTATACGATGGCCGTTTATCTGGCCGAGGTCGCCGAACTGTTCCGCGGCCACGAGGCGCTGCGCGATTACGCCCGATCGCTCGGGGCGCGGATCATAAACCGGACCGAGGGGTCGATGATCGACGCCTACGAGCGGGAGCGAAAATAGAAAAAGGGCGGTTCTGAAAATTCGCAGGGTCGTAAGACTCATTTTTCAGCAATTCGGCTCTGTTTTCAGGCAGCTGCTCGCGGTGGCCTGCTATGGAGCGTGCGGAATAGCAGGCTTCCGCAAGGCGGAGCTGCGGCCTGCCGATTCGCCTCCGGCAAATCGAAAATCTTCCGAGTCTGCGAGTTCGCAGAATCGGCTTTTATTTATCCCGGCAGGTTCCGGCTCGCCGCGATGATTTCGGCCATGGCGAAGTCCTCGGGGTAGTCGATGTCCAAACCCTCGATGCGGTCCACGACGGCCATGTAGGGACGATCGCCGATGCGGCGGCCGCGGCCGCACCACAACTCCCGCGAAAAGATGAAGAAGGCGCTGGTCTCGATGTAAACCGGCTCGATGGTCTGCGTGCGGGGGATGTTGTCGAGAGCGTAGTTGAGCGGACGGCCTTCGAACCAGGCGAAAGTCTGGATTTTTTCGGCGCTGAACGCCGAGTCGTATTCGCCCGAACGCACTTTGCCGAGCGCATCGGCAAGGGTCGCGGCGCGGATGAACGGCGAGGTGGCGTGGGCGAGGATGTAGAGGTCGGCCCCGACCCGGGCGGTGAAGCTGTCGTAAATCTCCCGTCCGAGCGTCGTGTCGCTGTCGAGCGACGGGTCGCGGAGCAGCAGCCGGACCCCCTCGGGCAGCAGCGCGCGGATGCCTTCGTCGCTGCAAAAGACGTAGACCTCGTCGATGCCCTCCACTTCAGTCAGGGTTTTCAGGATATGACACATCAGCGGCGATCCGTCCAGCGGGCGGAGGTTCTTGCCTGCGACGCGCTGGCTGTTGAGCCGGATGGGAACGAATGCTACGGTTTTCATGGAGTCTGATAATTTGTAAAGGGGTTCGTCGCGACACGCTGCCGCTTGCGGCGTTCAACTTCCCGCCCCGGGCGGGGAGTCAGGGGTGGGGCGGATTTGCAAACACGGCGGAACACCGTGGAAACGGCATTCCGCGCTGCGATGCATTGCCGATATTTCAACCGGCATTTCATTGTACCAGAAGATTGCAGCCCCGGATGTCCGAATGGTCGATGCGGCCTTCGATGACGAACGCGCCGTCCGCGCCGACGCGCCCCACGTCCTGTGTCTGGATAAAGGCGCACGACCACCAGGAAGCCAGATCCGCGATGTTCAGCCCGCCGCGTGCGCCTGCCGGGAGCGGGTCGAACGGGTCGTTGACGTCGCGTGCCGTGACGCGCATCCAGCCCGGGCAGCGGAACACGTTGCCTCCCTGCGAATAGGCCTGCGAGGTGAGTTCGGCCATGCCGTATTCCGAATGAATCTCCCCGACCCCGAAGGCGTCGCAGAGGATTCGGTGGAACTCCTCTTTGGGAATCTCCTCGCGGTAACCCTTCATGCCGCCCGTCTCCATCACCACCGTATCGCGGAGCTTCGGAGCGTACCGCTCCGCGAGGTCCCACAGCGCATAGCTTACGCCCAGCAGGATTTTCGGCTTCGGGTCGCGCTCCATCGCCGCCAGCAGTCCTTCGCAGTCATCCAGATAGAATCCGCCCGATCCGCAGTCGGCGATCAGCCGGTCGGCCATGTAGACCAGCGACGAACCTTTGCGCCGCAGGTAATTGGGCAGCAGGGCGTAGAGGCTCAATCCGGCGGGGTCGCCGTAGAAGTTGCGGAATGCCGTGCGGAACGCCTGCTCGTAGAGCGCCAGCGAGCGCATCGGGTGGCGCGAGGGCGTCATTCCGGTCGTGGCCGACGAAGTGAAGACCGCCTCGGGCGGAGTCTCCCCGCAATAGACCGTATGCGTCTTGAACAGTTCGATGGGCAGGTACGGAATCTTTTCAGGCGTGTCGACATGCTCCGCCCGGACGCCGATCCGGGCGAGGTATTCGCGGTAGGGGGCGCATTCGCGGGCCTGGCGGCGGAATATTTCCAGCGCCGCGGCGTCGAAGGCCGCTCCGTCCGCAATGCGGAATATGTCGTCGGGGGTGATCATTACATGCAAAGTTACCAAAAAAACGGACGATTCCAAAACCGAATCGTGTCCGGTTCGGCAAAAGGTTTCGACTTCTGAAAGGGGCGTAACGCCCCCAAAGGTAATGAAAAAATTGAAACGAGACTCTTCCCGAAGCGTCGGTTCCGTCGCCTGTAAACGCAAAAACAACAACCCGCGGTCCGGATGCATCCGCCCCGCAGTCGTTGTTTTCGCATTTATGCCTTCGGCATTCGCTTTGCCCTCGCCTTGTCGCTATTTCTTGACTTTGGGCGCGAGCATCATGTTCATCTTCTTGCCGTCGAGCTTCGGCATCATCTCCACCTTGGCGAACTCTTCGAGGTCCGTGGCAAAGCGCAGCAGCAGGATTTCGCCCTGCTCCTTGAAGACGATCGAACGTCCGCGGAAGAAGACGTAGGCCTTGACCTTGGCCCCCTCCTTGAGGAAGTTCTGCGCGTGCTTGAGCTTGAAGTTGTAGTCGTGGTCGTCGGTCTGCGGGCCGAAGCGGATCTCCTTCACGACGACTTTCGTCTGGTTCGCCTTCAGTTCCTTGGCCTTCTTTTTCTGCTGGTAGAGGAACTTCTGATAATCGGCGATGCGGCATACGGGCGGCTCGGCCTTGGGCGAGATCTCGATCAGGTCGAGTTCCATCTCGTCCGCCAGACGCAGTGCGTCGCGGATCGACATCACCTGCGGCTGGGGAATGTTGTCCCCCACCAGACGCACCTCGGGAACCGTGATCTGTTCGTTGATGCGGTGGGGATTCTCCTTTTCGGGCGGCCTGCGTCCGAAGCGGGGATTGTTGCCTGTTGCCGGTCTTGGTCTGTTATTCCCGGGGGTAAACGGCCTCGGCGGGAATGGTTTCGGTGCTGCGATAATCGTTAAGTATTAAAATGGTTAATTAAATTTTGTTCCTTGCTTTCGGGCTTCCGAGAGTGGTAATCCTCGCGGCTGCGCCGCGTTTGTAAATTTTACCCTCTCCTGAATCCCCTCCTCGGAGGGGACTTTGTCGGAAAGCCCCGGTTATTCCATGCTTATTTCTTTTCGAGCTTGTTGGCCTCGATCTCCTCTTTGACCAGTCCGGCGATGAAGTCGCGGAACGCCTCCAGGGACATCTGTCCCTTGTCGCCTTCGCCCTGCGCACGGACGGAAACCAGCCCTTCGGCCTCTTCCTTCTCGCCGACGATCAGCAGATAAGGGATGCGTTTAAGTTCGTTGTCGCGGATCTTGCGGCCGATTTTCTCGTTGCGGTCGTCGACCTCGGTGCGCACGTCGCTGCGGTTGAGGAACTCCGACACTTTCTGGGCATAGTCGTTGAACTTCTCCGAAATGGGGAGCACCACGACCTGCTGGGGCGAGAGCCACAGCGGGAACTTGCCGCCCGTATGCTCCAACAATACTGCCACGAAACGCTCCATCGAGCCGAACGGCGCGCGGTGAATCATAATCGGGCGGTGGAGACGGTCGTCAGCGCCCTTGTACGTGAGGTCGAAACGCTCCGGGAGGTTGTAGTCCACCTGGATCGTTCCCAGCTGCCACTTGCGGCCGATGGCGTCCTTGACCATGAAGTCGAGCTTCGGGCCGTAGAAGGCCGCTTCGCCCAGCTCCACGACCGTCGTAAGGCCTTTCTCCTTGGCGGCCTGCATGATGGCCGACTCGGCCTTCTCCCAGTTCTCGTCCGAACCGATGTATTTCTCCTTGTTGTTCGGGTCGCGCAGCGAAATCTGGGCGGTGTAGTTGTCGAACTTCAGCGTCTTGAAGATATAGAGCACGATGTCGATCACGCGTTCGAACTCTTCCAGAAGCTGATCCGGACGAACGAACAGGTGGGCGTCGTCCTGCGTGAATCCGCGCACGCGCGTCAGTCCGTGCAGCTCGCCCGACTGTTCGTAGCGGTAGACCGTTCCGAACTCCGCCAGACGCACGGGCAGCTCCTTGTACGAACGGGGTTTCGAGCGGTAGATCTCGCAGTGGTGCGGGCAGTTCATCGGACGAAGGACAAAGGACTCTCCCTCCATTTCCATTGCCGGGAACATGTTCTCCTTATAATGATCCCAGTGACCAGAAGTCTTGTACAGACCAACCGTGCCGACACACGGTGTCATAACGTGCAGATAACCGAGCTTTCTCTCTTTTGCCTTGATATAATTCTCAAGCTCCTGCCATACGGTATAGCCCTTCGGAAGGAACATCGGCAGTCCGCGTCCTACCAGATCGTCGGACATAAACAGCTGCATCTCCTTGCCGATCTTTCTATGGTCGCGCTCCTTTGCCTCCTCCAAAAGCTTCAGATGTGCCTCCAGCTCCTCGGCTGTCGGGAAACATACACCGTAAATACGCTGCATCACGTGGTTGTTCGCATCGCCCTTCCAGTACACGCCGGAATATTTTACCAGCTTGAAATTCTTGCAGAGCTTTGTATTGTCCACGTGCGGTCCGCGGCAAAGATCTGTAAAATCGCCCTGGTCGTAGACGGAGATCGTTCCGTCCTCCAGATCACTGATCAGATCCAGCTTGTACTCGTCGTTCTTAAAAAGCTCTAATGCCTCTGCCTTTGAGATCTCACGTCTGTAGATCTTCTTGCCCTCTTTGCAGATCTTCTTCATCTCTTTTTCGATCGCCGCGATCACGTCATCGTTGACTGCGTTCTCGCCAAGATCGATATCATAATAAAATCCTTCCTTTACGACCGGACCAACCCAGAACTTTGCTTCCGGGTATAAGTGCTTGACTGCCTGTGCCATTACATGCGCGCAGGAATGATTGAGTGTGTTCAGTCTCTCATCTGCTTTAAAATCTACCATTTTCTTCCTCCTTGTTCTGCGTCCGGGTGCTTTTTCCGGACGAAAAAAATCCCCCATACAGACCTGTGCCTGTATGAGGGACGAATATACTGTATCCGCGGTTCCACCCTGCTTATTCCCGTAAAACCATGCCGGACTGCCGGATCCTCTCGGATCACGCATCCCGCTGTCGGGAAATCACTCGTTTGATGATAACGGAATCACCGGACCGGATTAGGGTCGCTCAGAGGTGGTCTTCCCAGGGCTTTCTTCCAAGATGCTTCCACCGTATGCATCTCTCTCTGTAGGGTGCCGCACTGGTACTCTTCTCTTCTTCGCGCTGCTTTAGATTCTATTTCAAAAAATCAGAACTGTCAAGGTGTTTGCAGCGAATTTCCGAAAACAATCTGCTTTTCCCACCCTGCATAGTGGCTTATCATCTGCTCATTGCAGCGCCGCCGCCCAGATCAGCCCGGTCAGCTCATCCGCCGCAAACAACACTTTTTGCATCTCGTGCACCGGTTCCACATCGATCGTCGTTCCTCAGCCGACCGATGCTTCCACAATCTCGTACTGCATCAGCTCGTATTTCAATCTGCTTCCCTCCATAATCTCCGCCGGAAGCAGTGCCCGCGCCACAAGCTTCAGATCTTCTGACGGGATATCCGTTCTTCTTAAGTTCGCGTAATCTCCATCGATCGAGACCACTTCATAATACCATGTCTCCATTGTTCTCTCCTTTGTAACCTCTTTCTATTCCGCATCCCGCGCCGCTGTTAAAACCGCAGACCGCATTTCGGGCAGAATTCATAATCCTCCGTCGTCGTAAAACCACAATTTCTGCACTGTTTTGTGGTATTCCAGCCGTTTCCACGATTCCCCGGATGCACCGGACGCAAATATTGTGGCAGAATCTCAACATCCCCGCCGCGCGCAATCCGTTTTCCAATCTCCGCGTCCAGCTCATAGAGCGCATTGCAGCAGCTCGCCTGCACATAGTAGTGTCTGTTCCATTTTATACAGGGGATAAAGAAAAGCGAAAGTACGGTGTATGTCATGAACACCTGATATCTGCCGTAAGCTCCGCAGGCGCCGCAGGTCATCATCTGGTGAAAATCAAAATCTTTTCTGCCGTCCGTAATTCCCATAATAAAAAACATGTGTCCTCACGCTCCGTTCTCTTGCCGTTTGTTATCTGTTATTATAGACATATCTATCGATTGTTACAACGATAATCTTGCAAAACCGTCCGGATGATATACCGCGCTCATTGCGCCTGGATTTCATGTGGGTTCCACCCGGGTTCCGCTTGGATTTCGTTCGGATTTCATGCAGATTCCGCCTGGTTTCCGCTTGGATTTCGTTTGGATTTCGACAAATAGCGACATTTTTATTGACATCTTTTTTGCCCCGTCCTAAAATAGCCTTAATAAAAGGGAGTAGTTTTCATCTTCGGATGCGCCAGACGCTGCGCGCAGAAGCTGAAATAATAATCGTCATCACGCCGCAAGGCCGGTTATTATTGTAAGTAACGAGACTTTTATCACTCATTTTTGATGCGATAAAGGTCTTTTTTTATACCCATTTCTTTGTCGCAGGAAAGGAACACGTATGGAATATGTATTGTTACTCGTCGGTTTTG
>ERZ772886.3009-NODE-3009-length-12754-cov-6.386645_pt1 | contig 12754 bp, 2 predicted proteins | sample MGYA00512128_ERZ772886 | MGnify/ENA primary metagenome ERZ772886 (study PRJEB29015, sample SAMEA2737698) | human gut metagenome | biome: human gut; feature: human-associated habitat; material: faeces | place: China | collected 2012 ... | reverse complement strand
GTGGCAGCTGCCAAGGGCTACCGCATCATCATCGTGATGCCCGAGACCATGAGCGTCGAGCGCCGCCAGCTGATGAAGGCTTACGGCGCAGAGTTGGTGCTGAGCGAGGGTGCCAAGGGCATGAAGGGCGCTATCGCCAAGGCCGACGAGCTGGCAAAAGAGATCCCCAACTCCTTCATCCCCGGCCAGTTCGTCAACCCGGCCAACCCCAAGGCTCATATCGCCACCACCGGCCCCGAGATCTGGGACGACACCGACGGCAAGGTCGACATCTTTGTAGCCGGCGTCGGCACCGGCGGCACCATCACCGGTGTGGGCCAGTACCTCAAGAGCAAGAATCCCGGCGTCAAGGTCGTGGCCGTTGAGCCCGCTACCTCCCCTGTCCTGAGCAAGGGCACCGCCGGTGCGCACAAGATCCAGGGCATCGGCGCAGGCTTCGTCCCCGACGTGCTGGACACCAAGGTCTACGACGAGATCATTGCCGTCGAAAATGACGACGCCTTTGCCACTGGCCGCTTGATCGGCCACAAGGAAGGCGTTCTGGTGGGCATCTCCTCCGGTGCTGCTGTCTGGGCTGCCATCCAGCTGGCAAAGCGCCCCGAGAACGCAGGCAAGAACATCGTCGTCCTGCTGCCCGACACCGGCGACCGTTATCTGTCCACCCCGCTGTTTGCTGAATAATCCTCTCATTCCTTCCGCCCCTGCTGTGGCTTTCCGCCCGGCAGGGGCCTTTTGTTTGCCTTCGTGAGACGATATGGTGTGATTTTTTTCATTTTTGCAAACTTTTTGTGAATCCGAGGCTCTTCCGGGTTTTGCCTATTGACATTGCAGCGTGTTTGGAGTATATTTTTAGCAGTCGATGAGTAAGAGTGCTAAATCAATAGAATGTAATCTCTCATCCGACATCAGATCTCAACTTCCGGTATGAATGGAGGCTTGACTTTATGAATACCAGTCAATATACCCAGAAGACCCTTGAGGCTCTGCAGGCAGCGCAGCAGCTGGCTGTGGAGTATCAGCATAACGCACTGGAGCCGGAGCATCTGCTCCACGCTCTGGCGACACAGGAGCAGGGTCTTATCCCCCAGCTGCTCCAGAAACTGAATGTGGACGCAGGCAGCTTCTCCGCCGCTGTGGCCGAAAAGCTTTCCGCAATGCCCCGGGTGTCCGGCTCTGGCCGTGACCCCGACAAGGTCTATATCTCGCAGGCCACCGACAAGGTGCTGAGCGCCGCCGCCCGCGAGGCCAAGGCCATGAAGGACGACTACGTCAGTGTCGAGCATGTCTTCCTCGCCCTGCTGGACGAGCAGACCCAGAACACCTCCGAGCTGTTCCGCGCCTTTAGCATCACGAAGGATAAGTTCTTACAGCAGCTCACCGCCGTGCGCGGCAACCAGCGCGTGACCAACGACAACCCCGAGGACACCTACAACGCCCTGCAGAAGTACGGCCAGGATCTGGTCGATCTGGCCCGGAAGCAGAAGCTGGACCCCGTGATCGGCCGTGATCAGGAGATCCGCAACGTGATCCGCATCCTGTCCCGTAAGACCAAGAACAACCCCTGCCTGATCGGTGAGCCCGGCGTGGGCAAGACTGCCATCGCCGAGGGCCTGGCCCGGAAGATCGCCATGGGCGATGTGCCGGAGAACCTGCTGGATAAGAAGCTCCTGTCTCTGGACCTTTCCGGCATGGTGGCCGGCACCAAGTACCGGGGCGAATTTGAGGAGCGTATCAAGAAGGTGATGCAGGAGGTTCAGAAGAACGGCAACATCATCCTCTTCATCGATGAGCTGCACACCATCGTGGGCGCAGGCTCCGCCGAGGGCGCCGTGGACGCCGCCAACATCATCAAGCCGGCACTGGGCCGCGGGGAGATCCGCGTCATCGGCGCCACCACCCTCAACGAGTACCGCAAGTATATTGAAAAGGACGCCGCGCTGGAGCGCCGGTTCCAGCCTGTCACCGTGGGCGAGCCTACGCCGGAGGCCACGCTGGAGATCCTGAAGGGTCTGCGCGACAAGTACGAGGCGCACCATAAGCTGACCATCACCGACGAGGCGCTGGAGGCCGCTGTGCAGCTGTCCAAGCGCTACATCGGCGACCGGTTCCTGCCGGACAAGGCCATCGACCTGATGGATGAGGCCGCGTCCCAGGTGCGCATGACCGCCGAAGCCTCCTCCCCCGACCTGAAGGCGCTGGAGGAGAAGATCGCGGCGCTGCACCGCGAGAAATCCGAGGCCGTGACGGCGCAGGACTTTGAGAAGGCCGCGCAGCTGCGTGACATCGAGAAGGACTATCAGGAGCAGGTGGAGATCGAGCGGGACAACTGGCGCAAGCAGATGGCCCAGAACCGCGGCAGCGTCACCGCTGACGACGTGGCCAAGGTGGTGGCCGGCTGGACCGGCATCCCCGTCACCCGTCTCACCGAGGACGAGAGCATGCGCCTGCTGAAACTGGAGGAGAAGCTCCACCAGCGTGTGGTGGGGCAGGACGAGGCCGTCAACGCGGTGGCCAAAGCCATCCGCCGCAGCCGTGTGGGTCTGAAGGACCCCAAGCGGCCCATTGGTTCGTTCCTGTTCCTGGGTCCCACCGGCGTGGGCAAGACCGAGCTGTGCAAGACGCTGGCCGAGGCCATGTTCGGCGACGAGAACGCCATGGTGCGTATCGACATGTCCGAGTACATGGAGAAGCACACGGTGTCCCGTCTGGTCGGCTCGCCTCCCGGCTACGTGGGCCACGAGGAGGGCGGCCAGCTCACCGAGAAGGTGCGCAGGAAGCCGTACTCCGTGGTGCTGTTCGATGAGATCGAAAAGGCCCACGAGGATGTGTGGAACATCCTGCTGCAGATCCTGGAGGACGGTATCGTCACCGACTCCCAGGGCCGGAAGGTGGACTTCAAGAACACCATCATCGTCATGACCTCCAACGTAGGTGCCAAGAACATCACCGCCGATGCGGCGCGCCTTGGCTTCGACGGCAGCGAGAAGGGCGAGAAGGAGTCCGAGGAGGTGCGGTTCAGCCGCATCCGCGACGCCGTGATGGCCGACCTGAAGCGGACGTTCCGCCCCGAGTTCCTGAACCGTATCGACGAGATCATCGTGTTCCGTCAGCTGACGGAGGACAACATCCGCCAGATCGCCCGCCGTATGCTGGACGTTACCGGCGCGCGCATGGCCCAGCAGGGCATCACGCTGGCAGCGGACGACGACGCCGTGGCCGAGCTGGCCCGGGACGGCTTCGATCCCCAGTACGGTGCGCGGCCCCTGCGCCGTGCCATCCAGAACATGGTGGAGGATGCTGTGGCCGAGAAAATGCTGGAGGGCGAGCTGAAGTCCGGCGACACCGCACACGTGCGGCTGCGGGACGGCAAGGTGGTCATCGAGAAGTAAACAAAAAGAGTGCCTGACGGATTCCTCCGCAGAGCTCCTCATCTGTATAAAACCTCCTATTGCTCTGGTAATGTGGTTGCCAACCCTTTACCAGTATACCGCAATAGGAGGTTTTACTTATGAGGGGCCGGAATCGTTCATGCCCCGGGCGCCCTGCATCCAATAGGAATTCGGTGTGAAGAATTCTGACGCGGCGGTGAAGCCGTCGATCGCCCCCTACCGCTCCAGCACCGGCAGAAGTACCTGTGTGATGAACTTTGCGGGGTCCTTGTGCTGGGGCGGGCCCTCCAGATAAATGCGGCGGATCGTGCCCGCAGGCGTAAGCCCCTGTTCCCGTGCGCTGGTCAGGAGCTGCTTCACCACCGCAGGCAGCTGCTCATACGCACCGTGGTGGTAGAGACTGAGGGCCGGCGCTGCCGGCAGGGTCTCCACGTACTCCCCCCGGCTCTCCGGCGGGATAGCCACGCAGAACGCCACCTGATCCGGTTTGTCGATGGGCGACTCCACCAGGTACATCCGGTGGGAGATGTCTGTGCCATAGAGCCGCATCCCCTCCAGCGCAGTGCTGCGGAGCAGCGTCGTCCGCTCCGCCACGGTGGCCGCCGCGTACACGCGGCGATAGACGGTCTGCGGCAGCAGTCGGATCAGCTTCACCTGCGGCGGCTCCGCGCCGGACCGCTCCCGCAGGCTCTCGATATGCCGGTCCAGCTCATCCCGCTGCGCCTCCAGCCGCCGGATCAGCGGCGCCAGCGCGAAGTCGCCGTCAAAATATCCGAGGACGTCGCTGAGGGACAGTCCCAGGTTCTGCAGGATGCGGATGGTCCGGAGCTTGACGAAGGTATCAATGGTATAGTAGCGGTTTCCCGTGGCGCCGTCCTTGACATCCGGCCGGATCAGCCCGAATTCCTCGTAGTAGAGGATGGCGCGGCGTGTGATGTTCAGCGCCCGCGCGACTTCGCCGATAGAAAACAGATCTCGTTCTTTTTTCATAAAATCCCCCTGAAAACGCAAAAAAACTCTTGCATCGCACGTTAACGTACGGTGTATGATACCATCATACAGAAAATCGGTAAATATGCAAGGATTTTTCACGGGCAGCCGGGGCTGCCCATCCGCATGTCCGCGCATGACCGAAAAAATGCGAGCACGTACGCTGAAGGAGGCCCACATGAAGAAACGAGTATTGAGTCTGTTCATGGCACTGGCGCTCTGCCTGACCATGCTGCCCACGGCGGCATTCGCAGAGACGTCCGATGCCGCCGCACAGACGGCAGGCGGCACCACCGATACCGGCGGCGCCTACACCATCGACAAGGACACCGCCGCGCCGGACCAGGAGGAGCGCGATGCGCTGTCCGTATGGGCCTTGCGCGCGGAGAGCAGTGAACACGCCCACTGCGTCTGCGGCGTCAAGGGCTGCGAGAAGTGGTTAGCCACCTATGGCTCCCACACCAAGGCCATCTCCTTCTCCGACAATGCGATCTCGCAGGACGCTGAGGGACTGAAAATAAACGGCACGGTATGGGAGAAAAGGGAGCTCAAAACCTCCGACAATACCGTTGTCGGATATTATTACAGGCTCCCTGCGGGCGACTACTATCTGACCACCGACCTCGATCTGGAGGACGCTTATATCGCCACCGCCACAGGGACAGTCTACCTCTGTCTGAACGGCCACAGCATCCAGACCACCGCTAAGCGCACGATCTATGTCAGCAATGAGCAGACGACGGCGACGCTGAACCTGTGCGACTGCAAGGGGACCAGCGGCACCTACGGTGAGATCACCCATACAAGCGGCGCCAGCGGTGTCGGCGTAGAGGTGCGTACCGAGAATAAATTCAATATGTACGGCGGCCGCATTACCGGCAACAACAGGAGCGGTGTGGATACGAGCGGCGGCTATTTCACCATGTACGGCGGTGAGATCAGCGGCAACAGCATCAGCAACAGCGACGCCCAGGGCGGCGGCGGTGTGACCATCGGAGGCCAGTCGTTCACCATGTACGGCGGCAGCATCTCCAACAACAGCGCCGACTATGGCGGCGGCGTGGGCTGGAACAGCTACGGCAAGTTTTATATGTACGGCGGCGAGATCACCGACAACACCGCCACTACTGCGGGCGGCGGCGTGTATACGCGCAACGACCGCGTCTATGTCAAGGGCGCGGTAAAGATCACCGGCAATTCCACCACAGACGGCAAGGCCAATAACGTCTGCCTGGGCAAAGTAAGCGGCTACCCCAGTGATCATTTCGTCCTGGACGGAGCGCTGAAGGAGGGTTCGAAGCTGGGCGTGACGCTGGGGAGCGGTCACGATGGCCTGATCACCGAGGGCTGGAAAGCCAAAATGCCGGATGTGACAGCCGACCAGCTCACCGATCACTTTATCTCGGACGCTTCCGGAATGAAGTTCGACCTGAACCGTGCCGGCGAGGTGACGCTGACTGCGATCCCGCACAAGCACCTCCTCTGCGGCACGGCATGCAGCCATGGCGGGGAGCAGCACACCAATGTCCTGACCTGGACGGCCATTTCCGACCTGACGAAGATCACCAGAGCGGGCTATTACTACCTGACTCAGGACATCGAAACGACGGATATCTGGGGGCCCGCCGACGGTGTGGTACTCTGCCTCAACGGCCACAGCATCATCGATACAAACCATGGCTATACCATCATGGTCCGCAAAGACTATACCTTCACCCTCTGCGACTGTAAGGGCGGCAGCGCCGAGTACGGCAGGATCACCCACGCGGAGCAGGCCGACGGCACAAAATACAGCGGCCGGGGCGTATATGCCATCGGCACCTTCAACATGTACGGCGGCAGCATCTCCGGCAATGTCAGCCAGCACAGCAGCGGCGTGCTTCTTGACAACGGATCCAACAGCGGGGGCAAGGGCACCGCATTCAATATGTATGGCGGTGAGATCACCGGCAACACTGCCACCAATGGCGCGGGCGGCGGCGTGTATGTCTTCGCCAACAGTCCCTTCCGCATGTACGGCGGCAGCATCTCCGGCAATACCGCCAAGTACGGTGGCGGCGGCGTGTATGTCGGCAGCGAAAGCGTCTTCACCGTCTCCGGCAGCGTGACCATCACCGGCAACACCGACAATGACGGCAGCGCCTGCAATGTTCAGCTGGCCAAGGGCAATACCGCAGGCACGACTTTCGCCATCGGCGAGGGCGGCCTGGCTGAGAGCGCCCGCATCGGCGTGACCGCTGATGCTGCGCCCGCCATCGGTGAGCATATTGCCGTTGCCACCGGCGCGGACAATGGCTATTACGAGGGCAGCATCACCAGCGATGCCGGCGGTCAGTACGGCATCCTGCGGGAGGGCGACGAGGTCAACCTCTACAACGGCCTGCCCCACAAGCACCTCCTCTGCGGCACGGCATGCAGCCATGGCGGGGAGACGCACACCGATGTCCTGACCTGGACGGCCGTTTCCTCCCTGAGCGAGATCACCAAGGCGGGTCACTACTACCTGACCCAGTCCGTAACGCAGAGCAGCGAGTGGCAGCCTGTGGACGGTGTGGTGCTGTGCCTGAACGGCTACGACATCATCTGCAGCAAGGACGGCGCCAACACGATCAAGCTGGCCAACGGCGGCAGCTTCACCCTCAGCGACTGCAAGGGCACCGGCAGGATCACCCACGCCGACGGGCTCACCGGTACCGGCGTGTATCTGGACCCCGACGGCACCTTCACCATGTATGGCGGCAGCATCTCCGGCAACAGCGCCGCCGAAAAGGGCGGCGGCGTATACATGACCCGCAGCACGTTCCGCATGCTGGGCGGCAGTGTCTCCGGCAACAAGGCCAAATACGGCGGCGGTGTATACGTATACAGCGGCGTGTTCACCCTGTCCGGCGGCAGTGTCTCCGGCAACTCGTCCGATGAGGATGGCGCCGGCGTATATACGGCCGGTACGTTCAACATGACCGGCGGCGCTGTCTCCGGCAACTTCACCACCGATGCCGCGGTCACCGGCTACGCCACCAAGCGCGGCGGCGGTGTGTACGCGGCCTATGTCTTCAACATGTCCGGCGGCACCATCTCCGGCAACACGGCGGCGGAATATGGCGGCGGCGTGTACGTCATCCTGAGCGCCGCGTGTACCATCACCGGCGGCACCATCTCCGGCAACACCTCCGGCAACAGCAAGGGCGGCGGCGTGTGCGCCGGCAACAAGCTCACCGTGTCCGGCGCGCCGTGCATCACCGGCAACCTGGGCAAGGACGGCGCGGCCAACAACGTCTATCTGGGCCGCCGCGAGACCATTCATGTGGGCGGCGCGCTGGAGAGCGGCGCCAGCATCGGCGTCACCACGGCAGACCCCGTCATCGACGGCAGCTATGTCCGCGTCGCCGACGGCACGGGGCTGGCGGCGGATACCACCTCGTATTTCACCAGCGATGCCTATCCCGGCTGCACGAAGCGGCTGATGGGTGACAGCGTCATCTTCTCCAGCGGCACCCTGCACGAGCACGCTGTCTGCGGCAGATCGGACTGCACGGACGCGGCCCACGGCAATACAGCCTGGATCCCCCTGACCTCCGTTGACGGCAAGCTGCTGTACGGTGGGGCCAATGCCTCCAAAAACGGCGATTCGTACATGCTCTACGCCGGCAATTATTATCTGGCCGCCGACATCGAGCTGGACGGCCGGCTCTTCCTGGCCGGTGATGTGAACCTCTGCCTGAACGGAAAGCAGATCACCACGACGAACACCTCGGTATCCGCGGTGGTGGATGACCACTGGGGCCTGACGCTCTGCGACTGCCGGGGCAGCGGCCGGATCGCCGCGCCCGGCGAGACTGTGAACGGCGTGTCCTCCAGCCAGAGCTTCACCATGTACGGCGGCACCATCACCGGCGGTCAGTACGGCGCATACATCTATGATGACCACGGCGCTTTCCGCATGCTGGGCGGCAAGATCACCGGCAGCCAGACCGGTATTTACCTCAACTCCAGCCGGAATTCGCTGACCATCGGCGGCGATGCCAACGTCACCGGCAGCACCAGAAATGTGTATCTGGACTCCGGAGTCCTCACCATCGATCCCAGCCTGACCCAGGCGGCCCGCATCGGCATCACCACATCCCGCCAGCCCACGGACGATGTGCCGGTCCAATTCGCCGCCGGTGCGTCCAGCACGGCGCTGGACTGCACCAAAATTTTCCTGCCGGATGCGGCCGGACAGGGCTATGTGGTCACGCAGGAGCAGGATAAGCTCTATCTCAGCAAGCACCAGCACAGCTGGGCCTACACCGCCAGCGGCACCACCATCACCGCCGCCTGCACCAACGCGGACGGCACCTGCCCCGACACCAATGGCGGCAGCGTGACGCTGTCGGCCCCTGACCAGACCCTGTTCTACAACGGCATGGCCCGCGCGGCGTCCTGCACCAGCAGCCTGACCACCGGCGACGCCGCCATCATCACCTACTACGCCAAGCCGGCGGATACCACCGCTCTCTCCGGCGCACCGGTCAACGCCGGCGACTACATTGCCCGCATCCAACTGGGTGAAGCCTCCGTCAGCGTGTCCTACACCATCGAAAAGGTCCGCCTGCTGGTGACCGCCAACAGCACGGTCATCGACTACGGCACCGCTCCCATGCACGACGGCGTGAGCTGCCAGGGCTTCGTCAACAACGAGGACATCGACGATCTGGACGGAACACCGACCTACGCCCACACCTACCGCCAGTTTGACGACGTGGGCGAGTATACCATCACCCCCGGCGGCCTGACCTCCGACAACTACGACATCTCCTTCCTGCCCGGCACGCTGGAGGTGCGGCCCCGCACCGTCACGCTGACGTGGCACAACACGGAGGGCCGTATCTACGCCGACAACGAGGGTGCGATTACCGCCACCGTCAGCAATGCCGTCAACGGCGACCGGATCGGCGTCACCGTCACCGGCGGCGAGCTGACCGCCGGTACTCACACCGCCGCCGCCACCGGTCTCACCGGCGACAAGGCCAAGAACTACCAGCTGTCTACTGTTGACGCGGACAGGACCGTGCAGTACACGGTGGCTCAGGCGGCCCAGACCCTGACCTTCGCCCAGCAGGGCAGCCTGACCAGGACCTACGGCGACGACGCCTTCTCCAACGCGGCGTCCAGCAATCGCAGGGACGGCGGCAGCATCACCTACGCCAGCAGCCGCGAGAGCGTGGCCACGGTGGCCTCCGACGGCACCGTCACCATCCACGCGGCGGGCGAAGCCACCATCACCGCCACCGCCGCGGAAACCGCCAACTATCAGCAGAGCGCGGCGTCCTACACCCTGAGGGTATCCCCGAAGGGCGTCACCATCACCGGCCTGCAGGCGGAAAGCAAGACCTACGACGGCACTGCCGCCGCCGTCATCACCGGCACACCCGCCCTCTCCGGCCTGATGGCCGGGGATGACATGACCGTGGACGCGGCCCGTGCCGCTGCCGCCTTTGCCGACGCCGACGCGGGAACCGGCAAGACCGTTCTTCTCTCCGGCTACGCCCTCACCGGCGCGGACGCGGCCAACTACACCCTGATCGCCCAGCCCACCGGCATCACGGCGGACATCACCAAGGCCGCCATCACCGTGACTCCCGACGCCGGTCAGGGCAAGACCTACGGCGAGGACGAGCCCACCCTGACCTTCGCCGTCTCCGCCGCGGCCAACGGCGAGTCCCCCGCCTTCGACGGTGCGCTGACCAGAGTCTCCGGCGAGAACGCGGACAGCTACGCCATCACCATCGGTTCCCTGAAGCTGGCGGACCGCGGCGCCTTCAAGGCCGATAACTACACGCTGGCGCTGGCCCCCGACACCGTTTACTTCCGCATCGACAGGGCGCTTCACGCCGACGTGACCGCCAGCGGCGCGGCCATGTACGGCAACCCCGGTTCTGTGGATCTGCGCAGTCTCATCGCCGACGGCGGCGCGGCCTCTCTGGGCGATGTGACCGATACCGACAGCGTGCTGGACGGCGCGCCCTCCGTCAGCGGCAGTACCCTCCGCTTCGCCTTCCGGAACGAACCGGCCAACGCGGATAAGACCGCCGTCATTGCGGTCCATGTCACCGGCGCGGACAACTATCTGGATTACACCATCACCGTCACCGTCACGGTGGACAGCCGTATCGTTCCCACCGGCCAGCCCACCCTTACGCCCGCCGCCATCACCTACGGCCAGCCGCTGCGCACCATCGAGCTGTCCGGCGCACTGCGGGACGGCGACACCGTTGTGGAGGGCACCTTCGTCTGGAACACGCCGGACGTCATCCTGCCCGCAGGCAGCCAGACCGCCAAGTGGACCTTCACGCCCAGCGGCAGCCGCTACGCCACCACCTCCGGCACCGCCTCCGTGACGGTGCGCGAGGCCGCGCTGACGGATGTTTCCGTCCGTCAGGACGGCACCCTGACCTACAACGGTGCCTCTCAGAGCGCCCAGGTGATCGCCTCCGCCGCCACTGTGGACGGCTCCGCCGTCACCTTCACGTACAGTCTGGCAAAGGACGGTGCCTACGGCGATGCCGTTCCGGTTCTCACCGACGTGGCTGCCCACACCGTGTGGTACAAGGCCGAAGCCGCCAACCATGAGACTGTCACCGGCAGCTTTCCCATCACCATCGGCAAGGCGGCGCTGACCAGCGTCTCCGTCCGGCAGGACGGCGCACTGGCCTACAACGGCAAGGCCCAGGCCGCCCGGATGGCCGCCTCCGCTGCCACCGTGGACGGCTCCGCCGTCACCTTCACGTACAGCGCGGAGGAAAACGGCATCTACGGTCCCGCCGTACCGGCCTTCTCCGCCGTGGGCACCTACACTGTGTGGTACAAGGCTGAGGCCGCCAGCCACAAGGCCGTCACCGGCAGCGTGGACATCACCATCGACAAGGGTGTCCTGCCCGATCCCACCGTCACGGTGGATGTGACCAACAACTACGCCGCCGCATACAGCGTGGACCTCCGCGCGGCGCTGGACGCCATCCTGCCCGCCGGCTGCCAGCTGGGCGCGGTGGAGTACGGCGGCCTGAACTTTGAGGGCGACGAGACCTATTACGACGTCATGCGCAGTACCCTCTCCAGCAAGGGCGTGCTGACCCTGGCCATCAACGCGGTGGACACCGATACGGAGGGTCTGGCGGCCACGGTGACGGTCATCGTCACCACCGGCAGCTATCAGGACATCACCGTCACGGTGCGGCTCAACGCGGTGAACAAGACCGTTCCCACCGGCGGCCCCACCCTCAGCAGGGCCACACTGGACTACGGCCAGCGGCTGGGCACCATCCGCCTGTCCGGTGCCATGCAGGACGGCAGCACCGTGGTGAAGGGCACCTTCACCTGGGTGGAACCCTCCTTCTGCCCCGCCAGCGGCAGTTATGACGCAGAGTGGGTGTTCACCCCCGAGGACGACAGCCGCTATGCCGCCGTCAGCGGCACATCGGCCATCACCGTCAATGCGCCCGCCGGAAAGACCTACAACGTGGGCGGCACGGTGCTGGAATACGGCATCACCGGCAGCTCCGAGCAGCCTCTGGAGGGTGCAGTCGTCACCATCTGCAGGGGCATGGACATCTACGGCCAGTCTCAGGCTACCGACGCGGACGGCCATTTCCACATCGGCCAGCTGCTCCCCGGTACATACAACGCGGTGGTAGCATACAGCGGTAAGACCGTCACCGCCAAGCTCCAGATCGTGGACAAGGACGCGGTGCTGACCGTCCGCATCCCCCGCGAGGATGTCAGCAGCGAGCTGGAGATCGCGGACCCCACCGACCTTACGGAGCACACGGTGGTGGGCGGTCTGGACGCCGAGGCCGAGAAGCAGTTCTCCGACATGGGTGATGCCTCCGTCGCCCTCAGCATGACCATCCGCGAGCAGCCGCAGGATGACAGCAGCGCCGCCCAGAATGCCATCCGCGAGCTGGTGAAGAACAAGATGCTGCGCTTCGTGGACATGACCCTCACCATGGTCCGAAACGGCCAGCTCTCGGAGCTGAAGGACGCGGGGACCGTGCTGGAGATCATCCTCCCCTGCGACACCAGCCGCAGCGTTACCGTGGCGCGCTGTCACGCGGACGGTAACGGTCAGGCGCAGGCCATGCTCCTGACCCAGAGCACCACCGGCGCGGAGGGCACGTTCTACGTCGATCGCGAAGGCCAGTGCATCCATATCTTCGCCAGCAAGTTCTCTACCTACGCCATCGCCTATGGCCGCACCTCCAACAGCGGCCATGTGCCGGATGACGGCGAAAAGACCTCCCCCACTACCGCCGATGCGGGCCTGCTGGCCTATGGCATAGCGGCGCTGGGCAGCTATACCGGTACGGCGCTGCTGCTGCGCCGCCGCAAGCGCGAGG
>ERZ772886.3008-NODE-3008-length-12763-cov-31.956956_pt1 | contig 12763 bp, 10 predicted proteins | sample MGYA00512128_ERZ772886 | MGnify/ENA primary metagenome ERZ772886 (study PRJEB29015, sample SAMEA2737698) | human gut metagenome | biome: human gut; feature: human-associated habitat; material: faeces | place: China | collected 2012 ... | reverse complement strand
ACCCGAATCTTTTTCGAGTCGACCTCTCCCTTGGAAAGCAAGACAACCGTCTCAACATGCTTCGTCTGCGGGAACAGGTCTACCGGGCAGAACTTGGCGGCGCGCCAGCCGAGGCGGGTGAAGGCGGCGACGTCGCGGGCAAGGGTCTCGGGGTCGCAGCTGACGTAGACGACGCGGCGCGGCTTCATTTTGTTGACTGCCGTGATGCACTCCGGCGTACTACCCGCGCGGGGCGGGTCAAGGAACACTACATCCGGGTGCAGGCCCTCCCCGGCCGCGGCGGCCATCCATTCGGTGGCGTCGGCGCAGACAAAGCGGGCATTTGCAATTTTGTTGCGGCGGGCGTTGGCGGCGGCGTCCTTCACGGCGGCGGGGTTGCGCTCAACACCGATGACCTGTTTGGCCCGCGGCGCAGCGCAGAGGCCAATCGTGCCGATGCCGCAGTAAGCGTCAATAACCGTCTCGCGGCCCGTCAGCTTGGCAAGCTCCAGCGCTTTCTTGTACAAAACCTCGGTCTGTGTGCGGTTGACCTGGTAAAAGCTGCGGGAGGAAATGGCAAACTGCGTGCCGCACAGCGTATCCAGCACAAAGCCGGGGCCGTAGAGCGTTTTCTCGCGGCTGCCCAGCACGGCGCTGGAGCGGGTGGGGTTGATATTCTGCACGATGCTGACGACCCAAGGCGCTTTTTTGCGCAGAGCCGTGCAGAAATTCTTGCTGCCGGGCAGGTCGGGGCCGGGCGTGACCAACGTGACCAGCACCTTACCGCCGCAGGAGCTGCGCAGCACGGTATGGCGCAAAAGGCCGGTGCCGCGGTCCTCATCGTAGGCGGTCCAGCGGCAGGCGCGGGCGGCGTCCAGCACGGCGGCGAGCGTCTTATTCAAAATTTCCTCCTGCAAAAGGCAGTCTGCGCCGGGCAGGACGCGGTGGGTGCCCTCGGCATACAGGCCGCAGACGAGTTTGCCTCGCTGGGTGGCAAAGCTGGCAATGGCCTTGTTGCGGTAGTGCAGCGGCTCGGCCATGCCCTGCACGGCCTTGACCGGGGCAAACCCGCCCAGCAGCTCCTGCAGGCGGGCTTGTTTTTTGGCAAGCTGTTCACGGTAGGGCAGCGCCAGCAGCGGGCAGCCGCCGCATTTTTTCTCGTAATTGACACAGGTGTTTGGCATAGGGAACGGCCTTTCTCTTGCACATCGTTTGCAAGGCGTGCTACAATGGTAATAAGAGCAAATCCAAAACGGAGGTACCTACTATGAATGTATTGTTGATCAACGGCAGTCCGCACAAAAACGGCTGCACCAACGCAGCCCTGACCGAGATGGCCAAGGTGCTGAACGAAGCGGGCATCGAGACGACGATTTTCCACATCGGCTCTGCGCCGGTGGGCGGCTGTGTGGGCTGCGGCGGCTGCAGCAAGGCTGGCAAATGCGTGTTCGGCGGCCCTGTGGCCGACGTGCTGCCGCTGGTCGAGAAGGCCGACGGCATCGTGTTCGGCGCACCGGTCCACTACGCCACAGCGGCGGCCAGCATGCTGGGCTTTATGCACCGGCTGGCCATCAGCGGCGGCAAATACCTGCGCCACAAGCCCGCGGCTGCCGTGACAAGCGCCCGCCGCGCGGGCACGACGACGGCGCTGGAGGCCATGGAGAAGGTGCCGCAGTTCTTTGAGATGCCGCTCATCAGCTCTACCTACTGGCCGATGGTCCACGGCGGCAAGGCCGAGGAGGTTCTCTCCGACGAGGAGGGCCTGCAGATCATGCGCAACCTGGGCCGCAACATGGCGTGGATGCTCAGGTGCATCGAGGCCGGCAAGGCGGCGGGCATTGCGGCACCTGTGGCGGAGAATGACAAGCGGACGAATTTCATCCGGTAAATTTGGCAAATAAAACGGGAGGTCAGAGACCTCCGGCGGGCGGCAAGGCCCGCGGGAAAGCCTCCCCTGTAAGGGGAGGTGGTCGAGCGCAGCGATGACCGGAGGGGCTTTTGCCGCTTTGCCTTTACGCCAAACTCTTGCTCCGGCCCCCGTTGACGTCGTCCTCGGTCACGGCCTTGGTCGTTTTATCGGCGGTCCGGGCGTTTTCCGGGGCATGGCCGGTGGGCCAGACGTTCTGCAAAAGTGCGATGATCGGATCGTAATCGCTGGTGCGGGCGGCTGCAGTGACATAGATCGTCTCGCCGCAGTCGTAGTCGATCTGCGCAAAGATCGTCTGGTAGCTGCCGCAGTCGTAGCGCACGGCCTCAACGGCTGCATCGGGCACGGTAAATTCAAAATCACACTTGATCGTGCCGGTGGTCTCCTCCAGCTCCTGACCGGACTGGGCCAGAAAATCCGTGTAGGTGTCGGTGGTCTGCAAAAGCACCACCGTGTAACTCAGCTGGTTGCCCGTGGTCAGCGACAGCGTGTCGTCCTGCGCCATGACGGGCTGCTCCCATTGGTTCTGGTCATAGACGACGGTCACGCCGTTGTCGCCGTCGCAGGTGGTGTAGTCCGGCTCGGCGCTTGTCACAAAGCTGTCGCCGCCGTAGAGATAGAGCATCACATCCTGAAAGCTGCACCCGGTCAGGGTCAGGGCAGTCAGCGCAGTCAGCGCGGCGAGGGCAGCAGCGGTCCATTTTTTCATAAGTCTGTTCCTTTTTATAATAGCATAATGGCGTAAAAGCCCAGCGCCGACGCGGCCAGCACAAAGGCGTTCCAGCCAAGCACGGCAAAGACGCTGCCGAATGCGAGACCGGCCAGCACGTCGCTGATATAGTGTACGCCGGTCACGACGCGGGAAATCGCAATGAGAACGCCCAGCACGGCCAGCACCGCGCCGAGCGGCGGCAGCACGTACCACGCCGTCCCGGCAATGGCCGCCGCCGAAAAGCAGTGGCGGCTGGGCATGCTCTGGCCGGTCTTGTCCTTGGGGAAAAGCGGCGTAAAGCCCAGCGCCGTGTAGGGCCGCGGGCGGTCAATGAGCTTGCGCACCAGCGTGCCGACGACGAACGCCGACGCGGGCACGACGAGCGCGGGCCAAAGCTGTCCCATCCGGTGCCACGCCAGCCAGGCCAGCATACCCAGGTACAGCAGGTAGACGAGCGCCACGGCGCTGCGGCTGACGAGCCGCAGCGCCTTTTTGGCGGCTGGCCGTGCATTGAACCACCCGATGACGGCGCGATATTGCTCTGCGTTCATAGGGGCATCCTCCCGGAAATAATTGTATAGTATAAGAATAACATTCTGCAAAAGGCTTGTCAAACGGCGGGTGGAATGTTTATAATGTGTTTACACACTAGCCCCGCATGGTTGGCTGGAAAAGCCTTGTTTCCGCCCGAAGCATTTCGGATTACCGCAGGGCTCTCTCCCCCACCGACTGCGGGCGGAGCCCCCACGCAGAGGGGGCCAAGAAGGAAAACGGGAGGTTTGTCCCTTTGTTTGGTTTTGCAAATGGGCTGCTGGCGTTTCTGGCGCTGGCGGCTGTGCTTGATTTTCTGCCCGTGCTGCGGCACAGGCGCGCCCCTGCTGTCTGGTGGGGCGAGGAACGGCTGCTGTTCACCACGCGCTATGCGTCGGTGCGCCAAAAATACGGTGCATGGGCGTTTTTGCTGGGCGTGATGCTGTATGAGTTCATCGTTGTGTTCAACAACAGCATGGCGCGGGAAAACTGGCCCTGGCTGCAGACGCGGGTCTCCCCCGTGCTGGACTGGGTCATGTATCTCTGCTTCGGCTTTAAGATCCTGCTGGGCACAAAATACAATGGCCGCAGCATGGTCTGCGCCGGGCTGCTGTACTTTGTGGCGCGGTGGGTCTACTTCAACGGGCAGAACATCTGGTGGCTGGGGCTTTGCGTGGCCCTGCTGGCCGCCAAGGACGTGCCGCTGCGCCGTGTGATGAAGGCATTTCTGGCCTGCGGCGTGCCGACGCTGGCGCTGGTGGAGCTGCTGCACTTTGCGGGCATCATCGCGCCCGACGCGGCCAGTGAGCGCAACGGCAGCTACCGCCTGATGTTCGGCTACGGCCACCCCAACACCTTCGGCGGGGTGATGTTCGGCCTGCTGCTGGCGTGGGTGCTGCTGCGCCGCACCAGGCTGACCTGGCCGGAACTGGCGGGCGTGGCCGCCGTGGGCGTGTTCCTGATGGTCGGCCCCAAGTCCCGGTCCGCGGCGCTCTGCACGTTTTTGCTCGTTTTGCTGCTGGCACTGGCAAAGCTGCGCACCCGCAGGGGGCTGCACCCGGGCAGCAGACCGCTGGCAGCGCTCTGCGCGGCCACGGTGCCGGTGCTGGCTGCGGTCAGTTATATTTTACCGCTGTTCGTTGTAAAAATCGGGCCGTGGGCCAACGACATCGGCCCCGGCTGGCTGAAGAAGCTCGACGACCTGCTGACCTGCCGCATCTCGCTGGCATGGGCGGCATACCGGGTGTTCGACATAAAAATTGCGGGCCAGATGCTCCCGGACTGGCCCGCGCTGGACAATATTTTTGTGTATTTGCTCTACCTGACCGGCCCCGTGATGGTCGTGCTGGTCTGTGCGCTGATGATGACGGCGCTGTACGGCTATGCCCGACGCGGGCAGTGGCAGGCCGTGGCCTGCCTTCTGGTCATGTTGGCCTATGGCTACATGGAGAGCCAGGTCACCCACCTGACCAGCGACCCCGCTCTGCTGCTGCTCTGCGGCGCGGTGTTTGCGCTGCCGCGGGAACGGTGGTTGGATGAATAAAAGGCAGCCGGCGTAAAGCTCCGCGGGCGGATGCAGACTGTCGAAAAACTCTTGTAGGGGCGAGCATTGCTCGCCCGTGCCCGTTTGCCTTGCAAGAAACTCTCCCGGAAAATACGTTGCTGCGGTAAGTTGGCGGGCGACCAATGGTCGCCCCTACATACGCAATAAGGCAGGAATGCAATTTTTTGACAGTTTGAATCCGCCCCTACAGCGTTTACTCCTCCGGGTAGGCGTCGGCGGAAATTTCCACGGTTTCCTCCTCCGAAGCGGCTTCGGCGCCGGCCTTGGCGGCAGTGATAAGCCCTGTCACCTCGCCGGACGGCTTTTGCAGTAAATATGCCCCCACGGCCTTAGCCTTGTAGACCAGCAGCACACAGTAGGTGTCATGGTCGCCCGTAGAGAGCTGCGGGCAGAGCACAGTCCACTTTTCCACGGTCTTGCCCTTGTAATCGGCCAGGTCAAGGCCGCTTTCCTGCACGATCTGGTTGAAGGCGGCAAAGCTGTCGTCCCACTTTTTGGGGATCTTCACTTTGTCCACCGCCGCACTGGCCAGGTCGGTGTCAAAGCCGTAGCCGGTAAAATAAGTCCCGATGTCCTGCGTGGTCTCGATGCCCGGCACTGCCGCGGCGGACGCCGTGACTGCCCCACCGGAAAAATGCACCGCCGCGGCCACCGTGCCGCACAGGCAGACGGCGCACAGAGCCAGCGCGCCCGCCTGCCGCAGACCGGGTTTTGTAACGGTAAATAAAAACATAAGCGCAGCCCCCTCACACATTGTCAATGCAATGTATGCGGGGGCTGCGCGTTTTATGTGTTCCGTGCGCGGCGGGTGACGGACGCATATTGAATGCGCCCCTACGACGAAACGCGGCACCCTGTCCGCAGGGGCGGATTCCATATCCGCCCGCAATGGCAACGGCCATACGCATTACTTATACTGCTGTTTCGGCGCGTACCACTGGAAAATGACCGCGTCGTTCTCGGTCTCGAGCTTCCGGGTGTCATGCTCGGGCAGGGCGGTCCACATGACCATCATGGCACCCAGGCGCGCGCAGAGACGCACGGCCCAGTTGCGCTTTTCGGGGCACCAGGCGATAAAATCAGGCCGCCCCAAAAAGTTGCCCAGGCAGTGGGAGAACACGAACGCGGGCACGGGATGCGCACCGGTCTTGCGGTAGCTCCGGTAGCTGTCGGCCAGCTGACCGCGCAACAGACCGGGGGCCTGCCGCCGCACAATGCCCACGACGCGGGGGTCAAAGCTCTCGATGCAGTAGGGGCCGGGGTAGGTTTTCAGCTCGGCAATCGTTGCGCGGCAAAGCTCCTCCAGATAGGTATGGTTGTACTCGCTGCGGCTCTTGATTTCGACGATCAGCGGCGTGTCGGGGTTGGCCTCGGCGACGGTGCGCAGCATATCGGCAAACAGAGGCGGGTGCTCGTCGCTGCCGGCCAGCGGCTGGGCCGAGAACTCTGCCCAAGGCATATCATGGACAAAGCCCTTGGCCGGGGTCATACGATCCAGCGTATCATCGTGGAAAACCACAAGCCGCCGGTCCGCGGTAAACTGTACATCCAGCTCAATGCCGTAGCCGTTTTTGGCCGCCGCGGCAAAGGCGGGCAGGCTGTTCTCCGGCGGGCGCTGATCCTTGCCGAAGAACCCGCGGTGTGCGCAGTTGCGGCCCAGAAACGGCGCACGCAGGGCGTCCCGCCGCTTGCCCGGCCAGACGGCGAACAGCGTCAGAACCACCAGAAGTAAGACAATGCAAAGCAGAATTTTCATAATCGCTCACGCTCCTGCCGTCATTGTACCGCGTACAGCGGCAAAATGCAACAGGTTTTGCAAAAAGGGTGCACTTCCGTAAAGGTATATGGCAGGACCCGGGTATAAGCAAACATTTTTATAAAAATTTTATTTTTTTTCACAATTCTTCCACTCTTGCATTGTATTGTGGTAATATAGACGTATAAGGAGGGCATTCCTATGGCTAAAATTCTGATCGTGGATGATGAGCCGCGCATCCGGGACCTCATCCGCGAGCATCTGCAATATGCGGGCTTTACCTGTGAGGAGGCCGGCGACGGCACCGCCGCACTGAGCGTGCTGAGCCAGGGCGGCATTGATCTGGTGATTCTGGACATTATGATGCCGTTTATGGACGGCATGACCTGCCTGCGGGAGATGCGCACCCGCAAGATCATGACCCCCGTGATCATGCTGACCGCCCGCAGTGAGGAATACGACAAGCTGACCGGGCTGGAGAGCGGCGCCGATGACTATGTCGTCAAGCCGTTCTCCCCGCGGGAGCTGGTCGCCCGTGTCAAGGCCGTGCTGGCCCGCACGATGCCCAAGCCCGCCGAGGCCACCGGGAGCTATACCTTCGGTGATTTGTCCATCGACACGGCCAGCCACAGCGTAAAGGTGGCCGGGCAGGAGGCGTCGTTGACCCCGAAGGAGTTTGACCTGCTGGTTTTTCTGGTCAGCAACAAGGGCATTGCGCTGAGCCGCGAAAAGATCCTGCAAAAGGTCTGGAACTATGACTATTACGGCGAGGACCGCACCGTCGATACCCACGTCAAGATGCTGCGCGGCCATCTGGGTGCCTGCCGTAAGATGATCGTGACCGTGTGGGGCATCGGGTACAAGTTTGACCCGGACGCTGTATGAAAAAGGACGAAATAAAGCAAAAGCGCCCCTTTGCGCCCGGCATCCAATGGCAGCTGATGCTCTTTATCGGCGGCATCACGCTCTTTACGCTGCTGCTGGTGTGGGGGATCATCACCTACGCGCTGGAGCCGCAGTACAACCGCAACATTCGCGCCAAGCTGGACAGCAAGGCCGCCGCCATCACGGCGCTGATCGACCAGTCTGACGCGGAAATTTCAAGCCGCACCTATCAGGGGCTCTATCTGAACGATGAATTCTGGAGCGGCGTGAGCCAGACGTTCCGGGACAAAAAAATCAACGTTGACGGCAACTGCGTGGATTTCTCCGATTCAACGCTGCGCTGCCTGAAAGCCTACGAGAGCATGTACCCCTGCCTGCTGCATGAGAGCACCGGCGCGTTCGGCGGGGAGTTCGGCTACAATCTGGACACCCGCATTGCCATTCAGCTGCGGCAAAAGCTGTTTCAAGACGGCTCGCTGTATCAGATCGTAAAGATCGGCTCCTCGATGCAGATGTGCGTCGGGCGGCTCTCCGCCGACGGGCAGTACGGGGTTATTGTTTCGGCAAGTCTGGCGCAGATCACGACGGCTGCCGAGGTGCTGCGCGCGATCCTTGGGCCTGTCGCGTTGATTCTGCTGGTGCTGGACCTGCTGCTGGCGATACTTTTCAGCCGCTGGTTCACGAACCCGATCCGCAAGCTGTCCAACGGCGCGCAGGAGATCGCCTCCGGCAACTACGATGTGCAGATCAAGGTTGAACGCCACGATGAGATCGGACGTCTGGCTGAGGATTTCAACCACATGGCCGCCGAGGTCAAGCGCAGCGCCCAGCTCGAAAAGGACATTCTGGCGAACGTCAGCCACGACCTGCGCACCCCGCTGACCCTGATAAAGGGCTACGCCGAGACCGTGCGCGACCTGACCGGCAGCGACGACGCCAAGCGTACCGAGCAGTGCAGCATCATTGTCGATGAGACGAACCGGCTTTCCACGCTCGTCAACAGCGTGATGGAGCTGAGTAAAGTGCAGAGCGGTGCGGAAAGGCCGAATCTTGTTGACTTTGACATGAGCGACCTCTGCTTTGAGGTCGCGGGCCGCTACGACGCGCTGTGCGACAAAAATCACTGGCAGCTTGATTTGCAGGCCAACGAGCCCTGCCCGGTCAGCGCCGACCCAGCCATGATGGAGCGGGTCATGCACAACCTGCTGGGCAATGCGTTCCACCACATCGGTGCGGACGGTGTCGTTGTGCTGCGGGCCATCCCGCAGGAGAAGGGCTGCCGCATTGAAATCGAGGATCACGGCCCCGGCATCCCGCCGGAGGATCTGCCTTACATTTTTGACCGCTACTATCGTGCGCGGCAGGACAGCGGGCGCACCGGCACCGGCTTGGGCCTGTCCATCACGAAGGCAATTTTACAGCAGCACGGCTTCGCCTTCGGCGTTGACAGCGCCGTTGGCCGCGGCTCGACCTTCTGGTTCGAGATGAAGGATACGCGGAAATAGCAGCCCTGCTGCCGCGTAGGGGCCGGGCATGCCCGGCCTGCAGCCTTCCCGCAAGTGCCCGTTTACCGTACACGTCAGGGCCGGACATGTCCGGCCCCTACAAGCCTACCCAAAGGGAGTACACTATGGAAAACCTGAACACACAAATGGACGACCAGCTGAAAAACCGCGTTGCGGAGCTGAACCGCGCCAACGACGAAAACCGCGACGGCAGGCTGGATGCCGCCGACCTGAAGGCGCAGCTCAACCGCATTGAGGCCCAGCTGGAATTACAGGATCAGCAGAACCGCGGCATCATTGCCAACCAGCGCAAGCGCATGGTGCTGAGCGTCGTGCTCTGCGTGATCATTCTGGCGGCACTGGCGTTCTTCAGCTGGCGGATGAACGAGGCCTACATCAACGTTATGGACGCCTGCAACCGCGTGAACGATCTGGCCGACACCGTCCAGACCAGTCTGGACACACTGGATCAGGCCCAGCTGGACAGCATGATGCAGGATCTGCCGGAAATCACCGCACAGCTGAAAAAGATCGATGTCGACGCCCTGAACAAGGTCCTGACCGAGCTGCCCGCCCTGATGGATACCGTCAACAGCCTGCAGACCCAGGTACAGAACATCTCGAACTGGTTCAGCCGCTTAGGGTCGGTGTTTGGACGGTAAATTAAAATAAGAAAGCCTTCCCCCTTGGGGGAAGGTGCCCGAGGCTCTGACCGAGGGCGGATGAGGGGCAGCCTTCCGGCTGCGGCCCGGTTACGGGTTGCAGCGGAAGGCTGCCCCTCATCCGTCCGCTGCGCGGACAGCTTCCCCCGCAGGGGAAGCCTTTTGGGTTGCGGCCTTATGGTAATACGCCCACCGCGGCGTGCCATCCTCAGCGTAGATCCTCCCGCACCTCACAAACCCGCTCTTTTCCAGCGCGCGCTGCATGTAGACGTTATCGGCGTGGGTGTCGGCACGCACAGGCAGGCCCTGCCGCAGGCACCAGTCAATACAGAACTGCCCGATACCGCGCACCTGCCCTGCCGACGCCATCCGGTGGATCGTTGCGTAGGGCAGGTCTTCGGGCCAGGCACCGTCCTCCATGATGCGATAGGTCGGCTCGTCGCCGGGGATCAGGCAGAACACGGCCTGTATGGTCCCTTCCCCCATCACCACATAGCAGACGCCGCGGGCGGGCAATACGCCCTTGCATCTCCACCGATGTTGTGCTACACTATAGCTGCAAAAAGTTAGACGAGTCAAACTTTCAAAGTGAAAGAGGATTGTAGATATGACACTGGCGGATTTGAAAATCGGGCAGGATGCTGTACTGCGTGCCATCGGCGGCCAGGGCGAGCTGCGCCACCACCTGCTGGACATGGGCCTGACCCCCGGCACCGAGGTCACCCTGCGCAAGGTCGCGCCGATGGGCGACCCCATCGAGGTCGAGCTGCGCGGCTATGAGCTGACGCTGCGGCTGGACGACGCGGCGAAAATCGAAGTAGAGAATGTCCACGAGACGGACCGCGCCGCCCGCAGTGAGAAGCGCCACACTGCGGTGCCCCACCCCGGCGTGGGCGAGCTGCGCAAGGCCCCCAGCTACCATGACCGCAAGAGCGGGGCCGAAATTCCCAAAGGCCAGCCGCTCCGGTTCGCGCTGGCCGGCAACCAGAACTGCGGCAAGACGACGCTTTTTAACCAGCTGACCGGCTCCAACCAGCACGTCGGCAACTTCCCGGGTGTGACGGTGGACCGCAAGGATGGCGTCATCCGCGGCCATGCCGAGGCTACCGTCACCGACCTGCCGGGCATCTACAGCCTGTCCCCCTATTCCAGTGAGGAGATCGTCACCCGCGATTTTCTGCTCAACACGCACCCGGACGGCATCATCAACATTGTGGATGCGTCCAACATCGAGCGCAATCTGTACTTAACGATGCAGCTCATGGAGCTGAACATTCCGCTGGTTCTGGCGCTGAACATGATGGATGAGGTCCGTGCCAACGGCGGCACCATCATGGTCAACGAGCTGGAGGAGCTGCTCGGCGTGCCGGTTGTGCCAATTTCCGCCGCCAAGAATGAGGGCATCGACGAGCTGGTCGAGCACGCCCTGCACGTGGCCCGCCACCGCGAGACACCGGGCCGCATTGACTTCTGCGACGCCGGGGACGGCGCGGGCGGTGCGGTGCACCGCTGTGTTCACGCCGTAAGCCATCTGATCGAGGATCACGCTGCCCGCACCGGGCTGCCGCTGCGTTTTGCCGCAACAAAGCTGGTCGAGGGCGATACGCTGATCGAATCCGCGCTGGACCTCGATGCGAACGAGACCGAGCTGCTCGGTCACACGATTGCCGAGCTGGAAAGTGAGACGGGTCTGGACCGCGAGGCAGCGCTGGCGGATATGCGGTTCAACTTTATTGAACGTCTCTGCGACAAAACCGTTGTGCGGCCCGGCGAAAGCCGCGAGCACAAGCGCAGTGTGGCCATTGACCGCATCCTGACCGGCAAATACACCGCCCTGCCCTGCTTTATCGGCATTATGGCGCTGGTATTCTGGCTGACGTTCGGTGTCATCGGCGCGGGCCTGTCCGACCTGCTGACACTGGGCATTGACGCGCTCACCAACCTGACCGACCACGCACTGACGGTCTACGGCATCAACCCCGTTGTGCACAGCCTTGTTATTGACGGCATCTTTGCGGGCGTGGGCAGCGTGCTGAGCTTCCTGCCGACCATCGTCACGCTGTTCTTCTTCCTGTCGATTCTGGAGGACACCGGCTATATGGCGCGTGTGGCCTTCGTCATGGATCAGCTGCTGCGCCGCATCGGACTTTCGGGCCGCAGCTTTGTGCCCATGCTCATCGGCTTCGGCTGCTCGGTGCCCGCCATCATGGCCACCCGCACGTTGTCCAGTGACCGTGACCGCAAAATGACGATCCTGCTCACCCCGTTCATGAGCTGCTCGGCCAAGCTGCCGATCTACGCCCTGTTCACAACGGCGTTCTTCCCCCGGCAGTGGCGTGCCGTCGTGATGATCGGGTTGTACATCACGGGCATCCTGTGCGGCATCCTGTACGCGATCCTGCTGAAATTCACCAAGTACAAGGGTGAGCCTGTCCCCTTCGTCATGGAGCTGCCCAACTACCGTTTCCCCTCTGCGCGCAGTGTCTGCCAGCTGATTTGGGAGAAAGCGCGCGACTTTTTGCAGAAGGCCTTCACCATTATCTTTGTGGCAACGGTGCTGATCTGGTTCCTGCAGACCTTTGACATGCGTCTGAACGTGGCCGCTTCGGCGGACAAGAGCCTGCTGGCGGCCATCGGCAGTTTTATTGCTCCCCTGTTCAGGCCGCTGGGCTTTGGCGACTGGCGCGTTTCCACCGCGCTGATCACCGGCTTTACGGCCAAGGAGAGCGTTGTCTCTACGCTGACGGTCCTTCTGGGCGGGGACACCGCCGCACTGACCACGCTGTTTACCCCGTTCACGGCCATCGTGTTTCTGGTGTTTACCCTGCTGTACACGCCCTGCGTGGCCGCGATTGCTGCCGTCAAGCGTGAGCTGGGCGGTGCCCGCGCCGCAGCAGGCGTCGTTTTGATGCAATGCGGTATTGCATGGATCGTGGCATTTGTGGTACACTGTGTAGGAACGGTGTTCGGCCTGGTGTGAACCGTGCCGGAAAGCACCCCTACAGATACGTATGAGGTAGTATACGATATGGCAAGTGTTATCGTTGTTATGATTATTTTTGTGCTGCTGGCGCTGGCGATCCTGTTCATCTGCCAGAACGGCGGCTGGCAGGGCGGCTGCGGCGGCAACTGTGCCAGCTGCCACAGCAAATGCGCCGAAGCGGAAAAGAAGCCGAAGAAATAACTCTTGCCTCCCTCGCAGAGGGAGGTGGCCAGGAATTTCGCTCCCCTTTTGCAAGGGG
>ERZ772886.3002-NODE-3002-length-12794-cov-22.904545_pt1 | contig 12794 bp, 8 predicted proteins | sample MGYA00512128_ERZ772886 | MGnify/ENA primary metagenome ERZ772886 (study PRJEB29015, sample SAMEA2737698) | human gut metagenome | biome: human gut; feature: human-associated habitat; material: faeces | place: China | collected 2012 ... | reverse complement strand
TTACCTATATAATATAGGCAAACGCCCAACTTCTTGATTTTCAATCAAAGTCCAATTTAGAGCGAGTTATATATATAAACCCTTATATTTGCACAATTTTCAACCAAATGTGCAATTAATATCATGGAACAAAGTTTTATCGCCTATATAGAGAATAGCATAAAGGAAAATTGGGATTTAGACGCTCTGACCGACTACAAGGGAGCAACTCTACAATATAAGGACGTAGCCCGCAAAATAGAAAAGCTGCATATCATTTTCGAGGCAAGCGGCATCAAGAAAGGCGATAAGATTGCCGTCTGTGGCCGCAACAGTTCCCACTGGGGCGTAACGTTCCTCGCAACATTGACCTACGGTGCGGTAATCGTCCCCATCCTTCACGAGTTCAAGGCAGACAATATACACAACATCGTGAACCATTCCGAAGCCAAACTGCTTTTCGTAGGCGACCAGGTTTGGGAAAACCTCAACGAAAGTGCCATGCCGCTGCTGGAGGGCATCATGATGATGGCAGACTTCTACATTCTTGTCTCCCGCAGCGAAAAGTTGGACTATGCCCGCGAACATCTCAACGAAATGTTCGGTAAAAAATACCCCAAGAACTTCCGCAAGGAGCATGTCAGTTATCACAAGGACCAGCCCGACGAACTGGCGGTCATCAACTATACATCCGGCACCACCAGTTACTCCAAAGGAGTGATGCTGCCCTACCGCAGCCTTTGGTCAAACACCACTTTTGCTTTCGAAGTATTGCCGCTGAAAGCCGGTGACAAGATTGTCTCCATGCTGCCAATGGCACATATGTACGGACTTGCATTCGAGTTTCTGTATGAATTCGCCGTAGGTTGCCACATATTCTTCCTCACTCGTATGCCCAGCCCCAAAATCATTTTCCAGGCTTTCACCGAAGTGAAGCCTAACCTGATTGTGGCTGTTCCGCTCATTATCGAAAAGATTATAAAGAAGAGCGTACTGCCCAAGCTGGAAACTCCCGCCATGAAGCTGTTGCTGAAAGTACCCATCATCAATGACAAGATAAAGGCGACCGTACGCGAACAAATGATTCAAGCCTTTGGCGGAAACTTTGCAGAAATCATTGTAGGAGGAGCTGCCTTCAACCAGGAAGTGGAGCAGTTCTTAAAGATGATAGATTTCCCCTATACGGTAGGCTATGGAATGACGGAATGCGGCCCCATCATCTGTTACGAGGATTGGACCCGCTTCAAACCCGGTTCTTGCGGAAAGGCCGCACCGCGTATGGAGGTGAAAATCCTATCATCCGATCCCGAAAACATTCCGGGAGAGATTGTCTGCCGTGGTCCCAATGTCATGCTGGGTTACTACAAGAACGACGAGGCCACCGTACAGGTACTCGACAAAGACGGCTGGCTGCACACCGGAGACCTTGCCCTGATGGATGCCGAAGGCAACGTAAGCATCAAGGGACGCAGCAAGAACATGCTCCTTGGTCCGAGCGGTCAGAATATCTACCCGGAAGAGATAGAAGACAAACTGAACAATATGCCGTATGTAGCCGAAAGCATCATCGTGCAGCAGAATGAGAAACTGGTAGGTCTGGTTTACCCCGACTTCGATGATGCCTTTGCCCATGGGCTGAACAATGACGACATCGAACGCGTCATGGAGGAAAACCGTGTGGCACTGAATGCAGAACTGCCCGCATACAGCCAGATATTCAAAATGAAAATCTATCCTGAAGAATTTGAAAAAACGCCGAAGAAATCTATCAAACGCTTCTTGTATCAGGAGGCCAAAGGATAATGTAAAAAAACAATTAAACTACAACCTATCTAACCCTTTCTAAATTATTATCTAAATGAGAAACGAATTATTATTATCCGCCATGCTTCCGATATGCGGAATGGCGGGAGAAGCGTATGGCATGCCGCCTGGGGATGCCGTACCTGCTCCAAAAGAGCAGCCAAACATCATTCTGTTCCTAGTGGATGACATGGGATGGCAAGACACGTCCCTCCCCTTTTGGACACAGCGTACCAAGTACAACGATACGTACCATACTCCCAACATGGAACGGATGGCTACACAAGGCAAAATGTTTACGCAGGCCTATGCATGCAGCATCAGTTCACCTACGCGTGTCAGCCTTTTTACGGGCATGAATGCTGCCAGGCATCGAGTCACCAGTTGGACCCTCCGCAAGAACACTACCCATGAACAACCCGACTCGGTCATGATTTATCCGGAATGGAACGTTAACGGCATTTGTCAAGAGCCTGGCGTGGAACGGACCACACAAGTCACCTCCCTGGCCGAAGTGCTCAAAGACCATGGCTATCACACCATTCATTGCGGAAAAGCCCACTTCGGTGCTGAAGGCACTCCCGGAGCCGACCCGTTGAAAATGGGGTTTGAAGTGAACATAGCCGGACATGCTGCCGGTTCACCTGCCAGCTACTATGGCAAGGAGAATTTCGGCAACAAAACAGACGGTAAAAGCCCGCTGGCTGCCGTACCCGGTCTGGAGAAATATCATGGAACCGACACTTTCCTAAGTGAAGCCCTTACCATAGAGGCCATGAAGGCCCTGGACGATGCACAGCAGACTGACAAGCCATTCTTTCTGTACATGGCACACTATGCCATCCATACCCCTATACAACCTGACATGCGTTTCTACCAGAAGTACCTGGACAAAGGCCTTCCTCCGGTAGAAGCTGCCTATGCTACTCTCATTGAGGGTATGGACAAAAGTCTGGGAGACATTATGGATTATCTGGACAAGAACAACCTGACGGAAAACACTATCCTCATCTTCATGTCCGACAATGGCGGTTTGGCGGCCCATACCCGCGCCGGACAACTGCATGTCCAGAACTATCCGCTCAACAGTGGTAAAGGTTCCGCCTACGAAGGAGGCATACGTGAACCGATGATTGTCCGCTGGCCGGGCATCGTAGCGCCCCAAACCCAATGCGACCATTACCTGATGATAGAGGACTTCTTCCCCACCATCCTTGAGATGGCAGGCGTAGACAACTATACAACCGTACAGCAACGCGACGGCATCAGTTTCATGCCATTGCTCACCGGAAAAGGTAAAATGAAAGACCGTGATATCTACTGGCATTATCCCAATAGCTGGGGTCCTTCCGGCCCGGGCATCGGAGCCACTTGCTCCATCCGTTCGGGCGAGTGGAAGCTGGTGTATTATTTCGGTGACGGTAGACGGGAACTTTTCAACATCCCCGCCGACATCAGTGAAAAACATGATATGGCCCGAGAGAAGCCTGAAGTTGTCAAAGAGTTGTCACGGAAATTAAGTAATTACCTCCGGTCTGTGGATGCGCAGCGCCCTCTGTTGCGTGCCACCCGCCAACCAGCTCCCTGGCCGGACGAAATATAGAAAAAAGTATGAAACGAAACCTTTCCCTCCTCCTTGTGTCCCTGCTTTTTGCAGGGACAGCTCTTGCCCAAGAACATAATCCGGGCAGCGTACAGCCGGATACGATTCAGAAATCCTCCGAGAAATCTTTCCGGAAACAACGCTCTCCACGAACAGACCATGGCCCGGTAGGTATCAATATCTCCTTATGGAAAAACATCTCCACACAGCGGACTGATACCATAGGAAGCACCTGCTTCAATCTGGGTGTGTTCTCCTCCATGAACCGTCTGAATGGCCTCGGCATGAATATTCTTGGCAGTGTAACCGGCAGGGATGTGAACGGTGTACAGATGGCAGGTCTGTCAAATATGGTGGGGGGAAGCATGCGAGGCATGCAGATAGCAGGAATTACCAACATCAATGGCAACAACCTTATCGGAGTATCCGTTTCGGGACTGGTAGGTATCACCGGAAACCATGCGCAAGGCGTCATCATTTCCGGTCTGGCAAACATCAGTGGGGACTATAATCGTGGCGCCTCCATAGGCGGCCTGTTGAATATCAGCGGAGAAGGTGCTTCCGGCATACACTTTGCCGGACTCGCCAATATTTCCGGTGGAAATTTCAAAGGATTTTCAGGGGCCGGCCTGCTAAGTGTAATCGGTGAAGACTTGAATGGCATGCAGATGTCCGCCCTTACCAACATCACCGCCGGAGATATGACCGGTGTTCAGGTTTCCGGCCTGGGCAATGTGGTGGGTGGTACAGCCCGAGGATTACAAATAGGCGCTGCCAATATGGCCATACGTGCCAAAGGGCTTCAAATAGGTCTATTCAACTACTACAAAGAAAAATTAGATGGTTTCCAGTTGGGATTAGTCAATGCCAATCCCCAAACAAAAGTTCAACTGATGTTTTTCGGTGGTAATGCCACCAAGCTGAATGTAGGTGCCCGTTTCAAGAACCGGCTCTTCTATACCATCCTCGGTGGCGGTACCCATTATCTGGATTTTGGCGATAAGTTTTCCGCTGCCCTCTTCTACCGTGCCGGTCTTGAATTACCGCTCTACAAACAGCTGTTCATCAGCGGAGATCTGGGATACCAACATATAGAAACCTTCAAGAACAAGGACTACGGCATTCCGGCACGTCTCTATGCCCTCCAGGCACGTGTCAATCTGGAATACCACCTGACCGAGCGCTTTGGCATATTCCTCACCGGCGGTTATGGCGGCAGCCGCTACTACACCCAAGGGAAAACCTATGACAAAGGCATCATTGTAGAGGGCGGGGTGACGATACTGAAATTATAAATTATTGTTTCTCCTTAATCAGCCCCGTCCTATACGCCACCAGCAGTTTCATCAAATCCTGAATCTGCGTAACGAGTTCACTTCCTTTATCCGTATCCTTCACCATCATACGCTGCGAATTGAATTCGACAACCAGGGTTGTAGACTTGATGTCTTGTCCTTCTTCAATGGCTTTCTGACGGCTCTGGAACGGCTCATGCTGCACCAACTGCAAGCCGTGGGAATGATATACCAGCGTATATCCCGCAATTCCCGTTTCCGGCTGATAGGCTTTTGAAAAACCACCGTCAATCACCAGCAGCTTACCATCCGCTTTGATGGGTTTCTCACCTTTAATGGTCTTTACCGGTACATGTCCGTTGATGATATGCGAATGTGGCCCCGGCTTCACGCCGAACTCTTCAAGAATGCGGTCACACACCTCAGCCTCGTTGCGCAAAGCATAGTAATGCCCTTTCGTCTCCTTATGCAATGTTTTGTCGGCCACAAAATAGCGTTCAAAGGTAGCCATCTTGTCTTTATCGAAGGAAGGGGCATCCGGTCCGCACCACATGTACCAGACATAATCCAGTGCAAACTGTTTCTCGTCCGAACCGTCCTCGTCAAAGTAAGCGGTACGTATCAGCTGGTCGGTCTTTTTCAGCAACTTACGTCCCCAGTATTCCTTTTGGCCGATGCGGACATGTTTAAAACTGCCGTCCGCATTCAGAGGCACGGAAGCATGATAAAGCAGGTTACTGTTGCACACCAGATACATGCCGCCATACGTAAACAAGCAGCGCATGTGCTTCTTCATCTTCTCGCTGTTCATGAAAGAAGAATGAATCCGGTGCATCAGTTCGCGCTCTTCGTCCGACAGACGATACGGGTCCGCCGGGTCTACGGTGGGGAAATTCACATCGCGCAACGGATATTCCTTGCCTTCGTATACAAACACACCACGCTCGAAATCCACCAGATGCAGCAGTTTCCGGTTCTCCATACCGAACTCAGGACGGCGGCTGATGATTTCCGCCTCCAGTTTCAACTGGATAACCGTAATCGCCTTGTGCATCTGTGTAATCAGCCGCAAGGTCTTCTCATTGTATTCCGCATCGGCAAAGTTCATTTTCGGCGCAAAGATGGTGCAAGGGTCATCCGCATAGGTATCCATGGCAAACGTTGCAAGCGGCAACAGATTGATGCCATAACCATCCTCCAGCGTTGCTAAATTGGCATAGCGCATCGACATACGGATTACGTTGGCTATACAAGCATCATTACCTGATGCGGCACCCATCCACAGAATATCGTGGTTACCCCATTGGATGTCGAAATTATGATAATCACAGAGAGTATCCATGATAATATGCGCACCCGGTCCGCGGTCGTATATATCGCCCACGATATGCAGCGAGTCGATGGTCAAGCGCTGGATAAGGTTGCACATCGCCACAATAAAATCATCCGCACGCTTCGTAGAGATAATGGTACTGATTATGACATTGATATAGGCATGCTTGTTAGGTTCGATGCTCGATTCGTGCAACAGCTCTTGAATGATATACGAGAACTCTGCTGGAAGTGCCTTGCGTACTTTCGAACGGGTATATTTGGACGAAACGTTCTGGCATACTTTTACCAACTGGTTCAGTGTTATCAAATACCAGTCATCCAGGTCCGTTTCCTGCTCCTTGATAAGTTGCAGCTTCTCTTCCGGATAATAAATTAACGTACAGATTTCCTTCTTCTCACTTTCGCGCAGTGTATGCCCGAATATTTCGTTCACCTTACGTTTCACTGCCCCCGATGCATTCTTCAGCACATGCTGAAAAGCCTCATACTCGCCATGAATATCCGTCAGAAAATGCTCTGTACCTTTCGGCAGATTCAGAATGGCCTCCAGATTGATGATTTCTGTACTGGCATCAGCAATGGTAGGAAAACTGCGTGATAATAATTGCAAATAACGCAAGTCATTGACAATACTTTCCGGAGTTATATTTCCCATAGTTATTTAATTGATAGTTGATAATTGACAGTTGATAATATCCCTCATTCTTCATTATCCATTAATGAAGAACATGAGCAGCACTTGGGCTATAATTACCCGTAGAAACATGCACAGCGGATAAACCGTAGCATAAGCTACAGACGGATTGTCTCCCGGAATGGTGTCGTTGGCGTAGTTCAGCGCCATGGGGTTTGCCATGCTTCCGCACAGCATACCCGCCATTGTTCCGAAATCTATCTTCAGCCACTTGAAGGTAACGATACCCATAATCAATACCGGAACCACAGTCAACGCAAAACCCGTAGCAATCCATAACAGCCCTTCCGGCCGGAATACCGTATCGAAGAAATGGGCACCTGCATCCAGTCCCAGGCAAGCCAGGTAAAGAGACAATCCCAATGCACGGAGCATCAGGTTCGCACTGCGCGTAGTATAAGTCACCATGTGCATCCTCGGACCGAATGTCCCGATAAGAATACCTACGATGATAGGGCCTCCTGCCAATCCGAGCCGCACGGGAGCGCTGATGCCGGGAATGGAAATAGGAATTGCTCCCAAAGCCAGACCGATGACAATGCCGATAAATACCGCCACCAAGTTCGGTTCCTTCAGGCTTTTCACAGCATTGCCCAGCACCTTCTCCACATTTTGTATAGCAGCGGCTTCGCCCACTACGGTCAGGCGGTCACCCAATTGCAAGGTCAGTTCCGCTGTGGCCAGCAGCTGCACGCCGCTACGATAAACCCGGCTGATATTGATACCGTAATGATTACGCAGATGGAGAGAACCCAGCTTCTTGCCGTTCAACTCCGGGCGCGTCACCACGATACGTTGCGAAATCAACTGGCTGTCTATGGCATTCCAGTCTATATCTTCCTTGTTCCAATCAGTATGCTCCTGCTCGCCGAAAAGCACGGTCAGAGCCGGCGTATTTTTCTCCGAGGTAATCACCAGCAGGCGGTCACCTTCCTTTATAATCTTTTCCGAGGTAGGAATACTCACATTCCCATCCCGCCACAAGCGGGAAATCACGAACTTCGGATAGCTGTTCAGCCCGCCTATTTCCTTGATACTCTTGTTGAAGATGGCAGGATTGTGCACCTGGAACGCAACAATGTAAGGCTTGTTCACGTCATCCTTCTCTTTCAATTCCAGGTCTTCCTTATGCGCCAGCGTCTTACGGATGAACAGTACGGCCAGAATGACCCCTACCACCCCCAGCGGATATGCCACCGCACACCCCAAAGCAGGGGTACTGGACTCCAATCCCATCTGTTTCAATGTCTGCTGTGCCGCACCGAGTGCCGGTGTGTTTGTCGTGGCACCGCAAAGTATGCCCACCATATCCGGCAGGGATACTCCCAACCCATAGCTGCCCAGTACAGTCAGCAGGGTGCCGATAAGCACTACACCCGTGGCGAGCATATTCAGTTGTACCCCTCCTTTACGGAAAGAGCTGAAAAAACCCGGTCCCACCTGCAAACCCAAAGCATACACAAATATCACCAGCCCGAAGCTTTCCGCATAATTCAGCATCTGCGGGTCTATGGACAACCCGAAATGCCCGGCAATGATGCCGGCAAAGAATACAAACGTCACTCCCAATGAAATGCCGCAAACATGTATCTTCCCCAATCCCAATCCGATAGCAGAAATCAGTGAGAGTACCACAACCGCCTGCAAGGCGGAGTGCTCGACGAATAAACTATATAGCCAGTCCAATGTGCATTCTATTTTACAGTTTCAGGCTGCAAAGATAGTGCAAACCTCATGCAAAATAAAACGAACCCGTCTATTTTTTATGCGGCAGCACTTCTAAAAAAGGGATACGATACAATAAATCCCTGCTGCCAGCAAAGCACTGACGGGGATAGTCAGCACCCAAGCGGTCATCAGACTCTTCGTAACTCCCCAACGCACAGCCGAAAGCCGCTTCGTGGCCCCTACTCCGATAATAGCTCCCGTAATGGTGTGTGTCGTACTTACCGGAATCTTCAGATACTCCGTCAGATAAAGCGTAAACGCACCGGCAGTTTCCGCAATCACCCCTTCCAGTGGCGTCACCTTCGTAATCTTAGTCCCCATGGTCTTCACAATCTTCCACCCGCCGGACATGGTACCGAGTGAAATGGCCGTAAAACAAGAGAATGCCACCCAGTCCGGCAGGTCATCAATACTGTTTATCCCCATTCCCAGTCCTTCCGAATGTCCGGCTATCATAGCCGCAGCAATGATACCCATTACCTTCTGTGAATCATTCAGACCGTGCCCGATGCTGAACAAAGCCGAAGACACCAGCTGCAGTTTCTTGAACCACACCTCGGCCGTATGGGGATGCGCCCTGCGGCAAATGTACAAGACCAACAACGTAAAACCAAATGCCACCACCATACCAATCAAGGGAGCCAGAAAAATGAATGCCGCAATCTTCAGAATGATACTCAACTGGATGGCCTCAAAACCGTGTGCCATGATGGCAGCTCCGGCAAAACCTCCGATAAGCGTGTGCGAAGAAGAGGAAGGGATTCCCTTCCACCAAGTGAACAGATTCCAGGCAATAGCCGCAATCACGCCGGCCAGAATGATAGGCAAAGTAATGTAAGGCTCCATCACCGTTTTCGATACGGTGTTGGCAATGCCGAAACCGCCGATGACACACTTGGCGATGAAAAAGGCCACAAAATTGAAGAAAGCCGCCCATATCACCGCCTGAAACGGTGTAAGCACTTTGGTAGACACAATGGTGGCAATAGAATTGGCCGCATCATGAAAACCGTTGATATAATCGAATATCAGAGCCAGTACAATGATAATCACTAATAGTTCCATGCGTCCGTTCGTTTATGCGTATTTCACAATCAGGCTCCTCAAAATCTTGCCCACGTGTTCGGCTGCGTCCGTCGTTTTTTCCAACTCATACATAATCTCCTTGATTTTGATGAGTTCAATGCAGTCCTTCTCTTCTTCAAAAAGCCTGGTGATGAAAAATTCATAAATATCATCTGCCCGGTTTTCTATGTCATGCAGCTGGTTGCAATATGCGCGCAGCTTATCCGGACTCTTGCGGAATGCCTCCAGTTCATCCATGGCCTGGCCGATGAGGGCCGCTTCTTGTTGAACCATATGTCCCAGCTCTTTCCCCTTGTCCGAAATAGGATGCGGATTATAGATAGTGATACGCTTGGCACAGCTGTTTATTCCATCAATCACATCATCCATGCCCGAAGCCAGGTCATGGATATCCTCCCGGTCAAAAGGAGTAATGAAAGTAGTGCCCAGTTCATCCAGAATCAGATTGGTCAGCTTATCGCCCTCGCGCTCCAAATCTTTGATTCGTTTATAATCTTCCGCCCTCTTCTCAGGCGAGTCATGGCCCAATATTTCTATCAACAGAGCCGACGAGGACAATAAAATCTCAGACAATTGCTTCAGCAAAGGAAAGAATTTCGGTTCTTTCGGTGTGAACCGGCTAAAAAAAGAATTCTTCATAATGGATAAATGTACTAAGTATATTAATTTATTTTTGTTTTCGTTGTTTCAGTCTTGCACGCAGCACTTCTACCACGGCCGGCAGTATGGAAACCACAATAATGGCCACAATCAGCAGTTTGAGGTTCTCTTGTACAAACGGAAGGTCACCGAAGAAATAACCCGCATAACAGAAGATGGCAATCCAGCAGGCGCCCCCAATCAGGTTGTACAGCATGAAGTAATAGTAATGCATCTTACCCATCCCCGCCACGAATGGCGCAAACGTACGGACGATAGGCACAAAACGGGCTATGATAATTGTCTTGCCTCCATACTTCTTATAGAACTCATGGGTCTTGTCGAGATGGCTTTGCTTGAATATTCTGGAATCGGGATTATTGAAGAGCCTTTGCCCGAAGAAATGCCCTATCATGTAGTTGCAAGAGTCGCCCAATACCGCGGCAACAAACAATATCAAAGCCAGCACATTGACCTCGAGAGGCATGTCGGGCAGTGCGGCAATAGCTCCCGCCACAAAAAGCAGGGAATCGCCCGGCAGGAAAGGTGTGACCACCAGCCCCGTTTCGCAGAAAATAATCAGAAACAATATGGCATACGCCCACATATGATATTCCTGCACTATATCAATCATATACTGATCGATATGGAGAATAAAATCTAATAGAAAATCCATTATATATTGATTATCAGTACTTAAAAAATAGAGAAAAACTCGGCATGGGGAGACGGGCAATCTCTCTGGCTCCCGAAAGAGAGGAAGGGAAAGTACTAAATAAGAATACGCCTCAGCGTATATACATAATATCTATATGAAATCTTATGGGGATGGAAAGTAAAGGGGAAAGAAGTTGTCTTTTCTTCCGGGAGCAGAGTTTTCAGGGTTCTCGCAACCTTGGCGGCAATGAAGTCCGGATTAAGCCTCAACAATTTCGAGCAAGAGGCATGCCGTAATGAGAAGCAGCTCAAGGAGAAGCAGGCATATGTGCAAAAGCAGGTCGGATCATTCTGCAAAGTGCTGCCGATTCTGGGGATGGACGAGCCGTATCATTATCGGAACAAGGTGCACGCCGTATTTGATATTGAAAAAAAGCGTGGCAGTCGTCCCGGCGTTCGTGGGAACGGTAAAGCCGCAAACGGAAAACAGGGAAACGGCAAAAAGGGAAGATTAGCGGCAAAGCCGGCACCGGGAGGGATCATTTCGGGTGTATACAAAGCGGGAACGCATGAGGTCATCAATATCGATGCCTGTCAGATCGAGGATGAGCTGTCCGGCGCGATCATCCGTGATATCCGGGGGCTTTTGCATTCTTTTAAAATTAAGACATACGATGAGGACACCGGTTACGGTCTGCTGCGCCATGTGCTGGTGCGCCGCGGGTTCCACAGCGGGGAGGTGATGGTTGTCCTGGTGCTTGGCTCGCCGGTACTGCCATCGAAGAATCATTTTGTGATGGCGCTGCGGGAACTTCACCCGGAGATTTCGACCGTGATCGTCAACGTGAACGACAAGCGCACCAGCATGGTGCTGGGCGACAAGGAGAGTGTGATCTACGGTAAGGGCTACATTGAGGATACGCTCTGTGGATGCACCTTCCGCATTTCGCCGAAGTCGTTTTACCAGGTCAATCCGGTGCAGACAGAGCTCCTCTACGGAAAAGCCATTGCATATGCGGCGCTGACCGGAAACGAGACGGTTGTGGATGCGTACTGCGGCACCGGCACGATTGGCATTATTGCCGCGAAATCAGCGAAGAAAGTGATCGGTGTAGAATTAAACCGCGATGCCGTGCGCGATGCGGTGAAAAATGCGAAGTGTAACAACGTCAAAAATATCGAATTTTACAACGCAGACGCGGGACAGTTCATGGTAGAGATGGCGGAATACCGCGCGGATGCGAAGCGCGGAGAGAAGAGCGGAGCAGACGAGGTGGATGTCGTCTTCATGGATCCGCCGCGCGCCGGAAGCGATGAGGCGTTCCTCTCCTCGGTGGTGACGCTGGCACCGAAGCGTGTCGTTTACGTTTCCTGCAATCCGGAGACGCTGGCGCGGGATCTTTTGTATCTCACAAAGCATGGCTACCGGGCACAGGAGTGCCAGCCGGTGGATATGTTCCCGTGGACGAAACACGTTGAGACGGTTGTTTTGCTTTCCAAGGGAGAAATCGACTCAAAGAAGGTGCGGGTGGAGTTCTCGCTGGAAGATATGGATATGTCCGGCTTCCAGAAGGGCGCGACTTATGAGCAGATCAAGGCGTATGTGTTGGAGCATACCGGTTTGAAGGTATCTTCCCTGTACATCTCACAGATAAAGCGCAAGTGCGGGCTGGATGTGGGGCAAAATTATAACCTGTCAAAGAAGGAAGATGCCAAAGTGCCAAAATGTCCGCCGGAGAAGGAAGCGGCGATCAGGGATGCGTTGAAATATTTTCAGATGATTTAAGAGTCTATTGAGCAAAAAAGCAGTAAATCAATTTCAGATTTACTGCTTTTGCTGGCCGGGCCGGTGAGCTACGAGCATTCATGACTTTTTGATAACTTGTTCCATACTGATATATTAAGCGGAAAGTTGTGGCCCTGTATTTTCAGAGGGAAACGAATGCTCCTTGAATATATCCCACAAAATATGCCA
>ERZ772886.3000-NODE-3000-length-12802-cov-8.760650_pt1 | contig 12802 bp, 14 predicted proteins | sample MGYA00512128_ERZ772886 | MGnify/ENA primary metagenome ERZ772886 (study PRJEB29015, sample SAMEA2737698) | human gut metagenome | biome: human gut; feature: human-associated habitat; material: faeces | place: China | collected 2012 ... | reverse complement strand
ATCGTGCGGTCGAGCAAAGTATTGGAGGACGGGAAAATCCGGACGGTGTACGGAAAGGTATGCCCATGAAATGCAAAAAGCCGCTGAAAAAGCGGCTCAGGTCATTCAGGAAAGGGCGACGGGTTATAAAAAAACGACCCGCCGATTTGAGCATTTTCACTGTTGTTCAACAACTCGTGTCAAGAGGCTTGGCAGGTTCTGTTGGTGCAAAGATAACGAAAATATCCTGAATGGCAAAGAAATATAAATTTAGGCAACGGTATTGCCTATTTCCAAATATCCTCGCTTTCCCAACCGGACGGAAAGCCCATCGCTGCCGTATCTATATTGGGATAGGCTGCCAACAGGGTTTTCAGCTTGTCCTTGAAGTTGTTATCAGGTGATACGGTATAAAGGAAATAACGTATCATACAGATACGGTAATACATCCTGCGCTTGTCTGTCCGGGAAGAGTCAATCCAACCGTATTTCATGTGCTTGGGTTCTGTCGGGCTGATGGGTAATTCACGGTTCCACATCCGGGCATGGTGGCAGCATAAATTCCGCAATCCACCCAGCACGATAAGCCATGACACAAAGGCAGGAGCCTGCAAACCAAAATGCTGGGCTATTTTCTTTTTTAGCCCATTATCTTTCAGGTTCATAAAAATATGAGCCAAACTGCCGAAAGGAATGATTTCAGCGATCATCCATGCGGGCGGGTAAGCCTCCAGATACGTTTCGTTGAAATGAGTGATAAAATCCTCTTTGGAGTTTTGTATCTCTTTGTCGATTACGGCTAAAGTCGCTTGGTATTTATCTTCATTGCTGAAAAAAGACTTGTCAGTCAGCCAAAACAGATTGCCGAAATTCAAACTGGCATAATTTGTGATACAACTGCGAATAGCCACTTCTATCTTCTCTATCTCGTTAAACAACAGCAATCTTAATTTGCGGTCGAAACGATACATATCCATTACTTTTTTAAAAGTTGCATCCGGTTTGTAACGGTGTTGTTCCTTGGGAAATTCCAATAAAGGATAAAAATAAGCACTTAAACGAAAGTAACCGATATTGGTCAGGTAACTGACGGCTTTCGTTTCATCCGAGATAGATAATCCTCTGTCTTTTAGTAGGGTTATATGTTGTTGGGGAGTAAAGCAGGTTTTGCTAAAATGTACTTTCATAAGGTATATAAAAAAACGACCCGCCGATTTGAGCATTGTTAAGAGGCTTGGCAGGTTCTACTGGTTGCAAATATAGAACTTATCTCTTAAACTACAAAACATATCCGGAAATAATTTTGTGATAAGTGCGACATTGCCGCACTTATTTATCTGTATTGCCGGGATTACGGGTACAAGACCTTGAAATCCCGTGGGCTGCCGCCGTCTGTCAAGCCGTCCTGCCGGAGCCGCCGGAGGGTCTCAGCTGCCGATCCGCTGCCGAAGTTGCGGACACAGTACAGGCGGGAGAAGCGGAAGCGGCGGAGGTGGACGAGCAGGTGCTCCACGGTGAAGACGCCCAGCTCCCGGCACGCCCGGACGATGCGCTGCGACAAGCCGAAGGTGTCGAGCGGGGTATCGAGCAGGCGGCGGAGCCTGCCCGGTCTGCCGGGCTTGCCCCGCTGTTGCGCCACGTCCTCGTAGATGGTGGCGACCCGGTTGCGGCTGAACAGGGCGGCAAGGGATGCGCCGTCGATCATCAGGATGCCGTCGAAACGGGCGTAGGCGATGTGGTTGCCGTTCATCCAGAGGGTGATGCGCAGCTCGTCCGTGCCGCAGAGCCGGGCGGCTTCCGCCACGGTGATCCAACCGATGCCGTTCATCGCCTGCGCTCCTTTCCTTTGGGCTTGTCCGTACGGGGCGGGAACCCGTACACGGTGTGGAAGTCCTTGTCGAAGGTGAGGTACGCATCGAAGGGCTTGCCCTCCCTGCTCCTGAAGCCTTTGATAAGGGATGTTTTGCCTTTGGTCACGAGGTCGGCAATCTGGCTGCCGGTGAGCTGCTTCTCCCCCTTGTTGCGGAAGACGGTAAGCCCACAATCGACGTTGCTGCACTTGGCGACTTTCGGGTAAAGGAGGATGCGACCGGAACGGCACTTGGGACACGGGATATGTCCGCCGTCCGCCACCGATACCTGCACTTGCAGGAGTTCTTCGGTAATCTGGGCGGCATAGACCTCGATGCCCTTGCGGAAGGTGTCGGGATTCATCTCCCCGCTCTCGATCTTGGCGAGGGCGGTCTCCCACTGCCCGGTCATCTCGACATCGGCGATGCGCTTGTCCTTCACTATCTGGTACACGGCAAGCCCCTTGTCGGTCGGCACGAGGCTCTTCTTCTCCCGGCGCACGTAGTCACGGGCAAAGAGGGTCTCGATGATGGAGGCACGGGTGGCGGGCGTGCCGATACCGTTCCCTTTCAGGCTGTCCCGCAGCTCGTCGTCCCGCAACTCCCTGCCGCAATGCTCCATCGCCGAAAGGAGGCTGCTCTCGGTGTGCAGGGGACGGGGCTTGGTCTGTTTCTCCACGCACTCCGCCGATTGCAGGGGGAAAGACTCGCCGGGCTGCAAGGGTGGCAAAGCGGCTGTACCCTCGTCGTCCTCGTCCCGCTCGTTCCGCACGGCACGCCATCCGGCGGACCTGACGACCGTCCCCTTGGCGGTGAACACGCTGTTCCCCGCCGTGAAGGAGACGGTGGTAACGTCCTTGAGGCAACGGGCGGAGAAGGCTTCGAGCAGGCGGGCGGCTACCATGTCGTACACCGTGCGCTCGTCGGCGGACAGCTCGCCGGGCAGACACTCGGTGATGATGAGCGCATGGTGGTCGGTAACTTTCCCCGCATCCACGCTGCGGCGGTTGAGCGAAGCCCCTTTCAGGGCGGCGGCATGGGCGGCGAAAGCCGGGTACCGCTCCAGCAGGGCGATGCGGTCGGGTATCTCGTCGAACACATCGTCCGAGAGGTAGCGGGAGCCGGTACGGGGATAGCTCAACACCTTCTTCTCGTAAAGCGACTGGGCGACGGAGAGGGTCTTGTCCGCCGAGAAGCCGTACCTGCCGTTCGCCTCTTTCTGCAAGGCGGTCAGGTCGTAGAGCAAGGGAGGTTCTTGGTTCACCTCCCTGCGCTGTACGTCGACAACCTCCACCGTCCCCGTTGCGGTTACAGCGGCGAGGGCGGCGTTTGCCGCCGGAAGGGTTTCGTAACGCAATTCAGAGATGGCGGCGAAGGGCGTGCCGTCCTTTTCCGCCGTAACCTTCAGCCGGAAATAGGTCTGCGGGGTGAAATCCCTGTTCTCCAGATAACGGGAGCAAATCATCATCAAGGTGGGCGTCTGTACCCGTCCGAGGGAGTAGATGCCCTGCCCGGCGGCGATGCTGAGAGCTTGGGTGGCGTTCAGCCCAATCTCCCAGTCGGCGATGGCACGGGCTTCGGCGGCACGGTAGAGCTTGTCGTAGTCGCTTCCGGGCTTGAGGTTATCCAGCCCCTCCCGGATGGCACGGTCGGTCAGCGAGGAGATCCAGAGGCGCAGGCAGGGCTTGCGGCAGCCAAGGTAATTGTAGATGTACCGATGAATGGCTTCGCCCTCACGCCCGGCATCGGTCGCCACGACGATACGGTCGGAACGGTCGAAAACCTCCTTGATGACCTTCAACTGTTTGAGCACGCCGGGATCGGGCTTATACTCCTTGCCCTCCCGTATCTGGCGGGGGATGTACTTGAACTCCTGCGGCAGAATGGGCAGGTTCTCACGCCGGAAGCCCGTGTAGCCGTATGCTTCGGGCATGGCGAGCTGGACGAGATGGCCGAACGCCCAGGTAACGAGGTAGCCGTTACCTGAGAGGTAGCCATCGTGCCGCTCCCGGACATTCAACACGTTTGCTATATCCTTCGCTACGGAAGGCTTTTCAGCGATGACTGCTGTAATCATATTTCTTTAAAATTTAACGGTTTGACAAAAGTTATCCCGCCGATCGGACGGGATAACCGGTAATTCATTTACAGAATGGCGGGGGAAATCAGCGGCGGACACCCCGGCTGCGCTTGGGCTTGTCGGGCTGTTCCTGCTTCTGTGCCTGTTTCCGGTCCTCTTTCTGCTCCTGCCTGCGCTCCTGCTGCTGTTTCTGCTCCCCGGTGGGTCGCTGCTGTGCGGATTGCAGGGCTTCTTTCAGGTTGCGGGTCGCCTCGACGGTCTTGCCCTCGGAATTGACCGCCACCTGCACCTCGTTCTCCACGGCGGGCTTGACACGCCCCTCTTCGAGTGCCGCCTTGTAGTCCTTGGGGAACATGAAGGCGGGCTTCTCGCCGGGCTTCCATGTGATGTAGCCTTGGTAGGCTTTTCCTTTCTTGTCCACCAAGCCGGAGACCTTGACCGTTCCCCCGGCTTCGAGTTCGAGGCGGGACTTCTCGGTAAGCTCCTGCTTGCGGAAGGTCTTCGGCACCTCCTGATTGGCGGTCTGTTTCAGGTTCGCCTTGTACGCATCCATCGCCAGCCTGCCCCGGTCGCCGAAGAGAAATTCGAGTTGCATCTTGGCTGCGCTGAACTGAACGGGAGCCGGGTAGAGCTTGGGCTGCTCCCCCTCCTTGGCTCTGGAAAGGAACTGGCAGACCACCGCCTCGCCCTGTTTGAGCCGGGCTATCTCGTCCGGGGTGAAGGTGTGCCCGTTCTTCTCCGCCGGGATATTGACCTTGGAGAGCGGGAAGGCGACCAGCTCGTTGGTCTTGAGGTTGCGGCTGACAAGGGCTTCGACCTGCTCGCCCGCCCGGTTGGTGACAGTAGCCGGGTGTCCCATGTTGCCCGTCTGCCGGAGCACCTGCTTGTCGGAGTCGGTGATGTCGTAGCCGAAGAACTGCTTCTGCATCTTCTCCGGGTCGAGGATGCCGTGGCTGCACACGGTCAGCCTGCCGTCCGTGCCGGGCTTGAGCGAGAGCTGGCTGTCGTTGCTGTGCGAGATACCGTCGAAGTGGAAATGCACCCGGACGGTCTTGTCGGTCTGGAAGCCCCGTAGCATCTGGTCGAGCATCCCGTTGCCCTCGATCTGCTCCCGCTGCACGCCGAGGGCGGCGAGGCTGTTCCAATCGATGTCCTCCGGGCGGTACTTGTACTGCGGGTTCTGTTCGGTCTGCCCGGCGGACTGCTGCGGCGCACCCTCCGGCTGTTGCTGCTGCCCGGCTTGGGTCTGCTGCTGTGCCTGCACGGGCGGCTGCACCTCGTACTGCGCAACGAGCGGCTCGCCCGTCTTGACGGACTGGCTCTCCCGCTGCCGGAAATCGGCGGCTACCCGCTGCACCTCCTCTTCCGGCACACGGAAGAAGTGGAAGCGGGTCGGGTCTTTCAACTGGTTCCAGAGGTTGGAAAAGAAATTCGAAAACATATCGCCGTGGCGATCCACCCGCAGGAGGTCGTTGTTGTCCTCCAAGGGATTCTTGGTCTGTAACTCGCCGTCCTTTACTCCGCTGACGGCTTGGAGCGTGCCTTTCTCGTCCATGACGAGCAGGATGTCCATTAATTGCTGGCTGCTGTCCGGTCGTTCGTCCATAATCTGAAAAATTTAAATGGTGAATACTATTGGTTCTCAAACGAAACCGGGCGTAAATATAGGGGGAAGCAGACGGGAAACTTGTAAGTCCGGTGCGGGCTGTCCGCACTTGTCGTCCGGTTCGCAGGTTTGTCGCACAAGAATTTTTCACTATCTTTGCGTATTGATAATTAAACAAATAATATAATGGAGTGCAGCCACAAAACCTATAACATATATTGCGACGAGAGTACGCATCTGGAAAATGACGGACAGCCTTACATGATATACGGTTATGTAAGCATACCGTACAACGAAATGGCTCTCGCCAAAAAGCAGATACGGGAAATCAAGCAAAAGCACGGATATGAGGGGGAATTGAAATGGACGAACATTTCGGACAAAACCTTTGCCCTTTATAACGAAATAGTGGATTATTTCTTTATGACCAACATGAAATTCAGGGCGGTCATCGTGGATAAGTCGGAGATAGACAACACACGGGCAGAATACAGCTACAATGATTTTTATTTTCGGATGTATTACCAGCTATTGCATCATCAAATGGACATGGACAGCACCTATAATGTCTATTTCGACATCAAGGACACGTGCAGCCAACGGAAACTGCATAAGCTGGCGGAGATATTGAAATACAATTCGGCTATACGGGACTTCAATTTTGTCAAGTCGCATCAGGTACATTTTATCCAGTTGGCAGACATTCTTATGGGAGCGATAAACTACCATTTACGCATCCAGCGGGGAACCATAGAGGGAAAGGTACGGGCAAAACGCCTGATTGTCGAGAAGATAAAGAAACAGACAAATCTTTCGTTATTATGTACCACTCCTCTGAAAAACAAGAAGTTCAACCTTTTCTTTATCAACCTGCAAAAGTAAACCTATGCCATTCAATTTGTTAAAGAAATATCCGGAGCTGCTGGAAATCCTGCATTTGGGAGACAAGGAGCGCAAGGCTTCATTATATAGGGTGTATCGCCGGGACATCGAAGACAACGAAGCGTTCAAGTTTCGGGAAAAGCGTGTCTATCCCATCAAATCGGATGGAGAGATAGATATGCAGCGGGAGTTCATGCACCTAACGACAACTGATGACAAGGAAGCGGAAGGCGCTGCGACGAAGAAAAGAGTCTTCGAGCCAGACCGTTCCCGCCGTCTGCATTGGATTCGCCACCATATCGAGGAAAGGACTTCCCATGTACTGGAGATATTCAGTTGTGAGGAAAGGGATATGAAACACCGTAAGAACATCTATCGGACATACGTGTATGACACAGCGGAAAAATATGTGATCGTCCTTGAACCACAGCGAAGCCCTTACGGGTATTATCTGTTGACCGCCTATTACCTGAATATGCCGGGTGGCGAAAAGAAGATGAAAAAAATGCTGAAAAAGAAGTTGGAGGAAGTGCTATAAAAAACGCAAGGCTCCGAATTGGATCTTGCCAAAACGAGCCTCGAAACCCCTTCTAATTGTAGATGGGCACTGCAAAGGTAGGAATAAAAAACGAAAAATGCAAAAAAATCATGTCCGGCACGTATTTTTTTCCTCCGGGAAGCGGTGATAATTCGTTGTTTTCGTTATATTTGGAATCTAAATACAGGTGCGGTCATGCCGTGCCTGATTGAAAATCCGGTAACGGGAAACACGCTTTGTCGTTGCCACCCATGCGATGCGTATGAAAGTCTATCAGAGCAAACCGAGAATAACGCTTTCACCTGCCATCCGTGACGGGCAGAAATACGTGGAAGTGGAGTTCGACGAGGACGATGCCATCCGGCTGTCGCTGTCGAAAGAGAAGGGTGTGCGGTTCGAGGGGGACAGAGCCTACCTGCCGGAAGAAGGGTTCGACCTGTCCGGCTTTTTCGACCGCCATGTGGAAACGGCGTATATCAATTACTCCGCCCTGAAAAACACCCAGCCCAAGAAAAACGGGAAAACCAGCCCCGCCATCCCGCCCGGCTATGCCGAGACGCTGCGGCAACTGCGGTACAGCGAGCATACCGTCCGTGCGTACACTGCCTATTTCAAGGAGTTCCAGCAATACTTTGCGGGAAGAAACCTCCGCTACATCCGACCGGAAGAAATCAACGCCTACATCGTGCACCTGATTGACACACGGGGGATCTCGTCGTGCCAACAGAACCTGCGCATCAACTCGATCAAGTTTTATTTCGAGAAGGTGCTGGGATTGGAGCGGAAATGTTACGAGGTAAAGCGAGCCAAACGGGAACGGACGCTGCCCGACGTGCTGAGCAAGGAGGAGATAAAATCCATCCTTGACGCAACTGGTCCGGACATCCGGCTGTTCTGCATGTTCTCGCTGCTCTACTCCGCCGGGTTGAGAATCAGCGAGCTGCTGGACTTGAAGCCCCACGACATCAACGTGAGCCGTTCGCTGATACGGGTACGGCAGGGCAAAGGGAGGAAAGACCGCTACACGCTGTTATCGAAGCCCCTTGTCAGGAAGCTGACCGAGTACACCAAGCTGTATAAGCCGCAGGAATGGCTGTTCGAGCGGTACAAGGGTGAGCCGTTTACGGAGAGCATCGTGTCGAAGAAGCTGAAAGAGGCGGCGAAGGAAGCCGGAATCACCAAGCGGGTGTACCCCCACCTGTTGCGGCACTCGTTCGCCACGCATCTGATCGAACAAGGCACGGACTTGAAAATCGTAAAAGAGCTGTTGGGACATAACCAACTGAAAACGACGGAAATGTACGTGCATATAGCCGACACTTTCAAGAGCAGCATCCGCACTCCATTGGATGATATTCTTGAAAGTGATAATGAGATAGTTAAATAAGAAAATAACAGCGAAAATCGCTGATAATTACATGTTAGCATCAAATAAAAAAGAATGAAAACAATAAAAGAATTGCTTGATGAAGTCATTGATTTAGAAGGTAAGGTTCAAATAAGCCAAGCTATCGACTTTCATAAGGGAGTGCCTACCCTTGAAAAAGGAGTTTATAGAAATGTCTCTCCTATGTTGAAAATCAGGTATGGGGCATTTGGTAAATGGATTAATGCGACACATGGAGATTGGCTTGATACAAAAGAAATGGAAAGTCCATGGAATGAAGATGAAAAGGATGAACGGTTGATAGGAATTGTTCGCGACATAAAAGCTTCAAAGGATTATTGGGAAGACCATGCTACTGGACTATTTGCGCCAAACAGAATTTCCATTTTTGCAGCAAGCGATAATGGCTATGAAATGATTTGCCTAATATGGTTTGACGGTACAGAAGAACCGGAATTATGGGTATATGATTGCAACGGTGAAAGTCGATATAAAGATTTAGCTGCTTATTTGCAAGCATATATTGATGATGATGTATCAGCTTCTGAAGTAAAGTGGAAATTAGCTGATATGTGATTCTTTTATTAGAAGTGATGCTAACATACACCTTAATCGCCCAAAATGGCGATTAGCTGCCGAACATTAGTCACCTCAAATTAATAAGAAATGAACAAATTAAAGATAATAGGCAATCCTACAATTTTGGGAGATTTGGATTTCTTGGAAAATTTCAGATTCCCCAATAAGCGTAAATTTCCGATCTCATATAAGAGATTTGTTAAAGAATATGGATATGGAAAGGCATTAGGAGGATGGTTTATCTATATTCCCATGGGGAATTATGGTGATTCTTGGTTAGAACAAAATCCACTCTTCAAAGAAAGATTTGAAGATGTTTTGGATTGGGATGAAGAAATTGTGGATATGATACTTGAACCTGATGGTTCTCGAGAATTAATGCAAAAATGTGAACCTTTCGCCAAAAGTGAGGATGGTTCATATCTATTTTGGGATATTGAAAGTCAGCCTATTGAAGAAGAATTTGACATATATCTGACTGATTTTTCAGGGTTAGGAGTTCGTAAGGTTGCTACGTCCATAGATGAATTATTTGACAAGATGACTGATAAAAATCTATTCAAAGAGGTGGAACCCTTATTTCGCCAAGAGCCATATCCTGCAATTTTTGAATGTATAGAGGAACTTTATTATTAGGAAACAGGTGACTAACAAGCGACTAAACCTCCCCTAAAAAGGTCGGTTAGCCACCAAACATTATAAACGATAAAGAAATAAATCATGGATAAGCAAAAACGTATAGCATTTTTTCACGAAGATGATTATTGTCAGAGGGAGATACTTCCTTTGACCGCTAAAAATTTTTGTTTGAGGCAAATGAGTGAAATAGATGATTTTTCCCAAGAGCATCAATCAGGAGATGGTTCCTTCAGTGATATTTTTATGCGGGAGAATAGTCATCACGGAATAGAAGAGCTTGGTCTGCAATCTGAACAACTAAACGCAGCTTTGAGCTTTTTGTCTCCTTATGATTTAGTTGAAACAGGCTACTCCAGTTATAGGGAAGTATCAGAGGCAACCTATGGCAGAGGTAATGGATATGAGCAAAATGTTTTCTGGTCGGTAAACGAATTGGGAGTAGTAAATGCTATTTGGCTGGATATAGAGATTGCACCAATCACTATGGATCTGTGGAGAAAAGTCCTGATTTCATTAGGAAAAATCGCTCCTGTCTTGTTAGCTGATTGGAATTGCAGCCTATGTGTGGATTTAACTAACCCCTCTGACATAGAAGAATATATAAAAGAAAAAAGTCGTTTATAACAAGCGGATAAATCTCCCCTAATGGTCGATTATCCGCCAAGCATTAGCAACCTCTAAAAGAAAAAAAATATGAGCAAGAAAAAGAAACTGGATATATCCTTATACAAAAAAGAGATGCTTCAATTAGTAAATGAAGCTATTGAGAAAATGAAAACAGAAAAACAAGATTTTGAAGTCTTCACTATATGTATCTATACAGATTTCAATTCTTGTTATAGTGCTGTTTGTCTGGATAGAAAGGAACATTCTGACAAGTCACTTGCAAAAAGTAGGAAGTGGGAAGAAGAACAATATCAGAGATATTTGATGCAAGGTAATTTAGAGCAGGCAGAATTATTCAAACCCAGTGATGAAGTCCGAGAAACTAACCCAGCTGAATTTGAACTTTCTGATTTTGCCAGCATAGAAAATGCTTCTTTTCCTGAAAGCTACGAAGAAGATTACAGTGAAGAGTGTTGGGAAACGGCAACACCCATCCTTAGTGAAGTGGCGCAAATCGCCTATAAGAAAGTAAAAGAAGAATTACGAATACATCCTCTTTTTGAACTTGCTATAAATGGAGAAGAAGATTGGTATTATCCGATAATCCCAATCGAATAGGTTGCTAACAAACAGATGAAACTTTTAAGGTAAGGCGGTTTATCTACCGAACATTACTAACATAAATTAATGAATATGATTATAAGATGTCCAAATTGTCAAAAGACTTTTAATGCAAATTACGAACAGAAATCGTTAGTTGAATCTGCTACAAAAAAGAATATGAGATTAGTTTTCATAAAGTGCCCTGAATGCTATCAAAATGTTCCAATAAATCCAAGTGATTTGTTATCGAAAGTACCCCAAAAAGATGCAGATAAGAAAGATAATAATCAAGAGGTAATAGAATGTCCCATCTGCCATGATGGAGTTGTTTGCTATATTGATGATAAAGATGAACAATTTTGGGGATGTGGCGAATGTGGAAATATATGGAAAACTAAAGACGATTTGGAAAAAGATATTAACGAAAAAAGGTGTTAGTAACATACGGATAAACCTCCCTTAAAAGTCGGTTATCCGCCAAACATTATCAACAATAGTATGACTTATGATACATGATGAAGCAATAAAAGAATTATTCAAGGAATACAATAAAGCAGATAAAAAGCATTATACAGATACATTTTTATCTACAATGTCTTCTGCTTGTTGGAATAGTTGTTTGTATGTATATGCAACAATGAAGACCTTTCCTTTGCATAGTTTTAAACTCTTGATAGATGAAAATCACAATTTAAAGCCTTGCCCTATTTGCTCTTCGTTTTATGAAGAAAATATGGGGAATATAGAAGAATATTGTCCCATTGAAACTAATACGAATGATATATTTGAACGATTATTTGTATTGCGTGAAACAAATAGAACAATGGGGAACTCTCCTGCGGATAGTGATATTTTAATATTCATAGAAATAATGAAACACCTTCAAGAAGCAGAAGGGAACATGAAAATAAGAGATATTCATAAGTCTTTAAAGAAGAGTTCGTTTTTTAAGCAATGGAAGAAAAAAAATAATATAGAAGCTGACTATAAGTTGCAAGCGATATTAGAAACATTGGGGGTATGTGGTATTCTTCATACTGAAAAGCATACAGAACCTTTTTATAAATATATAAATCTTGCAGTTGCGTCCCGAAGCAGTCATAATTCAGATTGGCAATATCCTGTTGATTTTTGGAAAGGAAAAAACGGTATAGATTGGATTGCCTTTCATCATTGGTTTGGAGAATACGAACAAATAAAAAACGAAATTGTGTTGATAACAAGAAAAGAAAACGACTAATATTGTTCCTTTTCAAGCCATTACTAACAAGGAAAAAATAATATGTGTCAATACAAATCAATATGCAATCCTATAATAGAGCTTACAACACTTTTACAGAGTTGTGGCTTCACAATAGAAAAACAAGAACTTAAAGATTGGCATTTCAATGAGTTTGAGATTGTGATGAAAGGAAAGAAATTACAACTTCCAATGATAGATATAGAAGGTATAGAACAACATAGCGACAATATATATTGTTGCAAATGTCATTGGTCTGTTGTAAAACTGATAATGAATTGACACAATAAAATGTTAGCAACAAACAGCACTACTGCTTAAAGCGGAACGATGATGATGTTTCGGCTTCTGCCGTGAAATGGAAATTAGCCGATATGTAAGTAATCCCAGAGATAGAACCGATGCTTATTCTCCTGCCGTTTCATCATGCCCAATGTATAAATCCGAGGTGAAACATCAGTGCGACATTCACCACGGTCAGGGCGATAGCGATAAGGACTATTTTGGCGAGCTTCCTGCCGGGATGTTTCATCTTTCCGTAATATTCACGAAGTGCTTCACGCCGCCCGGCTGTGTAGCGGAGCTGACAGAACAAGTCGGGAAGAAAGCAAAGAATCATCACTATGGCAAAAGCAACAATCCAACTGAAATAGCGAAACATCAACGGTGTTCCAAGCGGTACGAGTATGGCAAAGAGCCAGCAAAAGAACAACAGCATACGCCCGTTAAGGTTGGTATGCTCCCTTTCGTGCCATATCTCGGCTACATACCACATATAGTCGATGAAGCAGAACCGGTATTTGCGATTGTCCT
>ERZ772886.2990-NODE-2990-length-12843-cov-2.989834_pt1 | contig 12843 bp, 9 predicted proteins | sample MGYA00512128_ERZ772886 | MGnify/ENA primary metagenome ERZ772886 (study PRJEB29015, sample SAMEA2737698) | human gut metagenome | biome: human gut; feature: human-associated habitat; material: faeces | place: China | collected 2012 ... | reverse complement strand
TTCCGGGTACAGATGTTATAATTGAACTCGGCGGTGAGGATGCAAAGATATTGTTCCTCACAAACGGACTTGAGGTAAGAATGAACGGTACCTGCGCCGGCGGCACGGGTGCGTTTATTGACCAGATGGCAACGCTTCTGAATGTTAAGCTTGAGGATATGGACGAGCTTGCAAAACAGCACGAAAAGACATACACAATCGCATCAAGATGCGGTGTGTTTGCAAAGACCGATATCCAGCCGCTCCTTAATCAGGGTGCGAGGAAGAGCGACATCGCAGAGAGTATTTTCAATACGGTTGTAAGCCAGACTGTTGCAGGTCTTGCACAGGGCAGAGAAATTGAAGGTCAGATTGTATATCTCGGTGGACCTCTTACATTTATGAGCGAACTGCGAAACTGCTTTGACCGCACGCTCGGAACAAAGGGAATCTGCCCCGAAAATTCACTTTATTATGTTGCCTGCGGTGCGGCTTTGTGTGCCGAAAAGACTATTGATTTTGACGAGGTTATCGAAAAGGTAAAAAACTACCGTGGCAGCGGTAACTTTGCGTTCAATCAGCCCCTCTTTAAAAACGAAGAGGAGTACAGAGAATTCTGCGACCGTCATGCAAAGGCTGATGTTAAGCAGAAGGAGCTAAAGGGATACACAGGCAAGGCTTATATAGGAATGGACGCAGGTTCAACAACCGTAAAGGGTGTTGTCCTCAATGATGACGGTGAGCTGCTCTATTCAAAATATCTGCCATCAAAGGGAAACCCCGTTGAGATTATGAAGCAATTCCTTGACGAGGTTTACGAAATAAATCCCGAAATAAATGTTGTTTCTTCTGCCGTAACAGGTTACGGTGAGGACATTGTAAAGAACGCATTTGCGGTTGATTACGGCATTGTTGAAACAATCGCCCACTTTACCGCCGCAAAATACTTTATGCCCGATGTTGAATTTATCATCGATATCGGCGGACAGGATATCAAATGCTTTAAGATACATAACGGTGCAATTGACAATATCTTCCTTAATGAGGCTTGTTCATCGGGTTGCGGAAGCTTTTTGCAGACTTTTGCAAACGCTCTCGGATATGAGATTGCCGACTTTGCAAAGCTCGGACTTTTTGCAAAGCGTCCCGTTGACCTCGGCTCACGCTGTACCGTATTCATGAATTCAAGCGTTAAGCAGGCTCAGAAAGACGGCGCAACAATTGAAGATATCTCGGCAGGTCTTTCACTCAGCGTTGTAAAGAATGCCCTTTACAAGGTTATTCGTGCGTCAAGCCCCGACGAACTCGGCAAGCGTGTTGTAGTTCAGGGCGGTACTTTCCTTAACGACGCTGTTTTGCGTGCATTTGAACAGGAAATGGGCGTTGAAGTTGTCCGTCCTAACATTGCAGGACTTATGGGTGCTTACGGTGCGGCTCTTTACGCAAAGAAAAAGTCAAAGGGCGTTGGCAAGAGTACAATTACCGACAAAAAGGGACTTGATGAATTCGTTCACGAAATCAAGGTTGCAAACTGCGGTATGTGCAACAACAACTGCCGTCTTACAATAAATTCATTCGGCAAGGGCAGAAAGTTTATTGCAGGAAACCGTTGTGAAAGACCAATCACAAAGAAGGCTCCTGCAAACGATATGAATATGTATGCCTATAAGCTGAATCTCATTGATTCCTACAAGCCTGTTGAAGGCATAAGAGGTAAGCTTGGAATTCCTATGGCGCTCAATATGTATGAGCTTTATCCGTTCTGGTACAGATTCTTTACAGAACTTAAATTTGAGGTGTTCCACTCACCGTATTCAAAAAGAAAGCTTTATCAGAGAGGTCAGCAGACAATTCCGAGCGATACAGTTTGCTTCCCTGCAAAGCTTGTTCACGGTCACATTCAGACTCTTATTGATATGGGAGCAGAAACAATTTTCTACCCCTGTCTTTCCTATAATTTTGACGAGCATCTCGGAGATAACCATTACAACTGTCCTGTTGTTGCTTACTACCCCGAGGTTATCAAAAACAATATGAAGGATATACGCAAGGTTCACTTCATAAAGGAATACTTCGGTATTCACCGCCCGAACGATTTTCCGAAGAAAGCCTATGAAAGACTTTCGTTCCACTTCCCCGACCTCACTCTTAACGAGGTCAGAAATGCGGCTAAGCTTGCATATCAGGAACAGGAAAATTACAGAAAAAAGGTTATTGACAAGGGCAACGAGATTATTGCCAAGGCTGAAAAAGAGGGCAAAAAGATTTTTGTTCTTGCAGGCAGACCATATCATATTGATCCCGAAATTAATCACGGAATCGACAGACTTATCTCAGGCTTTGATGTTGCAATCGTCAGCGAAGATGTTATTTCTCCGAGAGTTGAACATTTCCGGACTCATGTTCTCAACCAGGGGACATACCACGCAAGACTTTATGCGGCGGCAAAATATGTTACAACAAGAAAGGACATGGAGCTTGTTCAGCTTGTATCCTTCGGCTGCGGTGTTGATGCGATTACAACCGATGAGGTAAGAGAAATTCTTGAAAGCAAAAATAAGATTTACACTCAGATTAAGATAGATGAAATTACAAACCTCGGAGCAGTTAAAATCCGAATCCGCAGTTTGCTTGCTGCGCTTGAAAACGATTGATGAAAGGAAATTCTGTTATGGCAGAGTTGAAGTATGACAAAAAAACAGGTCGTTTGCTGTTTACAAAGCAGATGAAAAAGGAATACACAATCCTTATGCCCAATATGGCGCCTATTCATTTTAAAATACTTGAAAAGGTGTTCAACTACTATGGCTATAAGTCTGATTTGCTCGACACAACAGGTCCGGAGATTGCGCAGACAGGTCTTAAATATGTTCACAACGATACCTGTTATCCGGCTTTGCTGGTTATAGGTCAGTTCATCAATGCTCTGCAAAGCGGAAAGTATGATGTTCACAAGGTTGCCCTGATGATTACTCAGACAGGTGGCGGATGTCGTGCCTCTAACTACATTTTCCTTTTGAGAAAGGCTCTCAAAAAGGCAGGCTTTGAGTTCGTTCCCGTAATTTCGCTTTCATTCGGTATGGAGCACAACAGCGGTTTTTCGCTCACACTTCCGCTTATCCGCAGATTTGTCGGCGGTCTTGTGTACGGCGACCAGTTAATGCTGCTTTCAAACCAGACAAAGCCCTATGAGGTGAACAAGGGCGAAAGTATGGCGCTTGTTGATGAGTGGACGGATAAGATTTCCGATATGCTCATACAGGGCAAGGGCTACACGCTTGAAGAAATTGACGAAACCCTTGATAAAATTACAAAGTCATTCACAAAAATTGAGCTTAACAAAGTGCCGAAGGTTAAAGTCGGTATTGTCGGCGAAATCTATGTAAAATACTCCAAAATGGCCAACAACGGCCTTGAGGACTTTCTTGCAGATCAGGATTGCGAGGTTTGCATCCCCGGTCTTATGGGTTTTGCATCATTTAAGGTTGATAACCGTATTGAGGATTATAAGATGTTCGGAGGAAGCAGAGTTAAATACAAATTCTGTTCGATGCTTCTTAACTACCTCACAAAGCTTGAGGGACTTATGGTTGATGCCGCTGAAAAGTACGGCTTTGTTCCGCCACACAGATATGCTCACACAAAGGAGCTTGTAAACGGTGTTATCGGCTACGGCAGTAAGATGGGCGAGGGTTGGTTGCTGACAGCCGAGATGATTGAACTTGCCGATACAGGCTATGAGAATATCGTATGCACACAGCCTTTCGGTTGTCTGCCGAATCATATCAACGGTAAGGGCGCAATCAGAAAGATTAAAGAAATCAGACCGAATGCCAATATTGTTACCATCGACTATGATCCGGGAGCACCGAAGGTAAATCAGGAGAACCGTATCAAGCTGATGCTTGCTGTCGGCAAAGAGGAACTCAAGAAAAAGCTTGAGGCTGAAAAAAATGGCGAAAAAGCCGAATCGTCAGAGAAAAAGTAATTTAATATCAATGCTTATGAGTCATCGCAGATTGCGGTGGCTTTTTTATTTTGCGGTAATATCAGGCAGAAAAAGTTAATACAATTTTACAGGGGTTTATCTCGTTTTTAAGGAAAAAATAAGTGTAAAAATCGGGGGATATTATGAAAAAACGACTTAAAGGATTTTTTCAAAGGCTTGCACGGTGGCTGAATGTGCGTGAAATGCGACAGCACAAGGTCAAGGCAGGCGTTTACATTATTATAAGGCTCATAATCCTGTCACTTTTGACTGTGAGCATTTTAAACGGAAAATGGGAGAATGTCATGACCTGTGTGTTAACGCTTGGACTGTTGATGCTGCCGTTGTTCATCGACCGAAAGCTGTCGGTAGCGTTGCCGAGTGTGCTTGAAACAATTGTAGTGCTGTTCGTGTTTGCGGCAAATGTTATGGGTGAGCTCGGTGCGTTCTACGAAAAGATTCCGATATGGGATTCATTGCTCCATGCCGTGAACGGCTTTATCTGTGCAGGCGTCGGTTTTGGGCTGACCGATATTTTGAACAGAAGCGAACGGGTGAAATTGAGCCTCTCGCCCATGTTTGTGTGCCTGTTTTCGTTCTGCTTTTCAATGACAGTCGGTGTTGTGTGGGAGTTTTTTGAGTTTGGTGCGGATATGCTTTTTGAAAAGGATATGCAAAAGGACACCGTAATCACGGCAATACATTCGGGCTTGATTTCGGGCAAGCCGAATCTGATAATGCACATCAGGGATATAACATCAACCGTTGTGAACGGTGAAAATTTCGGTATTAACGGCTATCTTGACATCGGTCTGATTGATACAATGAAAGATTTGCTTGTTAATTTTGTCGGAGCGGCAGTCTTTGATACCATAGGTTGGTTTTACCTGAAAGGAAGAAGTGCAGGATTTTTGCGGAATTTTATCCCAAGGAAGAAGTAGAGGCGATCAGTGATCGCCAATCGGTTTGGTTGTAAAACCAAACCGAACAAACCGCAAGTCAATTTTGTGGTATTATTATCTGTTAAAGCAATCATATAATGTCGAACCAATTTTACAATTGGTTCGATTGGCGGTCAATGACCGCCGCTACGGGAATGCACATTATTTTCAGACAAACAAAAGGCAGCCACATTGCCGTGACTGCCCTTTTGCTTTTGGTGATATTCTTATATTAAAATTACTTATCTTCCTGAAGTGTGATTTCAACCTCACCATCGCCCGATGATGAGCTGTAATATTTAACCTTGATTTTGTCCCCCGGCTTGTGGGTTTCAAGAATCGCATAAACATCTGCAAAGCTTGTAATTGTTTCGCCGTCAACCTCTGTGATGATGTCGCCTTTTTTAAGGCTTGTGCCGTCACACGGACCGCCCGATGCGATACTCTGAACATAAATGCCCTGCGGAACATTGTAATTTGATGCCTGAGCGGAAGTTACCGCAATGCCCGAAATGCCGATTTTTACTCTGCCTTCAACATAGCCGTTCTTTACAAGTGTGTCAACAATGCTTTTTACTGTCTGTGACGGAATTGCAAAGCCCATACCTTCGTAAGTTTCGGAAACAATCTTTGAAGTTGTAATTCCGACAACCTGACCGTAGTAGTTTACAAGCGGACCGCCCGAGTTGCCGGGATTGATTGCGGCATCGGTCTGAATGTACTTTGTAAGGCTTGATGTTGAAAGTTTTCTGTCAAGTGCCGAAATAACGCCCTTGGTTGTTGTGTTCTGATAGTGGCAGAACTGAGCAGCGGCTGGGTTGCAGCCCGGATTGCCGACTACGATAATATCCTGACCTACTTCAAGCTGTGACGAATCGCCGAATGTTGCAGGAGTAAGTCCCTTTGCGTCGTCCATTTTGAGAACTGCAATATCAGTTCTTGAATCGTAACCTACAACACCTGCCTTGTATACCTTGCCGTCAGATGTTACAACTCTGATTGCATAGGCTGTTTTGCTGTTGCCGATTACATGAGCGTTTGTGATAACATAGCCGTCCTGTGAGAAGATAATTCCGCTTCCCTGTGAAGATGCGGTTTTTGTGTCAGCCTGATCGGGTACATCGTCCGAGTAACAGAGAATGCCGACTACCGAGTCGGAAACCTTTTCTGACGCTTTTGCGGCTGTGTAGCTGTCGTTTGTTTTTATGTCTTTCGGATTGCTTTCAAGCTTCATACCCGAGTAATCCTTGTTCACCTTGTCACTGTAGTCCGACTCATCGTGGGTTTTACTCTGTGAAGATGTGTCGGGAAGGGTTTCAAACGGTGTTGTACTGCCTTCTTTCGGAACTCTGAACGAATTGCCCGAATCACTTCGGTCGTTGTTCAAATCTTCTTTTATGTCAACCGAAAATCCGTACACCATCATGCCGATAAAACCGATTGTAAGAAGCGAACAGAGAACGATAATCAACGCAATTATTCCGCCCTTTGTTTTCTTTTGGGGGTACTGTGCGAACATCTGCGGATTGTATTGCTGATTGTATGTACCGTTGTTGCCGTAGGGAGGCTGTCCGTACATATTCTGCTGATACGGAGGTACATTCTGATTGTATCCTGTGTTGTTTTGATACTGTCCGTACTGCTGATTGTTCTGATTATACTGCGGATTCTGTCCGCTGTAGGGATACTGACCGTAACCGTACTGCCACGGCTGAGCGTAGGTGTTCGGATTCGGATTTTGATTCTGCTGATACGGCGGAACATTTTCAGTCGGATTTGCATTGTTTGCCGTGTTTTGATTGTTGTTGCCGAAAATATAATCACCGTACGGTGTGTTGCCGTTCTGCGGCTGAACATTCTGTGCCTGTTCTTCCTGTGTTTCGGGTTCGGAAACGGGAATTGTCTGTTCCGTGTTCATATTATTGTTTTGTACGGGCCTTTCGGTGAACGGCTTTTGCGGTTCAAACCCACCCATATTGTTGTTGTCAAAATTGTCCATAAAAGTTACTCCTACATTTATTTGTTACCGTGGGGTACAAGCTTTGTTTGCAATAAAATATCTGTCATTGCTTGCGATCGCAAGACTGCCCCTGCGGGATAGCTTACAAAAAATATTACCATACAACGCTCGACTAAAATCAAGCATTGTAATTTACATTTATATTATACCTTTTCACAAAATCAAAATCAACCTTGTTGTGTTACGGAAGTGTGAGTTTATTTTGAAAGTTTAGTGATAATTGACTAAAACAGGACAAAATGAAAATTTTTTCGACTAATTGTTAAAATTTTCACTAAATCTTCTTTTTAGGTCTTTATATTTTCAAAAATATATTGTATAATAAACTTAAATCGGCAGGTGGGAACGCTTGTCTGCTGAAATTTTTTACAAAAGGAAGATTAAAATGCCATTAGTAAACGCTAAAGAAATGCTTACAAAAGCAAAGGCAGGCCACTATGCAGTAGGTCAGTTCAACATCAACAACCTTGAATGGACAAAATCAATTCTTTTAACAGCACAGGAACTCAACTCACCTGTTATCCTCGGTGTATCTGAGGGTGCCGGTAAATATATGTGCGGCTACAAAACAATCGTTGGTATGGTAAACGGTATGCTCGAGGAACTCAACATCACAGTTCCTGTTGCTCTCCACCTTGACCACGGTTCATACGAAGGCGCTAAGAAGTGCATCGAAGCCGGTTTCAGCTCAATTATGTTCGACGGTTCACACTATCCGATCGAAGAGAACATTGAAAAGACAAAGGAACTCGTTGCAACCTGCAACAAGCTCGGTCTTTCACTTGAGGCTGAGGTTGGTTCAATCGGCGGCGAGGAAGACGGCGTAGTCGGCATGGGCGAATGCGCAGATCCTAAGGAATGCAAAATGGTTGCAGACCTCGGCGTAACAATGCTCGCAGCAGGTATCGGTAACATTCACGGTAAGTATCCTGCAAACTGGAAGGGCCTCAGCTTTGAAACTCTTGACGCTATCCAGCAGCTTACAGGCGAGATGCCGCTCGTTCTCCACGGCGGTACAGGTATCCCTGCTGACATGATCAAGAAGGCTATCTCACTCGGCGTTTCAAAGATCAATGTTAACACAGAGTGCCAGCTTGCATTTGCAGCAGCTACAAGAAAGTACATTGAAGAGGGCAAGGATCTCGAAGGCAAGGGCTTCGATCCAAGAAAGCTCCTCGCTCCCGGTGCAGAGGCTATCAAGGCTACTGTTAAGGAAAAGATGGAACTCTTCGGTTCGGTTAACAAGGCTTAATTGTAAGCACGCAAACTTAATCTTTACAAAAATTTCAGGGACTGTCGCAAATGGCTAAAATTTGCGACAGTCCTTTTATTATTATTTTTTAATTTTTATTGCAAAATAAAATCTTGTATGGTAAAATTAAGTCGCTACACAAAACAAAATATTTATACAATCATTGCGAGTATTTTTTCGGTAAAAATGCTGGCTCTCTTTTACTTGCAATTGATTGTAATTAAAGTTTTGTGTAGCAACAAATGAGCTAAGCTTTTTTCATGCGTAGCTCATTTGGGCTACGCATTTTTTATTTAAGGAGGAAAACAAATGAAAAAGCTAACATCAATCATTCTTTCTGTAATAATGGTATTCGGTATTTTTGCGATAATTCCATTTACCGCAAGTGCATCAACATCAGGTGATTTCGATTACGAAATTCTTGATGACGGTACTGCTGAACTTATAGCTTATACAGGAAAAGCAACAGAACTTACTATTCCGTCAACATTGAACGGATATAAGGTAACAAGCATAGGATCATGGTCATTTGCAAATTGCGAAAATTTAACAAACATAACTATTCCAAATACCATTACAATTATAAATGGACATGCTTTTCACGGCTGTACAGGACTTGCTGAAATAACAATTCCCGACAGCGTCAAGGAAATATATTACGGAGCATTTATAGATTGTACAAATCTCAAAGTCGTAACAATTGGTAAGGGCATTACAACTATTAGTTCCGCAACATTTAAGAATTGCACAAATATCACAAAAGTAAATTTTAATGCGACAAATTGTGAAGATATGGGAATTCCCCAAGCGTGTACAGCTTTTGAAGACTGTTCAAATTTAACAACTTTAAATTTTGGAAACTCAGTCAAAATTATACCTGATTATGCATTTAATAATTGTAAAAGTTTAAAAAATGTTCACATTCCTGCCAGTGTTGAAAACATAGGATTTAGAGCATTTTCTTACTGTACAAGTCTAACAGAAATCAAATTACCTGACAACATAAAAAACATAGATTATGGTGCTTTTATTGGTTGCTCAAACTTAACAAATATTGAAGTTAGCGAGAAAAATTCTAATTATTCTTCCTTGAACGGCAACCTTTATAATAAAGAAAAAACAGAACTGATACAATACGCTGTCGGTAAAAAAGATACTCAACTAATTATACCTAACAGTGTTGTAAGCATTGGAGATTATGCGCTATGTGCATGTAAAACACTGACAAATTTAACTGTACCTGATAATGTTACACATATAGGCAAAGAAGCATTTGCGTACTGTGAAAATTTGACAGAAATTATTTTGTCTGACAGCGTTACAAGTATTGAAAGTCTGGCTTTTGAGGGGACTGCTTGGTATGAAAAACAGCCTAAAGAATTAGTGTATGTAGGAAAGGTAGCCTACGAGTATAAAGGATATAAAGGAGATTGTCCCAAAACTGTAGTGTTAAAAGAAGGTACAACAGCTATTGCAGGAGGTGCATTTAGATATTGTGAAAATCTTACAGATATAACAATACCAAACAGTGTTACAAGTATCGGAAGTTATGCATTTGAATATTGCGATAGTTTGACAAAAATAACAATACCTGACAGCATTACAAGTATTGATGATTTTGCATTTTTCTGTTGTAATAGTTTAACAGAAATAACAATTCCGTACAGTGTGACAAAAATAGGAGATTATGCTGTGGGTTATCACTATGACGGTGAAGACGAAGTTGTTAGTATTAAAAACTTTAAAATTAATGGATTTTCAAACACTGCCGCAGAAAAATATGCTAAAGTAAATAATATTGAATTCATTTCATTGGGTAGTAGCCCTACGCTTTTAGGTGATGTTAATTGTGACGGTGAAGTTAATGTCATAGATGCTACTGAAATTCAGAAATATATAGTGCGACTTGTAAGTTTTAATGACAATCAAAAATCTGTTGCCGATACAAACGGAGATGGAATAATAACTGTATTTGATGCTACACAAATTCAGAAATATATTGTGAATTTCATCGAATCTTTAGACTGAAATTAAATAGTATTTATATTTTTGTGCAACGAAAAGGGCTGCCGCAAATTTTTCTCATTTGCGACAGCCCCGGTTTTATGTTTAATTTTAGCTTTACTTGCTTACAACTGAAATTCTTTCGCCGATGTGATTGCCGTTTGCAATTTCGTCAACAAAAGCGATTGAATAGTCGGCATAGCTGATAACGCTTTCGCCTTTTGAATTGAGAACAAGTTCTTCACCGCCGAGTGTGTACTCGCCTGTTCTTTCACCGTCAGCCTGAAAATCTCCTGCAGGGCTTATATATGTCCACTTAACATCGTTTTTCTTGCGAAGTCCGTCAAGAAGAACCTGATGTGCGGCTGCAAGGGGCTTGAATGCGTTGGGAAAATCTTTGCCGTCTGCAACTGTGATTGTGTGTTCGGGGTTCACATAAAGACTGCCCGCACCGCCGACAATAACAAGTCTTGTGTCTGTGCCTGCAAGAAGATTGCAAAGGTACTCGCCTGCTTTCGGAATAACGGGAATAGTTTCTGCTGTCCAACCGCCGCAAGCGTCAACTACAACATCGAAGCCGTTCAAATCTTCCTTTGTAATGTCGAACAAATCTTTGGTTACTGTGTTTTTGGCTGCCGACTTGTTTTCTCCTCTTACAAAAGCCGTAACATCAAAGCCTCTGTTTACTGCCTCTTTTGTGATGAGCTGTCCTGCTTTACCGTTTGCACATACTACTGCTATTTTCATAATTATACCTCCTGAAAATTGTGTTGAAAAGTTTTTGTTTTGAATAATTTTGAATATGGAAAATGTGAATCGATTCGTTGTAACCTTTTTGATTACAACGATATTATATATCTGTCTTGTTGTAATGTCAATAGTTACAACGAATTTTTTTTAAAATTTTTTTCAGGAGTTTTTTGCAACAAAAAAGCATCGGATTTTTCTCCGATGCCGTAATTATTTCTGTATCAACTTTTGAATATCGCTTTCAATATCCTTGAGCGTGATTTTTTTCAGTTCGTTTTCCATTGCCTGCTGAACCTTGTCAAGCCTGTTGTCAAGAACGGTGTGAATGTTTCTGCCGACAGGACATTTGGGATTTGGATTTTCGTGAAAATGAAAAAGCTCGCCGTTGCCAACGCATTCAACCGCCTTGTAGATATCGAGAAATGTAATTTTGTCAAGCGGTTTTGAAAGGACTGCACCGCCCGAACCCCTTGCAACCTCAACAATTCCTGCCGATTTGAGCTGACCGAGAATTTTGCGGACGATAACAGGGTTGACATTCGTACTGCCTGCAAGAAAATCACTCGTTACCTTGTATTCATTTTTAAAGGTTTCAATACAGGCGATAATGTGAATTGCCAGAGTAAATCTGCTCGAAATCTGCATATATAAAGCTCCTTTGGTTTGTTTGGTCTGATAATTATTATATGATAAGTTGGTTGTAAAGTCAATTGTTACATCAAAACGGATTGTAATTGTCACTTTAAAACATAAATCGGGTTGACAAATGCGATAATCGGTACTATAATAATTGTCAACCGATAAAATAATTTGGTTGACAATCTGCAAAACAAAAGAATCGGTTTTGCAAAGGAGAGGTAATTTTATGACAGAAGCAAAAACAAACAGTAAATCAAAAAGTAATGTATTAAGCCTTGTGTATATGGCAATGTTCGTCGCAATCATCACAGTGTGCGCACAGATTCAGATTCCGATGACAGTTCCGTTCACACTTCAGACTCTCGGCATCTTTATGGCTGCGGCTATGCTCGGTTGGAAAAGAGGACTCATCAGCGTTGCGGTTTATGTTCTCCTCGGTGCAATCGGTGTTCCTGTGTTTGCAGGATTTTCAGGCGGAATCGGTGTTCTCGGCGGTCCGACAGGCGGTTATATCATCGGTTTCCTCTTTACGGCACTTATCGTTGGACTTATGACTGATTTTCTCGGCAGAAAGCTTTGGGTGCTTGCGGTTTCAATGGTTGCAGGTCTTGCAGTATGCTATCTTTTCGGTACAATCTGGTTTATGATTTCAATGCATACAGACTTTGTTGCCGCACTTCTCACCTGCGTTGTTCCGTTCCTTCTTGCAGATGCTGCAAAGATTGTTGTTGCAACAGTTTTGGTGAATCGTCTTGACAAAATCGTTAAGCTTTAAGTTCAGACCGCATCACAGCCTTTGTGTGCAGTTTTTTGAAGGCAAGGGTTACAGCGATGAATTTGTCTGCGGAATGGCAAAAATAGTGTCGGTTCTTGAAAATAACAACGCAAGCCTTACGCTTACAGGCGGTTGTGACGAAATTTGTTCATCATGTCCGAACCGTGACAACGGCAGCTGCGATGTTACGGGCAAGGCGTCATGCTATGACAAAAGATGTCTTGATTTACTCGGAATGAAAATCGGCGATACTGCCGATTGGAAAGAGCTTTCGAGAATTGCAAGAGAAAATATAATTTTAAAAGACAGGCTTTCGCAGGTGTGCGGCGACTGCAAATGGTCGCATATATGCCGTGATAAAGCCGATAAAATGAAAAATCTTCATTAATCCTCATAGATATATCATGATAAAAGGCCTCTCAGTTTTTGAGAGGTCTTTTGTTAATACTCGCACTTTTACAAGCGGCGAAACGCTCAACGATAAAAACACTCGCT
>ERZ772886.2989-NODE-2989-length-12843-cov-8.123944_pt1 | contig 12843 bp, 9 predicted proteins | sample MGYA00512128_ERZ772886 | MGnify/ENA primary metagenome ERZ772886 (study PRJEB29015, sample SAMEA2737698) | human gut metagenome | biome: human gut; feature: human-associated habitat; material: faeces | place: China | collected 2012 ... | reverse complement strand
CCCTTGGTCACTTCGTTCGTGACGGCCAGCAGCACAGAGGCAACAAGCGCAAAGATGAACAGACGGAGCGCAAGCTTCACAATATCACCCATTACTTCTTGACCTCCCCAAAGCTCTTGTTGCCGGTCACGCGCTCAATCAGCGGCGAGCAGACGTTCATCAGCAGGATGGCGTAGGAGCACCACTCCGCCGGGGTCTTCTTGCAGGCGCGGAAGATGAACAGCAGCAGACCACAGCCGATGCCGAAAACGATCTTGCCCTTCGCCGTCGCCGGAGAAGAGGAATAATCGGTCGCCATGAAGAACGCGCCGAGAATCAGGCCGCCGGAAAGGAGCTGCGCCAGCGTCGCGTTCACATCAAAGCCGGTCTTCAGCAGATAGCATACCGCGAACGTGCCGATAAAGGCCGCCGGGATGTGCCAGGTGATAACCTTCTTATAGAAGAGGTAGGCCGCGCCGATCAGCAGCGACGCCTTCATGGTGCCTAAGAAGAACGCATGACGGTCCTGCTTGCTCAGGGAGTCGTCCACCCAGGGAGCTGCCTTCCTGGGCTCCTGCTCCTCCGGCTTCTCCTCCCGTTTATAGACGCTGCCAGGCAGATTGCCGAACAGCGACGGACGCTTCACCTGCGACATATCCGCGATGGTGCGGCCGTCGTCGTCCTCCCAGTGTTTTTCCTTCTCGGCCATTATTTCTGGTCGTACAGGTGGCAGACCACAAAGTGGCCGGGCTCGATCTCGCGCTGCTCCGGCACCTCGGTCTTGCACTGCTCCATGCACTGGGCGCAGCGGGTGTGGAACTTGCAGCCTGCGGGAGGATTGGCCGGGGAAGGAATGGAGCCCTCCAGCACGATGCGGTTCATCTTGGCCGTGGGGTCCGGCACGGGAATGGCGGAGAACAGAGCCTTGGTGTAGGGGTGCAGAGGATTCTTGAAGATGTCCCCGGTAGCGCCGTATTCCACCAGGTTGCCCAGGTACATAACGCCCACGGTGTCGGAGATATGCTCCACCACGGACAGATCGTGGGAGATGAACAGATAGGTGAACTTATACTGCTCCTGAAGCTCCTTCAGCAGATTGATGATCTGCGCCTGGATGGACACGTCCAGGGCGGACACGGGCTCATCGCAGACGATGAACTCAGGCTTCAGAGCCAGGGCCCGGGCGATACAGATACGCTGACGCTGGCCGCCGGAGAACTCATGGGGATAGCGATCCTTGTGGAAGGACTGCAGGCCGCAGTCGTCCATGACCTTATCGATATAGTCGTCAAATTCTTCCTTGGGCACCAGACCGTGCTCGCGGACAGCCTCGCCGATGATCTCGCCCACGGGCATACGGGGCTGCAGAGAGGAGAAGGGGTCCTGGAAGATGATCTGCATCTTGGTGCGCATATCGCGCATTTCCTTGGCACTGAGGTCATAGACCTCCTGACCGTTGAACAGCACCTGGCCGCCGGTCTTTTCGCCGGACAGACGAAGGATGGTACGGCCGGTGGTGGTCTTGCCGCAGCCTGACTCGCCCACCAGACCCATGGTGGTACCGCGCTTGAGGTTAAAGGTGACGCCGTCCACGGCCTTCACATAACCAACGGTCTTGTTAAGCATACCGCCCTTGATGGGAAAGTACTTCTTCAGGTCCTTGACCTGGAGGATGTACTGAGGATCGTACTGGATCTTCTCCTCAGCGGTCTTTTTGACATCAGCCATTCTGAGCGTCCTCCTTTCCGTAGTAACGATAGCAGCTGACCATATGCGTGGGGGACAGCTGGATCATGTGGGGATACTCACCCTGGCAGCCGTCCACGCACATTTCGCAGCGATCCTTGAAATAGCAGTAGTTGGGCATGTTGATGGGGTTGGGGACCTTGCCGGGGATGGAATACAGCTTATCCACCTTCTTACCGACCATGGGCTTGGAAGCCATCAGGCCGATGGTGTAGGGGTGCGCGGGATTGGCGAAAATCTCCTGGGCGGTGCCCTTCTCCACCACGCGGCCGGCGTACATGACCACCACGTAGTCGGCCATCTCGGCGATAACACCCAAGTCGTGGGTGATCAGCATGATGGAGGAATTGATCTTATCCTTCAGGTTGCGAAGCAGGTCCAGGATCTGGGCCTGGATGGTCACGTCCAGAGCCGTGGTGGGCTCATCGGCGATGATCAGGCGGGGATTGCAGGACAGAGCCATAGCGATCATGACACGCTGGCGCATACCGCCGGACAGCTCGTGAGGGAACATCTTGTAGACGCCCTCGCTGTTGGCGATACCGGCCATCTCCAGCAGATGGATGGAGCGGGCCTTGATGTCCTCGGCGGTCTTGCCTTCACCGTCGTGCAGGGCAATGACCTCATCCAGCTGGGCGCCGATGCGGAACACCGGGTTCAGGCTGGTCATGGGCTCCTGGAAAATCATGGACATGTAGTTGCCGCGGAGCTTCTGCATCTGCTCAATAGGAGTCTTGGTGATGTCATAAGCCTTGCCGTTGCCCAGATTCAGGCGAATCTCGCCCTCCACGATCTGGCCCTGGGGCCGCTGAAGCAGCTGCATGATGGACAGGCTGGTAACGGACTTGCCGCAGCCGGACTCACCCACCACGCCCACGGTCTTGCCGATGGGCACATCAAAGGAGACGCCGTCTACCGCGCGGACGGTACCCACGTCAGAGAAGAAGTAGGTGTGCAGATTCTCGATCTCCAGGGAGTTGTTCTCGTCGTGCATCTTGGTGAGGAATTCCTCCTCGGGCACGTTCTTGCGCTTGTGCAGCTTTTCAAACTGATCCGTGATTTTGCGGTTCTCCCGGGAAATCCGGCGGGATTCCTTCGCGGACAGATAGCCGTTTTCGTTTTTCTTAGCCATGTGATCTCCTCCTTCCTCAGCGCTTCATCTTCGGGTCAAAGGCATCCCGCAGTCCGTCGCCAACCAGGTTGAACGCCAGAACCGTCAGCAGCAGCAGCACGCCGGCGGGAATCCAGATGAACCAATAGGTGGTCAGAACGTGGGTGTTGTTGACGTCGCTGATGATGTTGCCCCAGGAAGCGAAGGGGAACTTAACGCCCAGGCCCAGGAAGGACAGGGTCGCCTCCATGATGATGACGCTGCCCAGGCCCATGGTGCAGGTGACGATCAGCTGGGGAACGACATTGGGGATCAGGTGCTTGAAGATCCGGCGGGACACGCTGAGGCCGCAGGCCTCAGCGGCAGCCATGTACTCCTGCTCACGCAGAGACAGGATCTGGCCGCGGACCAGACGGGCAATACCGGCCCAGCCCAGGAAGCCCAGAATCAGCATCAGGTAAACCATTCGGATCGTCGGGTCCACACGGGAGGCATCCATGGCCGCACCCAGAATAATGATAACGGGCATGGAGGGGATGCAGTAAAAGATATCGACGATACGCATAATCAGGTTATCCACCCAGCCGCCGAAGTAGCCGGAGATACCGCCGAAGATTACGCCGATGACGGTCTCAATGATGATAACGATGAAGCCGATCAGCAGGGACACGCGACCGCCGTACATCAGGCGGGTCAGCATATCCATACCGTACATATCGGTGCCCAGCCAATGCTTCATATTGGGGAAGGAGTACTGGTCGTACTGACGGCTGGACTTCTCCTGCAGGATCTGCCAGCTGTTGGTAGCGGCCTTGAACTCCAGATCATACTCCGCAGTGGCGGTGTCGGACGTATCGTCCTGCTTGGGAGCATTGGGGTCCTCCGTATTGATGCCGGAGGTCTGACCGTTGGCGTTTTCGCCGTCCTCGGTCTGCTCGGGCTCATTCATGATCAGGGACTCGTCGGTGTAAGTAAAGGTAGCCTTGCCGTCCTGGGCCGTGGCAATGGTGGCCAGCAGCTTGTCCTTGAAATCGCGGCTCAGGAACACGTCGGGGGAGATGGCCTGAACCAGATAGCGGCTGATATAGGCATAGTCCGCCCCGTCCAGGGTGACGCCGCCGTCCTCAGCCAGGGCATAGGTCACGCCGTCGGCGGTGAATTCCTTAGCACCGGTGGCGTAGGCGGTCAGGGCCTGATAGTTGAACTCGAAGGACAGCTTCTGGTCCGCGGCATCCGCGTTGACCATGTCCTTGGCGGCATAACCCACCATAACGCCGTCGCAGGAAACGGTGAACATTTCATCGCTGACCTTGTTCATGGTATAGTTATGATTGGAGAAATTGAAGGAATCCTTACCCTGCTGGATGGCCAGCATGGCCTTGGCCTGTGCGGTGAGCCCAAACAGCTCATCGCTGTTGCTGCCGTAGCGGAACTCGGTGTTTTCCTTGGCCTCACCGAAGCTCTTGCGGATGGTTTTGTCGGTATAGAAGAACTGATCCTGCCCATAGGGGGAAACCAAGCCGCCGATAAAGGAAAAGACGAACATGAAAATCAGGATGACCAGGCCGGTAACAGCCATACGGTTGCGGATAAAGCGCTTGGCCACCAGCATACCGGGAGAAAGAACCTTAACGCGGCGGTCGTCGTTCAGAGAATAATGCTCCTCCGCAGGCGTCTGGTCGGCATTCTTCATTTCCTCGCGAATCTCCTCGCGGAGCTTCTGCTCAGCCTGCTGCTCATTGATGTTATCTTTGCGATCTGCCATTTTCTTTCCTCCTCCCTTCTTAAGCGATGCGTACCCGCGGGTCGACCACGGCGTACAGAATATCAGAAATCAGGTTGCCCAACAGGGTCAGCACGGCCATGAACACCAGATAGAACATGGAGAACGGAATGTCGCCGCCCACCATGGACTGGTAGGAAATGTAGCCGATGCCGGGGATGGAATACAGCGTCTCGGTGATCAGTGCGCCGGAAAACAGGCCGGGCAGAGAACCGCCGATGATGGTAACCAGGGGGATCAGGGTGTTGCGGAACGCATGGTGATAGATGACCTTGCGCTCGGACAGACCCTTGGCCCGGGCCGTGCGGATAAAGTCTGCGTTCAGCACCTCCAGCATGTTGGTGCGGGTGTAACGCATGAGGGAACCGACGCTGATGACCACCAGCGTGACGATGGGCAGAACCAGATGATGTCCCATGTCCATGAGTTTCCCGAAAGCGGACAACTGCTGGTAATTACGTCCCGTCAGGCCGTACAGGTCAAACCAGCCCAGTCTCACGGAGAACACCAGCTTCAGCAGGGAAGCAAAGAAGAAGGTAGGCAGGGAAATACCGGCCAGCGCCAGCACAGAGATGACATAGTCCGTCTTGCTGTACTGCTTGGTGGCGGCAACCACGCCCAGGGGGATCGCGATGATGATCTGCAGGACGAATGCGATGAGGCCCATAAAGAAAGAGATCCACACACTGTCGTTGAATACTTCCGTAACAGGCTTGGTCCACAGCCAGCTGTCGCCGAATTTGAAGGTCAGCATCTGGCCCAGCCACTTGAAGAAGCCGGGGATAATGCCCACATCCAGGTTGTACATGCGGGTGAGCTGCTCCATCCACTCCTCAAAGGACTTGGAACCGGGCTGCATGGACTTCTGACGCGCCATCGCCTCCACGTAGGACGTGGGGAGACACCGCATCAGCGCGTAGATAACGAATGCGACGAAGAATAGGATGACGATTGAGATTAGAATTCTTTTGATGATGTATTTGCGCACTGATAACCCTCCGATCTGATGATACAGTGATGCAGATTGGCGGAACACGTCTGTTCCGCCCCTCCCTATAAACTACCCACTGCACATCAAGCAGCGCCCCAGGCCCCGCCAGGGGCGCTCCTTGACATGCAGTCGGGGTACCCCCCGGCGGCCTTGGCCGCCGGGGAGCACCTTGTGACTTAACCTATGTGCACAGGTCTTGGGTCCAAGCTTGTCAGTTCAGCTCGACGTTCTGGATCTCGCTCAGCCAGCCATAGAAGGTGGTGATATCGGGAGTGACCGTCTCCATGTTCACCCGCTCGGTGGAGAAGATGACGGCGTTCTGGCGCTGATAGACAGGAACCTCAACGGCCCAGTCAACGATGATGTCCAGGCAAGCCTTGTACATGGTCTTACGATAGCTCTGGTCCAGAGAAGCTCTGGCATCCAGGATCAGCTTGTTCAGCTCGGCATCATTGATGTCGTACATGTAGTTGGAGCCGCCGGCAGCCTTGCCGTCCATGCCGGAGAAGTAAATCTGGTACATGTCGGGGTCAACGGTAGCACCCCAGGCAGCAGCAAACATGTCAGCCTGATCGGCCTCGATGGTATCCCACAGCTGCGTGCTGTCGGACAGGTCGGTGACGATCAGGTGCACGCCGATCTTCTCCAGAGCCTTGGAGGCCTCGGTCAGGATCATGAAGGAGGGGTGATCGCCCTTGCCGTCGGCGGGGATCAGGGCCTCACGCTCGATGGCGTAAGCATCGGTGTCCTTACCGCCAGCGGGGTTGGTAACGACCTTGCCGTTCTCCACCTTGCAGCCGGCCTTCTCAAAGAAGCCCAGGGCGGCCTGCAGAGCAGCCTCGTACTTCTGATCGGCAGTCATGTCGGAGGTGTAGATGTCCTTGCCGTCAGCGTCCACAGAGAAAGCGACCTTGTAGCCGGGGTCGGAAGCCTGAGGAGCAGCCCAGGAGGTGTTGGAGATGGGGTAGTTGATGACGGAAGCACGCTCGCCATAGTAGGAGTCGATGGCAACGTCACGATACGCAGCCAGGACGGTGGCGAAAGCCTTACGATAGGCCTTGGAAGCGTCGGAGCCGGGCTCGTTGTTGACGTTCATGGTGTTGGCGCTCATGCCGATGTAGCCGTAACCCAGGTTATCCACGGTATCGGTGGTGATCTTGGGGCCGTTGACGTCATCGTTGGCGTTGGCCTTCTTGATGGCGTCCACGGTGTTGGCGCTGAAGGTAGGATCGGCGATATCCACGGTGCCGGTGATGACGCCGTTCAGCTTATCGTCTTCCTGAGTCTGCAGGAAGTTGACATACTTGGTCTTGGGGGCGCCCAGATAGTAGGAATCGTTAGCCTCGAAGTTAACGGTACCATTCTCGAACTTCAGGAACTTGTAGGGGCCGGCGCCCATGGGGGTGGTGGTCTTTTCGCGGACATGGCTCAGATCGCCCTTGGTGAAGCCGAACTGATTGTTGTCGTAGTCATACTTGGCCTTGTCGCCATAGTAGTGCATGGGGGCGATGGTCACACCCAGCTGATAGATGGCGGTAGCGTCCACCTGGGACAGGGTGACGGTCATGCTGTAATCGCCGGTCTTCTTGATGCCGGAGATGTTGGCAGCGGACTCGCCGGTCTGGATAGCGTTGGTATAGGCGGCGTAGTCGTTCATCAGGTCGGCGAACGCAGTGCCGGCAGATTCCTTGCCAACAGCGGTGGTGATGTTGTCATAAGCGGCAACGATGGCGGCGAAGGCGTCAGCCTTGGTGGCGTCCTCGGGCAGCTCGAAGCCCCAGTTCTTCAGGCAGGCGGCCACGGAATCGCCCTCGGCATTGGCGCCCTGAGCGATGCAGGAGTCCATGATTTCCTGAACGAACTTGTCGGCAGCCTGGTCCACGTCAGCCCAGTAAGCATCCTGCTGCTCCTTGGTCCAGCCCTTGGTGGGGTCGTCACTAAAGTTGGTGTTGTCGCGGCCGGCGGCATAGATCAGGTTGAACAGGGTGTCCATGCCGGAACGGTAGGCGTCCATGCCCTGGATGGGAACAGCAAACAGGGTGCTGTTGCCGTCGTAGGAAGGATCGCACAGGACGTACATGGAGAAGATGACGTCGTCGATGGTGATGGGCTCGCCGTCGGAGAACTTCAGGTCCTCACGCATCTTGAAGTTGTAGTCCACGGTGCCGTCGGTGTTCTCCTTGATCTCGCAGTCAGCGGGACCATAGTAGGTGTAGTCGGTGCCGTTGTAGGACTTGGTCTCGCCCTTGATGCCGTTCATGATGATGGAGCCCTGACGGTCGCTGCTCAGCAGGCCGATAGAGGTCATCACCCAGACATCCTGGTCATAAGCGGTCTCGGAGAAGAAGGGAGAGAATTTGCTGTTGAACGGGGAATAACCCACGACCAACGGGGTGTCGCTGTTCTGCTTGCCTTTGTTGCCGCAGCCAACGAACAGGCCCAGGCACATGACAGCGCAAAGTACCAGAGCCAAAATACGGGTAGCTTTCTTCATTGGAATCCTCCTTAAATATTTTTGAACGCGGGCTTTCGCCCGGAGTTCACAAAGGAAATTGGGTCACGCCTGGGGTTCATCCAGGTCGCGGGCGGGGAGCTTTTCCCATTTCAGGATCAGCATATACCGCCACAGGAGCCACGCTCCCCCGGCCACCAGCGCCTTCAGCGCCAGATAGACGATCACGGAGGCCACGCGGCCGCCGGAGCCGTTCATCACCAGGTACAGCACCATGGTCACGAAGCCCAGTCCCGCGAAGATCATGCACAGCATAGCCCGGTGGGGCAGCGGCTGCACGCTCTTCTTGTAAACATACTCCCGGATGGGGTCCTCCGCCTTGCGCAGCCGGGCCACCGCCCATATCACGCTGACCGCCGCGGCGGCCTCGCAGATATAGGGCAGGATCACGTACCAGCAGTTCAGCATGGCGGGCGCGTCGCTGCATCCCCCGGCCACAACAGCCAGCAGAATGGCGATGCTCAGTCCCCACAGCTCCCGCTGGACCCGGTCGCGGCTGCGGCCCTGGTCCACATAGGTGTAGTGGGCGCCGGTATATACATAATCACCGGCAAGATTGACGTGGAAATCATTGAGATGGGCGCGGCGTCCGCCGCGCTTTTTGTTTTTTTCTGCCATGACCATTCCTTGCGGTGCGGCGGTGTGTGTCCTTGGCTCACTGTCTACACCGCACCAGTCTGTTCGCCCAAGGCGGACGCTTTTTGTGCAATTTTCTCATCGCCGCTCGGGATTAAAATGTTTTCTTAATTCTATCATGAAACTATGGATTTTTCAACACCAAGATTGAACTTTCTGTGAATATTCCAAAAAAAATGACAGATATTCACATTCTTTGTATTTTTATTCTCTTGCAGTTGAATTTCTGCGGTTTTTATCCGCTAACATTTGTCGGAAATTTACGCCTGAAAGATACAAATAAGTGTGGTTTTCGGCGAACGGTTAGGTCAATTCGATCATGTTGTGGCAGAGCTGATAGTACTTTCCCTTCTGCTCCAGCAGCTCCCGGTGGTCGCCCCGCTCGATGATGCGGCCCTGCTCCAGCACCATGATGGCATTGGCGTTGCGGACGGTGGACAGCCGGTGGGCGATGACGAACACCGTGCGCCCGGCCATCAGGGCGTCCAGCCCCTGGCCGATGAGCTTTTCCGTGCGGGTGTCCACAGAGGAGGTGGCCTCGTCCAGGATCAGCACCGGAGCCCGGGACACCGCCGCCCGGGCAATGGCCACCAGCTGGCGCTGGCCCTGGCTGAGGTTGGCGCCGTCGGAATACAGGACCGTGTCATACCCCTGGGGCAGGTGAGAGATGAAATAGTGTGCGTTGGCGATCTTGGCGGCGCGAATGCACTCGTCGTCGGTGGCCTCCAGACGCCCGTAGCGGATGTTCTCCATGACGGTGCCGGTGAACAGGTGGGTGTCCTGCAGCACCATACCCAGGGAGCGGCGCAGGTCGTCCTTGCGGATGCGGCGCACGTCGATGCCATCGTAGGTGATAGAGCCGGACCCGATATCATAGAAGCGGTTGATGAGGTTGGTGATGGTGGTTTTTCCGGCGCCGGTGGAGCCCACAAAGGCGATCTTCTGGCCGGGCTTGGCATACAGGGACAGGTCGCGCAGCACCGGCTTATCCGGCACATAGGAGAAGTCCACATGGGCAAACCGCACGTCCCCCCGCAGAGGCACCAGGGTGCCGTCCGGCAGACGCCAGCTGTAGTCATCGCCGTTCTGCTCCAGGGTCACCTGACCCTGATCCTCCTCCGGCGGCAGGTCCAGAATGGCGAAAATCCGCTCCGCTCCGGCCAGGGCCATCATCAGGGCGTTGAACTGCTCAGAGATCTGGCTCACCCGGTCGGCGAAGGTGCGGACATACTGCAAAAAGCCGATGAGGATGCCGCCGGCCCCCTCCCCCGTCAGCCACAGCACGCCCACTGCGCAGGTGATGGCGTAGAAAATGTGGGACAGGTTGTTGAGGATAGGCCCCACCATTGAGGTGACGGTGGTGGCGGTAGTGGACGCCTTACACAGATCCTGGTTGATGACGTCGAACTGCTCCATGACCTCCTTTTCGTGGGTGAACACCTTCACATCCCGCTGGCCGGTGATCATCTCCTCCATATAGCCGCTGACGGCGGCGGTCAGGCGCTGCTGGCTGGCATAGGTGCGCTTGCTGATCCTGGTGGTGACCCGCACCACCAGCACCACAATGGCCCCCAGCACCACCATGATGGCAAACAGCCGCATGGACAGAGCCAGCATCATGCCGATGGTCCCCAGCAGAGAGGTGATGGAGATGGCCAGCTGGGTGATGCTGTGCTGCAAAAGCTCGTTGGTGGCCTCGATGTCGCTGGTATAGTAGCTCATCAGAGCGCCGGTCTTGTTCTCGTCAAAGAACCGCACCGGCTGGCGCTGCATGGTGTCGAACAGCTCCGTGCGCAGCTGCTTCATGATGATGGCGCTGCACTCCAGCATCAGCCGGTTCAGCAGATAGTTGGTCAGGGCCGACAGCAGGTACAGGCCCGCCAGGCCCAGGATCAGACTGATGTACTTGGCATACGTCTCGTTGGGAGCCGCACCGCTGGCCTCCAGCAGGTTTGTCAGGGGCTTCATGCAGTAGGCAGCCCCGATGGTGGCCGCCACATAGGCCAGGATCGACAGCATCGCCGCCGTCAGCAGCAGGCGGCAGTGCTTGAAATAGCACACCAGCCGCCACAGGATGGCAACGGGGTTCTCTACCTTCTTATTGTATTTCTGCAGGTCAACACGCGGCATCGTCCACGGCCCCCTCTCTCATCTGGCTTTCATACACGTCGCGGTAAATGGGGCTGCGGGACAGCAGCTCCTGATGGGTACCCATATCCGCCAGCCGCCCCTGGTCCAGCACCACGATCCGGTCGCAGGACATGATGGAGTTGATGCGCTGGGCGATGATGATCTTGGTGGCCCCGGGAAGCGCCGTCCGCAGACAGCGGCGGATATGCTCGTCGGTGGCCATATCCACGGCGGAGGTGGAGTCGTCCAGGATCAGGATCCTGGGCTTTTTCAGAATGGCCCGGGCGATCAGCAGCCGCTGCCGCTGGCCGCCGGACAGGTTGGCGGCGTTCTGCTCCAGCACCGTCTCATACCCGTCGGGGAACCGGTCGATGTACTCGTCGGCCCGGGCAATGGCGCAGGCCGCCTGCATCTGGGCCAGGGTGGCGTTGGGGTCCGCCCAGCGCAGGTTGTCGGCAATGGTACCGGAGAACAGGGACCCGTTCTGCAATACCATGGACACGCCGCTGCGCAGATTCTCCAGGGTATACTCCCGCACATCCCGTCCGTCCACCTTCACCGTGCCGGACAGGGCGTCGTAAAACCGGGGAATCAGGCTTACCAGGGTGGATTTTCCCTCGCCGGTGCCGCCGATAACACCGATGGTCTCTCCGGAGTCAATGTGCAGGGTCACATGGCGCAGGGCCAACTTGTCAGGGTTTCGGGTATAGCTGAAGCACACGTCCTCAAAGTCCACGCTGCCGCTTTCCACTGCGGCGCCGGAGGGCCCGTCGGTGATGTCGATCTCCTCGTCCAGCACCTCGTTGATCCGGACCAGGGACGCCTGGGCCCGGGACAGGGACATCACCAGCCAGCTGATCATGGACAGGGAGTTCACCGCCATACCGGCGTAGTTCACCAGGCTCACCAGCTGGCCGGTCAGCAGGCCGGTGGTCCGGAAAACGATCTCCCGGCCGCCGAAAAACAGGATCAGCACGCTGCACGTCCACATAATGCCCATGGTAATGGGGCCGGACAGGGTAAACAGTCTCCCTGCGCCCAGCTGGGCCTGGCGCAGGTCATCGGTGGTCTTGTCAAACCGTTTGGACTCATACCCGCCCCGAACGTAGGCCTTCACCACCCGGCTGGCCACCAGATTTTCCCGGACGGCCTGGTTCATGCCGTCCATCATCTTCAGCATCCGTTTGAACCGGGGCTGGCCCACCTTCAGCAGGATGGTCATCACCACCGCCAGCAACGGGATACACGCCAGCAGCAGCGGAGCCAGCCGCGGCGACACGATAAAGCTCATCACCGTGGCCAGGATCACCATTACCGGCGCCCGGTACAGGGTCACCAGGGACTGACGCATGGTGTCCCGCAGGGTGTTGATGTCCGTGGTGGCCCGGGTGATCAGCTGGGGGGTGGAGATGTGGTCGATGTTGGCAAAGGAAAAGCTCTCGATCTTCCCCAGCAGGGTGCCGCGCATGTTCCGGGCAAAGCCCTGGGTGGCGATGGCAGAGCACCGCGCCGCCAGCACGCCCATGGCCATGGACAGGCAGGCTACCCCCACCATGATGGCCCCCACCGTCAACACAAAGCGGTTGCGGTTGGCGATAAGCTCCGGGGAAAACCACCCCTGAAGCATGAAGGTATCCTCCCGGTACAGGCCGCCGTCCACAATGGCGGACATCAGCATCGGCATCAGCAGCTCCAGCACCACCTCGGTGATGCCGAATATCAGGGCGGCTGCCGTCCAGCCCTTATAACGGCCCAGGACAGGGCCCAGGTGCCGGAAAAGCCCCGGTTTTTTCTGTGTCTTGATAAGACGTCACCTCTGTTTCTCTTATGCAGGGAATTGAAAGTTATACGCGGCTATTATACCAGACGCCGCCGGGTTTCACAAGCCGAAAAATTTCATAGCTTTTCTTCCGCCAGAATCCCCAAAATAGCGCAAAAATGCTGCAAGCCGTAGC
>ERZ772886.2983-NODE-2983-length-12858-cov-4.351949_pt1 | contig 12858 bp, 9 predicted proteins | sample MGYA00512128_ERZ772886 | MGnify/ENA primary metagenome ERZ772886 (study PRJEB29015, sample SAMEA2737698) | human gut metagenome | biome: human gut; feature: human-associated habitat; material: faeces | place: China | collected 2012 ... | reverse complement strand
CGCCGGTGGTGGAGGAAATGATGAAGCTGCTGCCGCTGGTGTTCTATCTTCTGGTATTCGAGCCGGAGGGGGATAAGATCAAACCCGCCGCCATCACGGTCGCCCTCGCCTTCGCCACCTTCGAAAATGTGTGCTATCTGATCCAAAACGGCGCGGACCGCTTCTCCTTCATCTTCTTCCGTGGCTTCGGCACGGGCGCGATGCACGTCCTCTGCGGACTGATCGTCGGCGGTGGCCTTGCATACACGTGGCAGCGGACGTGGCTGAAGATCGCAGGCACCTGTGGGCTGCTGGGCGCGGCCATCACCCTCCACGCCATCTACAATCTGCTCATCGCCTACGGCGGCGCGGCGCAGTACATCGCCTATGTTCTGCCGGTCCTGCTGATCACCGCAGGCAAGCTGCGCATTTTTCGCTCACTGGGAGGTAGCAGGCTTGCCTGAGCGTCCGCAGCTTTTTGCAATGCACGAAAGAAAGCTTTTAGCGTCAGCTGCCAAGCGCATATGTGCGCCTGGCAGCTGACGCTAATGTTACGGCGTATTACGAACCGCTATGGAGATCAGCGCCGTCGCCATCCCCGGAGGCGAGGGTATAAAGGCCGCTCAGATAGGCCCATGTCGTCTGGTCGATCTCGCCGGTCTGCGGGAGCGCGGCCAGCTTTTGAAGCCACTTGACTGCTGCAACGGACGGCGCGTCGTGAACCCCGGTCACGGTCAGCACCGGGGCGTTGACGTAAAAGCGCGCAAGCGCCTGAAGCATGGATTGGATCAAAAACAGGTGCGAGTTCCGGCTGCCTGCGGCAAGCGTGCGGTTCGGCGTCCAGCAGACCGTGACCGGCGCGGCGGGCAGGACGGACGGGCTTTGGACGGTATAGACCGCGACGAGTTTGTTCCACGTCGCGTTGTCCGTTTCACCGGTGACGGGCAGAGCGTTCTGCCGCTGGAATTCCCGGACGGCCTGCACGGTGTTTGGGCCATAAATACCGTCCGGTACAATCTTCAACAGCGTCTCATCCGCGTGTGCGATGGTGCGGAGCATTGTTTGAAGGCTCCGGATGGGCTGACCGACGTAGTTGGCGGGTGTGTTCATACGATGCGCACCTCCCTGTCCTGCATACCCGACTTGAGCGTTATCCCCGGAAACTGCACGAAGCGCGTGGACTGCGCGTGCTGCAATAAAAACTGCATCCCCGCCAGATCGGACGCGCTCTGCGCGTCCGGTGTGCCGGTCGGGGCGCTTCCGGTCAGACGCTGGAAGACCGCGAGACTTTTTTTCGTCTGTGCGTCCAGCTTCCTGGTCTTTTTCGGCGCGTCCAGCTCCGGGAAGGCCGCCGCTGCGGCGATCAGCTGCTCCTGCAAATCAGCCTCCGTCACGGCCATCGGCGGACGTGTGAAAGGGAAGAGCGCTTCGTCTTCGAAAACGGTCGTTTCGATGCCTGCAAACTGCGAATAGATGCTGTCCCAAGTCGCACGGTCAACTGTGCCCGTTTCCGACAGGCTGTAGGCGCGCTGGAAGGTCGTGACGGCTTGTGTAGTCGTGTCACCGAATACGCCGTTGACCGGCGGCTCCTGCACGGCGGAATTAAACTGTGAGATCACAGACAGCATATATTGAAGATGCGTCACCTTCGCGCCCTGTTCGCCGGGCAGAATCTGCTCGGGGTATTCCCACGAATAGCCGTAGAACGTCTGCCCCAGCGATTGCAGCTCGCCCAGCTTCAGAACCGCTGTATAGAGCAGCACGATTGTGTACCACGTCGCGCGGCCCACAATGCCGTCGACTGTCAGAGAAAAAATGGACTGGAACGCGCGCACGGCGTTTTCCGTCGCCTCGCCGAAGATGGCGTCGACAGGAACCTTGGGAATGGCGGGGTAGTTCTGCGAAATGCGGTTGAGCGCGACCTGCAGAAACGACACGTTGACGCCGATATCGCCCCGCCGCACGGGGCTGCCGGGGTAGGATTCCTGCAGATTCTGTACGGGCGCGTTCGTCACAAGCTCCACATCTTCCCCGTAATATGTACGCAGAATATCGATGGAGTTTGCGCCGTCCTGCGCCAGATACTGTGATCCCCACTGACTCAGGCCCTGACAGGTGACTGTCACGCCGTTGCAGAATTTTGCCGCCAGCGGCTCGACAAAGCCCTGCTTCCGCAGATAATCCGTGAACAGCTCGTCGACCAGCTCGGAGATATTTTCATAGATGTTGCGGCCATTGATAAATTTCTGGTCAATGGCCGTCGAGGACGTGATATCGAAGGAATACCCCCGGCTGCGGTAATACTCGGTGTAGATCCGATTGAGCGCGAACGAGATGATCGCCAGCGCGTTGGCCCGCAGCGCGGCAGGCTCCCACGTCGGGTAGACCTCGCTGGACAGGACGTTTTTCACATAGTCGGAAAACGACACGGTAACATTTTCCGCGTTCGAATCCGGCGAACCGAGATGAACGGTGATGCTTTCGGGGATGTATGGGGCGATCGTCGCCAAAAAGCTCCCTCCTTTACAGATCCTGCGCCTGCGATGGGATGTCGAATTCCTGCGTCTGCGCGTAGCTGTCCGGCAGCGTCGGCGTCGGGATAAGCACGATCTGCTGTAGCGTCTGGATACCGGGGAAGATCTGCGCGTTGTGGATGAACACGCGGTCATAGCCCGCACGCTCTCCGCGCAGGTCGACAAGGGCGTAGGGCATCTCGGCGGTCTGCCGCGTCTGGCTGTCGGACGCCGGGGGCGTGGGAACGTCAAAGGGTTCGGTAAAGCCGTCATAATTTGTCATGCGCACGGCCAGCAGCTCCTGCCTGCCGTCCGGCAGCTCCTGCGTGATGGTGAGCGTCGCGCCCGGAATGGGGATCTGCGCGGCGGATGTCACGATCTGCGCGGTCACGGTTCCGTATTCCTGCATTATACCGCCTCCTTTTTGCTTTCAGCCGTTAGCATATGCGGCAAACACAAAATTTGTGCATGAACAGAGACTGACCTGCGGATACTAGATAAAAAAGCAAGGGAGCGGAGCAGTATGAACATGACCCCGAAGGAATATAACCGCTATGTGGCGCGGCTGGCTAAAAAATCGCCGCTGGGAAAGGATCTGCTGAACAGCTTTCTCATCGGCGGCCTGATCTGCGTGGTCGGCCAGCTGATTCTGAACGGCTACACCGCGCTGGACCTGTCCGAGCAGGACGCGGCGGCGGCCACCTCGGTCAGCCTCGTGTTTTTGAGCGCTGTCCTGACGGCCCTGAGCGTCTATGACGATCTGGCGAAGATCGCGGGCGCGGGAACACTCGTGCCGATCACGGGCTTTGCCAACGCGGTCGTCTCGCCGGCAATTGAATTCAAGGCCGAGGGCTTCGTCACCGGCATGGCGGCCAAAATGTTCATCATCGCCGGCCCCGTCATCGTCTACGGCACAGTCGCCAGCGTTCTTTACGGCGTGATCCTCGTGATTTTCGGCGGTTAGACTTCCCTTTGGGCGGAAAATCGGGTATAATCAGGTTGTAATTCGATGCCTCTCAAATTCTGGCGGGAGCGGGACGCTGCTCCGCCCGACGGGCTGCAGTGATTTTTGGGGAATTTACGGCGAATGCGAAGACTCTTGCCCATTTTAGCGTAGGGGCGGACGACTCTGTCCGCCCGCAAAATACTGCGTTTTCGCGGAAATCTGCGGCGAATTTGCGACATTTTCGGGCCGACAGAGTCGTCGGCCCCTACAGGGTGCGTTAAAATACGCAGTAGAAAACCACGCACGCTCATTACATAAAGGAGACACCTCATGTCCAACAGAACCATCTGCCTCATCAACGATTCCTTCCCGCCCGTAACAGACGGTGTTGCGAACGCGGTCGTCAATTATGGCCGCGCGATCACCGAGAGCGGGAGCAGGGCCGTCGTCGCAACGCCGGCCTATCCCGGTGCGGATGACAGCGGCTTCTCATTCCCGGTCGTGCGCTATCCCAGCATCGACATGACGAAGCTCGTCGGCTATCACGCGGGCTTCCCGTTCTCGGAGAAGACCATGCAGACGCTTATGGAACACCCGTTCGATCTTATCCACTGCCACTGCCCGATCACCTCCGCCGTCCTCGCGCGCGAGCTGCGCGCCCGCATCCACGTCCCGGCGGTCTTTACGTACCACACCAAGTTTGACATTGACATTGCCAACGCCATCCACGCAAAGCTTTTGCAGGAGGGCGCAAAAAAGCTGCTCGCCGACAACATCAGCGCCTTCGACGAGGTCTGGACGGTCAGCCATGGGGCAGGGGAGAACCTGCGCTCGCTCGGCTATCAGGGCGACTGGCGCGTGATGCCGAACGGCGTCGACTTCGCACGCGGCCGCGTACCGGAGGAGGACGTGCGCGCGGTCTGCCGGGACTTTGATCTGCCGGAGGGCGTGCCGGTTTTCCTGTTCGTGGGCCGCATGATGTGGTACAAGGGACTGCGCATCACGCTGGACGCGCTCAAAAAGCTCAAGGACGCGGGGCACCCGTTCCGCATGGTCTTCGTCGGCAGCGGCGGGGATAAGGACGAGGTCGTCGCCTACGCAAACGAGCTTGGGCTTTCGGACTGCGTGTTCTTTACCTCGCCCCAATACGACCGCAGCGTCATCCGCGCGTGGTACTGCAGGGGCAATCTGTTCCTGTTCCCGTCGACGTTCGATACGAACGGCCTTGTCGTGCGCGAAGCGGCGGCCTGTGAGCTGGCAAGCGTGCTGGTGCGCGGCAGCTGTGCCGCAGAGGATATCACGGACGGCAGAAACGGCTTCCTGATCGAGGAAAACGCAGACTCCATGGCAGCGCTGCTCGCAAAGCTCTGCCATGAACCGGAGGTCCTGAAGCGCGTGGGCAGGCAAGCGCAGGAAGAGATTTATATTTCCTGGGACGACGCTGTCCACCGCGCGCAGCAACGCTATGAGATCGTGATCGAGCAGTACCGCTCCGGCGGCCATTCCGCCCGCCGCCGCTTCTCCGACGAGTATTACCAGTCGCTCGGCCTGTGCGTCGACGTGCTCAAACGCAGCCGCGAACACCTGCGCGAGCAATGGGACGCTTTCGCGGAGCACTTTCAGTAACGATATGCAAAACGCCGGAGGGCGCTCCTTTGGAGGCCTCCGGCGTTTTTATGCCCTGATTCAGTTTTTCAGCTTCCACGCAAGGTCGTTCAGGAACAGCTCATGCTCCAAGCCCTCGACCGTGGTGTCTTTCGTGATGTGGACAAATTCGATTTCCATCATTCTCGCCCAGTCGCGCAGCTGCTCGGCAGTCACGTCGTAGGAAAGAACGGTGTGGTGTGCGCCGCCAGCGGTGATCCAGCATTCGACGCCCGTGGTGAGATCGGGCATCGCGCGCCACATAACGCGGGCGACCGGCAGGTTCGGCATGGGCATGATAGGCTTGACGGCCTCAATATCCTGCACGATGAGGCGGAGTCTGCCGCCCATGTCGATGAGGCTGACCACGACGCCCTTGCCCGCTTTGCCTTCAAAGACGAGACGAGCGGGATCCTTTTCGTTCATGCCGATGCCGAGGAAGTGCGTCTCGATGCGCGGACGGCCCGATGCAACGGACGGGCAGACCTCGAGCATATGCGCGCCGAGGCTGTATTCCTGACCTTTTACAAGGTGATAGGTATAGTCCTCCATGAACGCGGATGCGCCGTTGCCGTTTTCGCCCATGGCCTTCAGAATGGCGGTCATGGCCGCGCCCTTCCAGTCGCCCTCGCCGCCGTAACCGTAGCCCTGCGCCATCAGATGCTGAGAAGCGAGGCCGGGCAGCTGCTCCATACCGTAGAGATCCTGGAACGTATTCGAGAACGCCTTGCAGCCCTCCGCGTCCATCATCTTCTTCATCGCAATTTCTTCGCGCGCCTGATAGCGGATGGCATTGATATCGTCGGTCGCAAAGTCATACTTTTCGCGGTAAACAGCCATGAGTTCGTCAATTTCAGCCTCCGTGACAGCGTTCATTTCCTTGACCAGATCGCCGACGGCCCAGGTGTTGACCTCCCAGCCGAGCTTCTTCTGTACCTCTACCTTATCGCCCTCGGTGACGGCGACGTTGCGCATATTGTCGCCGAAACGCATGACCTTCATGTCCTTCGAGACGGCCACGCCGATGGCCGCCTTCATCCAGCTGCCGATGCGCGCCTGCACGTCCTCATCCTGCCAGTACCCGGCGATGATCTTGCGCGGCTTGCGAAGTCTCGCGCCGATGAAGCCGTGCTCGCGGTCGCCGTGCGCTGCCTGATTGAGGTTCATGAAGTCCATGTCGATCTCTTCATTGGGAATTTCGCGGTTATACTGCGTGGCGAAATGCAGCCACGGCTTCTGGAGCAGATCCAGACCGTTGATCCACATCTTCGACGGGCTGAACGTGTGGCACCACGTGACGATACCGGCGCAGGAATCCTCATAATTGGCCTCTTTCACGACCTGCGTGATCTCGGCGCTGGATTTAGCTGTGACCTTGTATTTGAGCGGATACGGCAGCACGGCGGACAGCTTCTGCGCCATTTCCTCCGCGCGATTGGCGACGGTGGTCAGAACGTCCTCGCCATAGAGCGTCTGCGAGCCGACGATGAACCAGAATTCATAGTGTTTCATAGTATCTCTCCTATCAAAATTACAGATTGCGGTGCTTATTCGTCCTTGTTTTTGCGCGAGAGCACCAGACTCTGGATCACAAGGAACAGACATATCATAGCAGAAACCGTGATATTTGTCCACCATGCCTCGTCAAGTCCCAGCGAGGAGACGATATTCTTGATCGTGCTCAGGGACAAAACGCCAAAGAGCGTGCCGATGATATTGCCGACGCCGCCGGTCAGCATTGTGCCGCCGATGATGGAGGACGCGATGGCGTTCATTTCCGCGCCGCTTGCGTGCGACGGGGAGCCGGAGCCGACGTGCAGGAAATACACGAAGCCGCCGATGCCTGCGAGAATGCCGCAGATGAGGTGCGCGAGGAATTTTGTGCGCTTGACGTTGATGGCCAGCATATTGGCGCTGTAGCTGTTGCCGCCGACCGCAACAGCCAGGATCGCATCCATTTCAATGTCCTTGGCGACGACGGAATAGTTGATGGTGGAGAAACGGCTGACCTTGATAAAGCCCGCAACGGCCACGCACAGGCCGAGGATGACATAGGTCATTGCCGCAATGCTGGTCTGTATCGCGGCGGACGCGTTTTTGTATCTTGCCGTGCGCGGCATGGCGCAGCGCAGTGCGCTCAAGGCGAAAAACGACCTTCTCTCCGCGCAGATCGACCGGCAGAAGGAGCATTATGCCGCGCTCACCGCGCAATACGCGAACATCCGACGTATGCGGCACGATATTGCCAAGCATCTTGACACCATGCAGGCGCTGCTGCAGTCCGGACAGTATCAGGCTGCCGCGGCGTATTCAAATGAGGTTTCCGCGCAGGCGCAGGTGCAGGCGCATCTGGGGATCTGCGAGAATCCGATCGTTGACGCGTATCTGTTTTCCCGCTCACAGGAGCTGGAGCGGCAGGGCTTCCGCGTTCAGCTGCGCGTGCTGCTGCCGGGCGGCCTGCGCGTTCCTATCAGCCGCACCTACCGCAGCACTGCGCGCGAGCAGTTCTTCTCCCGCTTGCAGATATAAACCCGCACCGCCTTAAATTGGCGGTGCGGGTCGTTTATTTTCGTTCTGCTGGCTTTCCGCAGCTCAGCCGGTCACTTTTTGCAGCGCCAGAGGAAGGTGACGATCTGGGCGCGGGTGCATTCTGCGTCGGGGCTGAAGGTGGTGCGGGTGGTGCCCGTGGTGATCGCTTCCTTTACTGCCCACAGAACCGCGTCGGCGTAGTACGCGTCGGCGGAAACATCCGTGAACGGGTTGCTGCTGCCTGCCGCCGGGGACTGCTCAGAGCGCCAGAGGAAGGTGACGATCTGGGCGCGGGTGCAGGTATCGTCCGGGCTGAACGTCGTGCTGCTCGTGCCCTTCGTGATGCCGTTCTCGACGGCCCACAGAACCGCGTCATAGTAGTAGCTGTCCGCGGGAACGTCGGTAAAGGGCATGGCGCGGGATTCGGGCGCGGGTCTTCCGGCGGCACGCCACAGGAAGGTCACGGCCTGCGCGCGGGTGCAGATGCCGTCCGGGGAGAAGTGCGCGGCGTCCGTGCCGGTGGTAATGCCGTTTGCAACGGCCCAATCCACGGCGTCTTCATAATAGCTGCCGGACGGTACGTCGACAAAGCTGCTGCGTACCCGGAACTGCACCTCGATGGTGTGGGACGCGCTGATGTTCTCGAAGGTGTAGGACCGCACCGCGCCGATGCTCCGGCCATCAATTTTCACGTCGGAGACGGCATAGCTCCTGTTCGGCGTGATGGTGAAGGTCTGGTTCGCACCCGCCCGGACGCTGACGTCGCCGCTCGGCGTGATGGAGCCGCCTGCACCGGCAGTCGCCCGGATGATGTAATAGCCGGGAACGTATCCGCCGCTGCCTCCGCTGCCGCCGGTATAGGTCCAATGGGCGTACACGATGGTATTTGCCGCGAAAACGGTACTGGTCGTGATCAGCTCACCGCCGTTTCGCTCCGTGTACCAGCCGTCGAAGCGGTAGCTGCCGCTTCGGAACGCGCCGGGCAGGAACGCCAGCCTGTGGCCGATGGTCGTCATGCTGCTGACGGCGGGCGTGCCGCCGTTGCCGTCAAAGAAAACGACAAATTCATTGACGGGAACCGGCTCCCAGATGGCATAGAGCGTGATATTCGATGTCACCATGATAGCGCCGTCGGCGATTACGCTGCCGTCGGCGCTGAGCGCCCAGCCGCTGAACTGCATATTCACGGGCGGGATAAAGCCGCAGGCGGGAAGGGGATAGCGGCTGCCCTCTTCAACGGTGACCGGTTCCATGCTGCCCGTGCCTCCGTTGGCGTTGAAGGTGATCGTGAACGAGCGGGCTTCGCCCTCTCCCACGACGACCTCTGTATCAGGGCTGGCGAAGTGGTTCCGATCCTCCGCATAGCGCACGAAGTAGCTGCCCGCAGTCAGATTTTCAATCTCGCTGCCGGTGCAGGCTGTGTAGCTCGCCTCAGCCGCCGCACGGTATTCCATGCTTGTATCCGTGCCGGTGATTTTGCCGTCGCTGCCGCCCTCGGCGGTCGGGCCGACGCCCTGCAGGCCGTCGGGGGCCTCCTGTTCGGCCCGTTCGATGCGCCACTGGGCTGTTGCCGCGTCCGTCGTGCCGTCCGTCCACCTTCCGGTTTTGGAGGTGACGCTGACGGTATACGTGCCCGCGTCCGTGGCAATGTTTCCGTCGATGTTCATCGTTTCGGCGTCATAGCCCTCTACGTTGGCAAGCTGCTCCCCGCCGTTGTAGACGTATTCGCCGGTGACGCGGATGGCTGTCGGCTTGACCGCCCTGATCTCCTCAAACTCGGCAATAATTCTGACGTCTGCTGCCGGCTGGATAAAGGAATCCGCGTCGTCATGGTCGACTGCCAGGCCACTGTCCGCTTCTTCGACCAGCAGGCTCTTCAGACGGTACCCTTCGTCCGGGACCACCGAAAGCATGACCAGATCGCCCGCGTAGAACAGAGGCGTGCCGTCCGCATCCGTCTGGGCAGCGTTCGTCGTGACCGTACCGTTTGCGCAGTCTGCAATCGTCACCTTATACTGCGGGTCGCCCTCCACGGTCACCTGCACCGAGATGTTCTTCTTCCACTCCTCTCCCGGACGCGGGACGACATCGAGTCCTGATGGGCAGCTTGCTCCGGTGCCCTCCAGAATCAACGTTCCGTTGACCGTGAAGGTCTGCTCCCGACGGGACTGCGGATCATAGTCCTCCGGGATATCCCACGAAACATCGACAGGTAGCCAATCGTTGCTGTCAGCTGCAAAAACCCCGATATTGACCTTGGAGAGCTCCTCTTGCAGATTCTGTTCCCTGGAAATACGAATCGGCCGCGCAGGCGGCGCATCCCAATGGTCCTTCTCCCGCACATTGATCAGGTAGTTCCAGCAAACCTTGAACGACTTGTAGGAGGTCGTATTTCCGCAGGCGTCTTCGATGACAAGCATGTGTTGGGTGCTGCCGTCATACTCTGCCGAGATCGTATAAACGCCCTTTTCATCCGGCGTCAAAAGTTCAGCGGTCCCACCCGGGGATGTATAGTGACGAACCGTGACGGGCGATGAGTCCTCTACCGTGAACCGCAGGTCTCCCCAGTATTTTCCGTTGCTTACCAGTTCCTTGCCGGTCGAAAAATCAATGGCTTTCGGGTTCTCGACGTCAATGATCATCTTCGGCGTAGAGACATAGGTCGTTCCCGTCGGGTTCGTGGCTTTGGCGTAGACATACCAACCGCCGTTTTCTTCATACGCCGCAGCGTCTATTGTGATTAAGATAAATGGCAGCACGATCGATCCCGGCGTGGCTTCCGCTATCTTGTATTCCTTCCAGAGGGACTCGTCAAGCGCTGCCAGCTCTTCCTGCGTGTAGCGCTCCGGAGAGCTGAGGTAATAGCCTGGCTTCGCGTCCGTGTCGACCCACATGCCTATCTGATAGGAATTCTCATCCATGGACGCGCCTTTGAGATAATACGGTTCGTCCGAATCCGCGTTATATCCCGTGAAGTACTGACCCGTCCCCAAGCGAAGCTCGACCTTTGGATGCTTCGTCGAATAGTTCAGCACGAGCGTCCGTTTTTTGGTGATCAGACCTGCCCGGAACTCTCCCTTTTCCTTGTCATATGGGATTTTCGTCCCGTCTGCCTCATCGGTCAGCGTTGCCGACACGCCCGCCGGCAGCCTGATCTGGAGCACCAGATATTCATTGTGCGGCAGCATCAGATCGGCGTAGGTCTTTTTGCCGTCCGGGCTGATGACCTTCACATGGTGCCGCCTGTAGGTTCTGACTGTGGCCGTAGTCTCGTTTCCCGCGTTGTCAGTCGCAACCACGGTATATTCCGCTCCCGCGTCATTGTTGCCGCCATCCGGCGCGGGGAGACGATAGGTGGGGCCGGCTTGCGGCTCGCCGTTGATGGTCACCGACTTGATGCCGGAGGACGCTTCACCATTCAGCGCCGGGTCGCTGACGGTGAAGGTGTACGCGCCGGGATTTCCATTGATGTTATCCTCGACGGTGTAGCTCTCGCCGTCCTTCAGCACCTCCAGCACCGGCGCCTTCGTGTCCGTTTCCATCACATGGCCGCACACATCGCAGAGCAGCTGGTGCTTTTCCGTGTTCCAGCCGCTGGATGCGTGCTTGCCATTACTTGCGGACTCCGGTGCCACCGGGTCACGCGCCTGACATTTCATATTCCGGCATGCCCAGACGTGGCACGACTGCCGGTCGACCCAGCCGAAGTCGTGCTTCCCGTTGCAGGGGTCGTCGATCAGCTCCATCTCCATCGCTTCGATCGCCCAGCCGTAGTTCTTCACGTACGGCAGCGTCAGCAGCTGCACGTCGATACGCCCGTTTTCATTGGGAATCAGAATATCATAGAGATTCCAGAAGAAGGCGAACTCGTCGTCGCGGTTGATGGCTTGCGCCTCAACCTTCAGCTTTATCAGCTTTCCATTGTATGAGCCTATTTTGATGGACTTGTAGTCTTCGGGCAGGGGGTTTCTGACAAAATCTCCTATATATCTTAGCACTGTGCTGTATACCTTGCCCGAGTATACAAGATCGCCGTAGCCCATAACCGCTGCGTTCGAGGCATATTGATTATAGCCTGTTGTAAGCGTCAGCTTCGCGTCCGTCACGGTGATGTTCTGACCGTGGCACCAGCGGCCGCCGCCGATGGCTGCGCCGTATGCGCCGTGCGCGTTCACCTCGCCGCCGGTGATGGTGATATCGCGCGCCGGGACGTACTGACCGCCGCCGATGCCCGCGCCGTTGTATCCGCCGCAGGCGTAGATCTTGCCGCCGTAAATGTTGATATTATAGGCTGCGGTGTCGCCATCCATGTCCTGCTCCGATGTCCAGCAGCCTCCGCCGATACCGGCTCCTGCCGTGCCGCCGGTGGCGGAAATATCGCCGCCGTAGATGTAGATATCGCGGCCGCGACCCTTGAAGCTGCCGCCGATGCCGGAGCCCGTTTCGCCGCCCTTCGCCTCGATTTTACCTGAGTAGAAATACAGCTTCTCGCCGCTGCCGTTTCTGCCGCCGCCAATGCCGGCTCCTCCATCGCCGCCCTTGGCGATGATGGTGCCGCTCCAGAGCGATGGGTTCGTCTGAGAGCCGAAGTGCATATTTGCGCCGTGACCGTACATATCCAGGTTGAACAGACTTTCTGCGATATTGCGGGTCGCCCAGCTTCCTCCTATGCCCGCCGCTTTATAGCCGCCCTGGCACGTCACCGTGGTGCCCTTCATCACCTGCACGCACAGCTGCCCCTCGCTGCGGTTTTTCTGAATGGCCGCCCGTCCGGTGGCCCCCGTCAGCTTACTGTCCCGGTTGATAAAGTACAGATACGCCGACGCCTTTCCATGCAGCTCGATGGCCGGTGTCTTGGCGTCCTTCTTCACCTGAATGTTAACGTTGTCCAGAAAAATGTGCGGTGCCGCCTTCTTTCCATTGATCTGGATCTTCTTGGTCCAGACAAAGTCCGGATCGCTTGAGGACGAATAGATATAGTATGTCTTGCTGTCCTTGATGTTGATGTCGCTCGTTCTATTGCACAGATCGATCTCCACATCAAATTTTGCGGGGATATTATCCATCGCGCCGGTCTCCGCTGCCGACGCGGTTGTCGGAAGCATGGTCAGCACCATGCAGCATAGGAGCAGGATGCTGAGTATTCGTTTCTTCATTGGCTTTTCTCCTCCTGTTCGTGTCGGTTCGGTTTGTCCGCCCCGTCTTTTTTCTGATTTTCTCTTTTCCTGAGCTGGAAGCACAGCACGG
>ERZ772886.2981-NODE-2981-length-12858-cov-9.455753_pt1 | contig 12858 bp, 10 predicted proteins | sample MGYA00512128_ERZ772886 | MGnify/ENA primary metagenome ERZ772886 (study PRJEB29015, sample SAMEA2737698) | human gut metagenome | biome: human gut; feature: human-associated habitat; material: faeces | place: China | collected 2012 ... | reverse complement strand
CGAACATCGCTTTTTCAAACGTTTTTTCCCGAATATCCTGAGGAGTCATGTTGGATAGTCCTCCATTCTTTCTATAGGTGTACTACACGATAGGCGCTGTCAGAGACAGTATGCCCGGATTTACAGGTGAAACTCGCCCGACTCCATATCGTCGAGCTGGTCGCCCATGAGGTCGACATTGAATGGCGTGATGATATACGTCGCGCTGGCCACGCGGCGGATCTTGCCGTCCTGCGCGTAGGCGACGCCGGACAGAAAGTCGATCAGCCGGCGGGCGACCGCCGGATCGGTCTTTTCCAGGTTGAGGAGCACGGCGCGGCGATCGCGCAGATGCTCCGCGATCTCGGACGCGGCCTCAAACTGCTTCGGCGCAGCGACCACGACCTTGAGCTGGCCGCCGCCGTTGTTGAGATTGACGACCTTGTCGGCCGCGCGGCTGTCGCCTCTCGGCGCATAGCTCGGCGCGGGGCGCTCCGATTCCGACGGCTCGTCATGCACGAAGGCGCTCCTTTTCGGTGCGGGCGCCGGGCGGCGGGCCGCAGCCGGACGCGCCTGCGCCGGACGGGCCTGTGCCGGGCGTGCCGGTGCGGGCTCTTCCGCGACCGGGATTGCTTCATCCTCATCATCGAAAAACTCGTCGTCGTCATCATACGGACGGGTCATTTTTTTCAGTTCATCCAAAAATCCCATTCGGGACCCCCCTTTACGTGCCGGCGGCTGCCGTGCCGCTGCACTGATCTCTGCGGAGTGTGCCGAGACGGCGCTCAGTGCCGGGAATAATCCCGCGCGCCAAAAATCGACGAGCCGACGCGCACCATGTTCGCGCCGGCGGAAATGGCGTCTTCAAAGTCTCCGCTCATACCCATGGACAGAAAGTCCATAAAAACATTATCGTATTTTTTTCTGCCGATGTCAACAAAAAGCTCATGCATTTTCGCAAAATATGCATGATTTCCGTCGGAAGTTTCTGCCACGGGCGGGATCGCCATCAGGCCGCGGACGCGAATATGCGCGCAGCCGGCGGCCGTTTCCAGCAATTCCGGCAGGGCGGCGGGGGCCACGCCGCTCTTGGCGGCCTCGCCGCCGATGTTCACTTCCAGCAGGATGTCCTGCACGATGCCCTGCCCGGCCGCGCGCTTTTCGATCATGGCCAGAAGCTCCGGCGAATCCACCGACTGGATGAGATCTACCTTGCCCACGACCTGCCGGACCTTGTTCGTTTGCAGGTGGCCGATGAAGTGCAGCGGCGCGCCGGTGTAGGCGCCCTGGGCGAGCTTTTCGGTCATTTCCTGCACGCGGTTCTCGCCGCAGGCGTCGATCCCGGCGGCGACGGCCTCGCGCACGCGCGCGGCGTCGTTCATCTTCGTTGCGGCCACGAGCGTGATGTCGGCGCCCGTGCGGCCCGTAGTGCGGGCGGCGGCGTCGATGCGCGCGCGGATGGCGGCAATGTTTTCGGCAATGGTGCTCATAGTGGGTGGCGCCTCCTTATTTCACGACCTGCCCGTTGGACAGGCCCTTGCCGGTGACGACGATCTCGTTGCCGGCGCGCAGGGCGTTGCTCTCCGTGCTCTGGGCGACGAGACAGTAGTCGTCGGTCTGATAGATGATCTCGATCGGTTTTTTCTCCAGCTGCGCCGCCGTGACGACGTAGACGAACGCCTGCCCGTCATCGTCCATATGCACGGCCTTGAGCGGGACGCGCAGGCCGGTGTGCTCGCTGTAGACGACGTCGGCCGTCGTCTTGCGCATGGCCAGCGTGTCGGAAAGCGCCGCGTTGCACGCGAACACGACGGCGACCTTGCCGCTGTCGTCCGGCTCGCTCTTGCTCATCACGGTTGCCGAGACGGTGCCGGTGTAATGCTGCGGAAAGTCGAGCGTGGCGCTGCCGTTCAGGTTCAGGCGGTCGGCGTCGGCCTTGTTCATGACGGAGGCGAAGTACCACTTTTTCGCCGTGACGAGCTTGCCGATCGCGTTGGCGGGCGTGGCAGGGGTCGTGCGCTCGAGCGCGTCCACGCCGTCGGGCGTGAGGTTTTCGAGCATGTCCGGCGTGAGCGATTCGTATCCGTCGGTCGTGGACGTGAACAGGCCCGCGGCCGGGGCCGTGATGCTGCCGCGGCCTGCGCCGGCGTTTTCGAGCTGGTGCAGTTCGGCATTGAGCGCGTCGAGGTCGCCCTGCGAGACGGTGCCGGTCGCAGAGCCAAAGAGCAGGGAGCTGAGATCCATGCAGAGGTCGTCCAGCTCCGAGGTGCTGCCGGCGGAGACGGCGGCGTTGAGCTGCAGGATGGCGCTGCGCACGTCGCTGTCGCGGTCGGACGCGCCGGAGGCGCTGCCCGCGCGCGAGAGCAGGCTCGAGACGTAGGCGATCTCTTTTTTTAGCTCGCGGGCGCGGCTGGCGCTGTCGAGCGCGGCCTTGGAGTCCACGCCGATGGCGATCTCGCCGCCGCTTGCGACCTCCTTGCCGTCGTCCACGGACAGGGACAGAAATTCCTTGTCCGAGGCGATGACCTGCTCCTCGCGCACGACGATGCCGCTGGCCTGTCCGCTCTCGCTGACGGTCACGAGCACCGCCGGGGCGGTGGCGTAGGATTGCTGCGTCGAGCGAAACAGGTACACGCCCAGATACACGAGCATGGCCGCGAAGAGCACGAACATGGCGATGTTCGTGAAGGTATTCGTTTTCTTCAAATCCGGCCCTCCTTTCGGCGGGGGGCGGCGGGGAGATCAGCCCTGCAGCTCGAGCGAGACCGGCCGCGCCGGGGCGACCGTCGAGATCGCGTGCTTGTAGATCATCTGCTGCCGGCCGTCGGCGTCGATGAGCACGACGAAGCTGTCAAAGCTGCGTACAACGCCGCGCAGTTGAAACCCGTTCATGAGAAACAGGGTCACGGGGATCTTTTCCCGCCGGATGTAGTTGAGGAATGCGTCCTGAAGGTTCTGTGTCTTTTGCATGATCGCCGCTCCTTTGGCCGGAGCGGATACACATTTATTTATCATAGCACAATCTGCCGCTCCGTGAAATAGTGAATTTATACAAATCCGGTCGAAATGGCAGTTTCCTCCGGATTTGTACAGGCCACTATTCTATACCGCGGCCGGATAAGAATTGCGTCGAAAGGCGGCACGCCCGGTCCATGTCCGGCGTTTTTTCGTGCCGGATCCAGAACAGATCCGGATCGCGCCGCAGCCACGTGAGCTGGCGCTTGGCATAGCGCCGGGAGGCGAGCTGGATGGCGGCGACGGCGTCCTGCGGCGATGCCTCGCCCCGCACGGCGGCGACGGCCTCCTTGTAGCCGATGGCCTGCATGGCCGTGCAGTCGGCCGGGACACCGGCGGCCAGCAGCGCGCGCACCTCGTCGAACAGGCCCTGGCGCACCATGGCGTCCACGCGCCGGTCGATGCGGTCGTAGAGATCCTGCCGGTCGGCGAAATCGAGCGCGATCTTCGCCGCGTCGTACCGCGGCGGCACGGCGCGGGTTTCGGCGTCGTGCTGCGTGATGGTCTTGCCCGTGAGGATGTAAACCTCCATGGCGCGCACGATGCGCTTCTTGTCCGCGGGGTGGAGCCTGGCCGCCCGCTCGGGGTCGACCTTGCGTAGCTCGCCGAGCAGCCCCGCGCCGCCGATCTCGTCGTAGCGCTCGCTCAGCTCCTGCCGCAGCGCGGTGTCGGCTGTGCCGTCGGCGAACGTGCGCCCGGCGATGAGTGAGTCGATGTACAGCCCCGTACCGCCGACGACGATCGGCAGTTTTCCCCGCGCGAGAATATCGTCCACGCAGGCGGCCGCCTGCGCCGCATAGCGCGAGACGGAGTAATTTTCCGCGGGGTCGGCGATGTCGATCATGTGGTGCGGCACGCCCTGCACCTCTTCCGGCGTGGGCTTGGCCGTGCCGATGTCCATGCCGCGGTAGATCTGCATCGAGTCGGCCGAGACGACCTCGCCGCCCAGGCGCTGCGCGAGCGCCACGCCGAGCGCGGTCTTGCCCGAGGCGGTCGGGCCGGTGATGACGACAAGTTTTGGCTGCATCGTGGCAGTCTCCTTTCCGTGAGGGAGAATTCAAAAAGATTATGTTGAAAAGTATTAGAAATGTGTTAGAATGAAAGCACATTTCCCAGTTTTCAAGAAGGTGAACCCATGAAGATCAAAATTTCTGCCGACAGCACGTGCGATCTTTCGCCGGAGCTGATCGAGCGCTACCACATCGGCATCACGCCGCTGTACATCATCCGCGGCGAGGAGACCCTGCGCGACGGCATCGACGTGCGTCCCGAGGAGCTCTACGAGTACGCAAATGCCACGGGCAAGCTCTGCAAGACCGCGGCGGTGAACGTGTCGGACTATCTGGCGTACTTCGCCGCGTGCCGGGAGGAATATGACGCCGTGATCCACTTCACGATCTCGAGCGACATGTCCGCCTGCTACCAGAACGCCTGCATCGCGGCGCAGGAGTTTACGAACGTCTACCCCGTGGACTCGCGCAACCTCTCGACCGGCATCGGCCATCTGGTGCTCGACGCGGCCGAGATGGCCGAGCAGGGCATGGACGCGGCCGACATCGCATCGGCGCTGGAGAAAAAGCGCGAGAAGCTCGATGTCAGCTTCGTGATCGACACGCTGGAGTATCTCAAGCGCGGCGGCCGCTGTTCGGCGCTCGTGGCCATGAGCGCCAACCTCCTGCACCTCAAGCCGTGCATCGAGGTCAAGGACGGCAAGATGGGCGTCGGCCACAAGTACCGCGGCAAGCTCGAAAAGTGCTACGTGCAGTACATCGAGGAGCGGCTCAAGGGCCGCGACGACATCGACTGCCATCGCATCTTCATCACGGACTCCGGCTGTGACGAGGCCACGTGGCGGGAGCTCGAGCGCGTCGTGCGCGCGTGCCAGCCGTTCGAGGAGGTTCTCCACACGCGGGCCGGCTGCACGGTGTCGAACCACTGCGGCCCCGGCTGCATGGGCATTTTGTACTATCACAAGTAAACGAAGCTGTACAGGCTGACAGGGAGCGCGTTCCGGCGCTCCCTGCTTCTTTTTTAAACAATGCGCTTGAAGAGCTTGTCCAGCTCCCGGTGCGTGAGCGTCACGGCGACGGGGCGGCCGTGCGGGCAGTATTTCACCTCGCCCGCGCATACCGCGTCCGCCAGACGCAGCAGCTCCTCGGGTTCGGTCTGCCAGCCGGCCTTGATGGCGGCCTTGCACGCCACGGTCTTGAGCACCTCGTCGCGCACGGACTGCGCGTCCATGTGCGCGCCGTGGCGCAGCTGCGCGCAGATCTCCTCGAGCGCGGGCAGCGCGTCCGCCGCGTCGAGCTGCGCGGGCACGCCGCGCAGAATGTAATCATTGCGGCCGAACGGCTCGAGCGTGAAGCCGAGCTCCGCGAGCACGTTGCCGTACTGCTGCAGCACGTCGGCATCGCTCGCGTCCGGCGTGAAGGGCAGCGGCTCGAGCAGCGTCTGCGACGGGATGTCGGCAGGGCTCTGCCGCAGGCGGTCAAAGTTGATGCGCTCGTGCGCCGCGTGCTTGTCGATGAGGATGAGCGTCTCGCCCTTTTCGACGAGGATGTACGTGTGCATTGCCTCGCCGATCAGGCGGGCGGGCGGCTCGGCCGGGGGCGCGGCGCTCTCGAGCGGGGAGGGCGTTTCTGCCTCCGGCTCGATGGCGGTCTGCACGATCTGCGCGGCCGGCATAGCCGGCTCGGGTGCGGCCGGTGTGGCCGGCATGGGGCGCGCGGGTGCGGAAAACACCGGCGGCGGGGCCACGCGCGGCGCGGCGAAGGCCGACGCCGTCGGCGAGCGGAGCGCGGCCGTCTCCTCCGCCGGGGCGGCGGGGGCATAGGTGCGCGCGGGCGCAAATGCCGGCGCTGCGGGCGCGGCCGGGGCTGCTTTCGGCGCAGCCGGCACGAACGGGTCTGCCTTCGGCGCGGGCGCCGGTCTGGCAGCCGCCTTCGCCAGCGTGGTCACAGGCGCTTTTTCCGCTTCGAGCGCGGCGCGCGCGCCATAATACACGGCGTCAAACACCGCGCGCTCGTGCGTGAACTTTACCTCGGTCTTGGCCGGGTGGACGTTCACGTCCACGGCCGCACAGCTGAGCTCCACATACAGCACGCACGCGGGGAAGCGGCCCACGAGCAGCGTGTTGCGGTAGGCCTGTTCGAGCGCGGCCTGCAGTGCGGCGGAGCGGATCCACCGGCCGTTGCAGAAGAAGTACTGCTGCGCGCGGCTGCCGCGCCCGGCAGCGGGCGAGGAGATGAAGCCGTGCACGCGCGCGCCGTCGGCCTCGCCCTCGCAGGGCAGCAGGCTCATGGCGAGGTCGCGCCCGAGCAGACTGTAGACGCAGCTGTCGAGCTTGTTGTCGCCGGGGGAGAAGAAGACCTCCTCCCCGTCGCGGATGCAGCGCACGGACACGTCCGGCCGGCCGAGCGCGCACCGCAGCGCGGCGGCGGCGCAGGCCGCGCCTTCCGCGCGGTCGGACTTCAGGAATTTGCGCCGCGCGGGCGTGTTGAAAAACAGGTCGCGCACGATCATCGTCGTGCCCTCGGGGCAGCCGGTCTCGTACATGTCCTGAATGTCGCCCGCGTCGAGCGTCATGTGCGTGCCGGATGCCGCGCCGCGCTGCCGCGTCGTGAGCGTGATGTGCGACACGGCGCTGATCGCGGCCAGTGCCTCGCCGCGAAAGCCCATCGTGCCGATGGCCTCGAGCCCCTGCTCGTCGTGCAGCTTGCTCGTCGCGTGGCGCAAAAACGCGATGCCTGCGTCCTCTGGCGCCATGCCGCAGCCGTCGTCCGTCACGCGCAGATACGTCGCGCCGCCGCCGCGCAGCTCCACCGTCACGGTGCGGGCCCCGGCGTCAAATGCGTTTTCCACCAGCTCCTTGACCACCGAGGCGGGCCGCTCCACGACCTCGCCCGCGGCGATCAGATCCGCCAGATGCGGAGAGAGAATTTGAATATCGGGCATCGTTTGCCCTCCTTTAAGTACAGTCCATGGGGCGCGTGCGCCCCGCGCGTATATTATAAAGGATTGTCATTGAAAATTCCACCGCGAAATGCTACAATATTCTATCACACTTCAAATTTTATCCGGCCAGGCCGGCCAGGCAGGAGCATCGCATGAGCTATCAGAGAACGGAGATCCCCGAATCGGACATCCAGCACCAGTTGGATATCTGCGCGCAGCTGCGCGCGCACTTTACCGCCGGCGGCCGCCAGCCGCTGGCCATGGTCGATACCTACGGCTGCCAGCAGAACGAGGCCGACAGCGAAAAGCTGCGCGGTTATCTGCGCGCCATGGGCTTTGATTTCACACAGGACGAATTCGCGGCCGACGTCGTCGTCATGAACACCTGCGCCGTGCGCGAGCACGCCGAGACGCGCGTGTTCGGCAACGTCGGCGCGCTGACGCATACCAAGGCGCGCAACCCCAACCAGATCATCGCGGTCTGCGGCTGCATGGCGCAGCAGGAACACGTGGCCGAGAAGCTGAAAAAGTCCTACCGCATCGTCGACCTCGTCTTCGGCCCGCATGAGCTGTGGCGCTTCCCGGAGCTGCTGCGCACCGTCTGCACCGAGCACCGGCGGGTGTTCGCCATCGCGCCGGCGGACGGCAGCGTGGCCGAGGGCATCCCCCAGCAGCGCGACGGCAGCGTCAAGGCATGGCTGTCGATCATGTACGGGTGCAACAACTTCTGCACCTACTGCATCGTGCCGTATGTGCGCGGGCGCGAGCGCTCCCGCCACCCGGACGAGATCGAGCGCGAGGCACGCGAGCTCGTCGCGGCGGGATATAAGGACATCACGCTCCTGGGGCAGAACGTCGACTCCTACGGCCGCGACCTCGACGAGGACGTGGACTTTGCCGACCTCATCCGGCGGCTCAACGCCATCCCGGGCGACTTTGTCATCCGCTTCATGAGCAGCCACCCGAAGGACGCGACGGAAAAGCTCTTTCGCGCCATGGCCGAGTGCGAAAAGTGCGCGCACCAGATGCACTTGCCCGTGCAGAGCGGTAACGACCGTGTCCTGCACGCGATGAACCGCGGCTACACGCGCGAGAAATATCTGGCGCAGGTGGCACTCGCGCGGCAGTACATGCCCGATCTTGTGCTCACGACGGACATTATCGTGGGCTTCCCCGGCGAGACGGACGCCGAGTTTGACGACACGCTCTCGCTCATCGAGACCGTGCGCTACGACGCGATGTTCACCTTCATCTACTCGCCGCGCGTCGGCACGCCGGCGGCGAAGATGCCCGACCCCTACACCCGCGCACAGAAGCAGGTGCGCTTTGACGCGCTCGTCGCGGCGGCCAACCGCATCTCGGAGGAAAAGCACCGCGCCTATGAGGGCAGCGTGCAGCGCGTGCTCGTCGACGGGGCCGACGGCCGGGGCGACCATCCGCTCACGGCGCGCACGAAGGGCGGCCGCCTCGTGCATATGCGCGGGGACGCATCCCTTGTCGGCCGGTTCGTGGACGTGAAGATCACCGGAAGCAACACCTGGGCGCTCTATGGCGAGGAGGCATGACGCATGGCGGAACTGACGCCGATGAAGCGGCAATATTATGAGATCAAGCAGCGCAACCCCGACTGCCTGCTGTTTTTCCGGCTGGGTGATTTCTATGAGATGTTCGACGACGACGCGCGCCTGGCCGCGCGCGAGCTCGACCTCACGCTCACGACGCGCGACCGCAATGTCGAGGATCCGGCCGAGCGCACGCCCATGTGCGGCGTGCCGTACCACTCGGCCGAGGCGTACATCGGCCGCCTGATCGCCAAGGGCTACAAGGTGGCCATCTGCGAGCAGCTGGAAGACCCCGCGCTGGCCAAGGGGCTGGTCGACCGCGACGTGATCCGCATCATCACGCCCGGCACAGTCACGGCCTCGTCCATGCTCGAGGAGAACAAATCGAACTACCTCTGCGCGGTGTATCTCAGCGCGCAGTCCGGCGGCACGGCATTCTGCGACCTCTCGACGGGGGAATTCTGCGCCGCGAACTATCCGGCCGACGCCGTGAGCCACATCCTCAACGAGCTCGGCCGCTTCGCTCCGCGCGAGGCCGTGTGCGCCGACGCGGCGGCGGAAAATGACGACATCCGCACCTTCCTCACCAAGCGCCTCGGCAGTCTGGTCGAGGCGGGCGGCGACCGGTTTGAATACATGGCGGCGGCCGCGCGCGTGTGCGAGCAGTTTGGCGTGCAGAGCACGGACGCGCTCGGCCTCGGCGAGGCGCCGGCGGCTGTGTGCGCGGCCGGGGCGCTGCTGGCCTACCTGCACGAGACGCAAAAGTGCGACCTCGGCCACATCCGGCGGCTGGAGCTGCTGGGTGACGACCACTACATGGAGCTGGACTACACCACGCGCCGCAACCTGGAGCTGACGGAAAGCCTCCGCTCCGGCGAAAAGCGCGGCAGCCTCCTCTGGGTGCTCGACAAGACGAAAACGCCCATGGGCGGCCGCCTGCTGCGCGCGTGGGTGGAGCGCCCGCTGCTCAGCCCCGTGCAGATCCGCCGCCGCCTCGGCGCGGTGGAGGAGCTGGTGGGCGACAACGTCCTGCGGGGCGAGCTCATCCGCTGCCTGCGCGAGATCGGCGACATGCAGCGTCTTGTCTCCCGCGCGGTGTACGGCTCGGCCAACGGGCGCGACCTGCACGCGCTGGCCCTGTGCTGCGCGCAGCTGCCGAGCCTGACAGCGCTGCTGAAGGATGTGCACAGTGCGGCCCTGCGCGATATTGCGCAGATGGACACGCTCGCCGATCTCTGCGCGCGCATCGACCGCGCCATCTGCGACGAACCGCCGTTTTCCGTGCGCGAGGGCGGCATCCTCCGCCCAGGCTACAGCGAGGAGGTCGACCGCCTGCGCAACGTGCGCGACCACGGCGCGCAGACCGTCGCCGAGCTCGAGCAGCGCGAGCGCGAGCGCACCGGCGCGAAAAAGCTCAAGGTCGGCTACAACAAGGTTTTTGGCTACTACATCGACATTCCGAACAGTGCGGGCGTCACCGAGCTGCCGGACGACTATATCCGCAAGCAGACGCTGGTGTCGAGCGAGCGCTATTTCACGCGCGAGCTCAAAGACCTCGAGAACACGCTCCTGACGGCGCGCGAGCGCATCGCGGAGCTGGAGTACACGCTCTTCAACGAGGTGCGCCAGCTCGTCGCGGGCGAGGTCGCGCGCGTGCAGGCGGCGGCGGACGCCGTGGCCCGGCTCGACGCGCTGTGCTCGCTGGCGGAGACGGCGGTGAAAAACCACTACGTCTGCCCCGAGGTCGATCTCTCGCGCACGCTTGATATCCGCGAGGGGCGTCACCCCGTTGTCGAGCAGGCGCAGAAGGATAGTCTCTTTGTCCCGAACGACACGTTCCTCAACGACGCGGACGACCGCGTCGCCATCGTGACCGGGCCGAACATGGCCGGTAAATCCACGTATATGCGCCAGACTGCGCTCATCGTGCTCATGGCGCAGATGGGCTCGTTCGTCCCGGCCAAGAGCGCCGTCATCGGCGTGGTCGACCGCGTGTTCACGCGCATCGGCGCGTCCGACGATCTCGCCGCCGGGCAGAGCACGTTCATGGTCGAGATGAGCGAGATGGCCAACATCCTCCGCCACGCCACGGCGCAGAGTCTGCTCATCCTTGATGAGATCGGCCGCGGCACGTCCACCTACGACGGCATGGCCATTGCCCGCGCGGTGCTCGAATACTGCGCCGACCCCCGCCGCCTCGGCGCCAAGACCATGTTCGCCACGCACTACCACGAGCTGACCGCGCTCGAGCAGACGCTGCCCGGCGTGCGCAACTACAACATCACGGCCAAAAAGCAGGGCGGCACGCTGCTGTTCCTGCGCAAGATCGTCGCCGGCGCGGCCGACGACAGCTACGGCATCGAGGTCGCCAAGCTCGCCGGCGTGCCCGACGCGATCATTACGAAGGCCAAGACCTACCTGCGCGAGCTGGAGTCCGGCGCGACGGAGCTGGCCGCGCCCGCCCACGCGGCGCAGGATGCGGCGCAGATGACGCTCGGCGACGCGGCCGGGGACGAAATCGCCGAGCAGCTGCGCAGCATCGACCTCAACACGATCACGCCACTCGAGGCCATGCGCCTGCTCTTTGAGCTGCAGCAGAAAGCGAGGGGCTGACGTGGAACATCCCAACACGGCGTGGACAGACCCCATGCCGCGCGGCGCGCGCATCGCGGGCTGGGTGTATTTCCCCATCCATGCGGTCGTGCTGCCGCTGACGCTCGGCATGCTGCTCCTGGCGGTGCTCGGCGAGCAGCCGTCGGACGTGACGTGCAACGTTCTGTATTACCTCTGCGGCCTTGTGTTCACGCTCATCGCCATGTGGCGGTTTCTGCGCCGCAGCTTTGACACGATGGTCGGCAGCATCCTGCGCTGCCTCGGCATGATGTTTGCCGCCTACGGCATCGACGTGCTGCTCTCGCTCGTGCTGCAGCTCGGCACGAGCCTCATCGGCGAGCTGCCCGTGCCGAACAACGATGCCGTGACCGGCCTCGCCCGGACGGACTACAAGCGCATGATCGCCGTCGCGGTGCTCATGGCACCGCTCGTGGAGGAGTGCCTGTTTCGCGGCGTGGTCTTCGGCACGATCCGGCCGAAGAGCCGCTTTTGGGCCTATGCCGCGTCGATCGCGCTCTTCTCGCTCTACCATGTCTGGCAGTATGTGCTCGTGTATCAGGATCCGAAGCTGCTGCTCTCGGCGCTGGCGTATGTGCCGGTGTCGGCCGCGCTCACGTTCTGCTATGAGCAGACGCGCTCGATCTGGCCGCCGGTGTTTTTCCACATGTGCATCAACGCGCTCTCACTCACGGTGCTCACCGGGTGAAGGCAGAAAAAACCGCCGCTTTCCGAAGAGGAAAGCGGCGGTTTTGAGTTTGTCGGGAAAACCGGAGGTTTTCCCGACAAAAGGCTTACAGTCTGCTGTGCGCAGAATTTGTGTGCCTGTGGCGCACAAATTCCACACTTGCAGTCTGAGAAGTATTTTCTCTCACGCACATGTCGCGCGAGAAAATGATTGCACTTTTTTGCCGCCTGCGGGCGGCAAACTCTGCGAGGCTTTTTATGCTTCTGCTTTTTCGTACACGCAAAACTGATAGCCCACGCCGTCGTGCTCCGCGCGCGGCTCGGCGGATACGCAGCGCCACGCGGGGTCGGCGTCCAGATCCGGAAAAAACACGTCCGAGTGGGGCGCGGCGTCGATTTTCGTGACGTATACGCGCGCCAGGTGGGGAAACATCTGCCGAAACACGCTGTCTCCACCGATGACGAAGCAGCGGTCATACTGCGCGGCGGCGGCCGCGGCCTCCGCCGGGGAGTGCACCACCTGCGCGCCCTCGATCACGATGTTCTGCCGCGTGAGCACGAGGTTTTCGCGCCCCGGCAGCGGCCTGCCGCCCGGAAAATCGTCCAGCGTGCGCCGGCCGACGATCACGGCCGCGCCCATCGTCAGCTCGCGGAAGCGGCGGCGGTCGGCCGGGATCACGAGCGGCTGCGTGCCCTTGACCCCGATGCCCCAGTCGGCATAGACGGCGACGATCGCATCCATGGCTCAGTCCCCCTTACACCGCGATGGGGATCTTCCCCGTGAACTCGCTGTATTCGTACCCCTCGACGCGGAAGCTGTCGCGGGTGAAGGCGTAAAAATCGTGCACGTCCGGGTCGATGAAAAACTGCGGTGCCGGTTTCGGCTCGTTCTGGATCAGCTGCTCGATGACCGGCACGTGGCGGTCGTAGATGTGCGCGTCGGCAATGACGTGCACCAGCTCGCCCGCCTGCAGACCGGACACCTGCGCGAACATGTGCACGAGCACGGCGTACTGCACGACGTTCCAGTTGTTCGCCGCGAGCATGTCCT
>ERZ772886.2980-NODE-2980-length-12865-cov-4.632319_pt1 | contig 12865 bp, 11 predicted proteins | sample MGYA00512128_ERZ772886 | MGnify/ENA primary metagenome ERZ772886 (study PRJEB29015, sample SAMEA2737698) | human gut metagenome | biome: human gut; feature: human-associated habitat; material: faeces | place: China | collected 2012 ... | reverse complement strand
CGGGATCAGGCGACTGCGCCTGCTCCTTTTCAGCCTTGGGGACTTCGGGAGCGGCAGGCTCCTCCACCTCGGCGAGGGTAACAGTGTCAGCGGGATCGGGTACGGCCTCGCCCATTTCAAAAAGCGCCGCCTGCCCCTCATGCTCCAGCATGACCGCCTCTGCGTCGGTCAGCGCAGGCCCGGGAGAGGACTGCTCCAGCACGGCGGCATTTTCTACCGCAGGAGCGGGAGCCTCGGTGGGCGGGGCTGCCTCGGGAATATTTTTCTTATCATCTGCCATTTGCAAACCTCCTTTGTTGTGAAATGAAAAAAGCCAGCCCGATGGCTGGCAGCAGATAGGTTAACTCCTCCTTTCAGATTGTGGTATATAAAAACGCCACCCGTTGTCCTGTTGGGCAGCGTAATGCGAAAAGATTGCTTGATTTTTCCTTAATGATTGCTACAATTATATTGTGGTATTTTGATATACTCAGTCGATTTTTTGTGGATTTTCTCCAAACGACCTTGTGGATGCAAAATATGCAAAACTGAATTGGGGAGCTAACCGTATGAAAAATAAAGAGCTTCATTCGGAATTTACTTTTCAAATTGAACCCAAACATTTTTTAAGCACAACTATTTGACATACTGTAATGATGTTTTGGTAAGTATGTTAAAATATGCAGATGAAGAAAAAATGGCAAGCGTCAGTATTGATCTTGGTAATGGTGAAAATATAGAATTTGAACAAGATGAAAAATGGCAAGAGTGGCTCATAACACATGGGCACCGTGAAGAAATGTACGAAGTATATTATAGGCACACTTTCTTTTCACTTGTTGCGGATTTTTGTAGCTATATGCTTGAGTCGATAAACTGTGCCGCAAAAATGAAAGTTGCTGTTTCCTATGCGTTATTACGAAAGCCCCTCAAAGATACACTCGGCTATATTGAATGGCTGCGTGTTGATAGAAATGGTATGCTTGATTTGCTTGCAAGCGGAAAACCAGAGGACTTGGTTATCACAAAAGAGAAAGCCCTTGAACACACTTCACTGATTGAAGGAAGCTGCAAGATGAGCAGTTTTTTCGATTTTCGCTACAACAAGGCGAGTGAAACAAGTTTAGAGCATATATGGAACAACGCCAATCATTTGATAACCACTAAATATAAACTCTCCAAAACCGAGCCGGGTAATCTTAACTTTGTTTTTGCGGATGAAGCCATTCTTAGAAGTTTTTCGGATTATTACTATATTACTGTTCCGGCTATTATGTCGTATGCAGTAAATTTGATTTGTGAAATGTTTGAAGAATTTGCACCGCTCAATAAGTACACCGTTCTTATGAATAAGCTAAACCGTACACTGCGTTCATTTGAAATGCTTGAAACAATTTCTTTTGACGATGCAAAAAAGCTTTATTCAAGTGGCAATGTGCCAATAGTCTGTCCACGATGCGGTCTGAAGATGAAAATGACTGATAAAAAGATGTTGAAATTTATTAGCAAAAAATGTACTTGCAGCCGTTGCTTAAAAACAATAAAAACTGGAAGATACATTTTTGATTGGGAAAAAGTTGACTTTGTTTTTAACGAATGACTTTGTGATAATTATATATTTATAATTTGACTGAAAGATGGTGCAAATATGAGCGAGTTAGTCCCCGCCCTTAAAGACACTTTATTTTCTCCAACCTATGAAATAGTTGCTGAATATGCCGAGATTGGAATTGATGCCCTTTTGGATAACGAAGTTCTAAAAGGAATACCCGTTGTTAGCACACTTTCATCTATTTGTAAAATCGGGTATAATCTGCATGAGCGCAACCTCATAAAACAGACCCTTGCCTTTATCACAGAATTTAATTCGGGTAGCATATCACAAGGAAAGTTGAATGAGCATCGAGAAAAACTTGAAGCAAATCCAAAAGAAGCAGAAAAGGAGCTTGGGCGAGTTCTAATTATTTTAGGTAACCAGGTCGAACAAATCCAATCTCAGGTTTTGGGCAGCTTCTATGCCGCCTATGTTAAGGGTGCTATTTCTTGGGAAAAATTTTGTGAGCTATCAGAAGCCAATCGTCGTATGTTTATTAGTGACTATCAAATTTTATTTGAAGCCGCCATCAATGACGGCCTGAAAATTCAAAATAGAGAATTATATCAAGTGGATCGGTTAATCTCATTAGGACTATTACAAAATCAAAATCGACTTGGCGGTAATGTCTGGCTTGATTTTGTAGATGATCCAGAAAAACAGAACGATATAATTGTTACATCATTTGGAAAAACCTTTTATCATAACTCTCCAGCCGCATTGAAAAGAAATTAGGATAAAAACCTCTTGCTTGATGCGCTAAAACCATTGATATGACTGGATTTTTCCAGATCCTATAATTACACTCCGACCATGATGGCAAAAAACGCTTGAGGCTCCAGAGCTTTCAAGCGTTTTTCCTTTTCTCTGTGCCTCGTGGGACAGGCATAGAGCATTCACAGTCAATTCCGAGGTGTTCCTCCGCAGCCTCCAGCATTCCTTTTCCTCGCCGGACTTGCGGCCTTTTAGCGATTGCCTGCCGTTATAGGAATGCGAAGCCGGCGGAGCTGCTGCTTCATTTCGGGCGTGATGCGGCAGCTTTCCACTGCCTTTTGAATGGTCTTGTTGTGCGTCCAGGCATCCAGCCTCCGCTCTGTGAGCCAGGGCAATGTTTCCGCCGGCTGCTTGGCCAGAGCCGTTGCGAAGAACCAGGCCCGCATCATATTGAGATAGTATTCTTCGCTGTGTACGCCCGCCACCCAGGCCAGATATTCCGGCTGGAATGGGTTGTCCAGGTAATAGCGCATCAGCATTCCTATGGCATAGCGCACAGTATAGAGCCTGTCGGAATCCAGCCACAGGCGAATGCTCACCAACAGTTCTTCTTTATGCTTTGCAAAAACCTTGGGGCAAAAGCAGTCGCAAGTGGCCCAATTGTCAATGTAAGGCAGGAATTTCTCTGTTTCTGCCAGTGCCCTATCATAGTGCCGGATGTTTTCCACGAAAAATGCATGGAGGTTATTCTCCTCGTAGTATTTGTGGGGCAGACTGCGCAGAAAGGCTTCCGCCCGGGCCGTTCCGGAGAGCTCCTTTGCAAGCTTCCGCAGCAGCGGTGTGCGCACGCCGATGATCGTTTCCGGGGATACGGTGGGCATCAGCTTGCTCTGAAAAGCCTGATAGGTTTCGTCCTGCAAGGCAAACAGCTTCTGCGTGATCGCTTCATCCATAAAAACGTTCTCCTTTGCATTGTTTTCGTTTCCCGCCCTGGCTTCCGGTTGCAGCGGTTCCGCCCTGCCGCTTGATAGCGCTGCCGCGTGTGATGCTTTGCAGTATATCCGCAAAGCATCAGGCTGTCAAGCCGTTTTTTACAAAGAATACATGCACAAAAAGGATAAAAAGGAAACGCCTGAAACCGCAAAGACTTTCAAGCGTTTCCTTTCATTTTTGACCGCACCGGATTCAAAAACCGGCTCTGGTCAAATGGGGCTTCCGATGACAATGGGCATATCGTCCTGCTGCGGGCATTCATTCCGTGCGTAAGTCACGCTCAAACCGCAAAACGTCGGGGATTCGGTCTTTGGTGTAGTGTTTGATTTCCATTCTATTCAACTCCGTCGCAAGCGAAAAAATCATCACAGAAGCGATTCCATTTTATTTCATATTCATCGTGGCTCACTAAAGTCATTTCTTTCGGGGTGTAGATCCCCCGTTTTTGTGCTTCGTCCACAAATTTATATATCCAAGCATCAGAGGTCTCTACTACAGCACGGACACAGTCCCAACCTTTCAAAAACGCATAGTACAGCCGGGTATGCCCATCCAGCGAAATATACCGCTCCTTATCTGGAAATACCTGGATGATAATGTCTTGCGGCTTATGAATGAAGGAGCTGATAGCATTCATCTTATCTTCATCCACATAGAATTGTGACGGCTGAATCTGTTCTAAGCACAAAGTCAGTAAGGATAACCGTGGATACTCCATAACCACCTTCCCATCTTTGTCATAGAACTGTGTAATATGCGGAGCATAGAAGCGGAATTCTCCAATAACCGCTGTATACACGGCTTGATTTTCTCCTCGGATTATGGCTTCATAGTCGGAAATGATCTCCACTTCATATGGCTTTCCATCTACTAAAAAGCAACCGTGTTGAAGTAGAACTGCCTTGGAAAATTGGTTATCATTGTATGTATTTATTCGCTGAATGTCCATTATAGCCTCCGGCCGTTGCGCAAGGAAAAGCATCATTCAAGATACGTTCCCGCTGAACTTGAATAGATTCAAACACCAATGGATTATGACAGTGCCATCACCCAAAAGTCTTCGATGCAGTCGGAATAGGCAATTTCATCCTGTATGGTTTCCAAATATCGGAAACCAGCCTTTTGGTAGGCTTTAATTGCTCTTTGATTGCGGGCCGAAACACGAAGAAGCACTCGTCCTTTGTGGCCTTTGACACGGCAGAGTTCCTCGACACACCGGCCTACAAACGCAGCACCGTTTCCTTTTCCGCAGAACTGCGGTGCCATAGACCAGCCGACCCACAGATCGTCACCCTCATACTGGCAAGATACCTGTCCAAGAACGGCACCTCCACCAACCAAGCAGAACTGCTCTATTCCCCAAGTAGATTCATCCATTAGGTATTCATCATGATGTCCTTTGATACTATAGGCTTCATAGGGCGTTTCGTACTCCCATTGGGCTATTTCCTCTGCAATGTCTTTGGTAAGTGGTTTTAGCGAACCGTTTTCCAAATTAAATTGGTTTTCCATTTACATTCCTCCAAAATTTTCTTCGGAGGGTTAGGAAGCGTGAACCCTCCATACACGATTCATCTTCATAAAAACCACCCTTTCTAATGTTAATTTGTATGCAGGCACCTACATTTGGTGTTGATACTGTTGTTCAGACCAGCTCTATCCGAGATTAAGCAGCCATCTGCACTAGAACCTCATTTACTTCTTAAGACACTTCATTGTGCCGCTCCAGAACATAGCAAAGCAAATCCACCGGCCCGTCTACAGGGTGATAGAACCCCTTTGTACGCCTGCCCTCAAAAGAGAAGCCCAGCTTTTGGAGCATATTTTTAGCCTTACATTACCCTGATTTCCGCGCTGTTTTTATCCCAGGAGCGGTACAGCGCTTCCAGCTCCGCGATTGCCTCATCCCTGGGACGGAGCAATCCCTTGTAGTGGCTGACCAGCAGATACGGTGCTTTCAGCCCTTTCAGAACCGCGATTTCCTCTTTTACCAGCTGGGCATTGAAAACGTAGTAGCCGTCCCGGGCTTTGCTGTACAGGGCATCCCCTACGAATGCATAGGTTTCGTCCACTTCCAGGCCCAGGCAGCCCTTGCAATGGCTGGAGGGCAGGGGGAAAATATGCAGACCGCCAATAGAAATATCCTTATCAACCACAGTTCCCATTCGGACATGGCGCTTGGTTTCAGGGGATACAAAGGCTTCCGCAACGGAAAGCTTCCCCAGATTGCCGGTATGATCCTGGTGGAAATGGGACAGAACCACATGATAGCTGCCCGTCAATTGGGAAATCGCCCGCTCGCCGCTGCCCACATCGTAGAGCCACAGGGCATCCCCCTCCTGGATGATTCCAATATCTGCCGACAGAGGATTCTCTGAGCACGCGATATAGCTTATTTTTTCATTTATGGCGATTTCTTTCACTTTCCGCTCCCTCTTTTCTACCCAATTGCCGCCTGCGCAATTCCACGGTTTATTCGCTAAGCGATTTAATACAAGAATCATACCACACAAGCACGAATTTTTCCATATTTTTTCGTAAAAAACAGGAGCGCATCATTCAAGATGCACTCCCGCTAAAAGATGATGGGTTCGAATCAATAGATCTTTCTATAAGGGAAGAAGGGGCTGTTAAATAACCCCAACAGGAAATCGCAGACTCTTTCCCGAAATGGAAAGGGTCTGCTTTTTCTTACCCATCAAGGCTGTGGATAACTTTTCTCTCAAAAATGTGTACACCAACCACAACCGGAGAAAATTTGTTTTTCTTCGGCATTTTTTTGAGGGTATTCAGCCAGCAGCCTTGACCGGATTGGCCTTTGCTAATTTGCTCAAATGGTACTTGTGCAGGTTAAAACCGCAGCTTATCAGGGCAATCTCCAAAATTACCTTGTTTATGCCCCTTCTTCGGAACCGTTCGTATCCTCGGTTTGCCTTTATTTCGCCATAAGTCCCTTCGGATTGTATGGATCGGTTCATTCGGAGCAACGCACCATGAATACTGTTCAGGTTGTCGAGGACCTCCTTGTGGAAGGAAGTCAGTTCATAGTTCAGCCGAATGATCCGGTCAAATCTGCTTTTGTGACATTTAGATCGATGTGGGCAGCCGCTGCAATCCTCGCACTGGTGAAGCTCTACGGTTCTCCCATATTGGTTGCCCTTTACCGGTTCTGTCCGTAGGAAAAGAAATTCTTTGCCGTTTGGACAAACCAGTCGTCCTGCTTCATTTACTCGGAAATTCACTGCACGGTATGGATCGTCACGGTATTTCTTGTCCTTGCTTTCCTTTTCGTACATGGGGAACTTCATGTATTTTTCCATTCCATGCTCTTGGCAGTACAGATAATTATTCAGATTGCCATAACCTGCGTCTGCCACAGGATATTTGGGATATTTGTGGTATCTTCTCTTAAATTCTTCTATTAACGGTTGAAAACAGTCGGAATCTGAGGCATATTGGTAGACCCCGTAAACAGCGATATATCCGTCGCAGATACCCATTTGCACATTGTAGGCCGGGAGAAGCTGGTCATTGCCCATATAATCCTTTTTTACTCGCATAAAAGTCGCGTCATGGTCAGTTTTGGAGTAGCTGTTGCGCTTGTCTCCGCAGATATCCACCTTCTCCCGGTATTCCTTCAGCTTCTTGCGGCTATGATCTATCCGCTCATACAGGCGCTGGACGGATGTCTTCCGCCGACCTGACCCGTGGACAAATTCATCCTGGTTCATGCCTGTGACTTTTAGAAATTCTTCCAACATCTCAGTCAGGTATTCTACGGTGTATTCCTCCCGAACACCCAGTTTCAATCCAAGGTATTGTAAAACTGTTTCGTTTGCTTTCTGGAATATTTTCGTAATCTTCTCAAATTCCTTAAAAACGCTTGTTATACAGCTCTTTTTCCACACCCAGCTGTATTTGTTAGCATTTGCCTCTATCTTGGTTCCGTCAATATAAACATGGTCTATATCCACGTGTTCCCGGTCAAAAATATAATTGTTAATCTCCTGTACGATTTCTTCCAGCGAGTAACTCAGTTCCTGGTTGATGAAGTCGCACAGTGTGGCATAACTGGGAGCTTTCATCTCATCCCGCAGCCAGATGAATCGAATATCCACTTTGCACAGCTTCTCAATCTCTCGTAAAGACGGATAGCCCTGCTCCATAAATGCAAACAGCAGCACCTTCAAAAGTTTTTCGCGCTCATATCTTGGACGACCCGTGGCCTTGTAGTCCTTCTCTACAAAGTATTTTTTCAGATCAATATGGGACACCACTTCATTGAAAGTATATACCGAATCATTTATTTCAATAATATTTTCCATATCCACTGGTAATTTCAGTTGGATTGGTGTATAATTCATATATGTAGTTTTCATTTTGGGTGGTACTTTAATGATACTACAAAACGGCTGCAACCTCAACCTGGCTGCAGCCGTTTCTTAATACTTTTTGTAGCCAGCGCCGGGTGGCACTGGCTACTGTGCTGATAGGGGGAGTTTTCTAACAGCCCCTTTTTGCATATGCGGGCAAAGCACCTGACGGTGGGTGAATAAGCCGCAAAGCGGCTTATTCAGCAGACATTAGATAGGGGGGCTGTCGCAAAAGCCCGCAACAGCCCCCTGAGAATATTATCCCAGAAGTTTTTGAATGTCTGTTTTCTGCTGTCCCAGAAGGAAGGTCACCGTGGAGCCGTCATGGGTCAGTGTGTAGCGGTCGCTGATCCTGCCCTCCGAAAGCAGCTGCTCCGGCTGGAAGGAGGAAGACGCGCCATTGGTCTTGAAGACGATTTTTTCTACGCCCTGAGCTTGGAGTACGGCGATCCCGTGCAGCGTGCCGGTCAGAATGGCGAAATCCTGTTCAGCCGCAATGGTCAGGGTGCTGCCCTCCCGGGCCTGGGTGTAGGGAATGTCCCGCCCGTCGGCATCCGTAACACGGAACAGCGCTTCTGTGCGGGCAGCCTCAGAGGCTTCCCTGGAGGCGGAGTCAGGGATGATAAGCTCAAATTCGAAGTCAATGGTCTTATCCTGGCTCAGCCGCAGTACGCATTTGACGGTGTAGCGGCCGGGGGCAGAGGGCGCCTGACTGCTGCCGTTGTAAAGGACCCGCTCCAGGGTTCCCTGGCCGCTGGTCTCAACGGTATAGACGCCGTTTTCCTGCCGGACAGCCAGCATCGTCAGGTTTTCCGGCTCCCCGTCGTGGTTTTCTCCGCTGAGGAGCAGGTTGATGTACTGTTTCAGGCTTTCGGTATCGTTGCCCTTGAGGCCGTTGATGGATGCATCCGGGCTGAGAATATAAAACCCGCCGGTGCTGTCGTGATGATTGGATTGACCGTCGCCGATGATACCCACCGCGCTTTCATCCAGCGTGTAGATGATTTGCTTTTTGTCATAATCAAAGTAGATGTCGTCTTCAACGCCGGTGGTGACGCTGGCGTTGCCCAGAATCAGAATGGAACCGGACAAATCACCGGCGTCATCGGTTCCGATGGCAGCGGCGCGACCTCCTCCGATGGCGGTAACGTTCGCGTTGTCGCGGATGAGAATCATGCCTTTCATTTTGGCGTCTTCACCGCCGCCAATGCCGCAGCCTTCATCCTCACCGATGGCGATGACCTCTGCGTTGCCGTAGATGATGATCTTTCCGCTTTCCAGAATATGACCGTCTTCGTCGCCGCCGCCGCCGATTCCGGCGCCGTCACAGGCGGAGCCCGCCTTTACCGAGGCGTTGCCGCCGATCCGGATCGTCCCGGAGACGCCGCTGTCCTCTCCGGCTCCGATACCGGCCCCCTCTTCTTCGCTCCAGGCCGTCACCTTGGCGTTGCCGTCAATGGTGATCGTTCCGGACATTGTGCCGTTTTCGCCGGAGCCAATACCTGCACCGTCATAGCCGCTGGTGCCTGTTACCGTGGCATTGCCGCCGATGGTGATCGTGCCGGACATATCTCCGCGGAGGCCGGAACCGATTCCTGCGCCATCTTCGCTGCTGCTTGCGATAACTGTGGCATTTTCATCTATGGTGATGCCTCCGGACATATTGCCTCTCCGTCCGGAACCGATGGCCGCACCGCCGCCGACACCGTGATCGTGCCGGTCGTCGCCGGTTGTCACCTGGGCGTTCCCGGTGATATGGATGCTGCCGGACATATCCTCGCTGTCGGACGTATCCTCGCTGCCGTTGCTGCCGATCTTTGCGTGATCGCTGTCAGAGTCATTGTCGGCATAGAGGGTTCCGTCGCCGGTAATGGTTACGTGGCCTTCGGAAACATGAACGACCGAGGCGTCATCGGTTTTCAGTTTATTGTCGCCCTTCAGCGTGATTTCTGCCTCTGAGGAGCCCTTCACATCGATGGCGGAGGTGTTGCCGGAGCTGACGTTGAGGTCCTCAATGGTCAGCTCGGCCTTTGCGCCGCCGGAGGTCTCGACGGTGATGGTATTTCCTGTGGCAGCGGTATTGTCTGCCTGCTTTATAACGGTTTCGGTTGTCTGCTTTTCGTTGGTCACGCCGCCCTCCTGAGAGACGTACTGGCCGGAGTTGTCGGCCGACACGGTGATATTTCCGTTGGCCAGATCATATTCCTCCGCCAGAGCGGCCATAGGAATTCCTGCCGTGAGCAGCAGGGCCAGGGCTGCGGAGACGATTCTCTTTCCGTTCATGGTAATCATTCCTCCCTTTTTGAATCGAACATGTCTTACTCTCAAGTGAAAGTAGAAGTGGTTCCAAGTAGAATATTAGCATATACATCGAACGCGGTCAAGATAAATCTGGAAAAAAAGAAAAAATTTTCAGGAATTACAAAAACATCTTGACATTCTGAAAATATCTGCTATAATACAACACGTTCCGCGGGTGTAGCTCATCCGGTAGAGCGCCACCTTGCCAAGGTGGAGGTAGCGAGTTCGAGCCTCGTCACCCGCTCCAAAAGAGATCTGCTTTTTGCAGGTCTCTTTTTTATTTCCCGGCATTCCCAAAAAGAAACAAGAAATCACAATTCTGCAAAATAGAATTGCTATTGCTAAGAAAATCCCATCAATCTGTACAGATTGGCAAGGGAAATGAAAACCGATTTTGCCGAAATTTCATATTGCATTCTGAATTGTCTAGTGGTATGATAGGGAAAATTACCCTATGGACATTTGTCCGTGGAAGAGAGGAGCGCGATCATCTTGAAATATGTTGTCATTTTGGGAGACGGCATGGCAGACGAACCCATTGCGGCCCTGGGCGGCAAGACACCCCTGGACTACGCCAAGACTCCCTGTATGGATGCTATGGCGGGTATGGGCCACATGGGCCTGGCCCAGAATGTGCCGGAAGGCATGGCCCCCGGCTCAGACGTGGCCAATCTATCCGTGCTGGGCTATAACCCGGCGGAGTGTTATTCAGGACGATCTCCTCTGGAGGCTCTGAGCGTGGGCGTTTCCATGGAGCCCGACGATGTGATTTTCCGCTGCAACATCGTAACCCTGACGGAGGGGGAGCCCTACGAAGAGAAAACCATCCTGGACCACAGTTCCGGCGAAATCGCCACGAAGGATGCGGATATTCTCATGGATGCCATCCGGGCGCAATTCAATTCCGACAGCGTCCGCTTTTACACCGGCACCAGCTACCGGCATATTATGGTATGGAAGCATGGCCGTGTGGTGCCCCTGGAGCCGCCCCATGACCATCTGGGCACGAAGATCGGCCCCTGGCTTCCCAAGGAGCCCATGCTCAGGAAGATGATGGAAAAGAGCTTCCCCGTTCTCAACGAGCACCCCCTGAACCTGGAACGGGCGGCAGCGGGGAAGCACAAGGCCAATTCCCTTTGGTTCTGGGGGGCGGGCACCAAGCCCAGCCTGCGTTCTTTCCGGGAGAAGACCGGATTGAAGGGGGCCATGATCTCTGCGGTGGACCTGCTGAAAGGCATTGCCGTGGGGGCCGGGATGGAGGTCTACCGGGTTCCCGGTGCCACCGGCTCCCTGGATACCAATTACGAGGGCAAGGCGGATGCAGCCGCCAAGGCCCTGCTGGAGGACGGCTGCGACTTCGTCTATGTCCATGTGGAGGCCCCGGACGAAATGGGCCACCAGGGAGACGTGAATGCCAAGGTCAAGTCCATTGAGTACCTGGACAGCCGCCTGATTGCAAGGCTGAAAAAGGCCCTGGATGCCTCCGGGGAGGACTACAGGATGCTGATTCTGCCGGACCATCCCACCCCCATCCGTTTGCGTACCCACACAGGGGAGCCCGTGCCCTTCCTGCTGTACGATTCCACCTGCCAGGAAAAGAAAATCGCGAGATACACCGAGGCCGAGGCGGCCCAGACCGGGGACGTGGAGCCCCAGGGCTACCGCCTGATCGACCGCCTGATTCTGAAATAAAGGAGAATGCCCTATGGCAAGAGTCTATAATTTTTCCGCAGGCCCTGGCGTGCTGCCGGAACCTGTTTTACAGGAGGCTGCCGCCGAGATGATGGACTACCGGGGCACCGGCATGTCCGTTATGGAGATGAGCCACCGGTCCAAGCCCTATGAGCGGATCATCGAAGAGGCGGAGGCGGACCTTCGCACCCTTATGGGCATTCCGGAGAACTATAAAGTCCTCTTCTTGCAGGGGGGTGCCAGCCAGCAGTTTGCCATGGTGCCCATGAACCTGATGCATAATAAGGCGGCGGACTATATCGTCACCGGTCAGTTTGCCAAGAAGGCCTGGAAGGAAGCCCAGCTGTTCGGGCAGGCCAACAAAATAGCCTCCTCGGAGGATAAGGATTTCACCTATATTCCCGACTGCTCAGACCTGCCCATTGGGGAAAACAGCGACTATGTGTACATCTGCGAGAACAACACCATCTACGGCACCAAGTTCAAAACCCTGCCCAATACCAAGGGAAAGCCGCTGGTTGCCGATGTGTCCTCCTGCTTTCTCAGCGAGCCGGTGAAGGTGACGGACTACGGAATGCTCTACGGCGGTGCTCAGAAGAACGTAGGCCCGGCGGGTGTGGTTATCGCTATTATCCGGGAGGATCTGATTCGGGAGGATGTGCTGCCCGGCACCCCCACCATGCTGCGCTACAAGACCCACGCCGACGCGGGCTCCATGTACAATACACCTCCGGCCTACGGCATCTATATCTGCGGTAAGGTATTCAAGTGGTTAAAGAAGATGGGCGGTCTTTCCGTGATGAAGGAGCGCAATGAGGAAAAGGCAAAGATTCTTTATGATTTCCTGGATCAGAGCAAGCTGTTCCACGGAACGGTTGTTCCGGAGGACCGCTCCCTCATGAATGTGCCGTTTGTGACAGGCAACGAAGAGCTGGATGCGAAGTTTGTAAAAGAAGCGACAGCCGCAGGCTTTGTGAATTTAAAAGGCCACCGCACCGTGGGCGGTATGCGCGCTTCCATCTACAATGCAATGCCGAAAGAGGGCGTGGAGAAGCTGGTTGCGTTTATGAAAAAGTTCGAGGAGGAGAATGCAAATGCATAAGTATCATTGCTTAAATCCGATCGCAGCGGTCGGTCTGGATCTGTTTTCGGATGATTATCAGATGCTTGTTTCCCGTCAGGAAGCGGAAAAAACGTCCCAACTGTTTATGCGAGCCCA
>ERZ772886.2979-NODE-2979-length-12873-cov-5.807458_pt1 | contig 12873 bp, 10 predicted proteins | sample MGYA00512128_ERZ772886 | MGnify/ENA primary metagenome ERZ772886 (study PRJEB29015, sample SAMEA2737698) | human gut metagenome | biome: human gut; feature: human-associated habitat; material: faeces | place: China | collected 2012 ... | reverse complement strand
CCCGATTCGCCGGTTTTTCCTGCCACTATATCAGCACCTTGGCAAAGATTTTTTTTCGGGGCGCATTTTAGCCCTTGCCGCCGTTCCGGGCGGTAAAAAGGACCGAGACGGGGTAAAAAAGAGCGTCCGGAAGGCTCTTTCCAGCCCTTCGGACGCTCCCTTCCCGTGTCCTGCCGCCCCGTTGCCAACTTGCTACCGGCTATCCATGTCCCGCATCTTTTTCAGCAGCCTCTCCTTCATCTCGTCCAAGAACGCCGTCGGGTTCTGTTGCCCCCGCAGCCTGCCGAAAGCGTGGTACACGTTGCCCAGATCCACGTGGAAATGCTTCTCGAACAGCGCAGCCAGCTCGCCGATCTCGGCGTTGCCCTCGTCCACGCTTCCCGTCACGTGTATGCCATAGACGAGCAGTATGGCGGCAACCTTCGTGTTCGTCCAGCGGTGTTCCTTCTCCGGCACGGCTTCCGTCTCCGTCCCCTGCGCCGCACGCTCCATCCGGCGGCTCAGGTGTACCAGCAGCATCTCCACCGAGATCAGCCGTGCCGCCAGTATGTCATAGCCCGTGGAGAACTCCGCCTCCTCGTCCAGCACGAAGCTGCCGCTCTCGGGGCTTAGCTCGTCCTTCGCCCGCAGGAAATAGTAGCTGTCCCGGTATGTCGCCCCGCTGTGGTAATACTGGTAAAAGGGCAGGTAGCGTTCCATCATCCGCTCGGCACGCTCCATCGCCTTGCGGTAGTACGGTTCGGCGACACGCAGGCAGGCGGGGCAGCCGCTCTCTATCTGGTACACCCGGTAATAGTACAGCAGCCTGCCCGTCAGGGCGGGCTTGTAATACTTGAAGTAGAGGATCTCCTTCGCGTCCCCGGCGAACGGATGGGCGAGGGCGTACTCCTTCAGTTCCCGGTTCTTGCCTTTCAGGTACGAGACCATCTCACGGCAGACGCCTATCACCTCCTTGCCGTCCATGCCGGGGGCTGTGGTCGCCATGCGCTGATCCACCTCCTTCAGCAGCCCGTTAAAATATTCTTCCATATAAATCTTGTTTCATGTTGTTTATAAGGGCGCAAAGTTAGCGGACGGCAGGGAAACGGACGTTCTGAATCTTCACCGCCGGATTCGGATTGTCCGCCAATCGGCTCCGGACGGTCGGTTTTTCACGGCAGGGCTGGAAAAGGGAGGCTAAACGGTACGGGCGCACCGGGCGATTTCACGGATTTCGGCAGGAGTAGCCTTCAGGTGCTTCTTGCAGAAGTCCCACAGGTAGCTCGGAGTGGCGAAGCCGCACATGTCGGCAATCTCTTGAAGGGGCATGTCCGTGTCCGCCAGCAGGGAGGTCACGTGCGCCTTCCGCTGTTCCGTCAGCCAGCGGTGCGGAGTGGTGTTCAGCTCCTCCTTGAAACGCCGTCCCAGCGTATTGACCGACATGGCGCATTCCCGTGCCAGTTCCTCCACGTTCTTCACCTTGGGCAGAGCCAGTGCGATTTCTTCCCGGAACGAGCAGCCCCGCAGGTGCGGCAGGTACTTTTCCACCTCCTGCAAGTCCGCCTTGCCAAACATCGGCGGTATGCCCTTGCGGTACTCGGACGCCCGTTCACGGCGGAAGCGGAACAGCAGTCCCGCCAGACGGTTGCAGAGCACGTTCAGGTGCGGGTATTCGTCGTAGCGTTGATGCTTGCCTGCATCCGGCAGAGGAACAGGAATCCTCCGCAGTCCCTTTCCCGGAAATACGCCTCCGCCGTTTCCAGCAGGAAGTCTGACGAGCTTCCGTGGCGGTGATAGGCGACCAGTATCAGCAGCCCGGCTTCCTCCTTCACCCGGTACGAAAGTACGGGGCGGTGTTCCCGCAGCAGCTCCACCAGCCGTACCATCCGTCCGTTCTCCCGTGCGAGCCGTTCCGCCGCAATCCATGTCACCGGACGCTCCGCATCCGTTTGCGGCAATACCTTGCGTACCTTTTCCATCCACTCCCGCCATCCCTCCCGGACGGCTTCATTCATTAGAATTAGTGTAAGATTCTGTTTCATTTTGTTTCAACACGATATTAAATAATACAAATCTTACACGAAATTACAAATTGTTTGCAATAGATGTCCTGCCGACACCCCGTATCGGTCACGATATTTCCTTGAATTACAGATTCGGATTTTGCTCCATAGGTCCGGATATTCAATCGTGAAAAACAGAAAGGCTGTGCCGGTTCCACCCGCAGAACGGCATGACAGTAAGCAGGGGGAGCCGGAAGAAAGTCATTCGCCGGTTGGTGAGTGCGTCTTTTCAACGGGATATTTGCCGTCCCGTATCTCCTGCAACCTTTCGATCAGCGGTTGCTCCTTGGAATGGTTCTTTTGTTCGGCTATAATGAAGAACGATGCAAAACTGCCGATAACATACAGCCAGAACAGGCATTGACCGAGCAGTTTCCGGTATTTGCCCATTGTCTCATACTTCGTCTGCATCGCTTTCAGCTTCGCAGGACGGTAATACAGCTTTCTGGCAATCCAGATAAAAGGGGCGAGCGTCACTGCGGCGAACAGATAGGCAACCGGGTTGAACCTGCTCCATTCCACCTTGTCCGTCAGGGAAGAGAACCAGCCCGTCAGCATATCCCATCCCCATGCCTCGAACAAAAGATGGAGAGCCATCAGGTTAAGAAACCACAGGATTGCCATCGTCCACGTGGCATTGGAGATAACCGCCTTGTCTTTCCTTGCACGTTTGTTCTTGCTCCAGAAGTAATACATCCAGTATGCCGGTTCCTTGAACATAGATTCCTCCTTTCCTTGTTTTCCGCTTGCTTATCCCGTTACGAAGAACAGCAACAGGGCGCATCCCGCTGCGGCGGCAACGATCAGCCCCAGCCAGAAACGGTAACTCCTTTCACCCAGCGTACCCAGCCAGAAATTCCCTTCCCAACTTCCCGGACGGGAGTACGTCCACCGCCATCCGCAGACAATCCCCACAAGCCACAGCAGCAGGATTCCCGCCACGATCAGGTAGCCGTACCTCGGATGCGCCTGCAACCACTCCGGCAGACCCTCCATAAACTCGCTTATCTTATCGAACCATTCCATAGCAATAACAGAAAAAGCCAAATTCATACCTTACGGACGAACCGTTATATATCAAAGCAAAAATAGCGAAAAGTCCAATCACTCAAAAAGTTTCACCGCAAAATTCTTTTCCGTTTGGAAGAAATACGTTTTATTTGCACCTATATAGCCGCAACGTATGAAGAAAGCCTCCCCACATAAAAGAACCAGCCGGTTGAAGCTCCCCGGATTCTTCGACCACCTCTTTTATTGGACGTGGCGCAGTTGTCGGCACGGCTTCCCGGACCGTAGTTTTGCGGTCATCAGTGTGGTTCAGTTCGCCTGCCTCCTGTTTCCTGTCGCCATCGCTTTACAGTTCTTGGACACTCCGGCTGTCCGTTTTCTTTACGAGACAGACAACCGCCTTACGTTTTTCCCGCTGATACTGCCGTTCCCCGTATTGCTCTGGAGGAATATGCGCATCTATACCGAGGAGCGTTACCGCATGATGCACGACTATTACGGGGCGTTCCATGTATCGGTACGGCAACGCTATCGCCTCCGTTTCCTTGTCTGCATGGTGCTTGCAGTCCTTGCCATCCTGCTTGAAATACGGCTGTTCACCCTTTATCATGACCGCTGCACGGCCATATCCTCCGGCAACAGCCATCCCGCAAGCCTCTATGTCCCGTACCGGTATGACAACGGCAACGACCCCGTGCAGGAAGGCGTTTACCGCATCATCGATGAAAAAGGGCGTATCGGATATGCGGACAAGCATGGCAATACCCTCATAGAGCCACGCTTCGCTTTTGGCTTTCCTTTCGAGAACGGGAAGGCGAAAGTAACCGACACGGGAGAACAGAAAGAAGTTCCCGGTTCGGATGGGGAATACCGCTATTGGGAAAGCGATGATTGGTATTACATCGACCGGAAGGGGCAAAGGATTGAATAAAAGCCCCAAGACTGCCCTAAATCCGACATTCCAGCCACCCACCTGCCAAACCCTTGCAGGGCAAGCACGAAGCCGCCAAGCCCTATCGGAACACCCAGTTCATCCCACCTTTCCCCCGAAACAAACATCAAAATTCAAAACCTATTCATTTACAACAACTTAAAAGGTTTTCGGTGCAAGCCGCAAAACAACTCTGTGTGGCTGGTGCAAGGTGCAGCTATATATATAAATATAGCTGCACCTTGCACCACAGAAATACACACTGAAAATCAATACTTTACACTTCTTGTAAAACCACTGGTGCAACCTCGTTTCTTGCACCGCCTCCTGCTTTTATGCTTTTCCTGTAATCCGGTAATCCCGAAAAATAAAAAATCCCCCGAAACATTTCCCTTTTTCGGTCAAAATCCCTATATTTGCATCAGTTCCAAGAGCAGAGCGAAGCAATGCAGCGAAACCCGCACAGCTACCAAATCGCTACCGGCTACCGAACTTTCTACTCTTTAAGTCTTATCTACCAACTGATTACAAAAAAACGATTGTTTTTTAATAAAAAATACTTTTATTGCTCAGAGCAGTATGGAAGCCAGGTAATCTTTCAACTCCAATCGCAGTATGCGGAGGGCTTTGGTGATATGCGCTTCTACGGTTTTCAGTGAAACATGCAGTTGCTCTGCAATTTGTTTGTTGGGGAGATTCTGGTAACGGCTCAGCATGAAAATAGTCCGGCTTTGTTGTGGCATTTGCTCTAAGGCCTTGTGAACGATGTGCTGTATTTCGTTGTCGAATATCTGCTCGGGTTCGCAGGCTTTCAAGGTGGATATACGCAAGTTGAGCTCCCGCTGGTTATGGCTGTTTATATTTTCTTCTGCTTGCAGGCGTATTTTTTTGTGCTCTAACAGATTGAGTGACTTGTTTTTGATTATGGTCAACAGCAAGGCATGCAGATTGCTTCCTTCTTCCCAACGGTTCCGGTTTTCCCATAGGGCAATCATGGATTCCATTAACACGTCTTCCGCTTCCGCTTTATCTCTGAGGTAGGAATAAGCAAAAGTCAGGAACTTTTCTTGGTTCTCCTGGAAAAAACGCGAGAAAAGGTCCATCGTATGTAATTTAATGGAGTCGGACATTCAAATTGGAGTTTTTTCGTACGATTTAAGGTTTCGTATCACAAAGCAACATAATCTTTTTGTAATATGCAAACAATACCTGTTGTTTTTTTGATTTCCATGGGTGGGGAGTGAAAAAAAAGCCCGGCAGATCACTGTCGGGCTCATATATCCTATTTATTGATAGGGATTATTTGTCTTTCTTTTCCGGTCTTTCCTGTCTTTCCGGTTTCGGAAGCAATACTTTGCGAGACAGTTTGAACTTACCGGTCTTAGGATCAATGTCAAGCAACTTCACATCAATCTCGTCACCTTCCTTGATTCCGGCTTCTTCTACTGTTTCCAGACGCTTCCAGTCGATTTCAGAAATATGGAGCAAACCGTCTTTGCCCGGTAAGAATTCAACGAATGCACCGTAAGGCATAATAGAACGTACTTTACCTTTGTAGACTTCACCTACTTCCGGTACTGCCACGATACCTTTGATGATACGCATTGCATCGTCGATAGACTTCTTGTTGGTTCCGGCAATTTCAATTCTACCGATATTGTCTATTTCCTCGATAGTGATTGTTGCACCGGTTTCTTCCTGCATACCCTGGATAATCTTTCCGCCCGGGCCGATTACTGCACCGATGAATTCTTTAGGAATAGTCATGGTTTCGATGCGTGGAGCATGCGGTTTCAGGTCGGCATGCGGTTCAGCGATACATTCGGTGATTTTACTCAGAATGTATTCGCGGCCTTCTTTAGCCTGTAACAATGCTTTTTCAAGGATTTCATAAGACAGACCGTCTACTTTGATATCCATCTGGGTAGCAGTGATACCGTCCTTTGTACCGGTTACCTTGAAGTCCATATCGCCGAGGTGGTCCTCATCACCGAGGATATCGGACAATACGGCGTATTTTTCTTCGCCTGCATTCTTAATCAATCCCATTGCAATACCGGATACGGGCTTCTTGATTTTTACACCGGCATCCATCAGTGCCAGCGTACCGGCACATACGGTAGCCATGGAAGATGAACCGTTTGATTCGAGAATATCGGATACTACACGCACTACATACGGATAATCGGCAGGGATTTGTCCTTTCAAAGCACGCCATGCAAGGTGTCCGTGACCGATTTCGCGACGACCTACACCACGTTGTGCTTTGGCTTCACCCGTAGAGAACGGCGGGAAGTTGTAGTGCAGTAAGAAACGTTCTTTTCCATGTTCCAGAACGTCGTCGATAATTTTTTCGTCCAGTTTTGTACCTAAAGTAACGGTAGACAAAGACTGGGTTTCACCACGTGTGAAGATAGCGGAGCCGTGAGGACCGGGCAGATAACCGATTTCGCACCAGATAGGACGGATTTCGGTAGTCTTACGTCCGTCGAGACGCTTGCCTTCATCCAGGATGGAACGACGCATGGCTTCTTTTTCAACATCGTGGTAGTAGCGGTCGATAAGCGGAGCTTTTTCTTCCAGTTCTTCTTCGCTGAATTGTGCCTTGAATTCTTCGCGGATGGCATCGAAAGCATCCATACGCTCATGCTTATTCTTGTTACCGGAAGCTGCAATTGCATAAGCCTTGTCATAGCAGGCGTCGTGAACAGCCTTGCGGAGTTCTTCATCGTTTACTTCGTGGCAGTATTCGCGTTTTACGGTAGAACCGACTTCTTCTGCCAGTTCCATCTGGGCCTTACATTGTATCTTGATTGCTTCGTGAGCAGCTTTCATGGCTTCCAGCAAGTCTCTTTCGGAAACTTCATCCATTTCACCTTCCACCATCATGATGTTTTCATAAGTGGCGCCTACCATCAGATCCATGTCAGCCTTTTCCAATTGCTCAAAAGTAGGATTGATAACAAATTCGCCGTTGATACGTGCTACGCGTACTTCGGAAATCGGTCCGTTGAAAGGAATATCTGAAACAGCGAGTGCTGCAGAAGCTGCCAATCCGGCCAATGCATCCGGCATCGATTCTTCATCGGCCGAATACAGGGTCACCTGTACAAAAGTCTCTGCATGATAATCGTCCGGGAACAGAGGACGCAATGCCCGGTCGACTAAACGGGATACCAATATTTCGTAATCCGAAGATTTTCCTTCTCTCCGTGTAAAACCTCCCGGGAAACGTCCGACAGAGGCGAATTTTTCTTTATAATCTACAGACAAGGGCATAAAATCTACATCAGGACCTGCATCCTGAGCAGAAACCACAGTCGCGAGCAACATCGTATTGCCCATTTTCAGCATCACAGCACCATCTGCCTGTTTTGCCAATTTGCCGGTTTCCAGCGTAATTACTCTTCCGTCAGCCAGAGTAATGTTCTTTTCAATAACGTTCATAATAACTTAACGGTTAAAAATAAAATGTTTTAACGGAATTCTTTTTCGGAGGGAGGAGGGAGGATAGAAACAAGCCCGGTTGTCGCCGGGCTTGGGAAAACGTATTTTTATTTACGTATATTCAAAGCTTTAATGATAGCACGATATCTTTCAATGTCGCGGTCTTTCAAATAGTCAAGCAATGCCCGGCGTTTTCCAACTAATTTGATCAATGCTTTCTGAGTACCGAAATCTTTGTGATTGGCTTTCAGATGCTCGGTCAAATGATTGATACGGTAGGAAAATAAAGCTATCTGAGATTCCGCAGAACCCGTATCTTTATTAGACTTCCCGTATTGAGAAAAAAGTTCTTCTTTTTTTTCTGCTGATAAATACATGGTTTTTAATTCTTTAAATGATTAATATCGTTAAAACGCCGCAAAGATAGGCTTTATTCCCGGAATTACAAAGAAATGCGACAGTAATTCGTAATAAAAATATAGGTGTTTAGATCATAGAAAGGAATTCTCAAAACGGGGTTGGTACAACTTGAAAATTATTTTTACATTTGTAGGTTTTTATAGCCTATAGGGAAAATCTTCCCTATTTATTTGTGTATGAAATTTAGAAGATGATATAAAATTACGACGGATGAAAAGATTTATTTTTTTGTTGGTGGCCCTAATGCCTGTTTTGGTTTTTGCTCAGAAAGCTAAAATCGATTTTACAACAACCTCTCACAATTTCGGTACGATCAATGAAAATGCCGGTAAAGCGACTTTTGATTTTTCATTTAAAAACACAGGAAATGTTCCTTTGATCCTGACCAACGTACGGGCCGGATGTGGTTGTACAACACCGGTATGGAGCAGAGAACCGGTAGCTCCCGGTCAAACAGGCAGCATCAAAGTGGCTTTCGATCCACGCAACCGTCCGGGTGCTTTCGTTAAAAGCATTACAGTCAATTCCAATGCTTCCAATTCGGTTGTATCGCTAACGATACGGGGTAATGTCACCCGGAAACCGTTAGGCCCGTACGATCAGTATAAATTCAATATAGGGGCATTAAAATTAACGAGCAACACGATCAATCTGGGGGCGATCAATAACAACCAGGTACTGGAACGGAAGATAGAGGTGATCAATAGTGAAAATAAACCCGCCCGACTTCAGGTAATCAGTGAACATCCCCATCTGACGGTAAGTGTCAGTCCTACGACCCTGACTAAAGATCAAAAAGCCACGATTTCGATCAAATACGATGCCACCAAGAAGAACGACTGGGGATTTGTTACCGATAAAATTCAGCTGCAGGTAAACGATAAAACAACCGGAGACATTACCGTTGCAGCAACGATCAGCGAAGATTTCTCCCACTATAACGGTGATTTTGAAAAGGCTCCTGCAATTTCTTTATCGGAAACGGAATACACCCTGAACGATCTGGATAAAAACAGTACCTACACCCATGAATTCACCATTCAAAACATCGGAAAATCGGAACTGGTCATTCGTAAAATAAAAACTTCAGATTCCAATCTTTCGGTCACAGCTTCCAGAGATACGGTCAAACCAGGAAAAAAAATCAAAGTTAATCTGAGTGTAAAAACCGGAAATGCCCAAAAATTAATTAAAATCATCCAGTTCACGACCAACGATCCTCACAATCCGATTATGACTTATAAATTGATCGGTAATCTGAAATAAGAATACTAAAAATCCGAAGTCATGAAATATTTTATTTCACTTATATCCGCTTTATTATTCACGTTTACCGTATTTGCCCAGGGAGTTCTTGAAATAAAGCAATCCCGGCAAACTTTAAAAAACCTTCTGGCAGACGATCAGCCGATGACAGTGGTTTATACGGCTCAAAACACAGGTACTCAACCGGTCATCATTACCCGCGTCACTCCCATGACCAGTTTACTGAAAGCCGATTGGCCCAAAAGTCCGCTTCTCCCCGGTAAAAGTTGTGATATAAAAATCACGTTTATTCCGATGCAATTACTGGAAAATTTCAACATGCGGATTCTGGTTTATTCCAATGCAAATCCAGCACGTAAAGAATTGATTCTGACAGGAAATCTGGTCGATAATCCTTCCAAACCGGAATTATTGTATAAATATAATATGAATGGTTTGAAATTCAAAAACAACAATATCAACTTCAAGAAAGTATATACCTGGCAAGTCGCTACAGATACGCTGGAATATTACAATACCCTCAAAGACGCTGTCAGCTTAGGAGTCATTTATAAATCCAACCATTTGCAGGCCACTTTCGAACCCGCACAAGTAGCTCCGGGCAAAAAAGGAAAGATTATCGTCACTTTCGATGCTCCCAAAGCCAATGACTACGGTTATGTTTACGAAAGCCTTATCTTGTCCGTCAACGGTTCTAAAGAATATAGCAACCGTTTATCCGTTACCGCGGAACTTAGTGAAGATTTCAGTAAACTGAGCAAAAAAGACAAAGCCAATGCGCCGATAGCACAATTCGATAAAAAAGAATGTAATTTCGGAGAAATCAAACAGGGAGAAAAAACCAGTTGTGATTTTACTTTAACGAATACAGGGAAAAGTATCCTGTTCATCCGGAAAACGAAAGCCAGCTGTGGGTGTACTGCCGTTACCCTGGGACAAAAAGAAATTCAGCCCGGCCAATCGACAACCATCCGGGCCACTTTCGACTCTACCGGCAAATCCGGACGTCAGTATAAATCGATCACAGTCATCACCAACGATCCCTCTCAACCGGAAAACACCTTGACAATAAGCGGAAACGTCAAATAAAGAATAAAATGCACAAAATGGTTTATCCGGAAAATTTCGAAAGCAAGATTAAGTTTGATAAGATCAGGCAATTCGTTCAAAAAAACTGTCTGAGCGATATGGGCAGAGATTTGGTAGAAGCGATGAAATTTTCTACTGAACCGACAGAAATCCGGGAACGCCTGGAAGAGACGCAGGAATTTATGTCTATTCTGGAAGAAGAAGACCAATTTCCCGGCGATCATTTCAGCGACGCCCGTCCCTTTTTGAACAAAGTACGGGTGGAAGGCTTATTTCTGGAAGTGGCCGAAATGGTCGCTCTCAAGCAATCGCTGGAATCCCTGACGGCTATAGTCCGTTTTTTCCACGGCAAAGACGAACGGTATCCGCGTTTAACGGCCCAGGCCGGAGATATCCAATTATTTCCTTATATTCTGCAACGCCTCGATTCCATCGTATCCCGCCATGGGAGCATAAAAGACACGGCTTCCCCTGAATTGGGAGATATCCGCCATCGGCTTCAACGAAAACAAAACGGTATCTCCCGGCGTATGCAGGCTTTATTACAACAGGCTCAGACAGAAGGGTGGGCAGAAAAAGACACTTCCATCGCTATCCGGGACGGTCGTATGGTCATCCCCGTGCCTTCTGCCTATAAACGAAAAATAAACGGTATCGTCCACGACGAATCGGCTACGGGTAAAACCTCTTATATCGAACCGGCCGAGATCGTCGAAACCAACAATGAAATCCGGGAACTGGAATTGGAAGAGAAACGGGAGATCACCCGGATCCTCCGTCGGTTTGCCGAAGACCTGCGTCCCTACGTCGATGATTTGATTCCGGCCTACGATTTTCTGGCTTACATCGATTTTGTCCGGGCTAAAGCAGCTTTTTCACTCTATATCGAAGCAACCGTACCGGCTTTCAGCGAACGTCCGGAAATGTTCTGGTACAGCGCCCGGCATCCTCTTTTATGGCTCAGCCTGAAAAATAGCGATAAAAATATCGTCCCGCTAAAAATAGAGATTGATGAAACCCAACGGATTATCCTGATATCGGGTCCCAATGCAGGTGGAAAATCCGTATGCCTGCAAACCGCCGGTTTATTGCAATATATGTTTCAATGTGGCCTGCCGGTACCGGTCAGTGAAGCAAGCCAGTTCGGTATTTTCAAAAAAATACTCATCGACATGGGTGACGAGCAATCCATTGAAAACGATCTGAGTACCTATAGCTCACACCTCATCAACATGAAAAACTTTCTCCGCTACGGAGATGAAAATACCCTGATCCTGATCGATGAATTCGGCACCGGTACAGAACCCATGCTGGGAGGGGCTATAGCCGAAGCAATCCTGAAAACCCTCAATCAAAAACAGGTGAAAGGGGTAATCACGACCCACTACACCAACCTGAAACATTTTGCAGCGGAAACTACCGGTATTGAAAATGGAGCCATGCTTTACGACAGTCACCGGATGTTGCCTTTATTCGAATTATGCATCGGAAAACCGGGTTCTTCTTTTGCCTTCGAAATTGCCAAAAAGATCGGCCTTCCTAAAGAAATACTGGAAGATGCCGCCTCGAAAATCGGTGAAGATCATATCAATTATGACAAACATCTGAAAGACATCGCCCGGGACAAACGCTATTGGGAGGAGAAACGCAGACGCATTCACGAAAATGAGAAACGACTCGATGAAGTAGTCGAAAAATATCGTCAGGAATTGACCGAAGCTTCCCGTTTACGCAAAGAAATCATCAAAGAAGCCCAACAAAAAGCTCAGGAAATCATCCATTCGGCCAATAAAACCATCGAACAGACTATCCGGGATATCCGCGAAAATCAAGCAGAAAAAGAAAAGACCAAAGAAATCCGGCAAAAAATGGAGGCCGAAAAAGAACGGTTACTCTCCGAACAAGCCAGCGCTGAAGAAGAACGGATTCGGAAAAAAATGGAAAAACTGCAAAACCGGGAAAAAAATAAAAAGACCAAAAATAAAGCCTCCGCTTCAACTCCGGCTTCCGAGGGCACCACAACCGAACTCCCTTTACAGAAAGGGGATTTTGTCAGTCTGCCCAACAAAGCCATCGGAGAAATTCTTGAAATCAACGACAAAACTGCGGTTATCGCTTTAGGGAATCTGAGAACGACGGCTAAACTTTCCCAACTGAAAAGAGCATCGGCCAGTCAGGCCAAGAAAGTGGCCCGTACCCAGCCCCAAGCCTCGTATGCCAATATCCGGGAAAATATCAGCCAAAAACGTTTCGATTTCAAACCCGATATCGATCTCCGGGGAATGCGCGGAGAAGAAGCCTTGCAAAAAGTGATCACCTTCCTCGACGAAGCCGTTATGCTCAATTACAAAGAAGTAAGGCTACTACACGGCACCGGGACAGGAGCTTTGCGGCAACTGATCCGTCAATATCTCAGCACCAACCCGCTCGTCGCTTCCTTCGGAGATGAACAAATACAACTGGGAGGCGCCGGAATTACAGTCGTAAAATTAGATATATAATATTGGCATTTAATACATGTTTACTCTAAATGTAGGATTATTCTGTTACCTATTCGTCTGCGGTGTTCGTGTTTGGGAACCCGGTCGCTTCTGTCGGTCGTCTAGCCCTTTCTATCACTGACCGGCGGAACTCCTCACTACGTTCGTCAGACACCACCGGTCGGGCGTT
>ERZ772886.2950-NODE-2950-length-12954-cov-9.761144_pt1 | contig 12954 bp, 13 predicted proteins | sample MGYA00512128_ERZ772886 | MGnify/ENA primary metagenome ERZ772886 (study PRJEB29015, sample SAMEA2737698) | human gut metagenome | biome: human gut; feature: human-associated habitat; material: faeces | place: China | collected 2012 ... | reverse complement strand
AGTTACGCAAGCAGCGCAAACGCCCGAACCGCTATGATGAAGTGGGGCTGTTCTCCGGTATGCTGTTCTGCGCCGACTGCGGCCATGTGATGTACCAGCAGCGGTATCAGAACAAAACCCGCAAGCAGGACTGTTACATCTGCGGCAGCTACAAGAAGCGCACCCGCGACTGTACGGCGCACTTTATCCGCACCGACCTGTTGACCGCAGGTGTCCTCTCCAATCTCCGGCAGGTGACGGAATACGCCGCCAAGCATGAGAGTCGCTTTGTGAAGCTGCTTATCCAGCAGAACGAGATCGGCGGCAAGAGAAAGACCGCCGCAGCCACGAAGCAGCTTGAACAGGCGCAGGAGCGCATTTCCGAAGTGAGCCGCATTATCAAGCGGCTGTATGAGGACAATGTGAACGGCAAAATCAGCGACGAGCGTTTCATGGAACTGTCGGCAGACTATGAGCAGGAGCAGCGGGAACTGAAAGACCGCGCCGCCGCTTTGCAGGCCGAACTGGACAAGTCGCAGGCTGCCACCGTCAACGCGGAAAAGTTTATGGGTATCGTCCGAAAGCACCTTGCCTTTGAGGAACTTACCCCCACCCTCTTGCGGGAAATGATTGAGAAAATCGTCGTGCATGAGTGCAGCTATGACGAGAACGGCACCCGCAGGCAGGACATTGAGATTTATTACAGCTTTGTCGGCAAGATTGACTTGCCCGAAGCCTAACGCCCGACCTATCCGACACAATGGCCAAGTGCCGGATAGGAACGGCAAAATTTTTTACACTTCTATTGCTTCTTTATCGCACATTAGTAAATGTGCAGGGATTCATCGGCTTTCCATTAGGCTGGCGGAACAGGTAGTCATCCTCGTCCACGGTTTCGTTCGCGGTCTGCTGCCTATCCCACTCACACTCTTTCCGCCACGCTTTAAGCAACTGGCACATTTCCTTGCTCAGATATACCATTCTGTCACCGCTGGTCGTCTTAGGGTCTTTTGTAATTGATTCTTGGTGACTGAGTTTGACCACCCCGCGCTGAATATGAATCGTCCGTTTTTTCCAGTTAATGTCGCTCCATTTCAGCCCGCAAGCCTCGCCACGCCGCAAACCTGTTGCCAGTACCAGCTTGAAATAGGTTTCGTATTTCAGGCTTTGTCCCTCAAAAGCGGCAATCAACTTCTTAACGGTTTCTTCGTCAGCTACAGGGCGTTCCTTCTTCTGACCTTTCGGTTTGTAACATCTCCACGCCGGATTGTGTGTAAGGTATCCCTCGTCCACAGCGGCTGACAGGACGCCACACAACGTGTTGTGTAAGCCTTCGACTGACTTCTCGGATAGATTCCCTCTGCCGTCCAAGCGCGGGCTGTGCCGCATTTCCTCGTAAAACTCACGGATTACTTCTTTTCGCAAATCGGTCAACTTGTAGTTGCCCAGTGCTGGCAAGATTCTGCGAATATCCTGTTCGTCGCGTCGAAATGTAGAATCTGCCAGCTTCTTCGGTCCCACATCAGCTACCCAGTGTTCAATGTACTTTGCCAGCGTAATGCTTCGGTTAATGGGTTCCGGCGTATGCTGAACTTCGCGTTCAAATAGGATTGCCTGTTCCCTTACCCACTTTTCAGCTTGCTTCGGTGTATATTCCTTGGGTGGCTTGACAGTTTTCTGCACAGATTTCAGCCGGTTGCCCTCGTAGTCATACCCACGAGATACCACAATCAAATAGCTGTTGCTGCCGCGCTTTCGTATAGATGCCATGTTTTGCACGCTCCTTAGTGTTATTTTTGACCTGCGGTACTACAAAGCATACCGACAACTGCGACAGAAAGCTATCACCAGAACCACCAATCTTTCGCGCAGAATCTATCGTAAAACCGATAAAACGGCACCGCCATCTCTGACGGTGCCGCCTGCTTATTTAACCTGCTTTCTTGGCTTTTCTATTCTTATTTTTCATAAATGCAACATAGCACGGATTTTGGCTGTTCAACAAATCCTGCATCAGGTTTGCGGCCTGAAGCTTTACAGCATCCTGCGGGTGGCAGTAGGTGCGCTCCAGGAAGGACGTATCGCCGTGACCGGCGAGGTCTGCGACCGTATTTTTGTCCACGCCCTCATGCAGAAGCGTTGAAACAAAAAAGTGTCGGAGGGTGTGCAGATGGTAGCTTTTCGGGAATCCCAGTTCCGCGAATAACGCTTTGAGGTGCTTGCTGAAGGTATCCGGATGAATGAGCGTGCCATCGTCTTTTGTGAAAATATGCTCCGGGAACGGAATACCTTTTTCGTCACGGAGCATCATCTTCCGGTAGCAGAAGCCGCGCAGCAGGCTGAACAGATCTTCGCTCATCGAAACAGTTCGGGCGCGACCATTTTTCGTTTTGCCCTCCTGCACACCCGCGCCCGAAATCGTGCTGCGGGAATGCTGGATGATGATATAGCCCTCATAACTGCCGGTCACGATCACGTCTGACCAGCGCAGGGCGCACAGCTCGCCGCGCCGCATCCCCGTGTTGATGGCGAGGAAGTAGAACAGTTGGAAAACCGGTTCCTCATAGCAGAGGGCGGAAAGGAGCTTCTGCATTTCCTCCATCGTCGGAATCTCCTGCGTTTTGCGCTCGGCATCTGGTAAGTCAATCATACGTGCAGGATTTTTCTCGATGATTTCGTTGCGTTTTGCGTCACTCAGGACGGCGGACACGACGGTCAGGTATTTCTGCACCGTTTTTTCCTTGATCGGTTTTCCGCGATGGGTGCGCTTGCGGAGCTTCGCCAGCAGGTTTTCCAGTGCTATGGGGCGCAGCCGATTCAACTTGATCGCGCCAATCTCTGGGAATACCGTTTCGAGTGACCGGCGGTAAAAGGCAATCGTGCCGGGTGCGTATTTTGTCTGCCGTTCCAGCCAGCCGCGGGCGTAGGTCTCAAATGTCATCTCACCGTCCTCACTGTAACCCTGCTTGAATAGCCGTTCCAGCCGCTCGGCTTCGTGGTAGACATACTGATCGACACCGCGCTTTGGTACAGAATCCGGCACCTGAATCGTTTTCGCCTTGCAGATTTTCCGTCCGTCGGTGCGGTAGCCATTGCTGATGGTAATTTTGTATTTTCGGTCAGATAATTGTTTGATGCTTGCCATAAATCTCCCCCCTACATCTTTTGTTCCATATTCCAATCTTCGTGATCGTCCTCGGCGTGACCGAGGGCGGTTTTCTTTTGCCGGAGCTTCTTGCGGCGCTTGCTGTCGATGTGCAGCGGCATGCTGGATGCGTCACGTTGTGGAACATGGTCCGTCATCTGCTCCACAGCACGGCCAAGGCGCACAGCGCCGCGCACAAGATCACCGCTGTAATCGAGATCCACGCGCACGTCCGGATTTTCTTCCGCGTCTCCTGCACCGTATTCGAAAGCTGCTTCTTCGTATCGTTCAGGATCGTGGTCAGGGCGTTCTTCGTAGTCTCGGTCAGCGCCTTGCAGCCGGAAGAATACTTCTCGTTCAGGCTCCCAGCCTGTTTCTCGAAATTTTCTGCGCTCATCTGCATCGCGGTCAGGGCTTCCTGCGCTTCCCGCTTTGTCAGGAGCATCTTCAGGTCGGCGTTCAGCTGCATCTGCTGCCGGAACAGCCTGTCCTGCATTTCGAGCATAGCCTTCCAATTCCGTTCGGTGACCATCACGCTGGTTTCCAACTGCTGCGCCTCGTTCATCGACCGCCGATGCAGGGCTTGAAGTTCCTCCGGTGATTTTCTCTGTTCTGTATGGACGATTGCGATTTTGCCACGCCTCCCTCCTGCAACTCCCGCAGGGCAGTGTTGATCTTGGCGAACTCCTGCACAGCAGAATCCAGATTGGCAAACTGTACCTTACCCATATTCGCCAGCACAGTCAGCTGGTTGATGTTGTTTCCGATGGCTTTTTGCTGCCGCAGGACTTCCCTGAGTCCGTCAAAAATCACGATGCGTTTTCCGAGACAACACGCGGTCACATAGTCGCTCTGGCTCATATGGGCTTGTGCTGCTTTCCCGCGTATCGTTTCCAAATCCTGTTCTGAGATCCGAATGCTAAATTGTTTGTCTTTTTTCATCTTTCCTCCGTTCGTAAAAGTGGGTACGGGCTTCTGCCCGATTTGAGGCATTTGGCGGGGAGCTGGGACACCGGCGACTAGCCAAATGCGATGCTGGCTCCTTCGTCGGCACAAGCTCCATATCCCTCGCCCCGCCGCAAGCGGCAGGTCTCGTCCATTCCGCTGCGCCTCCTCTCAAAATCGCAATCGCGTTGCTGGATTGCGATTTTGTGTTTTTTGCGCACGGCGGCGCAACGTTGGCTTTTGCACCGCTGCTGCGCACACACCCGCAGCTGGGGCACAAAGCCGCACACGGCGGCGACACGCGCCTCACGGCGCGGTGCAGGCGCTCGGTACGCCCGCAGGGTCGATCGTGCCGATTGTTTTCACGGGCAGAAAATCGGCACTATCGGCACGTTTAAGGGAAATCCACCGTTTGCCGTTGCTGCGGTACGTCTCTGCTAAAACCCCGTTTTCTCTTAGAGCCGCAACGCTTTCCCGCACCAGCCGGGTGATCTTTTTCGGCGTGATTCCCAGTGTACCGTCAGGGTCGATCTTTGCGGACAGTGCCGATGGTGAGCCGAGATATGTAGAATCGGCACGGAGCAATTCAGAGAGAAGTTTTGTGAGTTGAAGCGTTGAAATCTTAGAAGCGCCGCTGCAAGTTTTGCTGTCCTCAAGCAGTTTCCAGACGTGATCTTCCACGCCAAATTCGAGTTTTAACGTGCGATCCGGAATGTCACGCCCGGTGCAGTGCAAGGACGCAACGTTGGCAAGACGGGAGTTTTTCTGGAATGCAAACGTCGAATCTGCCGCGCCGCTTAAACCCGTCGAGCCAGAGATCATATTCATCGGATCGTCGTCGTGGAGTTTCCGTAGATGGTGGATCAGCAAAATTGCGATGTGCCGTTTGTCTGCAAGCCGTTTCAAAAGACCGATGTCCTGATAGTCATTTGCGTACAAGTTGCTGTCACTGCCTGTTCCCCGAACGCGCTGTAACGTGTCGATCACAACAAGCTTTGTGGTCGGATGCTCTGTCAAAAACTGTTCGATCTGCTGCTCCAAGCCGTGTTTTAATGTGTCAGCCATGATCGCAAAATGCAGCGTCGGCGGCGCATCTTCCGTCAGGTCAAAGAGTCGCGTCTGGATACGCTGGAACGAATCTTCAAGACTGAGATACAGCGCTTCTCCCTGCGTTGTTGCAAAATTCCAGAGTGCCTGTCCCTGCGCGACGCATAAGCAAAGCCACAAGGCCAGCCAAGACTTGCCGATTTTCGGTGCACCCGCGAGGATGTGCAAGCCCTCTGGGATAAGCTCATCTACCAGAAAATGCGTCGGTTCATATGTCCTGTTTTGCAGATCTTCCGCTGTGATGGTTTCCAGTTTGGTCATTTTTTCACTTCCTTTCCGTTTGCTATTGACAGTCGGTGTTTCATGATTTAGACTTATAATTAATCAATAGATTTGTTTTCTATTTTTAGACTAACATAATCCTAAACTATTGTCAAGACTAATTTATAATATAAATTTCTATAAATCTATTTTGAGGTGCAGTCATGTCTGATTTTCAATGCAAATTTTATCTTCTGGACAGTGCAGAAACATTGGAGTGCAAAGAAGGCAACGCCGAGTATGTCGTAAAAATAGCAGACCGTCCGTTTCCGGACAGCCTGCTGTCGTTCGTGTATTATGATATCAATTCGTGGGAGCTGCGCTTCCATGAAGCGGAGCGCTCGTTGATAAAGTTTTACCAGACACGGGACACAAAGTGCCTGAAGCCAGTACAAGAACTTCTGGATGATTTCAAGGACGAGCATCCGTATTTTTTCTACCTGTGGCTGGATTGGAGCAACCGACTGAAGCAGGCGACGCCGGATTGCAAAAATCCGACGAAGCTGTTGCCGCACAAAGAACTGGCGCACGTCCCAAGCAACCTTGCGACCATGCAGCAGCAAATTCTGCGCCTGTTCCAAACAGTTCTGGACGCAAGTATCACCGACATGGACTTTTCTATTCGGGTGCAGGCGTATGAGCAGGCTCCATCTTTGCAGAAATTTGACTTCCAGCCGATGAAAATCTCGTTTGAGTTTGTAGACGAAAAGCAGTTCACCGAGGTGCTTTATCCGCAGAGCATATACGACCTGATCGACTTTTCCCTGCGCAAGTGCGTTCAGGAAAAGATCATGATGCGCACCTGCAAAAACTGCGGCAAATATTTTGCCCTCACAGTTCACGGCAGTACGGAGTATTGCAGCCGCGTGTTCGACAGCCGCGGCCGCACCTGCAAGGAGGTCGGCGCGATGCGGCAGTATCTGCAAAGCCACGCGCAGGACGAGCTGCTGAAAATCTATCGCCGCGAGTATAAACGCCGCTTCGCATGGATCCGCGCAGGCAAGATCTCTCAGGAAGCGTTTTCCGCTTGGAGCAAGGAAGCGCAGAAGGAAAAGGAGAGGTGCGAGAACGGCGAGATCTCGCAGAAAGAATTTGTGCGGTGGTTAAAGCAGTAACGCCGATATTGGAAGGTGCCCACACTGATCTTATCTCAGCACGGGCACCTTTCTGCTTAATGCTTTCCGGATACCAGTAAACAGCAAATTTAGTGCCAGTGTTATATTTTGAGCAAATCGTTTTTTGTATCGTTTGAAGTACATATACAAAACACGTCATGCTTCACTTTGCATCTTCGTCTGGTTCTTATGCAATTTTCTCAGCGCCTGCTCTGCTTGTTCCGAACCAAGCCCGGCCGCGTGGACCCAACAGCGAATAGCGGTGTCTTGATCGGGCGGAAGGCAGATTCCCTCATTCCAACAGCGCCCCAACAGATAATGCGCATCGGCGGCATCGGACTTTTCAAGCTTCGCAATCAGAAACCATGCTTCCTCCGATGCGATTATGGATGGGTGTGCATGATAAAACTGGAGCATTTCAAATTGTGCAAAAACATTCCCGGACTGTGCATACTCGCAGGCAGCGGCATAGTACGCATAGGTTTCCTTATCGAGCAGAAGTCCGGCCATTGTAAGAGGTCGGAAAGCTTCGAATGCCTGCAATGCAGGCTCCAGTGCCTTCCGTTCCGCAAGCGAAGTCTGTAAAAGCTGCGCATTCATCTCACAGTATGCATTCTTTGACATAGCGTGCTCCAACTGCGTAAGGATTGTTGAAAGGTGCCTCTGTTTGCGTCTGCATGCTTCCTTCAGAGCACGCAGCTTTTCCAGATTCTTCTCTCCACAAAGCACTTCCATTTTTAACATACGGCCAACCATATCGATTGCAGCGGACTGCGCAGCCGCTTCTGCCTCAAACGATTTGCGAAAAGTCTCTGACTTGTCGATCGCCGCCTGTCGTCTGCGTTCCGTTTCACAAATTGCATAGTGACATTCGTCCTGTGTCAGGTAGCCTATTTGAACATTGCTTCTCGGGAAGCATCCACGCTCCATTCGCTGTCCCGCGCCAAGCCAGATCGCGGTTGCATCTGTCAGCCGCTCGTTTTCCTTCTTGTCTTCCAGCTTCGTGTGATGGATCTCGCTGAAATAGTGCGCACATTCGTGCATGATGATCGCAACGACTGTATCAAATTCGCTGTCTTCCGGTTTAAGGATGATCCGCACCTTGCCATAGCCTGTCACCGCGTTTTGAAACTGACCACGCACTTCTTCACTGTCTTCCCGCTTTTGATCCAAAAACTCCGTTTCAATTCGAACCTTGCTGGGGTCGAGTCGATAATGCCGTAAGACCTGATCCGTTACGCTGGTCACTGCACCGGGGTCATGTGCTTCATAGGTCAAACGCTCAAAGAAGTACTCAAAGTTCTGTACACGGAATTCCGGAAGCGGTGCCCCAAAATGCTGCTCCAGATAATCCAGATGTTCTGATATATCCCGGAGATTTTCAGTCTTCGGCTCATCATGGTTTGGTACATGGACGTAGGATTTCCGTTCCTTACTGTTCCTGCGCACTGCACGGACAATCGCTATCACGAGCATGACGCCGGCGTAAAGGATCGCAGCAAGTAATATTTTTACAAAGAGATTTTCCATCGCGCTAATTCTCCCTGTCGACTATCGCAGACGGTACCGATAAACTGTTCGCGTCTCGACCTTTCTGGTACTGCTTTCCTGACATGAGCTGAAGCTCCATACTTCTCATAGTCGGTCATTGCATCCAATTTCTCATTATAGAGCTTCTCAAAAAGCAGATGCAATTCCCATTTATCAGATGCTCGCTGCACAATCGCCGTTTTTTCTTCGTCTGTAACGGATATTCCACGCCAGTCAAATTCCCCGTAAATAGTTTCGATTTCATCGTCCGTAAATCGGATTTTTTTCTGCACTGGCGTTTCAATTACTGTTTCTCCTGCAACTGTACCGTCCAAGGAAAACAGCCCATTGATTGCACCGATCAATGACAACGCAGCCGCGGAAACTATCTGTCTAACGCTTCTGCCCGCGCCGGTGATTCGTTCCCACGTGTTTTTTTCGCTTTCGCCGCTGAGCTTCCCTCGGAAGGACTGGTCAGTCTCGGCCAGTTCCCGAACCACCGCTTCTATCCGCTGTGCCAGTGTGCGCATCGCTTCCTCTTTTTGATGCACACGCTGCTGATAGGTATGCAACTCATCAATCGTGCCGTCGAAAACATTCATATTTTTACTGCCGTCGAGCAGCGCGAACGGGTTCGCTTCCGCCCAGAAACTCGTGCTGAACACTGCGTCATATACCTTCTGCATCAAATTCTGTGCGTCCTCCAGCTGCTCCGCGGCGTTCCGCAGCTTTTTGAGCGAGAAGCTGTCGCCTGCGAGTATGATATCAGCCATTTCTATTATCCTCCAGCTCTGCCAAGCGCTGCGGCCATTCGGTTATGACCGCCAGCGCCTGCTGATCCATGCGACCTTTGAGCGACACCAGATCGGCGCTCAAACGCACCAGATCGATATACCACGCAAACAGCACGTCATAAGCTGTGCTGCCGGCTTCGCCCTTCCACTCTGCCTGCAAATTGTCAAGCTGCGTTTTTACGGTTCGCGCCGCGTCATCGATCTTCTCAATCGCGCTCCAGACGCGCGCACACTGCTTGCTCGCGTTCTGATAGACCATTTTGAAGTAAAGCTCAGATGGCATTTACCGCACCTCCTGCCGCCAATTTCATTTTCTCAATGGGGACAATATCCAGATATGTCCCGTTATAGATACCGTAGTCTTTCAGCGATACGCTGCCGTTCAGCATCGGCATGCTGTCCACGGCCAGCGCGATCTCGTCCATCGTGCGGAATAGCCTCGCATCTGTCTGTTTCAGAAGTTCCAGAAGCTGCACGCAGAGCGTCCGGAGCGGGAGGGCCTCCGGCAGCTCTATATCGCGCTGGAATCCGTCCATCCGGATGGTTACAACGGTTCGTCCGTTCATAGCCGCTCTCCTTCCGCGGTAAATGCGTCCCAAATCGCCTGCAGCTGCGTCTCGAACGTGTTCCGGTCGATCTGCTTGAAGCGCACACAGGTCTGGAAATCCACGACCGTCGGCTCATAGGCCAACGCAATATTCTCCGGCGCAATTACGCAGATCGAGCACGTGTTTCCAGCCCGGTCGGCCAGAACCGCAGATCGGTGCTTGCGCAGAGCGTGCTCAGCTGAATGAGCAAATTCTGCTGCATCTGATCCGTCAGCTTTCTATCTCCCACAATGCCTACGACACATTTTTTCTGCCCCTGCAAAACGACCGGCGCATCTGTCAGCAGCTTACTTTGATCCGCAAGCTCCGCCGCGCGCGTCTGGAGCGGGTCTTCATTCCCACTGAAGGGATCTGCTGCAAACTGCGCACACACAGTCGCAGTAACATCACCTGTTCCAAGCCGAACCGCATAGAAATTTTCGTTCTTTGGATTCCGACTCCACAGCTCCGTGTTCTGTTCTTTAGAATCTCCGCACATATATCCGCGGAAGGATTCTCCCTCTGCAATGCGGCAAGCTGTTTGTCGTGCGCCTCCTGAAGCGTTTTTGTATCCGACTGCTGACTCCTGCCAATTTGGATTTCACGCACACCGGCAAGCGAATATCGCGCTGTACGCAGCGTGGGCAGCACAGAAATTTCAACGCGCAAATCTGACTGCCCATCCGGGCAGATGCACGCGCCGGGTTCGATCTGATATTTTTCAGTTTTATCCGACCGAATCTCCATGAATGTTTGCTCATCCTTGCAATAAGCGGTAATCTCCTGCACCATGCTCCGAAACATGGACGGCATCGAGATACGCAGCCGTTCCTGCCCATTCCACACAATATCCATAGAATTATCCTTGTTGAGGAGCCGAATCAGGAGCAATTTCTCTTTCCAAATATTTTGCATCTTTTTCCCTCATTTTCTGCCGATGTTTCTTTTCGCAAGACTTGCTCATTATTCCAATTTGTAGTATAATCCATTTAAGATTATAAGTTACGCATTGTATATTCAAAAGAGATGTTGCATAACTCGCAGCTTTTTCGACACAACTTGCACGAATCAGTAAGTTTTCGCGTTACCCGTCCTACTTGTATTGGCGCTGCGCTTGCATGATTCAGCTATGAAAACAGCAAGATCCCGGGATCAGGATCCTGCTGGTGCGCTTTCCATTTTGAACGGTCCGATACCTTCTCAGATTTACGCTGCACTCGCAGAGCGGTTAGTCGTTCATTTCATTCAAATCACCGACGAGCGCATTGAGTTCATTCAGCATTTCTTTCGCCTCATTGCGTTTATATTTTCCAACGCAGTTCTTTTGAACCGCTGCGTAGCTGTTCTCGGCAGATCTCAGCACGCATTCAAAACTTCGACCGAGCTCGTCTTCATAAACACCGTGGCTGATCGAATAGCTGTATCGGAAGCTTATTTCGCCATCACGTTCATCGTACTGCAGTGCACCATACCGGTAGCGAAAATTCTCTTTGGCAATTGCTCTGCAGAGTGGGTATTCATATATTTTTTCTGCTGAAAACGGATACACTGCATCGATTCGGCACGCCTTTGCCTCTGCCTCTAAAATAACCCGGACTAAGTAATTTATATTTTTCGTTCGGAACGGCAGTTCATAAATTACGATTGCCTGTACTGGAGCACGTCTGACATAATGCAGCTGGTGCTTTTCAAAAAAAGCGATTACATCCGCCTCAGCTCTTTCAAGGAACTGCTCGGTGTCGTGATCCATTTTATGAAGCAGCGCCATTGCGGATTCGTCGTCTCCAAACGCACATTCGCGAATTGCCTGCGTCATTTGTGCATCCGTCGCATGCTCGCCCAGTTCTTCCTGCTTTTTCTCTAGCTTCTGAATTATTTCTTCTGCTGCCGCAAAGCACGCCCCATTTCCTCTGAGTTTTTGATTCAGCCTTTGTATTCTGTTTTCCTGCATAACAATTGCTCCTTTTCCTGAAAATCCGCGCTTCTTTAATTACGCTATTATACATCGTGACCAGAATACAGCGTGCTTTTTTGCATAACTTGCATTTTTCTCGACATAATTTGCATCGATTGGACAACTATTATGGTTCAGTATTCTCCTCTGTTTGTTATCATCAACGCTTTAATCTTTGCTATGTGGGCTGTGACCTTCTGCCGCACACTGACGCGGCGTTTTTCCATGCCGGTCACGATTCTGGGGTTTGCTCTCCAGTTTCTCGTCTGGCTCATTCCGCCATACTTTATGGGAAACGGATCAATCCTCCGGGCAGTTTATCCCCTGTTTGGGATTGTGCTACCGCTGTTTCTGCTTTTCCGGGATAGGTGGCACAGAATCCTCTTTGTGGCGCTAGGCTGTCTGGTCTTCATGTATATCGCGGATCTTGTCCCATGCGCGATTATTTTCACGCCGGAACAAATGCGCAAGGGGATCGCATTGCAGCCACTGCCGCAGCGGCTGGTTGCCTATGCAATCTGCGTCAGTCTCGACGCGTTTTTGCTGTGGATGCTGGTTCTGTTCATGAACCGCTATAAGAATCGGTTACACGGAAGCGAATGTGTGTTGTATTTGTTGTTTCCATTCAGCCAGTATCTGCTGCTGTTCGGGTGGCTTCGGGTATGCCTGTCCGAGATGACGTTTCCTCGCGCCGGATATGTAATCGCTGCAATGCTCGTCTGCATGGCAGCAGATGTAGCCTTATATATTGCTGTGCGAGGCATGGCACAGCGCAGTGAGCTCAAAGTAAGAAACGACATTCTTTCTGCGCAGATCGACCGACAGAAGGAGCATTATACGGCTATCACCGCGCAGTATGAAACCATTCGCCGCATGCGGCACGATATCGCCAAGAATCTTTATACCATGCAGGCGCTGCTTCACGCCGAACGATATCAGGACGCCGCAGCATATCTGAGCGAGGTCTCCGCGCAGACGCAGGTACAGGAGCGTCTGGGAGTCTGCGAAAACCCGATCGTGGATGCCTACATATTTTCGCGGTCACAGGAGCTGGAAAAACAGGAATATCGTGTCCAGCTGCGTGTGCGGCTGCCAGAGGCCATCGGGATCTCAAATTCCGACCTCATTATCGCCTTTGCAAATCTGCTGGTCAACGCTGCGGATGCCTGCCACGCCTGTGAGGACAAAACGATCTCTCTGACAGCCGCCGTCAACAAGGGCTTTTTGACCATCGAAACGGAAAACGCCTGCCGCACACAGCTGCAGACAAAAAAACGCCGCATCCCGGAGCTGGAACGCGGCATCGGATTTTCAATTTTTCAGGAGCTCGCCCGGAAGTATGACGGCAGCTTCTCGTACCACACCGAAAACGGTCGGTTTACAGCCAGTCTGATCCTGAAAGGAGCTTCTTTTGCACACGTTTGCGATCTGTGACGACGAGCCGCTGCACCGCGAGCGGCTTGCGCGGTCTGTACAGAATCATGCCGCAACGCATACGGCGAGGTTGACAATCTGCAGCGTGGCGGTAGCGACTACA
>ERZ772886.2949-NODE-2949-length-12955-cov-6.983333_pt1 | contig 12955 bp, 7 predicted proteins | sample MGYA00512128_ERZ772886 | MGnify/ENA primary metagenome ERZ772886 (study PRJEB29015, sample SAMEA2737698) | human gut metagenome | biome: human gut; feature: human-associated habitat; material: faeces | place: China | collected 2012 ... | reverse complement strand
AATGATATTAGAAGCGGTAATGAGCGAATGCTTTGTTTGCTTCTGCCATTTTGTGCATATCTTCTTTTCTCTTAACAGATGCACCTGTGTTGTTAGCTGCATCCATGATTTCATTTGCAAGTCTTTCTTCCATGGTCTTCTCACCTCTGTTACGTGAGAAAGTTGTTAACCAACGAAGTCCTAAAGCCTGACGACGGTCTGGTCTGACTTCGATTGGTACCTGGTATGTTGCACCACCAATACGTCTAGCCTTTACTTCAAGAACAGGCATAACGTTATTCATGGCTTCTTCAAATACTTCAAGAGCAGGTCTTTCTGTTTTCTCTTCTACTCTTGCGAAAGCTCCATATACAATTTTCTGTGCTACACCTTTCTTACCATCTAACATAATGTTGTTGACAAGCTTTGTAACGACTTTGTTATTGTAAATTGGATCTGCTAATACGTCTCTTTTCTGAGTATGTCCTTTACGTGGCACGGTTCTTCCCTCCTTAATCATAATTTACTATACAGGTCTTTCCTGCATTTACTGTGTCCGGTTTCCCGGCTCTGCAACATTTGCAATGAAAGTTCAATGCAACATGTTGTCAGTGAACTTCATTTCGATTAATTCAACGGTACTCACATGTGTAAAATGGGCAAGCCCATCTCGGAACAAAATCTTGTTCCCCCTTAGTGTTCGTGCGGAAATATATCTCTAGTGAAACAATTCCAACACTAAACCTTTTAGTTCTGTTTGTGATACTATTGGTTTTACTTCATTCTGTAATCAAAAATTACTTAGAAGCCTTTGGTCTCTTAGCGCCGTATTTAGAACGAGCCTGTTTTCTGTTAGCAACACCTGCTGTATCAAGTGTACCACGGATGATGTGATATCTTGTACCTGGTAAGTCCTTAACACGTCCACCACGGATCATAACAACGCTATGCTCCTGTAAGTTGTGTCCTTCACCTGGAATGTAGCTTGTTACTTCGATTCCGTTAGAGAGACGTACTCTGGCGATCTTTCTAAGAGCTGAGTTAGGTTTTTTAGGAGTAGCTGTCTTAACAGCTGTACAAACACCTCTCTTCTGTGGAGAAGGAGCATCTGTAGGTCTCTTCTGTAAAGAGTTGTAACCCTTCTGAAGTGCAGGTGCTGTAGACTTCTTAACAGATGTCTGACGTCCTTTTCTTACTAACTGGTTAAATGTTGGCATTATTTTCACCTCCTGTTAATATTATGTGAACAAAAAAGTTCAAACTGCATGCCTTTTTGTGCACGCTAAATTATTATATAGGTGTCCATCCCAGATGTCAAGCACTTTTACATAGATTTTTCTTACGCTTTTAAAGCATTTCCAATATCTGGCTTTTTTATACCAGATATTATGATTACGAAAAAAGAGGAACAGATTTTCATCCATTCCTCTCTTATTTCAATATCTTATTCTTCTACTGGTGCAAATTCTTCATCTGCAAAAGAATCGTCATCAAAATCAATCTCGTCATTTTCATTGACATCAGAATCAAGTTTGATATTGCGGTATCTCTTCATACCTGTACCAGCCGGGATCAGTTTACCAATGATTACGTTTTCTTTCATACCGATCAGTGGATCAACTTTTCCTTTGATAGCTGCTTCTGTCAGAACTTTTGTTGTCTCCTGGAAGGAAGCTGCCGATAAGAAGGAGTTCGTAGCTAAGGAAGCTTTGGTAATACCAAGTAATACCTGTTTTCCTTCTGCCATTTCTTTTCCTTCACTCTCAAGCAGTTCATTTGTATCCTCAAAATCAAGAGTATCTACTAATGTTCCCGGAAGCATATCAGAATCACCGTTTGTCTCAACGCGGACTTTCTGCAACATCTGACGTACGATCAACTCGATATGTTTGTCGTTGATCTCAACACCCTGTAAACGGTATACACGCTGAACCTCGCGGAGCATGTAATCCTGAACGGCACGAACACCTTTGATCTTTAAGATGTCATGTGGATTTACAGAACCTTCGGTCAACTCGTCACCAGCTTCAAGTACTGCGCCGTCCATTACTTTGATTCTGGAACCGTAAGGGATTAAGTATGCCTTAGATTCACCAGTCTCATTGTTTGTAACGATGATCTCACGTTTCTTCTTAGTATCTTTGATGTTAGCTACGCCACCAAATTCTGTGATAATGGCAAGTCCTTTCGGTTTTCTTGCCTCGAAAATTTCTTCGACACGAGGAAGACCCTGTGTGATATCGGTACCGGCAACACCACCTGTATGGAAAGTACGCATGGTAAGCTGTGTACCAGGCTCACCGATGGACTGTGCTGCGATGATACCAACAGCCTCACCAACCTGAACTGCCTGACCGGTAGCCATGTTTGCTCCATAACATTTTGCACATACACCCATATGGGAGCGGCAGGATAATACGGTACGGATCTTCACTTTCTCGATTGGGTTGCCATTCTCATCAACACCACGGCTCATAACTTCTGCTGCACGTTTTGGTGTGATCATATGGTTTGCCTTTACAATGACATTGCCATCTTTATCACAAATTGTATTGCAGGAGAAACGACCTGTAATACGTTCCTGAAGACTTTCTATCTCTTCTTTTCCATCCATGAATGCAGTTACCCACATACCAGGGATTTCTCTGTTCTTGCCCTCACAGCAGTCAGATTCACGAACGATCATATGCTGTGATACGTCTACAAGACGTCTCGTAAGGTATCCGGAATCGGCTGTACGAAGCGCTGTATCGGACATACCTTTTCGTGCTCCATGCGCAGACATGAAGTACTCCAATACATCAAGACCATCACGGAAGTTGGATTTGATAGGCAGCTCGATTGTTCTACCGGTTGTATCAGCCATCAAACCACGCATACCAGCAAGCTGTTTGATCTGTTTATCAGAACCACGGGCTCCGGAATCCGCCATCATGAAGATGTTGTTGTATTTATCAAGACCTTCCAGAAGCACTTTTGTAAGCTCATCATCGGTCTCTTTCCATGTCTCAACAACTTCTTTGTAACGTTCTTCCTCTGTAATAAGACCACGTTTGTACTGTTTTGTAATTCTGTCTACTGTATCCTGAGCTGCTTTGATCATTGCAGGTTTCTCTGGTGGAACCGTCATATCGGAAATGGATACGGTCATCGCTGCTCTTGTGGAATATTTGTAACCCATAGCTTTTACAGCATCCAGAACTTCTGCTGTCTTGGTAGCACCATGGATATTGATTACTTTTTCAAGAATCTGTTTGTTCTGTTTCTTGGCAACAAGGAAATCTACTTCCAGTTTTAATTCATTGCCAGGAATGCTTCTGTCAACAAATCCTAAATCCTGAGGAATGATCTCATTGAAGATGAAACGTCCTAATGTGGACTCAACAACTCCTGTGATTTCTTTTCCATCCGGCATTGTCTTTGTCATACGGACTTTGATTCTGGAGTGAAGTGTTACTGCTCCGTTCTCGTATGCAAGGATTGCTTCGTTGACACTCTTGAAGATCTTGCCCTCTCCCTTAGCTCCCGGTCTCTCCTGTGTTAAATAGTAGATACCAAGGACCATATCCTGTGAAGGAACTGCTACAAGACCACCGTCAGATGGTTTTAACAGGTTGTTCGGTGAGAGAAGCATAAATCTACACTCAGCCTGAGCCTCTACAGATAATGGAAGATGTACAGCCATCTGGTCACCATCGAAGTCGGCGTTGAACGCGGTACATACCAATGGATGTAACTTGATTGCTTTACCTTCTACTAAGATTGGCTCGAATGCCTGAATACCTAATCTATGCAGTGTAGGAGCACGGTTTAACATAACCGGATGCTCTTTGATAACGTCTTCTAAGACATCCCAAACTTCTGTCTGGAGTCTCTCGACCATTTTCTTAGCACTCTTGATGTTGTGTGCAGATCCGTTGGCAACAAGTTCTTTCATAACGAAAGGTTTGAATAATTCAATTGCCATCTCTTTTGGAAGACCACACTGATAAATCTTTAATTTTGGCTCAACACAGATAACGGAACGTCCTGAATAGTCAACACGTTTACCAAGTAAGTTCTGTCTGAAACGACCGGATTTACCTTTTAACATATCGGATAAGGATTTTAATGCTCTGTTTCCTGGTCCTGTAACCGGACGTCCACGACGACCGTTATCGATCAGGGCATCAACAGCTTCCTGTAACATACGTTTCTCGTTACGAACGATAATATCAGGGGCTCCTAACTCAAGAAGTCTTCTCAAACGGTTATTTCTGTTGATAATTCTTCTATATAAATCATTCAAATCAGAGGTGGCAAAACGTCCACCATCCAACTGAACCATTGGACGAAGATCTGGTGGGATAACCGGTACAACGGTCATGATCATCCATTCTGGTTTGTTTCCAGATTCACGGAATGCTTCTACAACTTCCAGTCTCTTAATGATTCTGGCACGTTTCTGACCAGTTGCATCTTCTAACTCTGCTTTTAATTCAGCAGAATCTTTTTCCAGATCAATCGCCTGTAATAATTCCTGAATTGCCTCAGCACCCATTCCCACACGGAATGCATTGCCGTACTGTTCTCTTGCATCCTGGTATTCTCCTTCGGAAAGTACCTGTTTGTACTGTAATGCAGTATTGCCTGCATCCAATACGATGTAAGAAGCAAAGTATAAAACTTTCTCCAATGTTCTTGGAGATAAGTCAAGGATCAATCCCATACGGGATGGAATTCCTTTGAAGTACCAGATATGGGATACAGGTGCAGCAAGCTCGATGTGTCCCATACGCTCTCTACGAACGCTGGATTTTGTGATCTCAACGCCACAACGGTCGCAGACAACGCCCTTGTAACGAATTTTCTTATATTTACCGCAATGACATTCCCAGTCTTTGCTAGGTCCAAAAATCTTCTCACAGAAAAGACCATCTTTTTCCGGTTTCAATGTTCTATAGTTGATTGTTTCCGGTTTTTTAACTTCACCGCGGGACCATTCTCTGATCTTTTCCGGGGATGCTAAACCAATACGGATGGCATCAAATGAAACAGACTGGTTAATTGCCTCTTTATTTGTTGTTTCTGGCATCTATGACACTCCCTTTCTCTACTTTACAGAATCGACTCTCTTTATCGGTCTGTGCGGATGCACAGACCTTAAATGCTTATTGATTATTTACTCTTCGAAATTGTCTTCCGGCATATCATCGTAAAAATCAGAGTCATCATCTGCATCGGTGTCTTCCTCTTCTTCTACGTCAACAAGTTCTTCGTTTTCAGAATCAAATTCTTTCTTTGTGAATCCCATCTTGGAGAATGATTCACTGTCTTCAAAAGCGAAATCTTTATCGCCTGAAATAATGGAGTTCAGGTCGGTGTTACCGTACTCACTTGTTTCCATTAATTCAACTTCATTTCCTTCGTCATCTAATACTGTGACATCAAGTCCTAAGGACTGTAACTCTTTCAGTAATACCTTGAATGATTCTGGAATTCCCGGTTCAGGAATATTATCACCTTTGATAATTGCCTCATAAGTCTTAACACGTCCTACAACGTCATCAGACTTCACTGTAAGGATTTCCTGTAAGGTATATGCTGCACCGTAAGCTTCCAGTGCCCAAACCTCCATCTCACCGAAACGCTGTCCACCGAACTGTGCTTTACCACCAAGTGGCTGCTGGGTAACTAAGGAGTAAGGACCAGTAGAACGTGCATGGATCTTATCATCTACCAGGTGGTGCAGTTTCAGGTAATGCATGTGTCCGATTGTTACAGGTGAATCAAATGGTTCTCCGGTACGTCCATCACGCAGCTGAACTTTTCCATCACGGGAAATTGGAACACCTTTCCACAGTGCTCTGTGGTCTCTGTTGTCCCATAAGTACTTCATAACTTCTTCGCCAAGTACATCTTTGTATTTTGCTTCAAAATCTTCCCATTCGAAGTTTACATAATCATTAGCCAATTCCAGTGTATCCTGGATATCAATTTCCTTTGCACCATCAAATACCGGTGTTGCAATATTGAATCCCAATGCTTTTGCAGCAAGACTCAGGTGAATCTCAAGGACCTGACCGATATTCATACGGGAAGGTACACCTAATGGATTCAATACGATATCAAGAGGACGGCCATTTGGAAGGAATGGCATATCTTCTACAGGTAATACACGGGAAACGACACCCTTGTTACCATGACGGCCGGCCATCTTATCACCGACAGAGATTTTTCTCTTCTGTGCAATGTAAATGCGGACTGCCTGGTTTACTCCTGGAGATAACTCATCTCCATTTTCTCTTGTAAATACTTTGGCTTCCACAACGATACCATATTCGCCGTGAGGAACTTTTAAGGAAGTATCACGTACTTCTCTTGCCTTCTCACCAAAAATTGCACGGAGAAGTCTCTCTTCTGCTGTCAGTTCTGTCTCTCCCTTAGGAGTAACTTTTCCGACTAAGATATCACCGGCACGAACCTCTGCACCGATACGGATAATACCTCTTTCATCAAGGTCTTTTAATGCATCATCACCGACACCTGGAACGTCACGAGTAATCTCCTCCGGTCCTAATTTGGTGTCACGTGCTTCTGCTTCATATTCTTCAATATGGATGGATGTATAAACATCATCCTGTACAAGTCTCTCACTTAAAAGAACAGCATCCTCGTAGTTATAACCTTCCCAGGTCATAAATCCGATCAATGGGTTCTTACCAAGTCCAAGTTCTCCGTTAGAAGTAGATGGTCCGTCTGCGATAACCTCACCAACCTCTACATGGTCACCCTTGAATACGATTGGTCTCTGATTGTAGCAGTTTGACTGGTTACTTCTTGAAAACTTTGTAAGTTTGTATACATCTCTTGTTCCATCATCATTTTTTACAATGATCTGGTTGGACTCAGAGCTTTCAATTGTACCTGCTTTTTTTGCAACAACGCAGACACCTGAGTCAACGGCCGCTTTTGTCTCCATACCTGTACCAACAACAGGAGCTTCTGTTGTAAGAAGAGGTACTGCCTGACGCTGCATGTTTGATCCCATCAGCGCACGGTTCGCATCATCGTTCTGTAAGAACGGAATTAATGCAGTCGCAACAGAGAATACCATCTTAGGAGATACGTCCATGTAATCAAACATGGTCTTCTCATATTCCTGTGTCTCATCCAGATAACGACCAGATACAGAATTACGAACAAAATGTCCCTCTGCATCAAGTGCCTCGTTCGCCTGTGCTACATGGTAATTATCCTCTTCATCCGCTGTCATGTAGACTACTTCATCTGTGACACGAGGATTCTTTGGATCTGATTTATCAATCTTACGGTATGGAGCTTCAATGAAACCATACTCATTAATACGCGCATAACTTGCCAGTGAGTTGATCAGACCGATGTTAGGACCTTCAGGCGTCTCAATTGGACACATACGTCCATAGTGAGAATAATGAACGTCTCGAACCTCGAATCCGGCACGGTCTCTGGACAAACCACCAGGTCCCAATGCAGATAAACGTCTCTTGTGAGTCAGCTCACCAAGAGGGTTGTTCTGATCCATGAACTGAGACAACTGGGAAGAACCGAAGAACTCTTTCACTGCTGCAGTTACCGGTTTGATGTTAATTAAACTCTGTGGAGAAATACCATCCAGGTCAAGTGTCGTCATTCTTTCACGGACAACTCTCTCTAATCTGGAAAGTCCGATTCTGTACTGGTTCTGTAATAATTCGCCAACCGCACGGATACGTCTGTTACCCAAATGGTCGATATCATCATCATGACCAATACCATACTCTAAATGCATATTGTAATTGATGGATGCGAAGATATCATCTTTTGTAATATGCTTTGGAATCAGATCATGTACATTTTTCTTAATTGCTTCTTTTAAATCTTCCACATCCTGATTTTCTTCCATTAACTGTGCAAGAATTGGGTAGTAAACTAATTCTGTAATGCCAAGTTCCTTTGGATCGCAGTCAACGTAATGTCTTAAATCTACCATCATAGAAGAAAGAACTTTTACGTTTCTTGTCTCGGTCTGGATCCATACATATGGAACTGCTGCATTCTGGATATCATCAGCTAAAGAACGGGTTACTTCTGTACCTGCTTCTGCGATGATCTCACCAGTTGTCACATCAACAACATCTTCTGCAAGGACATGTCCGTTGATACGGTTCTTTAATGCTAACTTCTTATTGAACTTATAACGTCCTACCTTTGCAAGATCATATCTTCTTGGGTCAAAGAACATAGCATTAATAAGGCTCTCCGCACTTTCCACTGAAAGCGGCTCGCCTGGTCTGATTTTCTTATATAATTCAAGAAGTCCTTCTTCGTAATTTGTAGCAACATCCTTGCCAAAACTTGCAACGATCTTAGGTTCCTCACCAAATAAATCAATGATTTCCTGGTTGCTTCCAACACCAAGCGCACGGATCAATACTGTGATCGGCACTTTTCTGGTTCTATCTACACGAACGTAAAATACGTCATTGGAGTCTGTTTCATACTCTAACCAAGCTCCACGGTTTGGAATTACAGTACAAGAATACAATTGTTTACCCACTTTATCGTGAGCGATACCATAATAGATACCAGGGGAACGAACCAGCTGGCTGACGATTACTCGCTCTGCACCATTGATTACGAAAGTTCCAGTTTCAGTCATCAAAGGAAGGTCGCCCATGAAAATTTCATGCTCGTTGATTTCATCAGTTTCTTTGTTGTGAAGTCTTACCTTTACCTTCAAAGGTGCTGCATATGTTGCGTCTCTTTCTTTGCACTCAGGGATTGTGTACTTTACATCATCTTCGCATAATGTAAAATCCACAAATTCCAGACTCAGATGACCGCTGTAATCTGCAATCGGAGAGATATCGTCGAAAACTTCTTTTAAGCCTTCGTCCAAAAACCACTTATAGGAGTCTTTCTGAACTTCTATAAGGTTTGGCATTTCCAATACCTCTTTCTGTCTTGAGTAACTCATACGCATGCCTTTTCCGGCTTTCACCGGACGTATTCTGTTTTTCTCCATTGACGTTTCACCTCTCGTTTTTATTCTCAACAGGCAAATTGCCTGTTGTATTGCATCTACCGCCTATATATGCGGTATGTGAACACTCACATCTTATGGCTATAAGCCTACTGCACCACAATAGTGCAACGTATATTATATATCAAGTCAAGCAAAATCGTCAAGATAAATTTCATTTTTTCTAATAAATTTATTAGTATTTATAAAAAAGAAGAAACAGATACCTATCCGTAGTATATTGTGTATCTGTTTCTTCTATATATAGTGTCTTATATTTCTATTTTGTCTTATGTATTATTTCAAAGCTGCAGTCGCTATCATTTATTCACACTGGAATCCTGCAACTTCATTCTTCAATGATTCTGCGATGTCCACATTCTTCTCAACAGATTCATTGATTCCGGTCATATGGCCCGCAAGTTCAGAAGTGTACTCTGCCGCATTGGACACGCCCGCTGCACTCTGGTTCACTGCATTGGACACGCCATCTGCAGCCTCCGAAATTTCATTTGCAGCCCGGCGGAGATTCTCTGCTACATTCTGAAGATCCTGCATCATCTCATTCATCTGTACGGCATCCTCATTGTAAGTCTCACCGGATTCAACCATTCCCTTGTAGTCATTCAATACATCCTGATTTACAAAATCAAGCATCTTGCCCGCATTTCCAGCTAAGTTTTCTACCGATTCTGTTACCATCTTACTGATATTCTGAATTCCATTAGCTGTATTTCTGCTTTCATCCGCAAGCTTCCGAATCTCATCTGCAACGACCGCAAAGCCTTTTCCGGCTTCTCCGGCTCTTGCTGCTTCAATGGAAGCATTCAATGCAAGAAGATTTGTCTGTGAAGAAATTGACAAGATCTCATCTGTAAGCTTATTGATCTCTTCCACCTGTTTGCTCTGTTCAATCGCAGTGGAGAGTTCTCCTGAAATACGCGCCACCATATCGGATGCTGACACCTGGCTTGCAGTTGCATCTGCCTTCATACCCTCTGCCTTCTGGCGGATACTGTCCACACGTTCAAGTCCCTCTCCCGTCTTATCCGCCATAACTGTGATATCTTTTCGGATACTCTCAATGTTCTCAGTAATATTAATAACGGTTGCGGATACTTCCTCCATGCTGGCTGCCAGCTGTTCCATCGTCGCAGATGTGCCTGTGATCTTATCGCCCGCTGCACGGATTCCGTTGTCAACGCTCGCAGCTGTATGTTCGAGTTCTCCGGAACCTTTTTTTATCTTCTCGATCAGATTTCTCAATACATCTATAAACTGGTTGAATCCACGAACCATCTGTCCGATCTCATCATTGCCTCTGACCTTCAGATGTGCAGTAAGATTACCACTTCCCCCATCGATCTCAGTGATCATCTTCATGAGATCGCTGGTTGCTGCGCGCATTGGTTTCACAACGCCGATCAGAATAACAAGAATTCCAGCTATTCCAACAAGAATAGATACCGCAGCCATTCCAACGCACACCTTGGAAACTGCCTGATAGGTAGCATGTGACTGGGCTGTTGCCTCATCCATCTCATTCACACTCTTCTGCTGGATTCCGGTAATATAAGTATTCACCTCTTCCATGCAGACACGGATCACATTGACTTCGATGGAAACTTTTCCAGTCTTTCCATCGTCGTATTTTTCCATGGCATTGTCCATACGTTCCAGAACATTGTTCACACCATCATAGATTTTCTGCATAATCTGTTTCTGTCCGTCACCCTCTGTGGCATCATACATCTGTTGCACAAGATCAGCCACAGCCTCCCGGTCCGCTGCATAATCATTTCTGGCTTCTGTATGGCTTGTCTCACCTTTTGTTGTCGCAAGATAACGATAGAAATCCTTCTGTACTGCTTCAAGACTATACTGTATGTTGTAAGCATTCTGCAGATCCGGCACTTTGCTGTCTGTGACATCTTTGATCGAATGGTTCATCTTCACCATTGCATCATAGTTAATCACATTTGATACCATGGTCACAGCTACCATCAGTACAAGAATCGCCACCAGTTTGACTGCCATGCTGCTGTTTCTGGTTTTTTTAGCAGTTTTCTTTGTCACTGCGCTTTTCTCCTTTTTCACTGACCGCTGTTTTTTCTGTTTTGGAATTATCGTTTTCTTTTCGTTTTCCTGCGTTTTGTTCTTCATGTGGTTCGCACCTTTTCTATTTTCGTATTATCACTATTGTACATTCTTTTTTCAGTGAAAGCAATGGTTATTCATCATTTTTACCAACAAATATCAAAAAATGAGTTACAGTTCACAGGTTACCCTGCGAACTGTAACTTCGCAGCCCCATATAAAGTTTTGCTTCGCAAAAGGGGGCTGCTCACACCCACATCACGTTCATACGCACCTGAACAGCATGGTGTTCAGGTGCTGAATGAACAGTAACAAAAACGGCATATCATTACACGTGCGCAAAAAAAGCCATGGTGCACACACCATGGCTTTAAAATAGCTAATTCTTCAAAAATAATGAAATTATTTAAGAGTAACTTTAGCGCCTTCAGCTTCAAGTTTAGCTTTGATATCATCAGCTGTAGCTTTGTCAGCTGCTTCTTTAAGGATCTTAGGAGCTCCATCAACTAAGTCCTTAGCTTCTTTTAATCCTAATCCTGTTGCTTCACGAACAACTTTGATAACTTTAACTTTGTTTGGTCCAACTTCTGTTAACTCTACGTCGAACTCTGTTTTCTCTTCAGCTGCTGCTGCTTCTCCGCCTGCTGCTGCTACTACAACGCCTGCTGCTGCAGATACGCCAAATTCTTCTTCACAAGCTTTTACTAAATCATTTAATTCTAATACGCTTAACTCTTTGATAGCTTCAATAAATTCTGCTGTTGTTAATTTTGCCATTTTAATTTCCTCCATTAAAATTTAATTATTGACCGGCTGTTACCGGTGATTCTTGATTTCATTCCTGTCTGACAGGATCTCTGTTTGCTGATTAAGCCTCAGCTGGAGCTTCTGCTTCTTCTGCCGGAGCAGCTTCTGTAGCTACTGCACCACCGTTCTCTGCGATCTGGTTAAGAACACGAGCAAGGTTGGTGATAGGAGACTGTAAGCTTCCAAGTAATTTGGAAAGAAGTTCTTCTCTTGATGGTACGTTTGCGATAGCTTTCATACCATTTGCATCGTAGAAAGTTCCTTCTACAACACCGGCTTTGATTTCAAGAGCTGGAGCTGTCTTTGCAAATTTTGCTAAGATTCTTGCTGGAGCTGTTGCATCGTCTTTAGAAATTGCGATAGCGCTTGGTCCTTCCAAGTGCTCATCTAAAGCAGCGAAATCAGTTCCTTCAAAAGCTCTCTTCATCATTGTGTTCTTGTAAACTTTATAGATCACACCAGCTTCTCTAAGCTGTTTACGAAGCTCTGTATCCTGAGCAACTGTAAGTCCACGGTAGTCAACGAGAACTACTGACTGAGCGTCTTTAATCTCTTCTGCAATCTTGTCAACGATTGGCTGTTTTACTTCAACCTTTGCCACTTTTCGGTACACCTCCTTATATTATTCGTGTACTGCCAAAGTTCTCAGCAGAATCTTCTGCTGAAACTAAAAAAATCTCCAGGTCCAAAGACGTGGAGGTTCTACAAATTCATACGCATGTAAAAATTCATTCTTCCTCGGTAGGCGTTCATAACTTACGCTTTTCAGCACCTACTGTCTTCGGCAGTCCTTTAGTAGGTTATCATATACATACGTTATTGTCAAGAGGTTTTTTCATTTTTTTGTTTTTTCTTTTACGAAATTTTTTTCAGCACACCGATCTGCATTTGCTCTGCTCCATCTTTTATGTTATCCGGTCTTTTATGCTTCTACCACGGCCGCTTTCATCTTCTGCACATATTCTTCGATGGAAATTTCATTTAAGTAAAGCCTTAACTTCCAGTAATTACAATAGATCTCATCCTCAATCTCAAAAATATTTGCATAAT
>ERZ772886.2948-NODE-2948-length-12957-cov-4.831189_pt1 | contig 12957 bp, 8 predicted proteins | sample MGYA00512128_ERZ772886 | MGnify/ENA primary metagenome ERZ772886 (study PRJEB29015, sample SAMEA2737698) | human gut metagenome | biome: human gut; feature: human-associated habitat; material: faeces | place: China | collected 2012 ... | reverse complement strand
TGTCGTATACGCTTTCCGGCACACGAAATACCAACTCGCTGCGTTCTCGATTGGGGGCAATGTCATTCAGCACGACCATGCAGCCGTTTTGCTCGGCTTTTCTAAGTAAAGTTTCAATGTCCATAGAATTCCTCCAATAAAAAAGCGCCCACAAATGTGAGCGCTTAAGTAAGATATTCAGTTACAGAGACTCAATCAGTTCAGAGATTTCCTTGACAGTTTCCAAGGTCTGCCCAAATGTAATAGCTGCTGCATAGGAATTGCTCATGCCGTAGCTATCCCATAACTGTTGCATAGACGAATCATCCCTTAGGTCATCCAAAATTTCTTTCCAATCGGCAAGATCTTCCAGAGATTCTCGCTTTTCAGCCGTATGCAGAACAGCATCCTTTAAGACTTGCGGGCGAATTTCTGACTTTCTGGTGCGATACAGCGTGTAAAGGTCATAAAAATCGCGCGCTCTTGTGGTGGTTGCACCGCGGCGGATAATGGTTTCATACTTTTCAGCAAGTATCGTTTCTATCGTATAAGCCATGATAGGAATTTTCTTTTCGGAATCAAAGCAGGGAAACTCATATTGTACCGCAGCAGGGGTGATTTTGTCGCCGGTGGTGATGTCGATTTTCATGGGTGTGTTGATTTTCCCATACAGAACATCAATATGGGCGCGGAAGTTGTTGTATGCATCAATTTCACGGATCGGTGCAATGGAACGATATTCAAAGCGGATACCGTCACCAACATCAACTGCCAAAATGGTTTTGAGGGCAGAAACGATTTCCTCTTCTTCCATATGGATACCGCGCACGGTGGTATCCATATCCATCGTAGTTCGACCCTCAAGCCCAACCATTGAGGAAATCAGAAGTCCTCCCTTGAGAATGAAATTTTTCTGATACGGCGAAGCCGCCAGTCGTTCCAGCAGACGTTCAAACATAAACATCTGCAAAATTTCCTGAGCGCGCAGATGCTTTTCGGCAGCAACATTGCGCGCCCAGCCTTTTAATTGTTCTGGTGATCTCACATCAGCACCTCCATGTAGGTACGCAATTTATCGTCAACCCCAAACTGTTTTCCATACTTTAGAAGTTTTCTGGGATTTGGTCTTGACGCAAAGTAGATCTTCAGTCCATGTGTAAACAGTTGCTTGTCGATTGCATTTCTGTCGCGCACCAAGTCGCAAATGCAGCGTTCACGGTCATACAGGATAACATTTCCGCCTTGTGGAGATCTGCAAGTGGTTTTGCCTATACCGTGAAGACTTCCTTTAACATAGTGAAACCGAATATTGGGATCGCGTTCTTTGATGCGACTGGTGTTATATCCTTGCGGCACACTGAATTCAAAAATGTGTGGCGTTCGGTCTGACAGTCCCCAAAAGTACATGGCACTGCCGTAAGAGTAGACAAGATTCTCGCTTCCGCTTTGCAAAAGCGTAAACTCGTCTGGAACAAATCCGGTCATTGTATATTGTCCGCGGGCAATGCGCGTCAGAACACCTTTGTCTGCGTATCGTTTTAATGTGACACGGTTTGTGCCTGCTCGCAATGCTTCTTCTGTAGTAACAATGCCGCCGTTCGCATCAGCTATCGTTTTCAATACAGCTATCGTAGCATTCACTCCACACACCGCCTTTCAAAAAGTTACTACTGTGCTTTAATTATAACATAATAAAGCACAACTGTAAACGGGCTTGTGGGAGATTTTCGTGGGAACTAGTTAAAGGTCACGACCCAATAGGTATATTGCCCCTCTGCCGTCTGGCAAAACCAGCAGCCGACACCCATGCTGGTAAAACTCGGCTCCATAATGTTGGCACAATGGGCGGGGCTGCCCTGCCAGCCTGTGCAAACGGCGCTGGCAGAACTCAGCGGACCGGCGGCGCAGATCTCGCTGCGGGTGGTCATACCGCTGTGATCAAAGGGCGCACCTGCCACAAAACTCTCACATCGGGCATCGGCAGCGGCGCTCAAACCGCTGTCCATCGTCAGCGGTGCCAGCCCACCGGCTGCGCGCATCGCGTTGATGTTTTCCTGCACCGCCCAATAAGCGGAATCCGAGCTGTCGATGCTCCACCACTGATCGGTGCCTGACGCCAAATCAAAGGGCACAGCACCATAGCTCATACTGACCTGCGCCGGGGCAGGTTCTGCCGTCGGCGCTGCTGTGGGTTCCGGCGTAGGGGCAGGAGTCGGCGCGGGGGTAGCGGCAGGTGTTGCCGAAGGTGTCGGCGCGGGTGTGGCGGTAGGTTCCGGGGTTGCTGTCGGCTCGGCAGTTGAAATCGGTGCAGGTGTTTCTTCGGCGTCTGCACTTTCGGATGTCGCTGCCGACAGCTCCGTCAATTCAGCGGATTTCGGTTCCGGTGTCTGTGCGCAGGCTGTCAATGCGGACAGCATTGCAAGCATTACGATCCATTTTTTCATCTTGAAAACTCCTTGCGGGGGCCATCTCTGACCCGGTTGCTTCTTCTTTCCTTCATCTTAAAACCTTCTACCTTTCTTGTCCACGCTGTCGATTGTCCGAACGACACTGTTGCTCTTCGTCCGGCACGGTATCCAGCACGATATCCTTTTCGTTCAGGTTCAAAAGTGCCTCCAACTCGGCAAGGCGCTTGCTCTTTTCAGCCAGCTCGTCCGCCTGGACAAAGGGCTGCGCCAGCTGTTCCTTGGCGTTTTCCAGCTGCTTTTGCAGCTGCACCAATTTGGATTCAAGGTCGGTCACGCTCTGCGGCAGGTTATGCAGGCAGTTGTCCAGGCGTACCGTGTTGCCGACCGCATCCGCGCCCAGCTGCACCGGGTTGATACCGCTGCCCACAAGATACGCCAGATACATTTTGTCCATCGCAAAATAGGCGATCTGCAAATCAAAGCCCTTGTATCGCCCGATGGAAACCGGCTCGGTGCGGTTCATCGCCATACCCAGCAGCCCCAGCAGGGCTTTGCCTGCGTCCTCGCGCTTGGTGTAAACCGTGTCCATCAACGAGATGGCGAACACATCCTTGCCGTCCGCATCGCGCTTGGTGTTTTGCTGCAATCGTATGGTGTCGGCTTTGGCGTTTTCCAGCTGCTGGGCGGTCTTGCGCATTTCTGCGGGAAATCCTTGTGTAATCGCATCTTCCAGCCGGTAATGCTCGTTGTTGTAGGCGGTTTTCAGGGTTTTGAGCCGCGACACCTGAATATCCAGATCCATTTTCTCCTTGATCATCGGATTGCCTGCCGCCAATGCTTTGACTTCGGCATAAGACAGCGCTGCATCGTCCAAATCATCCGCACTGCGGGCAGGGCTTTTGCTCGTCATAATTTGCCCGATGAACTTCTGTTTGGTTTCCAAAAGCTGCCACATATAGCTGTCGAAGGAAGCTTCTGTGACGTAACGATACTCATATACTTCGGCATTGGTGTTGCCTTGGCGAATCATACGCCCGTTGCGCTGCTCAATGTCAGAGGGTTTCCACCCGCAGTCCAGATGATGCGTGGCCACCAGCAGCCGCTGCACATTGGTGCCTGCGCCCATCTTACCGGTGCTGCCCATCAGCACGCGCACATCACCGCTGCGCACCTTGGCAAACAGCTCGGCCTTTTTCACCTCGGTGTTGGCGCTGTGGATGAACTGCACCTCGTTTTCCGGGATTCCCATAGTAATCAGCAGATTGCGCAAATCATCGTACACATTAAATCCGTCCGGTTTCGGGGTGGACAAGTCGCAAAACACCAGCTGGGTCAATTTCTTGTCTTTCGTTTCACTCCAGATGCGGTACACATTCTCGGCGCAGGCGTGAACTTTATCGTTGGGGTTTTCGGGCAGATTGGGGTCGATCAGCCGCTGATCCAGCGCCAGCTTTCTGCCGTCGTTGGTCACCTTGAGCATATTGTCCTCGGTGGGGTCTACATTTCCGGCGCGAATTTCCTCGGCGCGGTCGGCAAGGTCTGCCACCATCTGTTTTTGCTGGGGGCTGGGCGGCAGCGCCACATTGATGGGCTTGCCGCCCACCAGTTTAGGTACCGGCAGGTTGAGCATATCCGCCGTCTGCACATCCGCCACCTGCTTGAACATACTCATCAATTCCGGCAGATTATAGAATTTGGAAAATCTTGTTTTTGTGCGGTAGCCGGTGCCTTCCGGCGCAAGCTCCACGGCTGTCACGGTTTCTCCAAATGTGGATGCCCACGCATCAAAGGAGGAAAGCCCGTGCTGCTCCAAGGTTTCCCGCTGCAAATACCGCTGCATGGTGAACAGCTCCGCCATAGAGTTGCTGATGGGCGTACCCGTGGCAAACACCACGCCGCGGCTGCCGGTGATTTCGTCAAGGTAGCGGCATTTCATATACAGGTCGCTGGCGCGCTGGCTCTCGGTTTGGGATATGCCAGCCACGTTGCGCATTTTGGAAAGCACCGCAAGATTCTTGAAAGCGTGGGCTTCGTCCACCATCAGGCTGTCCACGCCAAGCTGTTCAAAGGTCACCACATCGTCCTTGCGGGACTGGTCGTTGAGCTTATCCAGCTTTTTCTCCAGCTGCTTGCGCATACGCTCCATCTGCTTGACGGTGAAATTCTCGGCGCGTTCTTCTTTCAGCTGTGCCACTTGGCTGATCACATCGTGGATCTGGCTTTGCAGGTATTCGACCTGCCGTTCCTGTGACAGCGGGATGCGCTCAAACTGGCTGTGCCCGATCACGATGATGTCATAATTGCCGGTTGCGATTTTGGCGCAGAACCGTTTGCGGTTGGCTTTTTCAAAATCCGTCTTGCGGGCTACAAGAATATTTGCGTTGGGGTACAGCTGCAAAGCCTCTCCGGCAAGCTGCTCGGTCAGGTGGTTGGGTACACAGATCAGGGTCTTGGAGCAAAGCCCAAGACGTTTCTTTTCCATCGCCGCAGCGACCATTTCGTAGGTTTTTCCGGCGCCCACCACGTGCGCCAGCAGCGTATTGCCGCCATACAGAATGTGCGCAATGGCGTTTTTCTGGTGGGGGCGCAGCGTGATTTCAGGTGACATACCGTGAAACAGGATATGGCTGCCATCGTATTCGCGGGGGCGCAGGGAGTTGAACCGTTCGTTGTATTCCTTTACCAGCATCTGGCGGCGGGTCGGGTCTTTCCAGATCCAGTCCTTGAAAGCGTCCTCGATCTGCTGCTGTTTCATCTGGGCTTCCTGCGTGGCAGCGGCGTTCAGAACGCGGATTTTGTTGCCTTGCATATCCTCCTTGGTGTCAAAAACGCGCACATCCCGCAGGTTCAGGCTTTCTTCTAAGATGTGGTAGAAGTTGGCGCGCTGTGTGCCGTAGGTCACGGTGGCTTTAATGTTGCCGCCCGTAAAGCTCTTGTTGGTCACATTCCAGACGCCGGTCAGTGGGATGTACAACACCTTCACGCGGTCCCGCACATAGTAAGGCGCGTCCACCAATTCATCGGCAAACTGCTTGATGAGTTCAGGAGCCAGCCAAGTAGCACCCAGACGCACGGCAATTTCGCTGGCTTCCAAGTCCTTCGGCTGCACGGTTTCCAGTGCCTGCACATTCACAGCAAAAGCGGGGTTGTTTTGTGCCGCCAGCTTTGCTACCTGTAATTTGTGGCGCACATCGCCGGAAAGATATTCATCGGCGGTATAATAGCGCGGTTCACCATCAGAATTCTTTTCCAAGGGGTCGGCAAAGATGACACCCTGCAAATCCTGAATCAGGGTTTCCTTGTCCTTGCCGGTCAGCTGCTGCATATACCCAAAGTCGATGCCCGCGCGCTCACCGACACTCAGCGCCAGCGCCTCGCTGGCGGTTTCCACGCGCTCGGCAGGGCGGGCAGCCCGGATGGTGCGCTTTGAAAACATATCCGACTTGCCGATGAAATTGCCCTCGCTGTCGAGGTTTTCCAAGGAGCACAGCAGAAAATATCCACTGTCATCCCGCATATCCAACGATGCACCACGGCTGTTGATGAGTCCAAACTTACTGTGGTAGTGGTCGTACTGGCGGTTGAGTTTGGCTTGCAGCTCCGTGATGACTTCATCCGGCATATCTTCCAGCTGGGCTTGGATCAAGTCCCGTGTGGTGTCCCGCAGTTCGATCAACTGCCGCATACGCGCCGCGGAGGTAGCACCAAGGGAAACCTCGCGCATAATGGCGTTCTCGCGGTAATAGAATTTTCCGTTACGGATACAAAAGCTGAAATTGCGCACATCGGGTTCGGCGGGGATGCTGGCATCCACAGCGCCGGATTCCTGCAGCTCGATGTCCTGAAAGTGAAATTCAGCGTGCAGGTGGGACATTGCCTCTTTCAGCACATCGGCAAGGGGCTTATCGGCAAACGCCTCGCAGGTCAGGGTAGGACCATACGGACCGCTGACGGTTTTCAGTGTGCCGCAGACCATTTCGGGGTGTTCGGCAAAATAGCTGTTGAGGGAAAGCCCGTCCTCCGTCTGGGTGGTGTGCAGCCAGCTCGCGTCCTGCTCCAGAATGCGGTCACGCTTTTGCAGGAAGATGATGTCCGCCATAGCCTTGGTCCTGGCTGACTTAAAAGTGGAATCCGGCAGGCGCACGGCACCGATAAAGTCGCATCGGGCGTTGATGTACCTGCGCACTTCCTCGCTCTTTTTGTCCAGCGTGCCACTGGTGGTGATAAAGGCGATGATGCCGCCCGTGCGCAGCTTGTCGATGGATTTGGCAAAAAAGTAATCGTGAATCTTGAAGTGCAGCCGGTTATACTGCGGGTCAACCACACTGTAATCCCCAAACGGCACATTGCCGATGACCACATCGAAAAAGCTGTCGGGCAGGTCGGCTTTCTCAAAGCCGGTGATTTGGATGTTTGCTTTCTGGTACAGCTGGCGGGCAATTCTGCCGGTCAGACTGTCCAGCTCCACACCAAACAATCTGGTGGTCGGCTCATACAAATAGCTGTGGCTTTGCCCAAAAAACGCGCCCGCACCCATACTGGGTTCCAGAATCGTTCCGGCACCCACGCCCATTTTGCGCAGGGTGGTGTACATTGCGTCAATGACTTCGGGCGGGGTGTAAAAGGCGGTCAGGGTGCTGCTGCGGGCAGCGGCGTATTCCTCCTCTGTCAGCAGGCTTTTCAGCTCGGTATATTCGCTGTGCCAGCTGTCCTTGTTGGGTTCAAAGGCATCGGACAAGCCGCCCCAGCCGGAGTATTGGGCTAAGATTTCCTGCTCCTCACCGTTTGCGTGGGGACCGCCGTCCGCCATACGCTTTTCGATGGATTTCAGGGTGCGGATGGCGGTGATGTTGGCTGCAAACTTTTCGCGTGGTGTGCGCGGGGGTACAGGGTCCTGCGGCGGGATATAGTTGTTCGGCTCATAGGCTTCCTTGAGAGCAATGAGTTCCGCCGCCTGCAAGACCTGCTCGCCAAAACCACCAGATGATTCTTCTGCGGGTTCTAAGACTTCACCCTCAACAACCTCTGCCGCCTCACCGGCGTCCGGTAGATTGGGTAATTCTGGTGCCGCCAGCGCATTGTTTTTAGGGTTCGCCGCCAGCAGCCTTGCAAACTCCCCGCGGTTGACGGCGCGCCCGATCAGCGGGAAATCCTCATCGCGCAGATGCACATCAAAGATGCCGATTTCCTCCACCGTAAAGGGGTGGTCGTTTTCCAGATAAACGGTATCTCCGGTAGCCAGCGGGCGCTTTTCCACGGGCTTAGGCTTGTAGCGCTCCTGATATGCTTCATACGCTGCTTCCGCATCGTCAATGAACTGCGAAAATTCAACGTCCTCAATGCCTTCCTTGGCAAGCGCCCTTGTGCTGTCGAAGCGCGCACTGTCCACAAAGGAGCCGTCAACTAGATACACAATCTCATTGCGCAAGAAGTTGGCGTACACCTGAATTTCGTGTTCGCCGTCCCCGGTGGTGGAATAGGCAAGGTCGATGTGCGTAAGGTCCGAAAAATCCGGTTTGCCCAGCCCTTCGCGTTCACAAAAGTCCGCGACGGTTTTCTCCGCATAGTCTATCTCGGCTTGACGGGCGTCGCGTTTGGCTTTCTGTTCCGCTTCCCATTTTTCATATCCCTGCTTGTTGTTTTCATCCAGATATTGGTCGTTGTGGACCAGCAGGTGCAAACGGCGGGCAACCTCGTTCCACGGCAGCAAGCGGAAATGATCCGGAGCGTTATCGGATGCATAGCGCTTGATTCTCAGCCCCTTGGCATCATAATCCAGAAACCCTCTTTCGCCATCTCGGAAATCCCAAGTGCGCCCGCCGATACCGTATTCTTTTTTCAGCCAGTTGGCTTGCTCCTTTACTGTAGGCAATACTGTGGCAGAGAAAAATTCCTGTATGCGAAAACGCCCCTCACAAAAACCGCTGCCCATGACAAGAACATCGACAATGTCCTGCTCGTCGATATGGGTGCCATCATCCTTGATGGGCGGCTGCCAGCTTGCGCGGTGCTGTAATTGGCGGATGGTTTCTTGCTGCTGTTCAGGTGCGGGCAGACCGATTGCGGCGGCAGTTTCCTCGGCAAGGTTGCCGCGCCCCACGCTTTCCGGCAGTTCAATCTCATCGGAAACAGAAACAGCGGAGGGCGATAGCTCGCTCTCCGCTGTTGTGGGTTCGGTATTTACAGGCTCGTCACGATGGGCATCGCCAATTCCGCTGCCTGCGCTTGCAGACTGTTCATGTGCGCCGTCCAGCCCAATGGGTCGTTGTTCTTGTCCGGTGCCGGGTTGCTGACCAGCAGCTTCGTGATGGTCTGCTCCACCTGCTCCCAATAGCGCTGCTCGGTCTGTTTCAGGTCGCTGTACAGCGTCCCGTCCAGCAGCATCTTGTCGTACAGCAGGGAGTGGTTCTCTTGCAGGAACTTCTCCCGCTGCAGACCGATTCTCCCGACCGGCGGTCTGTGCGTTTCCTTCATTGCCATCTTGGGCACCAGATACCCGTTCAGATTCGTCATATCCATGATCCTGCACCTCCTGTTGGTTCGTCTTGCTTACATTCTCATCATACTGTTTCGGCTGGGTCTTTGCAACACTGTCGATGCTCTTGACGACAGCGCCGATTTCGGCAAACATCTGCCGCCCCGTGCGGTTGACGGCATTGCCAAGCGCCAAAACGGCGGATTCGGTATCAAAGCGGTCAATGTCCGCAAAGGCGTCCTGCGGCACGGCGCTGTCGCCCAAACCGCAGCGCACTGCCGCCATATAGACGGCACTCTGCGTGATGAGGTTGGCAAAAATCGCCGTTTGCTCCTGCGGCTTTGCCCATTCCAGCGTACTGCCGATCACGGCATTCTGTAAATCGGCGTCCAGCTGTTTGCCGTGCTGTGCCACAAACAAGGCTGCCTGCAGACCAAAGATTTCCGGCAGGCTCTCGGCATTGTGCTTTTCCTGCAAGGCTTGCAGGGTCGGATAGCGGTTGGCATCGGTGATTTGCCAGCCCAATGGTTTGGCGGCTTTGCCGGCAGGGTGGGTGTCCTTGATGTCAAACAGATACCGCACATTGCCTGCCATATTACCGGTGCCAAGGGACGCTACGCCGCGCGCACCGCGGTTGACCCAGCGCCCGGCAGCACGGTTCCAAGTGTCGATGTCCGCCAGCATGGTGGCACCGGGGCGCTGACTGTAAATAAGCGCCTGATTCGGGAAAGCGTAATGCGTTGTATACGCGGCTGAACGCAAAAACGCCCGCCAGCTGTCGGCATTGTCTGCTACATCGGCAATCGCCTGATGTGCCTGCCGTAAAATATTTTGGTAATTCGCCAATCGGTTTCATCTCCTTTGCGGTAATAAAAAAGCCCTGCACATTGCTGTGCAGAGCTTATTCATTCGAGTAATTTGATTTTATGCGGGGCGGTTGTTACTGCGTTCGCTGCGTTTGATGCCCATAAACGGGGGAACCGAGGAACGGTTCAGCCCTTTTTCGTGCGCTTGTTTCATGGAAAATTCGTGTGCTGCAACCGCATCGATGAACGCGCGCTGCTTTTCGGTGGCGTGGTAGTAATCAACCTTATACCGTTTGCATACGGCAAAAAAGACATCCAGATACTGAATGTTTTCCTTAGTCATTCGCGTGACCTCAAGCTCGGTTTTATCCTTTTGCATAAGCGTTCCTCCTTTATGAAAGATAGGTGCTGAAAATCTCCTGTGCGCTTTCGTCAGTAATCATTTACAACTTAGGTATTATATCGAATTACCATAAAAAAATCAACAAACGAAATGTGAATGATTTCATGATAGAAAAACCAATAAAGAAAATCCAATTCATTTATGGGTGTATTTTCCTTTGCTGAGCTGGTTTTGTTATCGTTCTTCGCGTACAACGCTGCGTTTCTTGGTTTGTTCCAGCCCCGGCAGCAAGTCATCCACCTGTTTATATCCAATCGGCTCCACATAATAGGCGTGTGCCTCACCGCCCTCATGCGTTACAATAATATCACTGACAGACAAAGAGCGCATCTTTCTGCCGTTGGGGCGGTTTTCCTGATTGTGCAGGCAGTAAAGGCTGTCCAGTGTCTGCCAGCATTCCATCTGCCCGCGGTACACCAGCTTATAGGATGCAGCATTTATATGATCTTTGGTGTAGTCATACCGTAAAAACGCAATCTCACGGTTGTTGGTCTGGTAGATTTCATACGGCAGCAGCTCGTACTTCTTTCTTCGCAATCCCCACGGAAAAATGGTGCCCTTTTCAAAGAGAAGAGGCTGGCTCAGATTCTCCGGAAACAAAACCGGAATGATGGGTTCGCCGCAATACAAAGAAGCGTAAATTCTGGTTTTGAATTTCTCTGCATCGACATACGGAATGCGCTCCCGAACGCATCCGTTGCAGTCAAGATATTCGATATAGCCAATGACCGTATCGTGTTTGTTCATCTCGGTGATTCTCCTTTATAATTAACGGCTCAACCTTTCCCAAAAAGAGATTTTACTTCCAAAGCGCTCATCCGGCGGGCGAACCTTGGCAACCGGCAAATCACCGGACAGCATATCCTCTACCTGCGGAAAGAACAGCAGCCGATTATAGCGCTCCGCCTGTTCTTTTGAAAGCCCCAACATTTTGGACTCACTGAGTCCACAAACCAGAAACCGACCGCGTATCGTGCAACCATCTTCCAGTTGTCTGTTGTATTTCAGCCGGCTTTGGTTTTTACTGCACACAACGCCGATTTTCGATGTGCCGAACGGTTTCAGCAGCAAACTGTCGCCCTCGATCACCTCGGAAATTGCCGCCTGCGGGCTGTCAAAGGCAGCCTGATAGGGGCAGTAGCCCGGTTCTATAATCAAAACTCTTGTCATACCGCCACCTCATCGTTCGTAATCCTGCCGCTTGCGGTAGTAGTTTTCCAGAAGTTTCAGGATGGTACTTTCCATCTGTTCGGAGGTACAGCCCTTCGGGAAATAGCGTTCGACCTTGGATACGGCAATCGTGAGCTGCGGTTCGCGCGGCTTTACGCTGGGGGAACGGGCAGACATGATCCCGTGAATCTTGTCTTTCGTCAGAACACTTTCCTTGCTGGCAGCTTTCAGCTTCTGCGCTTGGGATAAGGACGGAGTGCAGCCTTCTTCCTCCATATAAGAGAGAAATTCTTCCTGTTCCTCCGGCGTCAGGTAGCTCAACTCCACAGCGGGGGTGGTCTTGAGTCTGCCGTCGTCCACAAGCTGCATCAGGTCAGGGGTGAGTTTGTTCAGCCGGATAAAACGCTGAACTTGGTTTCTACTTTCTCCTGCTCCTTGTGCTACAACCTCATCGGCACGGAAATTTGTCCCAACTTGGGACAAATTATTTTTTGACGGTCTACCGGCTTTTCTTTTTACCGCCTCCAACTTCATTTCATACGCCTTGGCCTTTTCGCTCGGCAGAATATGCTCGCGCTGGCAGTTGGAATCCACCATCAATATAATGGCGGTATCATCGTCCATGTCCCGCACAATGCAGGGCATAGTGTCCACTCCGGCGCGCCGGCTGGCGTGGCAGCGGCGGTGTCCAGCTACAATTTCATATCCGCCGTCCCGTCGCGGGCGAACGATGGCAGGTGTCATCACGCCATATTCTTTGACGCTGTCCACCATCTTGTCCATTTCTTCATCGTTGCGCACCTGAAACGGATGCCCCTCAAAGGGGTGCAGCTCAGACAGCGGCAGGATCTGGATTTTCTCCAACTTGGCATCCTGCCGTTCTTCCTCAGTGGAAAACAAGTCATCTATCGAGGGCAGTCGGATGTTTTTCGCGAGATCTCTCACCCTTTTCCACCTCCTTTGCCAATGCTCTGTAAGCAACACTCGCCGGGCATTGCTTACTATAACGAAGTACGCTCTCCGATTTAGTAAGGCTTTCACCGACTCTGGTGCAGCGCGGAACGATTGCCTGATAAATGCGCGTGTGCGGACCATAGCTTGTGTGAATGGCTTTGATCATATCCCGTGTCATATTGGTACGATGGTCTGCTATGGTAATCAGGACACCGTCAATCTCCAGTTTAGGATTGATTTTCCTGCGAATTTTACGGATGGTGCCAATGATACTGGCAAGACCTTCGACATCAAGAATCAGCGGCTGTACGGGAATCAAAACACTGTCTGAGGCGGCAAGAGAGGCAGTGACAAGGTTGCCGAGTTCCGGCATACAGTCAATCAGACAATAGTCGTATTGCCCTTGAAATGGTTCCAGCGCCCATTGCATTACGCATTCACGCATAAAGGTATTTGTCAAACTTCGCTGCAAATCAGAAAGTTGAATGTTGGCGGGAATGACATCTACTTTTTCATCGGTATGGATAACAACATCGGGCGGGTCTACCTCGTTGCAGGCAGCCTCAATCAGCTCTTTCAGGGACGCACCTTCGTTCCCCTGCGAACAGCCAAGGTATCGGCTCAGGCTGGCCTGCGGGTCGGCGTCCACCAGCAATACTTTATAACCCATATCTGCCAATGCTACGCCCAAGTTTACAGCGGTCGTCGTTTTGCCCACACCGCCTTTTTGGTTGGCAATCGCTATTGTTTTCATACGCGCTC